>Ga0114968_10002352_pt1 | contig 14483 bp, 9 predicted proteins | sample M_130807_EF_Meta_FD_87020 | JGI IMG/M metagenome (GOLD analysis project Ga0114968, IMG submission 87020) | Freshwater microbial communities from Lake Montjoie, Canada to study carbon cycling - M_130807_EF_MetaG | ecosystem: Environmental > Aquatic > Freshwater > Lake | place: Lake Montjoie... | reverse complement strand
TCGCCCATATCGCAGCGTCTTCAGGTCCTTATAGACCTTGCCCTGCTCCAGCCCTAGAATCTTCTTGATGGCCGTCAGCTCCTCATTCTTTGCGAACTTGTCCGCCGAGACGTCCCGCACATTGAGGAGCTTACCTCGAAGAGGAAAGACGCCCCAGGACTCACGCCCAACGACGGCGAGACCCGCAATCGCCGATGAGGCGGCTGAATCTCCCTCCGTGAGAATCAGCGTGCAGGTAGCCGACTTGGCCGTGCCGGCCTGCAGCGCATCCACGAGCTTCGGCATGCCACGCAGAGTGCGCTTCTTGGACCCATCCGTCTTCTTCACGTCCTTATTGGCCTTCGCATCCATAATGGCCGCAGCCTCATCTAGAAGCCCCATCTTCACGAGCCCCGTCACGACCTTTCCAGTCGTCTTGAAGGCGGACCCGAACTTGGACGCCGGCGTCGTCAGCGTCTCCTTCGTCTGGGAATCAAAGGACGGATTCGTAATCGTCGCATTCACGAAGAACACGACGGAATCCTTTAGTTGGCCAGGCTTAATCGGAATCTTCTTTTTTGCGGCGAGCTCACAGAAATCGCCAATGACCGTCTTCGTCACCGTGTCCATGTGCTTCCCTCCCTTCCGAGTATTGATGCCATTCACGAAGGAGACGTGGCGCTCGTCGGGCACGGAGTCCTCCTCGAACAACTGCTTCGCCATGACCGCAGCCACCTCCCATCGCTCCGAGCACCGCTCATACGCCACGGAGGCCTCGTCACGCACGAAGAGCTTCACGAACTTCTCAAAGGTGTTCGTGAGGACCACTGACCCGTTGAGACTCACCTTCACATCCTTTCCTGCGACTGCGGCCAATTCCACTACGCGGGTGTGGAGGACCTTCATAACATCCTCCAGATTCAGACCAGGAAAGCGAGAGAGGTCCGGTTTGTACTCAATACTCACGAACCCCTTCTGGGCCGCATCCTTCTTCACGGACGCCTTACTACACTTGGACATATTATCCGTCCACGTCTGCGAATACTTGAGACCATGCTTCACACTCCGAGTCTCCACCGTAAACTCCGTGCTGAAGATGTTCGTCAGCTTCGCCCCATAACCATTCTTGCCACCCACAATCTTCTCCTCGCCCTTGGCATAATTCCCGCTCGTCAGAAGTTGGCCAAAGATGAGCTCAGGCGCATAGACCTTGTACTCAGGGTGCATCTCCACAGGTATACCGTCGCCATCATTCTCCACTTTGACAGTGAATGTGGGCTCCGTAGCCACGGTAATATGGATGTGCTTCACGGGCGTCCTACCGGCCTCCGTGACACTCCGCACCAGCGCATCTCTCGCATTTACAAGGATTTCATCAAACAACTTGTAAAAGCCAGGATTAAAGGCGGTCTGGCGAAAGACCATCTTCGACGCCGCCGCATCCCAAATCCACCGTGACTCCGCATGCGTATCCGTTGAGCCGATATAGGTATCGGGCAGCTCCAGAATGTGCTCACGGTGCGTATGGCGTTTATAGTTCGCAGCGTCCATTTTCTGGTAAGGGGGGAGGCTTGGTCTCCGCTCGAATTTTGTTCGTGGGAATATAGTTAGGCGAGTCCCGCAAAGAAGCCCCGCACATCCGCATTCCGTATGAAATCCCGCATCTTGAACGCTGTCTTCTTCACGAACGGATTGTTCTCGTGCTCACGCATCGCAATCTTATTATACGTGTTTTCGGCGTGTGCGAAAACGAGCATGACCTTTCTCGGGTCGAGTTGAATCATCGGATTCCTGTACTCCTCCAAAAAAGACTTCTCCTCGGCGTGTGTGACCGTCTCATCGTAGGCATGCGTGAGCGCATAGGACCTGCGCCAAGCCATCGTACCGTTCGTCGCATGATTTGCGTGATACGGGCCCAGTTTATAAATCGTCTTGATGTCCGTGTAATACATATAGATTTCCGACGAACCTGCGAGCTCGACACCCGGATTCTGCTGGAATTTCCGGACTACGTGCGCAACTCGCTCAGGCGGATAATAGTCGTCGTCATCCATTGCAACGATGATATCACCCTTGGCCTCCAAATTCAGCCGATTCCGTTTGGCCCCAATCGTCATCTTCGTCGTTTCCCGAATGTATCGGAGCATCGGTAGTTTATGGGCATACTCCTTAAAAATGTCCTCCACAGGGTCAGACCCGTCATCTAAAACAATCCACTCCATACGGTCTTTGCGGTACGTCTGCTCCAAGAAGCACTTTATTGCTATGGGAATGAATTTCCGGCGATTGTAGGTCGGTGTAAGTATGGAAACGAATGGATGATTGTCCATTCCTCTGTGTAGTGTATTGTTGCGATGTTTAGACCATTTCGTCGTAGAATATGTAGACATACAAGAAGCACACAAATAGGCCACCAGATATGAGTCGCATTATACTCTTGCTCCATTCGCTCTGTGCTGCATTTGAGCCAGGGGGTTCATATCTGTCGAGTCTCCATATGGCAGACACTGTTGAAGGCGTCGGGTCTACTATAAGCGGAAAAAGTGCCCTGTAAACGGGCGGCTCAAACACTCCGTAGAGTAAAACAGCTGGGTACCATATTGCCGCCCAAAAAGCATAAAATGCTTTATGCAGCGCATTCAAAGCGAATGAATCAGGAGGAACACGTTTAAGCTGATAAAATGTATTCGTTATGAGAACGGCGGCGAAAATTGGACCAAAGACGTAGAGCATGTGTAAAATGTAGAAATGGGCCGCCTCTTTGGCCGTTGCAATGAATCCCTTACCTCCAGCAATAAATTCCGCCTTTTTTTTATCCAAGTCGGCCAATTCTTTCCGAAACGCTGAAAGCGTTGTGGTCGTTGTAGCGGGATTGTTTGCACCCGGATTATAGGCAGACACTCTGGCCAAAAGGCCATTATAACTGGAAACGAGTGAGTCCACAGGTGAAGAGGCGGTGGAACCTGAACTACCTGATGTTGTTCGGAATTCCGTCAATTGAAAGATGGACCGCAAAATGGCCTGTTTTATACTGTTGATCTGCGCTGTGCTCTGTGACATGGCAAACGCCGCCAGAGGGTTCTGGGTTGCGTCCACGTACGACGAGGGATCTGGACCCGACGAACCCCCCAACATAGGAGGCATTTGAAAATTTTCCTCCGGTTGTTCGTTATCGGCACTCATCCCTCTCTACATTATTATAATCATTTAACGGCATGATTCCCTCCCTTAGAGTACGTATTTAGGAGCACCAGAACCGGATGCAATTACTAGGAAATTCAGGGTCTCCACGTAGAGGTCAACATTGTATCCGTAATTCGCCTCCAAGAAGAGGGGATTAAAGGTAATTTCAATCTGGAAATTCGTAATTCGGCTGGAATTGATGGAACCGGATGGCTGAATTTTCGAACTTGTCAGAGCCCACGTATAAATCGGAATTTCGGCATTGGCACTTCCTGTTGTGTACCGGAACGGATAAATTTTCGTGAGAAAGTCGTAGGGTTTCAATTCCTGAATTTCGTTGCCGTTGCATAAAATTCGTAGAGCACGAATTATGTCCCGCTGTGAATTCGGAACAACGAGACCACTTGCGAATTTCTTTTTCGTATCGTCCAGAGCCCCAGGATCCCACGGTGCAGCCGGATAGGTCGACCAATTCGTGAAATTCGTAAAGTCGTTTCGTCGGTCCCAGTCCGTTCGGCGAGTGACAAAAATGAATCGAGTGAATGTGCTCGACATCTCCAATTTCTCGGTGACAACGGAAACGGGGAATGTGTAGGCGGAAGCAAGAGGAGTAATTCGGACCTGTGGAAGTACGTAGGTGAGTGGCCTCGTTGCAAATGTTTTGCGTTCGTCGTCAGAGAGGTAGACGAACGTGCACTGGATTCTCGGGTTTATATTCAGAACGGCCGCTGTCTGGTCAAGCAGAAACGTCTGGAAATTGTTCACTTGGAGCGTGTCACTGTAGATGGGATTGTTATTTAGACTCGAGACGGTGACCGACTGTGGTTCCACACGAAAGCCCTCTGGGTCCAAAATCGTATAGAGTCGTCGAATAGGATTCAGAGTAATCACAACCTCGCACTCCTGGTTCTGTAGGGCGACAAGAGGCAGGGCCTGTGATGTTGCGTCCGTGAACCAGAAATTCAGAGGGACATGGATGGTCTGGCCGAAAATACTGGGACGACTGGCTCCCTGGGTGACGGTCGTCTTAATTACCTGTCCTGGGATGATTGCGGGGGTCAGTAAATAATAGGTGTTGCCGATGACTTTTGAAACGGTGTTTGTAAGTTTTGTCAGGCCGTCTGTTGCCAGATATTCGAATTTCATACCTGTAAAAATGAATCCTGGCGGTGTTATGGAGGTGACGATAAGAATGGAGGTATCTGCTCCAGTGGACCCCGTAAATTCCACCTCGAACGTTGCAGGCTGTGTGATAACGGTCGGATAGGTTGTTGCGGACCCGCTACTGCTCGCATACGCCCCTGTTTGAGGCGCCGTAAGTTCCGCCGTATTTCCCACCATAATATTCCACTTATCGAGAGTTGCCGTATCATACTCGAGCTGCGCCTTTGCGTACAAGTAGGTTCCATCGATTCGCTGAATGCTCTGACCGCCGATGAAGAACTCGGCAGAATGTATAATGGCTGCGCCGACTGCTTTGACCCACTGGAAGTTATAGTCGTATGCTCTGGTTCCCGTCCCGCCGGTTGTTCTTGCACTGACCGCCCTACTATAAATGTCGGGCAAGTCGAAACTGAATATCATGTCTGAGAGGAGGTCGCCGACTCGCTGTATTTTTGTTCGGAGTTGCACAGTATTTGTGCCGGTCGTTAGATAGGATGCACCCTGTAGGGCTATGGTGACGTTTTCCATGGAAAAGTGTGAGTAGCGCTTGAATATCTTGTAGTAATACGTCATCTGCGGATTGCCGCTCAGAATAACATTTTGTGTACCATATGATACGAGTACAAACAGGCCGCCACCGGTCATTCTATCCTATCTGGAATGGTGCTTTTAGGTTGTTGCTGCTGAAAAAATAAACAGTGCTCTTAATGTCAGCACTGTTTATTTTCTATGCTAAGTCCCCCCCTATCATCCCTGTTGGTTCGACCACCAAGTATCTGACAGATAGCCTGTATTGGGGTCATTCGCATTCTGGATGATTTTCGTGGACGGACCAGCTGCCATGAGACTATTGATTTCTTTGATAGAGAGGGCGTACCGGGCATATTTCAAGGAACTTAGCACGCCGTCGAATGAGCCGTTGAAGGCGATAGTTTCACCGGCTGCAGGGGTCGTCGTCCCATTGATGGTAGAGACGTTAGGAGAAAAGATGAGCAAATCCTGGAAATTCTGGTAAACAAACTCATTTGCATCGAACTTAATACGGTGTGCGAGGTTTGCGTTTACATAGACGTCGATTCCGGAGTTATAGCAATTCAGAACCACGTGGAACCATTTATTAATAGGAATATTGTTGATGTCGGCGTACTTGTAGGCACTCTTGTTTGTGTTGAACACGACTCGCATGGTGTTTGTAACCTCCTTTATAAATACACCGGGGCACATGAGAGGCCAGGCTGTTCTGTAGCCTTTGTGAAATACATGGCGTAGTTTGTCTTGCCCACCTTCGAATGTGGACTCTTTGACGAGGAGGAAAAAAGAATAGGCGAATTCTATACCGGTGCGTTCATTGACGGACGGCGCAATTTGTACTGCCTCAGGAACGGAGGGGTCCTGGGAAACTACGATGAGTCCGTCGGAAGACTGTGCCGTATAATCTAAAAGGGTTACGAAACGGAGACTGAGATCCTTCGACGAACGCCATATGTAGTCAATAGCGAACATGATACAGAAGGTTACAGCAGGTATTAATATTGCCGGAACAATACTTAAATCCTGGGAAGGCATCAGCCTTGTTCTTCCATTATAAAACGACATCCCTATTATCCTGCAATCTTTTTTAGGAACTCGTCGGGCCCTTTGTGTACATGTCATAAATCTGCGCAGGATTCAGAGCGACCGTGTACAAATTCAGATTGGCAATTTTCCCATTGAAGAATTTGTTGTATCTTAGGAGATTTATTTTTAGGGGGGTGGCGTCGACTTTGAAATAACTGGCGCCAATACAGGACCTCGCCAGTTTACCGTTCATGTATACGTCGGTGATTTTCCCGCTGAGGACGACGGTAATATGGGTCCAGCGCTGTAAATCGAGGCCTGGTACGTCACATGGGGTGGTTGAGTCTCCTGAAGAAACTGCGGGGCTATTGAACAACGAGTCGAGTGTTGCTGTAGCTAAGGATGATGTAGGTGTAGAAGATGAGGTGGTTGTACTTGTACTTGTGCTCGTGCTTGTGCTTGTGCTCGGGCTTCCGATTCCGCAGCCAGGATATGTTGCTGTTGTTCTAGACCACGTGCAATTTGCGGTGCCCCCTGCTGTACCCCCTGCTGTGCCCCCTGCTGTGCCCCCTGCTGTGCCCCCTGCTGTACCATCTGTTCCACCATTTCTCTTTTCTGCACCGCTGAATGTTCCATCACAACTCCACATACACTTTGACACACACGGGCTAGTGTAAGTCACATAGGTTTCACCGGATGAGCCATCAGTGCCACCAGCAGTGCCACCAGCAGTGCCACCAGCAGTGCCACCACTAGTGCCACTAGGCACCCAATATCCATCGCACGGATTACAATCGGCATCCCAGCCAATATTAGCACCTGCCCTGTTCAATCTTCCTTGAGAAGTACACTTTCCTGCAATAGATGATGAAACAGTGGGTCTAGCTGTAATACAGTTGTTAGTCCCTGATATGAGCGAACTTAGTTGCCCCAATACAGAATAACACGGGTAGGTTGCCCCATTCAAGCCTCCATAGAAGGTTTGTCCACCAGCTGTCACATAATTCGGTGAACCGGCAGTGCCACCAGAATTCGCTGCAATGGAAGTGGTGCTAGAAACTCCAGACGCACCTCCAGCCCCTGTGTGAGTCCGCACAATCAAATTATCCGTCCCTGCGTCAATACCAATTGCGAACGTGGAAAAAGAATTACCACCAATATCTATAATGTGCTTTCTGTAATTTGCGTTCCCTCCTGCCAAACTATTCTCGGCCATGTATAACCAAAATGTGACAGTAAAATCCCCTCCTTCATACGGTGCCGTGAATGAGCTCGTTAATGGCTTAAGTGCCCCCGTAGTAGCCTGGGCATTCGAAATAATCACAGCCGGTACGGGAACCCCAATCGTGCTAAACAGAAAGTTATAGGAATAGTACAAAACTACAAATACGAGTATGATTGCAACTGCTACGAATATGAATGAATAACTGCCAGTTGTATAGCCTCTTGGGGCAACCATATTCGGTAAACTTCTGTACGAGGACATTCTACATATAAAACAGGTTTTTACCGCCGAGTACTAGCCGTTATGCATACTGTGTTTCTATCGTATTATAATTCGCAGGAATCGTAGGGATTTTCTCCGATTTTGCCAAGCCAGTAAAGCATGAAAGGTCCAAGCAAAGTGATTGGATGAATCCAGCGGGAGAATTGTCGACCGTCGTATAGGACGTAGATGTTGGTGTAAATTGTACCGATTTCAAGTTTCCACGAGTATCTGTAAGGGCCTGGTATCTTGCCGCCACATCATTAATGGTCTGGTGTGAACTGAAATATGTTACTGTGGCAACTTTGCCGGACAAACTATTTGAGCCGACGGAAACAGGGGAACACGTGGGAGTTTGCGTGGAGAAGTTGTTTTGCGCCTTCTTCGCCAAGACAAGTGTACTGTTATAGTACACGTTGATTTGACGACCCTGTTTTGAAATCGTAATCATCGTCCATTTCTGCTCCGGAAGGGGGGGAAGCGGGAATGTTTCGATATTGAAATTCGTAACGGAATTGGCAGAGCCCACTCGTGTTTTAACGTAGATTTGTGTTGCCACTGCGTTCGGGCGACTTGCATCCGGTGAATTCAGAATTTCCAGAACAAAGGTGTCCTGAATATTCATAATCGTCTGATACCCTATGTGGGGTAAGCAGTTTCTGCAATCATCCTTACTTGTGCAGCGACATTGCTGATACAATCCGCTATTCTGGGATGGAACATTGGAGCCACTACTACCCGCTTCGATAGACTGCCCCATCCGAAGAGTTCCATCCATATAGACAAAAAACTGCATTGCTTCGTCCATGTCATTTATCATAAATTTATTACTCTCATCTATATTATTCCCAAAAACACCGTTGCGATTATTTCCGGGGGCGAGTAGTTCAAACGGACCCTGTGCCGACACGGAAGTTGCTTTGGAAGGAAAGAACACCGTGTACAAAAACGCCAATAAAACGACGAGGCCTACCGCAATACCTGCCCACATATAACTTGTCTGTCCCTCTGAAGGATTCGCAGCTTTACGGCGATCGTCGCGCGCACGAAACCTCTGTGTATCTTGAGCACTTGGTGTATTGCCCATCCTATCTAAAAATGATATTTTATGCCACACTACCGCCAACTACTTAAATTAAGTACTTGGCGGTACGATGGTTTGGCACCTACGCCTAGGCCTGTGTGAAGACCCTTTTGTCCGCCGGTGTACTCGAAAATACTCGTATGGACTTTGCCGGTAGGACTTTGTCCCAGTACCGAATATTACCGACCTTGCAGAAGCTGGAAAAATCGGGCGGACCCATGAAATTTATTTTGCTAGAATTATCGACGGAATACACATACAGTTCCGTCTTGGCGGGTATTTTTGCCGTTTTGACCAAGTTACCATTCATGTACATCTCGATAAAGTTCGGATCTACCGCAAGAGTTATTCGGAAAGGAGTTTGCAAGGGCACATTCTGGATGGTTAAGTTTTTCGCCATTTCTGGGGGTGAATTCTCCGGGCCTATCCAGCCCACACTTTCTTGGCACAACAGGTCGTTCGTATTGTACGAATACACATTCGCTCCCAGAGAGCCGCTGTTGCGCTGACTCAAAGAACCGCAACTACCCGAAGAATTCAGTGGGGATACGTTCGCCGTGTAATACATTAAATTCAGGTCATTTTTATCCGGACTGAGATACATGCATACATTCGAATGAATCGTGGATAATTTCGTTTGTATATCGGTTAAATTAGTCGTATTAACGGGCACCGCCGATGTGGCGCCGGCAGTTTTCGTCAGAGGTTTCCCAGTGCTCGGATCTTGATCAGGGCCGGTTCCAGCCGGTATCCCAGGGTCTCGAATCTCCTTTCCATTATAAAAAATGACCCGATAGTCGCCCGAATTCTGACTACTGGCGATGTATACATCGAACGAAATGGTGTAAGCGGTCTGTCTTACTATGCCTCCAGCCTTTCCAATATCTTTGAATTTCGTCGACAGGTATACAGGAATCGTGGAAGTTTCATAGCCCGACTTTATAATGTTATTATTTCCAGGTATCGTTATAATAGCCGTGCCCGTAGGATCCAGTGTAAATATCCCAAATGACATGTATTGAAAGAAGAGCAGTATTACAAAACAGGCGGTAGCAACCATGGCAGCGTAAAAAATGTATTTGGCGACTGTTTGTGTCGTCGTCGTTGGAGCCGAATATGTATATCCTCGGTACGACATTACTATTACCATTTAATATTTAAAATGCCCTGCGGCAATTCAATCCTTTTGCACCGAATACCATACTGCGGCTGCAAGAACGAACATGGCTCCTCCACCGATGAGTCCTCCTTTGATCATGGATCGCATGTCTAGTTCGTCCAAGGTGTCCTGGTTTATAACGGGGTTCTTACCTCTGGCCCCAATGCGCCGATAATAATAAATGACCTCTGATTCGAGGAGTCGGGGCTTTCCTAGACTCGTGTTGACCTCATTGTGCAAATTCACCGTCCAGCGAAAGAGGTCGTCCCGCCGGTCCAAATGTGGTGTCAAAGGGTTTTTCTGCAAGTGCGTCTCGTAGTGCTGTCTGCAGACGGGGCACGGTATGAGAAATGCGAGCGACTCGTAAAATTCCTTTGCGGCTTTTTTTTGGCCGTAGGTGGGGTTCGCAGGATAGCCCAGAGCGGTAATATGAATCGTATGCCAGAAAATCGGCCCCCATACTTCAGGCGGAATTTTCATTCTATATGCGGCGGCCATTTAATGGTGTCCGTTATGAACGCCACCCCCCGTCTAAAAGCCGACCCATATCCTCCTATAATGATGAAACCCAATGTATACTGCACAAATTGCGGACAACAAGGCCATATGACGAAACAGTGTACGCAGCCAATCACGAGTTTCGGGGCCATTGTGTTTCGTGTGCGAGGCGGCTGGAATCAGGCGAAATCGCTCATATCATCGGATACGGCCATCACTGGCCTAGAAACTGTCCCGAGTTCCAGCATCGAGTTCCTACTTATCCAACGGCGGGACAGTCTCGGATTTATTGATATTGTGCGTGGGAAATACAAGCAGGACGACTACGACTACATTAAACAACAGGTGCGGGGAATGACGGTTTTAGAGCAAGATCGTATTCTGACATCACCTTTTGATACTCTATGGGAGGATTTGTGGGGTCCTCCTGCAGAGGGCTCGAATCACTATCGCTCTGAAAGGGAGGCGTCGAGAGTAAAGCTGGAGAAACTTCGCACGGGCACTCCGAGTCTGGAGTCCATTGTCCAAGAGACGACTCAAAAATGGGCAACTCCGGAATGGGGCTTTCCAAAAGGAAGGCGAGATATCGGCGAATCAGAGTACGCCTGCGCTTTAAGGGAACTAAGAGAGGAAACGGGGCTCACAGATATGGATGTAATTCCTGTGAAAAACATGGAGACCATTTGCGAGTTGTTCTTCGGAAGCAATCGTATACAGTATTGCCACAAGTACTATATCTTTTTCGCACCCGACGAGAAGGACGTGGTCTATGACAAGACGAACCCTCATATGCGCCAAGAAATCGGCGATTTGCGCTGGTGCTCTGTGGACGAGGGTCTGCAGTTAATAAGGCCGGACAATTCTGAGAAGCGGGAGGTACTTCTACGAGTCAATAATTTCCTGAAGAAATACTGTCCTCTCCGTCTCGGGAACCAGGCGGCCGGCGCAGCTCCAAAACGACCTGGACGTCTGCGCAACTAAAGGTCTATAAAATACGTATTACATTATAGATGGGTGATATTACAGAATATACAGATGACGAACTTCTCACTGCGTGGGAGACTGAAGACAATCTGACATTTCGAGATGATATCTTGGAGGAGTTGGAGCGTCGCAGACTGTTTCCATCTATTACGCACCAATGGGAATCAGAGGTAGGTCTCTATCCTGACACGAACGACCCGAGATTCGTGGAGAAAATCATGATAAAACAGGAGTTTCTCGAAAACCGGCAGGAAAGTCTGGGAGAGCAACAGCGGCGAGGAGACAATCTGTGCGACACGCAGCGAGAGTTCGAGTTGTCGTCCGTTCAGCGCTTCATTAGCCGTTTCCTTTCTCCGCAGTCTCCCTACCAATCGGCTCTACTGTATCACGGCGTGGGAGTCGGAAAAACATGTGCCGCTATCACAACTGCAGAGGAATATCTGCGTGTGTACCCCAAAGAGACGGTCTTTATTGTCGCCCCAAGAAACATTCAGCCCGGATTTCGGAGAACCATTTTCGACGAAGAAACGCTGGTCATACCGGATGATAGGAGTATTGCGAACTCCGCAAAGGGCTGTACGGGCAATGGATATATTCAGCGCACCGGGACCGAATACGACTCCGAGCGGGGCGTGATTATACGCAGAATAAACCAGTCGATTAACTCTCGCTACCGCATTCTGGGCTATCTCCAGTTTGCGAGATACATCCAGGATGTCATAAATTCCGTGCAAAAAACGGCGAATCCGGAGCGGAATCGGCAAGAAGAGGTGAAGGCTCTCCGCCGAGCGTTCGACGGAAAGTTGGTTATTATTGACGAGGCGCACAATCTCCGTGACGCCCCGAACGAAACGGAGGACGACAGTTTGGACAATCCCGATGTAGACGACATTTCGGAATCGAAGGCCGGAAAACGATTGACGCCAGTTCTTCTTCGTCTCTTGGGTGACGTGGAAGATATGAAACTGATGCTCTTGTCGGGAACGCCGATGTACAACAGTCACCGGGAAATCGTGTTTCTACTGAATTTACTGCTCCGCAATGACAAAAAGGCGGAATTATCTGAGCAGGACATATTCAGGCCGTCTGGGGAGTTTCGTAAGCGTGGACCAAGAACACTCGGAAAGGCTGCACGGGCGTATTTGAGTTTTATGCGGGGAGAAAACCCGCTGACATTCCCTGTAAGACTGCATCCGAGAGATGCGCCGGTGCTCACAGAGTGGCCGACAGAGGGGCCCCAGGGAGAGGAAGTTCCTACGAATCCAGAGGCGGTCGAGATGCGTAAAAAGACACTTTTGAACATGCCGTTTGTGCCGGTTTCGTTCGAAGGGGAAAGTCTGAAAGTGATCACCGAGATTGCGAGTTCGGTTGTTACACGAGGCGGGCTCGGGCTAAGAAGTCTGGATGAGATGGTGCAATCGGGGAACTGGCTCTTTCCCGCAGAGCCGGATGCGGAGCCTGGGAGCCGTATTCGTGACATCGGGTTTGACAATGTGTTCGAGGAAGTGAAAACCGGTATGGCCCTGCAGTACAAATCGAGAGAGGATGTCAGTTGGCTTTCCAAGGGGGAACTGAAAGAGTCGTCACCCAAGACGGACTTTATTGTGAATCGTATTGTCAGCGCAAAGGGACCGATTTTCATATACAGCCGGTTTATTAAGTCGGGAGCGTTGCCGATTGCGTTGGCCCTGGAGGCGAACGGCTATACTCCGTGGGGCGCAACACGACCTCTGTTGGTAAACGCAAATCTGGGGACTCTGGGGCGTCAATGTGCCCTCTGCTCGTACAGAGAACGTGCACACGCAGGACGTTCGCATCCATTTAGCCCGGCAAAATATGTGCTTCTTACGGGCCAGGTGGGTCTTTCCCCCAATAATCCCGCATCGATAAAAGCGGCGAGAGGGAAGGAAAACATGTACGGGAAGGAAGTGAAAGTTGTCATCGGTTCGCAGGTGGCTTCCGAAGGTATTGACTTGCGGTTCATTCGTGAGATATATGTCTTTGACAGCTGGTTTCATTTGAATAAGATGGAGCAGGTTCTCGGAAGAGGTGTGCGTACATGCAGCCATAGTCTCTTACCTGCGACGGAGCGGAATTGTACAATATATCTGCTCGTAAATACGTATGATAAACGGCCTGTGGAAACGGCGGACCTCTATATGTATCGGAAGGCAATGAATAAGGCCGTGACGATTGGGCGAGTGACACGAGTTCTAAAGGAGCATGCGCTCGACTGCAATTTGAATATATCTGTGAATTTCGTGAATGACTTGGACCCGCTCGATAAATTAGAGGATTCGCAAGGTAAAATACGGGGCGTGGATGACGAGGACCCGGCGTTCCGAAAACAGATTAATATAAATGACACACCCTATACGAGTATATGCGACTGGATGGAGTGCCCATATACCTGCGCAAAACCTGTGGATCTGAAGGCGATCCTCGATAAAAACGAGGCGGACATGTCGACGTACGACGAGTACGCCATGCGGTGGCGTGAATCCCAGATTAAAGAAATCATGAAACGTCTGTTTGAAGCAGAAGACCAGCCGAATATTCAGATGGACGCGCTGTTCGATGCCCTGAGAGAGGCGGGAATTCCGGAAGTTGCTATACGTGTGCTTTTGGGGAACATCGTCGACAATAAATCGTTCCGTATTTTTATAAATGGCCAGGAGGGCTATATCACGTGGAGAAATCTGTACTACTTGTTTCAGCCCATTCGGCTAGCAGATGTGCGTATTCCACTGGCCTTGCGTATTGCAGATGTACCGATAGGCAAAGAAAGTTATGTGCCGATGAAGCACAAAATCGTTGCGGTTGGTGAGACGGCGGTGGAGCCTGTCGCAGAAAATGCTGCTGCGGAAGAAGTTGTTCCTGCAAACGCCGACTCGGATTCTGCTCTAAACTATTGGAATGCGTGCATAGAGTGGGCCAAGCAAATCAAGAGCGGCGAGTCGCCCCTAGACATTCCGTCCGAAATCATTGACATTTTGAATATTCGATACAGCGGTGAAGGCTATAAACGAGAGTTCAACGTGCTCTCTATGATTTCGTGGATGTATGAAGATATACGTAACATGGCAAGCGAGCAGGACAAAATAAAGTACCGCTCCGTACTGGCCGACGTTTTCTTGGAAATTATATGGGATGAGAGTATCAAGCCGTCGGAACAGGTCACCATACAATCAAACTCTGCAAACGATACGGATGAATTAACAAGGGTTGCCTTGGAGCAAATAATCAAGGTGGAAGGAAGTGGGGCATACCGTTATGTAAATGCGCTGACCGGTAAAATAGAGTATGTGTGTGGAAAAGAGCCGTGTAAGCAGTCGGTCGTTGACTATTTCGAGAAAGATAAGACGGACCCTATGAATTTGTTAGAGGCG
>Ga0114968_10002346_pt1 | contig 14498 bp, 19 predicted proteins | sample M_130807_EF_Meta_FD_87020 | JGI IMG/M metagenome (GOLD analysis project Ga0114968, IMG submission 87020) | Freshwater microbial communities from Lake Montjoie, Canada to study carbon cycling - M_130807_EF_MetaG | ecosystem: Environmental > Aquatic > Freshwater > Lake | place: Lake Montjoie... | reverse complement strand
TGACCAAGGGTTACCGTACCCGCGCTAACAAGCGTACGCAGGTCATGATCGTCTCGCGTCGCAAGAAATAAGGGGTAGGTAAATGACTCGTTCTCTCAAAAAAGGTCCCTTCGTGGACCACCACCTGGTCGCCAAGACGGAAAAAGCCGTGGCCACCAAGGACAAAAAGCCTATCAAGACCTGGTCGCGTCGTTCAATGATCCTGCCCGATTTCATTGGGCTGACCATCGCCGTGCACAACGGCAAGCAGCACGTGCCTGTGTATATCACTGACCAAATGGTCGGCCACAAGTTGGGCGAGTTCGCACTCACCCGTACTTTCAAGGGCCACCCTGCGGACAAAAAAGTCCAGAAGAAATAGGAGGCGACCATGGAAACTCGTGCAACCCTTCGCGGCGTGCGTTTGTCAGTCGACAAAGGCCGTCTGGTCGCGGATCTGATCCGTGGCAAAAAAGTGGACCAGGCGCTCAACATCCTGACCTTTACGCAGAAAAAAGCGGCCGGCATTATTAAAAAAGTGCTGGAGTCCGCCATTGCCAACGCAGAACACAACGACGGTGCTGATATCGATGAACTGAAGGTGAAAACCATCTACGTTGAACAAGGTGCATCGCTGCGTCGCTTTACCGCCCGCGCCAAAGGTCGCGGCAACCAAATCCGCAAGCCCACGTGCCATGTGTACGTGACGGTCGGTAACTGATAAAGGCCTGGAAGATATGGGACAAAAAATCCACCCCACCGGTTTTCGGCTTTCGGTGAGCCGTAACTGGTCCTCTCGTTGGTATGCCAACAACCGCGATTTTGCGGGTATGTTGGCCGAAGACATCAAGGTACGTGAGTACCTCAAAGTCAAGTTGAAAAACGCTTCAGTTTCGCGCATCCTGATCGAGCGTCCCGCCAAGAACGCCCGCATCACGATTTACTCCTCACGCCCCGGCGTGGTGATCGGTAAAAAAGGCGAGGACATCGAAAACCTCAAGCGCGATCTGGGCAAGCAACTTGGCGTGTCGGTGGCTGTCAACATCGAAGAAGTGCGCAAGCCTGAAATCGATGCCAAGCTGATCGCTGACAGCATTACGCAGCAGCTGGAAAAACGCATCATGTTCCGCCGCGCCATGAAGCGCGCCATGCAAAACGCCATGCGTCTGGGTGCCTTGGGCATCAAGATCATGTCGGCTGGCCGATTGAATGGTATCGAGATCGCACGGACCGAGTGGTACCGCGAAGGCCGCGTGCCACTGCACACTTTGCGCGCTGACATCGATTACGGCGTTTCGGAAGCCAAAACCACCTACGGCATTATTGGCGTGAAAGTGTGGGTCTATAAGGGCGACACCCTGGGCCGCAACGATCTGCCTGCAGCCGCAGAGCCGCGCACTGAAGAAGAGCGCCGTCCACGTGGCCCCCGTCGTGACGATCGTGGAGCAGGCCGTCCTGCTGCCGACCGTCCCGCACCACGCGGTGCACGCCGTCCTATGGGCACCAACGCCGCGCCGTCTGACGGCAGCGACAAGCCGGCAGAAGCCGGTGGTGCTGAAGCCACTAAACCCGCCGTTAAGCGCGTTCGCACAGTCGCCGCGCCAGCTGCAACAGCTGACGGCAAAGGAGAATAATTATGTTGCAACCCGCTCGTCGCAAATACCGCAAAGAGCAAAAAGGCCGTAACACCGGCATCGCTACCCGGGGCAGCTCGGTGGCGTTTGGTGATTTCGGTCTGAAGTGCACGGACCGTGGCCGCCTGACGGCCCGCCAAATCGAAGCCGCACGCCGTGCGATTTCGCGTCACGTCAAACGTGGCGGACGCATCTGGATCCGCGTTTTCCCGGACAAGCCAATTTCCCAAAAACCCGCAGAGGTGCGTATGGGTAACGGTAAGGGCAATCCTGAGTACTACGTTGCCGAGATCCAACCCGGCAAGATCGTGTTCGAGATTCTTGGGGTGTCCGAGACGCTAGCACGCGAGGCCTTCCGTTTGGCTGGCGCGAAGCTGCCATTGCGCACCACCTTTGTCAGCCGCATGGTTGGCCAGTAAGCAGGAGTATGAGCACCATGAAATCAACTGAACTGCGCAAAAAAGACATCGCTGGCCTGCAAACTGAAGTCAAGGAGCTGCAACGCGCCCATTTCGGTCTGCGTATGCAAAAGGCGACCCAGCAAATTACCAACACCGCAACGCTGCGCACCGCGCGCCGTGACATCGCCCGTGCTAAGACCATTTTGGTTGAAAAGCAGAGCGCTGATAAATCCGCCACCTAAGGAGTAAGCCATGACGGAAGCTAAAAAATCCCTCAAGCGCACCTTGATTGGCAAGGTGGTCAGCGACAAGCGGTCCAAAACCGTGACGGTCCTGATTGAGCGCCGCGTGAAGCACGAACTCTACGGAAAAATCGTGGGCAAGTCCAGCAAGTACCACGCCCATGACGAAAAGTGCGAGTACAAAATGGGCGACGTGATTGAAATCACCGAAAGCCGCCCGATTTCCAAAACCAAGAACTGGGTTGCGACCCGCTTGGTGGAAAAGGCAGCAGTGGTGTAAGCCATTGCGGCCCTGCGCTGCGAAAACCTTGAAAACGGCCCACAATTGTCGGGCCGTTTTCATTTTTTAACCTTAAACATGTAGGAGACACCATGATTCAAGTTGGAGACACACTGCCCGCAACCACTTTGATGGAATTCCACGAAGTCGAAGCCGAGGGCTGCAGCATTGGCCCCAACCCGGTAGACGTGGCCAAAGCCACTGCGGGCAAAACCATCGCCCTGTTTGCGCTGCCTGGCGCTTTTACGCCCACCTGCTCGGCTAAACACGTTCCCGGATATATGGAGCACCATGACGCTTTCAAGGCCGCGGGCGTCGATGAAATCTGGTGCCTTAGCGTAAACGATGCTTTTGTAATGGGTGCCTGGGCGCGAGACCAAAAAACTGGTGTCAAAGTGCGCATGCTCGCCGATGGCAGTGGCGATTTCGCCCAAGCCACAGGCCTGATCTTGGACCTCACCAGCCGTGGCATGGGCGTGCGCAGCAACCGCTATTCCATGCTGGTCAAGGACGGGAAAGTTGCCAGCCTCAATATCGAAGGCCCTGGCAAGTTCGAGGTGAGCGACGCAGCCACCTTGTTGGCCCAAGCCAAAGCCTAAACCCCTAGCGGCACCCACGGCCGATGCGGCCCAGGGTGCTGCTCAATGAAAACCGCCTTACAACACGGCTTTCAGGTAATGGGCGCCAGCCATGGGGTTGAAGTAGTAGGGCGGAATTTCTTCAAAGCCCAGGTCTTCATACAGCGCGCGGGCCGCCTCCATGCTGGACAGCGCATCCAAAAGCATGCAACTGTAGCCTTGCATGCGCGCGAAGTCCATCTGCGCCTCAACCAGGCGCCGACCTAGGCCGATACCGCGAAAGCGGGGGCGCACATAAAGGCGGCGCATTTCGCAGGCATTGCTGTAATCGGCGGTGTCCAAAGGCAGCACGCCACAGCAGGCCAGCACACGGCCTTGTGCGATGGCCAGCAGGATTTGGCCGCGCGGTGCCCCGTAGGCCCCCGGCAAAGTAGCCAATTCGGCATCGAAATCGGTCAGATAGTGAGGCGTCGCGATTGACTGCGCATACTCGATGAGGATGTCGCGAGCGGCCTGAAGTTCGCTCACCGTTGCGGGGCACAACAGCGAAATCGTGGGCTCATGCGCAGAGGAGGGCATTGTCATCATGCAGGTTGAGAGTGGGTTGGGGCGCTCTGTCGCCACAGCGTCCGCAGGCAATAAGCATAACGCCAACGCGCCCCAAGCTCCTGGCGTTACCATCGCACTTCGGGTGCGGAGCACTTTCAAAGGCAACAAAGGAATTCATGGAACCACAGGCGGGGCAGGCGGTAAACCCATTGGCCGCCCGGCGACTGAGGCGCCATTGTTGGCGCACTCTGCCCGCGCTGGTACTCGCTTTGGCGGGGTGCAGTCCCAGCCTGAACTGGCGTAATGCCACACTGGACGGCCTGCGCTTTGCCCTGCCATGCAAGCCCGACACCGCCGAGCGCCCCCTTCTTCTGGACGGCCTGACCCTGACCATCGCCATGGCCGGTTGCCAGGCCGACGGAGCGCTGTTTGCTGTAAGCCGTATTTCATTGCCGTCTGGAGCCGCCGCAGGGCCCCTATTGGCACAGTGGCAGCAAGCCACACTGGCACGCATGCAGGCCGGCCCAGTGACCCAACGCTCGGTGCCAGCGTCTACCCAGGGTAGTCCGGCCATGGTTATCTATGCCGCCAGCGGTCGGAATACGCAGGGCGAACCCGTGCAAGCGCAGCTGGTGTGGCTGCAAAGCGGCACCACCCTTTTTCACCTGGCCTTGTACGCGCCGCGCATCAGCGCAGAGATGCAAGAGCCGTTTTTGAGCGCCGTCCAATTACCATGAGCCCACCTGCCTTCGAGTCCTTGCCGACCCGGCGCGCCGTCAGCCTGTTTTTGGCTTTTGCGCTGGCCTACTTCCTCTCGACCCTCATTCGCGCTATCACCGCGACCTTGGCACCCACGCTAGTGCAGGAGTTTTCGCTGGGTGCGGGCGACTTGGGGCTGTTGGCCGGTGGCTACTTCTTTGGTTTTGCCCTGACCCAGCTACCCCTGGGCCGTTGGCTGGATCGTCTGGGCCCAAAGCGGGTGCTTTTGGCGTTTTTGGCGGTGGCAGTGCTCGCGTGCCTGGGCTTTGCAGCGGCCACCAGTTTCGGCGGGCTATTGGCTGCCCGCACCCTGTGCGGCGTAGGCGTCAGCGCCTGCTTGATGGCGCCTCTCACCAGCTACCGGCGCTGGTACGCACCGGCCATGCAAATGCGCGCCAACTCCTGGATGCTTATGACCGGCGCGCTGGGCATGGTCGCCTCGACGCTGCCAGTGCAGTGGATCATGCCCTTGACCGGCTGGCGCCCACTGTTTGTTGGACTGGGCCTCTTGCTCTTGCTGTCTATGGTGCTGATCGCTTGGGCCGTACCCGAGTCGTCAGCGCAGACGCAAACGCGGCCGCAGAGCGATGCACAGGGGGAGCCAGCACCGGTGGCTGACACCGGTTACGCCCAGGTCTGGCGCGATCCGTTTTTTCGCAGCCTGGCACCCTCGGGCTTCGTGTGCTATGGCGGCTTGGTAGCGGTGCAAACGTTGTGGGCATCGCCTTGGATGGTTAAGGTTGCTGGCTACACGCAGGGCGAGGCAGCACAAGGCATGTTTTGGCTCAACCTGGCCATGATGCTGTCTTACCTGGCCTGGGGTAGCGTCATGCCGGTATTTGCTCGCCGGGGCTATAGCGCCATGTTTTTGATGCGCTGGTACACGCCCCTGAGCCTACTGGTGCTCGCCGCCATCGCTTGGGCTGGCCCAGCGCTGGGCGCTTACAGCGCTTTGGCATGGACGCTGTACTGCGTCAGTTGCACCGTGGGCACTTTGGCGCAGCCGGCTATTGGTATGGCATTTCCCGCGCACTTGGCCGGGCGGGCCTTGTCGGCCTTTAATCTGCTGATATTCAGCGGTGTTTTCGCGGTGCAATGGGGTGTGGGCCTGGCCATCGACGCTTTGCAAGCCCAAGGCTGGACGCAGGTGGCTGCTTATCAGGGTGCTATGGGCCTGTACGGCCTGTGCTGCCTGGCCGCGTACGTGCATATGTTGCGGGCTAGGCCGCATAATTGATGCCTTCGTGCCCGTCCCACCGCATTTATGCCCAGCAGTATTTTGATCATCGCCCACGCGCCCTTGGCCGGGGCCCTGCGCGCCTGTGTGCTGCACGTCTTTCCCGAAGTGGAAAGCTACTTGCACGCCTTGGATGTGCAGGCCAATGAGTCGCCCGAGGCCACGGTGGCTAGCGCGCGCATCTTGATGGGCTTGTGCCCGGACGCGTCCGTGCTGGTATTGACCGACGTATTTGGTGCCACGCCGTGCAATGTGGCGCAAAAGGTCGTGGATGGCCTTTCCTCCAAACTCGTCGCCGGGGTCAATTTGCCCATGCTGCTGCGCACCGTCAACTACCGCCACGAAGGCCTCGATGCGCTGGTGGCCCGGGCATTGGCCGGAGCGTCGCAGTCCATCATGCAAGTGGCCGTGGCGCCTCCTTTGAACCAAAATAAACGCAACCATGATCCAAGCGACCACGACCATCAGCAATAAATTGGGCCTGCACGCCCGCGCCTCGGCCAAGTTGACGAAACTGGCGGGCAGCTTTGCCTGCGAGGTGTGGATCAGCAAAGGCGAGCGGCGTGTAAACGCCAAAAGCATCATGGGCGTCATGATGTTGGCCGCCGGCATCGGCTCGCAGGTCAGCCTGGAGACGGAGGGCGAGCGTGCGCAAGAGGCCATGGACGCTTTGCTCGCGCTGATCGCCGACCGCTTCGGCGAAGGCGAATAGGCGCCAAGGGCTACGCAGCATGACTTTTTCCATCCACGGTCTGGCAGTTTCACGCGGCGTAGCTATTGGCCGCGCCGTGCTGGTAGCCTCTAGCCGCATGGATGTGGCGCACTATTTTGTGCAGCCCGAGCAGGTGCAAACCGAAATCGAGCGCGTGCGCGCCGGGCGCAACCAGGTGGTTCACGAACTGCAGCAAATGCAGCACAGCATCGCCAATATGAGTCCCAAAGACGCGCCCCAAGAGCTCAGTGCGCTGTTGGATGTGCACCTGATGCTGCTGGACGACGCCGAGCTGGAGGCTGGCGTCAAGCGTTGGATTGTCGAGCGCATGTACAACGCCGAATGGGCGCTGACAGCGCAGCTCGAAGTCATCGCGCGCAATTTTGATGAGATGCAAGACCCCTACTTGCGCGAGCGCAAGGCCGACCTGGAGCAAATCGTCGAGCGCATCTTGCGTGCTATGCGCGGAGTCGCCTCGCCGGTGGCGGCCCCGCCGCGCAAAGCGGTCAAACCGGCACACCATGACGTGCTGCTGGGTGACACGGTGGATGTGCCTTTGGTGCTGGTAGCACACGACCTCTCGCCGGCCGACATGCTGCAATTTAAGCAAAGCGTGTTTGTCGGCTTTATCACCGACGTGGGCGGTAAAACGTCGCACACCGCCATCGTCGCGCGCAGCATGGACATTCCGGCCGTGGTGGGCGCACGCACCTGCAGCCAGTTGGTACGCCAGGACGACTGGGTCATTATTGACGGCGATGCCGGCGTGGTCATCGTCGACCCTTCGCCCATCATCCTGGCGGAATACAGCTTTAAAAAGCGCCAACATGAGCTCGAGCGCGGCCGTCTGGCGCGCTTACTGAACACCCCGGCGATCACGCTCGATGGCGAAAGTGTCCAGCTCCTGGCCAATATTGAAATGCCCGAAGACGCGCACAGCGCCCTGGCCGCAGGCGCTCTTGGTGTGGGCCTGTTTCGCAGCGAGTTTTTGTTCATGGGCCGGCGCGGCCACTTGCCCGACGAAGAGGAGCAATTTGAGGCGTACAAGCGCGCCGTCCAAGACATGCACGGCCTGCCGGTGACCATCCGTACTGTCGACGTGGGCGCTGACAAACCTCTGGACGACAGCGTGCACGACTCGGCCCACCTTAACCCGGCGCTGGGCCTGCGCGCCATTCGTTGGAGCCTGGCCGATCCTGCGATGTTTTTAACGCAGCTGCGCGCCATTTTGCGCGCCGCCGCATTTGGGCAGGTGCATTTGCTGATCCCCATGCTGGCGCACCAATCGGAGATTGAGCAAACCTTTGCCCATATCGCTCAGGCGCGCGCCATGCTTGATAGACGCGGCCAGGCCTACGGGCCGATCCAGGTGGGCGCCATGATAGAAATTCCGGCCGCTGCGCTCATGCTCAAGCGGTTTTTGAAGTACTTTGACTTTTTGTCCATCGGCACCAATGACTTGATTCAGTACACCCTGGCCATCGACCGGGCGGACGAATTGGTCGCGCATTTGTACGACCCGCTGCATCCAGCGGTCTTGCAATTGGTGGCCAACACCATTGCGGAGTGCCGCAAGCAAGGCAAAGGCGTGAGTATTTGCGGCGAAATGGCTGGCGATATCGGCTTAACGCGTTTGCTCTTAGGCCTGGGTTTGCGCAGTTTTTCCATGCATCCGGCGCAGATCCTGGCCGTTAAACAAGAAATACTGCGCTCCGATACCAAGCGCCTCGCACCCTGGGCGCAAAGCGTGCTCGAGGCAGACAACCCCGCTTTGCTGGTCGGTAGCGGCGCGGTTTAAAACGGGGCTTAGCCCGGTCGCTGGTCGGTGCTAGGCCGCTGCCAAAAATTGATGCCGCCTTCAAGCGCGTGGCGGTCTATCGCAGCTAACTCATCAGGCGTAAATTCCAACCGTTTGAGACTTTCGACCAGCTCCATAATTTGCGCCGGCTTGCTCGCCCCCACCAGCGCACTGGTCACACGGCCCCCGCGCAGCACCCAGGCCAGGGCCATTTGCGCCAGGCTTTGCCCGCGCTGCTGCGCAATGCTTTGCAAGGCGCGTACATGCGCCAGGTTGCGCTCGTTCAGATGCTCGGGGCGCAGCGATGCGCCGCCGGGGCGGTTGATGCGTGCATCTGCCGGAATACCACCGAGGTATTTACCTGTCAGCACCCCCTGGGCCAGCGGGCTAAAGGCGATGCAGCCCAGGCCCAGGTCGTCCAGCGTGTCTAACAAGTCCTCTTCGACCCAGCGGTTGAGTAGGCTGTACGAGGGCTGGTGTATCAGCGTGCGCACGCCCATGGCAGCCAGCAGCGCCACGGCTTCACGGGTCTTTTTGGCCGAGTAACTGCTTATGCCGATGTACAGCGCCTTGCCTTGTTGCACCGCACTGGCCAGTGCGCCGCAGGTTTCTTCTAAAGGCGTATCCGGGTCAAAGCGGTGGCTATAAAAAATATCAACGTAGTCCAAACCCATACGTCGAAGGCTTTGGTCCAGGCTGGCCAGCACATACTTGCGCGAGCCGCCGCCCTGTCCGTAGGGCCCGGGCCACATGTCCCAGCCCGCTTTGGTAGAAATGAGCAGCTCATCGCGGTACGGCCTTAAGTCGCGCCGCAGGTGCTCACCGAAGTTGATTTCGGCGCTGCCAAAGGGCGGGCCGTAGTTGTTGGCAAGGTCAAAGTGCGTGATGCCCAGATCAAAGGCCGTGCGCAGCATCACACGCTGGGTTTGGAAGGCGGTGGTGTCGCCAAAGTTATGCCACAGACCCAATGTAATGGCGGGCAGCTTGAGCCCGCTGCGCCCGCAAGTGCGGTAGGGCATGCGCCCATCGTAGCGCTCGGCGTCGGCCTGGTAAGTCATGCGGCGCGGCCCGCTTAGTTGGAAAACGCCGCAATGCCGGTCATCGCACGCCCCAGAATCAAGGCGTGGATGTCGTGCGTGCCTTCATAGGTGTTGACCACTTCCAGATTCACCAGGTGACGAGCCACGCCAAACTCGTCACTGATGCCGTTGCCGCCCATCATGTCGCGTGCCAGGCGGGCGATGTCCAGCGCCTTGCCGCAGGAATTGCGCTTAAGGATGGAGGTCACTTCGACGCTGGCCGTGCCCTCGTCCTTCATGCGACCAAGGCGCAGACAGCCTTGCAGGCCCAAGGCGATTTCGGTTTGCATATCGGCCAGTTTTTTCTGAATTAATTGATTGGCGGCCAGTGGGCGGCCAAATTGCTGACGGTCCAAGGTGTATTGGCGGGCGCGGTGCCAGCAGTCTTCAGCCGCACCTAAAGCGCCCCAGGCGATGCCGTAGCGCGCGCTATTGAGACAAGTAAACGGGCCTTTGAGGCCGCGCACTTCGGGGAAGGCGTTTTCCTCGGGGCAGAACACGCCGTCCATCACGATCTCACCGGTGATGCTGGCGCGCAAACCCACTTTGCCATGGATGGCCGGGGCGGAGAGTCCGGCCATGCCTTTTTCCAGCACAAAGCCGCGTATCGGGCCCACTGCGCCGCTTTCGCTAACTTCCTTTGCCCAGACCACGAACACATCCGCGATAGGGCTGTTACTGATCCACATCTTGGCGCCGCTGAGTTTGTAGCCACCAGCCACTTTTTGCGCGCGCGTCACCATGCTTTGCGGGTCCGAACCGTGGTTGGGCTCGGTCAGGCCAAAGCAGCCAACGGTCTTTCCGCTGGCCAGCGCCGGCAGGAATTTTTGGCGCTGCGCCTCGGTGCCAAACTCATAAATGGGCAGCATCACCAGCGAGCTTTGCACGCTCATCATGGAGCGGTAGCCGCTGTCCACGCGCTCCACCTCGCGAGCGATCAGACCGTAAGCCACGTAATTGAGAGCCGGGCCGCCATACGCCTCGGGGATGGTGGGGCCCAGTAGGCCCAACTCGCCCATTTCCCGGAAGATGGCCGGGTCTGTGGTTTCATGCCGGAAAGCCTGGGTGACGCGGCTTTGCAATTTGTCCTGGCAGTAGGCGGCGGCAGCGTCACGCACCATGCGCTCTTCATCGCTTAGTTGGGCGTCCAGTAAAAAAGGGTCCTGCCAAATAAAAGTGGCATGTGCCATAGCAACTCCAAGAATGAATCCCCGATTATCCGTTGCGCGCTTAGTTCAGGCTGATCTTGCCGTACCAGGCGGTGGCCTGGCTGTGCGTGTTGTCGCTGTCGGTCATGATGCCGATGCCTACCAAGGCGCCGGGTTCTTGACCGAAGGCGGCGCGGTAGTCAGCCCGCACGTCGCGCAAGTAATGGCGCCATTGCTTGAGGCCCTGGGGGCCGGACTCCACCACGATTTTGCGAATCCGATCGGTGCGGGCGTTGTGGATCACGCTCCCGATAGGGCGCTTGTTGCACCAGACGTACATCAGCGTGGCGTAGGGCATTTCCTCGCCCGTTACCAGGCGCGTGAGCTCGCTCAGCGCGCTGTCTTTGGCCGAAAACTGGCTGCGGTCGCCCTCAAAGGCCAGCACCAAGCGCACGGGGGAATCGTCTGCATTGCGGGTTGCCATATCGGCGCCGTCGATGAGCGCTGGCACATGCCAAGAAAACTGGAGGTGGCCGAGGTCTTTGCCGGCGATTTGCACCGGCGTACGCACCATGCTGGCCGAATCGTCAGAGCGCGCCCGCAAAGCCAGGCGCGCGCCGTGCTGATCCGCTGGCGCCTGGCGGTCAAGTTGGTAGTGCGTGGCCGTTTTTCCGGGCAGAGGCAGCGCCTGCCATTGGCTGAGGTCCAACACGCTCCAGGTTGGCATGACGCTGCTTGTGGCTGTCGGGACAGGCGCAGTCGCGCAAGCGCTCAGAAACGCGGTAAGCAATGCGCCCGCCCCCCATGCAAGCAGCCGCCGCAGCGCAGGCCGTGCGAACAGGTGGGTGTGATCGAATTGCAAGGCCTTGTGCACGTGCGGGCAGTTCGGTTGTAGGTGGAGCAAACAGGGAAACTGCGTGCATTGTGCCTGAGCCCCGTGACGCCCCAAGACCAGGGCAGGCGCGGACTTAGGCCCGCGTCGGCAGCCAACTTCCCAATGCAAACACCGAGTTGGGCGCGTTGGGGGCAGGCAGCGTTGGCGCCGTCTTTTTGACCAGGCTTTTCTTGGGCGAGCTGCGTTCTTGCACCACAAAGCCTTTGGTCTTTTGCTGTAAGGCCAGACTGTGCAGGCTGATGTTTTTCATATGCTCCAGCAGTGCGCAGTGCAGTTGCTCCCACAGTGCCTCTGTCATGTCTTCCTGGCCACGCTGGGCGCGCGATGGTCCTTCTTCGATGGCCAGCACGATGTCGGCCACCGAGATCGTGTCCCCTCGAAAGCCCAGCGCATAGCCACCACCGGGCCCGCGTGTGCTCTCGACCAAGCCATGCTGGCGCAGCTTGGCAAATACCTGCTCCAGGTAGGACAGAGAAATGCCATGGCGTAGTGCCAAGTCGCTCAGCGGCACCGGTTGCCCGGGTGTGCGCAGAGCCAAGTCCACCATGGCGTTGATGGCAAAACGGCCGCGGGTACTTAATCGCATAACAACTCCTTAAGACAAAGCACCAAGGGTGCACAACGCGCTGCGCACTGGTTGCGCGCTTACGCGATGAGGAATGTAGATACTTAAATACATCGTGTAAATTCGTATTTTCCCAATTTTTACTTCGAATAAACTGAAGTAAATGACACGCAGCATGTCTGTAGGCCCATCCAACGAGGAAAATTCCCTATGAACTTCAAGCACTTGTACTACTTTTGGGTGACAGCCAAGTCCGGCGGCGTCATGCGCGCTGGCGAGCAACTGCACACCACGCCGCAAACCCTTTCCGGCCAGATCCACCTTTTAGAGGACTGGTTGGGCCGCAAACTTTTCAAAAAAAGCGGGCGTTCGTTGGAGCTGACCGAGCACGGGCGCCTCGCTCTGGGCTATGCCGATCAAATTTTCACCTTGGGCAATGAGCTAGAGACGGCGGTGCGCCAGGCCCACGGCGGCACGCAGGTGCTGGAGTTTCGGGTGGGCGTGGCCGATTCGGTGAATAAATCGGTGGCCTACCGGCTCTTGGAGCCGGCTTTGTCCCTGGCTACGCCCGTGCGCATGGTCTGTAGCGAGGGGAAGTTTCCCGATCTGTTATCGCAACTGGCCCTGAACCGCTTGGACCTGGTCATTGCCGACGCGCCCATGTCACGGCGCATCAATGTGCGTGCCTTTAACCACGCCCTGGGACGAAGCAGCATGTCGTTTTTGTGTACTCCTGCGCTGGCGGCCCAGTTGCAAGGCGTATTTCCGGCATGCTTGAACGGCGCTCCCCTGCTAATTCAGGGCACCCAGGCCTCGGTGCGCCCGCAGCTAGAGGCCTGGCTGACGCGCCACAACATCGCCCCGCGCATCGTCGGCGAGTTTGATGACGGCGCACTAATGACGGCCTTTGGCCGCGAAGGCCGAGGTGTGTTCATTGTCCCGCGCGTGATGGAGCAAGAAACCATGGACCAGTGCGCCGTCCAATGCGTTGGTCGCAGTGAGGAGCTGGTCGAGGAGTTTTATGCGGTGTCCGTGGAGCGACGCATCAGCCACCCCTGCGTGCTAGCCATCACTGACGCGGCGCGCGGGCAGCTCTTTGGCTAAATCGGGGCACGGGCAGCAAGGGTGGCAGGCCTATACTCAAAGCGTGACTGTCACCCTCCTTCGATTGCGCCCTTGACTGCGCTTTTGCGTCAAACCCGCGCAGCGGCTACCCTCTTGCGCCGACACCTGGCGCTGCGCTCGCGCCGCCTGCCGCCGGTGTGGCGCGGCATGTTGTGGATTGCGGCCAGCGGCATTGTCTTTTCGCTGCTCAACACCATCGTACGCAGTATCACCCTGACTCTGGACCCGTTTGAGGCGCAGTTTTTACGCTACCTTTTTGGCACTCTGGCGGTGTTGCCGCTGGTGCTGCGCGAAGGACTGGCTGCTTACCGCCCCGTGAATATGGCGGGCCAGTGGTGGCGCGGTGCTTTGCATACCGTGGGTCTGATGTTTTGGTTTACCGCCTTGCCGCGCATCGGCCTGGCCGATATGACGGCTATTGGCTTTACCGGCCCGATTTTCATCATGCTAGGGGCCGCCTGGTTTTTGGGTGAAAAAATGCACGCTGACCGCTGGATTGCCGCCTTGGTCGGCTTTGCCGGTGTAATGGTGGTGGTCGGTCCTAATTTATCCACCGATGGGGGTTGGTATTTCCTGATCATGCTGGCGTCCTCACCGCTGTTTGCCGCATCGTTTTTGGTAACCAAAAGTCTTACCCGCACTGAAACCTCCGGCGTCATTGTGCTTTGGCAAGCCATCTCGGTCACTGCACTCAGCCTGCCCTTGGGTCTTTTGCATTGGAGCGACCCTACGCCGATGCAGTGGTTCGGGTTTGTTATTGCCGGCATTTTGGGCTCCACCGCGCATTACATGCTGGCTCGCGCTTTTCGGGTGGCCGATATTTCGGCGACCCAGTCACTGCGTTTTCTGGACTTGCTCTGGGCCTCGCTCATGGGCTGGCTCGCCTTTGGCGATGTACCCAGCCACTCCACCATAGTGGGCGCCACCGTCATCCTGGCCTCGACGGTCTGGATTGCGCAGCGTGAGCGCGGTCGATAAGACGCCCCTAGCCCACCACCTGGTAATACAAATTTTGTGGATGCTTAGCCTGCGCGAAAAAAACCCAGCGCTCGGCAATTAGCGCGGGGGCCTGCAGCAAGGCTGCCCAAGCCCAGGGCCACGCGGTGCCGCCGCGCAGGGCAAAGAGCTCCAGAACCAATGGCAGAACGAACAAGCCCAAGACAAAAGCCCATCGCACATTGCGCAAAACCAACTGGCTGGCGCCATGGAAAAACTCACGGGTATTGAAGGCGCCAGCGGACATGCCCATGGATTTTTGTACCAGGTGCTGAGCCTGGATGCCGGTGGCCGATTGGAGTGTGGAGGTCGACCGCAGCCCCGCGTTGCGGCGCAGACTGTGCCAGCGCAAAAGCGCGGCGAACAGCGTGGCCAGCGTGGTCCAGGGCGCGAGCGCTGTAAGCAAAGCACCTTGCTCAAACGTGGCCGCCAGTGCGCAGGCCAGCACGCTGCCCGAAGCCAGGCCGATCAGCCCGAAATTAGCCACCGTGCTCCAGTGTGCCCATTCCTGAATGAAGCGT
>Ga0114968_10002345_pt1 | contig 14499 bp, 10 predicted proteins | sample M_130807_EF_Meta_FD_87020 | JGI IMG/M metagenome (GOLD analysis project Ga0114968, IMG submission 87020) | Freshwater microbial communities from Lake Montjoie, Canada to study carbon cycling - M_130807_EF_MetaG | ecosystem: Environmental > Aquatic > Freshwater > Lake | place: Lake Montjoie... | reverse complement strand
CGGTTTGGGCTTTTCGATTTTCATCGCGATTGCCTACGGTCAACAGGCCTTCGGTGAATACATCAGTGGCTACCTGATTGAAGAGTCGCTCAGTGTCGACAACGTCTTTGTCTGGTCGATGCTGTTCGCAGCAATGTCAATCCCATTGCGCTACCAACACCGAGTCTTGTTCTGGGGCATCGTCGGAGCCATCGTGATGCGCGCAGTCTTCATCGTGGTGGGAAGCGCCCTGCTCAATCAGTTCTGGTGGCTACTGCTTGTCTTTGGTGTATTCCTGATCTACACCGGTGTGCAAGTATTCCGCCACCGGAGCGACGAGGAAGAGAAAAGTGCGACCCCAGGAATGGGGCTCCTGAGCAAAGTTATGCCGATAAGCGAGGAGCTTGACGGGCAGAAGTTCTTCACTCGGTTGAATGGTCGGCGCGCGGCCACTCCATTGCTGGCGGCGTGTGTTGCCCTGTCAATAGCCGACGTGGTTTTCGCGGTGGACTCGGTGCCGGCGATCCTCGCGGTTTCTAAGGAGCCCTACATCGTGTTCGCCTCGAACGCCTTCGCGATTCTGGGGCTACGCGCCATGTACTTTCTCCTGGCAAATGCGAAGGAACGTTTTCACTTTCTGTCACACGCGTTGGGAGGAATCCTCGTCTTCGTCGGCATCAAGATGACAATCTCGCACTGGTTCCACATGAACACGTATGTCTCGCTCGCGATCATTATCGCCATGCTGTCGGTGGCAATCACCTTGAGTCTGAGGCGGGAACGGTTAGGACGCCACTTGGGTTAGTTCTGACGGTGGGGTATCTTCAAACGATGCCGGGGTTGATGAGGAATTAGTCATTGCTCATCAACAATCACTTTCGGAGTTGGTAACAGGTTGGCCTGGCTTCGGCCATGAGACGGGGCTCAGTGCCAAGTCGGGTGCACGGAATTCGTCCGAGTGGCTGACAGGACGTTGACGTTCGACTCAACTTCAGGATGCTTGAAATGAGGTATATCGGTATTTGAGCCCTTGCTCAGTACTCGGAAGTTCGATATGTTCCGCCGCTAGTTCCTGGGACGAAATGCACGGCAATGGGTCTGCGCTACCCGTCTCTACGAAGTGGGAAAACTTGCTCCCAGCAGCTTCACTAAGAGGAGAGAGTAAGAACGCGCGATGTGAGCGTTATCCGAATATGTCACCACACTTGAGATGATGGGCGGGCAAATACCACTGCTCCCGACCGTACAAAACCACGGACTGGGATCTACAACTTTGACCCCGCTGCTCTGGGCGGCATTACGTATGGCGTCACGGACCGTTGGGGCCGTGTAGTCGTATTTCCAGGGCCGGTAGCAGTATTGAGAACCATTAGGCCACGAGTAACTCGATGAAGGGTGCGGCGTCAGTTTCGGATTAACCGACAAACATGCGGCTGTGGACATTGTTCCGATTCCCGCATACGGGGTGTCAAGAATCTCAATGACTCGTGAGGCATCGTTACCGACGTATGACTTCAACGTCGTCATCATCGATGAAGTCGCAGTGCTCACAGGTATCGCTTCGCGGCTCGGCCACGCATAAAGTCTCTCGGTACGGGCCATGCTCGAGGTCACAATGAGGTACGGCTTCGAGTCTGAGATTTCTTCCAATACCGCCTTTCGCCATACGGCACACTGCGAATATGGCTTGTTCAACATATTTGCTGGCGCCTTGTTGTTCGAAGCAATCGTAAAAATAAGAGCCACATTGGGACAAGACGCCTTGGCGTATGTCACCAACCTCCAATTCCTTTGTCGGGCGATGACATCGAGGGCACCAATCCACTGCCAGAGGTGCGAGTCACCGTACGCCACAACAAGTTTGGCATTTGCTCGGGTACTTCCCAATGTGCATCGACCCGAAGATGCGGTCGTATCGGTGTAGGTAGCCAGACACTGCTTGGAGTTGGAGTCAGTAGCGGCGAATCGAATGGCGGAGCCCAGGTGCGAATAGCTGATGGTCTTCCCCTCGGCCAGCGTTTGTTGGATGCCGGTGATCTGGCTCTGAATCTGAGTCACACTTGTAAAAGGAGCGCTAGCCGCCGTACCAATACCGGACGGTATCGCTAAGGATGTGAACGCAACGGCCGCCAAAGCGAGAATCTTTTTTGTCCAGCGCGGAGTGGCATGCATAGTTAGTTAAAGCCTACCGTTCACTATTGAAGCTATAGATAGCGGGCGAGAGTGTGATTTTCTGCAACCAGATATCACCATTGAGTCTTACCTCAGCGCAGTTGCGAGCGACCGCACGAGGTCTACGTCAGATCGCGTCTCAAGTGCCGCCATCAAGCTTTCTTCGCCCACTGTTACGATTGAATCGTGAAGTTAAAGTCGCAACCTGCGAGTCGATGGGTCCGCTTAATCGCCGCATCGCTCCTGGTGGCAAGTGTGCCTACTATTGCGAATGCTGTGGCGCAGAGCGAACCACCAAAGTCCATACCTTCGTGGACAACGTTGACGGCGGCGGTTTCGGCCTCGTCGCAGATAACGCGAGCCCCCGCCACGTCAACAATTACACCTCCACCGACATCCCCAGGTCTCTGGTGGAGGAGTATCAACCCGGCTGATACCTCAGCGGCTCGTCTTGGCTGCAACTTACAGGACGCCACCATCACGGTGCCAAGTTCGCCAGAGATCAAGTGTGCGTATGGTGATCTAAACGCAACACGAACTCTTCTGCTAATCGGCGACTCCAACGCCACAATGTGGATTCCAGCTTTCGATACCTGGGGATTCCAGAGTCACTGGAAGATCATCACATTGACACATGCGGGCTGTCCTCCTTGGCTGCGCCCTTGGTTCCCCGGCTCGAAACGACTCCCCGGTGGGGTGACGGTGGCCGGCTGCGAAACGTGGCGCCAAGCGGCACTGAAGTCCGCTAAATCATTTAAACCTTTGATTGTTGTACCGGTGGGCTTGGCAGTAGCCACGTCGTCACCGAATTCCGTTACTCAGTCTCAACTCACGTTCGCGCTCAAGAACTCCCTCATGGAGATCAAGCGCGCTGGTCTCAAGCCCGTCACATTAGATCCGATCCCATCGTTCGCTCTCGCCTCAGGTCCACTGGACTGCCTGCTTTCACGCAGGACCTCGCTGACATCGTGTGCAGTATCAACGTCGTCAGTAGGCCTAAGCAAACTGAATACGGCCTATACCACCGCCGCTCGCTCCACGAGCGTTCCACTCGTTCCCACGCGACCACTGTTTTGTGGTCCATCCAAATGCCCGATAATTGTCCAATTGGGAACTACCAATTACTTGGTGTATCAAGACGGTTATCACATGTCCCACCAGTACTCTCAGATTCTCGGTGCCGCACTCGGTACCGCTCTAGCGCCGTACCTTCCCAAGAACTGAGTTCACGGGTCTGATTTCGTACCGCTTGGTGCCGGACGTGTCGATAGCTTCGGTTTTGCATGGTGACAACTAGCCCGTGAAGATTTTGTAGCGACAAGCAACATCTACTATTTCGTTATGGGAATCGATCTGCAGTCCTTTGAAAGACCTAGCGTGGAAGCGATCGAGTTCTTCGTAAAGCAGGGATGGGTTCTCATTGACACCCTCAACGCCGAACAGACACACCAGCTGCAGATTTGGGTGGACGAAGTGGCCTCGTGGCCCCTCGAAGGTGGGGAGTGGATCCATCACCGGGAAATGACTGAAACCGGGCCGCAGTTGGCTCGAACGGAAAACTTCACCCCGTTTCACGATGGATTGCGCGCGCTCTTACGTACAGGCGCCATGCTCGACGTGGCCTCCGCCCTCCTCGGAGAACAGGCGGTGCTCTACAAAGAGAAGGTCAACTACAAGTTGACGGGTGGTGCCGGTTTTGCCCCTCATCAAGATGCCCCGGCCTACCGATTTATCGAAAATCACATCTCTTGCATGGTGGCCGTTGACGACTCCACTCTGGAAAACGGCTGCCTTGATGTCGTTAGTGAGCGATACGACGCGGTTCTCCCTATGGACGAACGGGGTTGCATTACGGCCGATGTCGTCGAGTCAATGACGTGGATTCCCGCACCAATCAAGGCCGGGCAAACACTCTGGTTTCACTCACGAACCCCGCATCGCAGTGGTCCCAACACCTCGTCGAAGAATCGTCGCGCGCTATATCCGACGTATAACGCGCTGCGCGAGGGTGATCTTCGCGACGCCTATTACAGTCAGAAGCACCGAGAGTGGCAAGAAGCACGCGACCGTGGCGAAAAGCCGGGCCTGTCGTTAATCGGTGATTTTCAGGGAGTATTAATCGATGAGTAGCAATTTGCCCCAAGCGCAGAGTGTCGAAGAGGTCTTCGCCCTATTCGATCGTCATGGTGAGGTCTACTACGGCGAAGACATCAACCAGAACCAACATGCGGTGCAGTGTGCTGAACTGGCGCGACGTGAAGGCGCTAGCCCTGAACTAATTGTCGCCACGTTGCTCCATGACGTTGGTCACCTCTTACATCTCGACGTGGGTCTGGTCCACGATCAAGATGTCGATGATGACCACGAAGCAACCGGAGCCAAGTACTTGGCCAAGGTTTTTCCACCCCAGGTCACGCGAGCCATCGCGATGCACGTCACGGCCAAGCGGTATCGCTGTGCTGTTGAATCTGGGTACTTCGACACACTCTCCGAAGCATCGGTCTTGAGTTTGGCCGTTCAGGGTGGCCCTTTGACCGCAGAAGAGGCGGAGCGGTTTGAGCGCAATCCTGGCAGCAAGGACGCCATCTCGTTGCGTGACTGGGACGATCGCGGTAAGTCCGTGGAACTTTCGAACCAAATGCCCCGTGACTATTTCGCGCTGGCGCTTTCCGTAGCGCTCTAAGTGGGGATTTCGTAACTCGTTCGTAATGAAAGGGCCGTGAATCTCTCCAGTATGAAATAGTCCCAGAACTAGGATTTTCCAGTTCTCTCCGTGTTCGCACGAGAGACCATGTTGCTCGTGTGAGCGTGAATGGGAGATTGTTGTGAAGGTTCTAGTTCTCGGTGGTGATGGATTTTGTGGTTGGCCAACTGCGCTGCACTTGTCCGACATAGGTCACGATGTAATTGTTGTTGACAACCTGAGCCGTCGCGCCATTGACCTCGAGCTCGAAGTCGACTCTTTGACTCCCATTCGCCCCATGGGCGAGCGTATTCGAGTCTGGAAGGAAGTTTCCGGAAAGACAATCCGTTTCGTGAACTTGGACTTGGCCGAGGACTACGACCTCTTCGCACAACTCGTTGTGACCGAGCGTCCCGACGCCATTGTTCACTTCGGTGAGCAGCGCGCCGCGCCATACTCCATGCGCAATATTCCAGCCAAGCGCTACACGATCGACAACAACATTCGTGGAACCCACAACGTTCTCGTCGCAATCGTCGCTTCGGGTCTCGACATTCAGCTCGTCCACCTCGGCACCATGGGTGTCTATGGTTACGGCTGGACCGGCACCACGCCAATTCCTGAGGGCTACCTCACCGTGAAGGTGCCGACCGAAGAGGGCCTGCTGGACCGCGAGATCCTGCACCCCGCTAACCCCGGCTCGGTGTATCACTTGACCAAGACAATGGACCAGCTGATGTTCGCTTTCTACGCGGCCAACGACCAAATTCGTATCACCGACCTGCACCAAGGCATCGTCTGGGGAACCCAGACTCCACAGACTGCTCTCGACGAGCGACTAATCAACCGCTTTGACTACGACGGCGACTACGGCACTGTGCTGAACCGGTTCTTGATGCAGGCCGCAATTGGCCACCCTCTGACCGTGCACGGTACGGGTGGTCAGACCCGGGCCTTCATCCACATCCGCGACACGGTTCGTTGTATCGAGATTGCCTTGAACAACCCACCAGCCGCCGGCGAGAAGCCCGCCGTCTTCAATCAGGTAACTGAGACGCACCGGGTCCGTGACCTCGCTGCGATGATCTCAAAGCTGACTGGCGTGGAAGTGGCTAACTTGCCGAACCCCCGCCGCGAAGCTGCGGAGAACGAACTCAACGTGAGTCGTGATCGCTTCTTGGCATTGGGTCTCAACCCCACCACACTCTCGGAAGGCCTTCTGGAGGAAGTGCAGCAGATTGCGGTTAAGTACCGCGATCGTGCCGACACCTCGAAGATTGTCGCTCGTTCCACCTGGCGAGCCGGTATGGAGACTGCTGACGACCTCGTCAAGTAGTTCCCTGTCTCAATGAGAGGCGCACCCATGCGCAGATTGCTAACGATGGCCCTCCTCCTGTCGGGCATTGTTGTCGGTGCGTCCAACGCGGTTCATGTCTCCCCAGCTACGGCTCAAACGGATTGCGGGACAGTCATACTTCGCGGTAGCTATTGGCTTCAGGGCGGCGGGGTTGATGTTCGCAGTAACGGGGCCAACCAGTACACCGGTGTTTCCTGCGGCGGAGTTTCGATTACGACGCCTCAATTGCAATACGGCTATGGATGGCAGTGCGTAGAACTAGCCGCCCGTCTCTATCGAGTCATGAATTGGGGGCGAGTCTTTGCCGATGGAGGCGTTAAGGCCGGCAACTATCGCTACGGCGCTCAATACATTCCTGAAGGTTCGCCGGGACTCCGCTTTTATCCCGTTACTTCTACTTACGCGCCCGTTCCTGGTGATCTGGTGATTGAAGCGGGCAAGACCTATGGTCACGTCTCCGTTGTCGACCACACAGAAAAATCGCCCGACGGCTCGACCCAGATCATCGCAGTTGAGCAGAATGCCAGCATGACGGGTTTCCATATTTATCAACGGGGAACCGGCACGATGACCGGTGGATATCACCCCATCAAGGGTTTCCTCCACTCACCCTTCAATACCCACCTTGAAAAGGGTGGTTCACGCCGCGGATTTATCTCCCCGTTGGCTTCGTCGTCCGGTGTTCTGTTCCGCGAGGGAACGTTCGGGGTAGTCAATTCTCTCGAGACGGTGGCACCAGACAGTTCGCCGTCTAGTGCGCCAACCGTTCGCGGTTCCTTCTCTGTCAGTTTTGTTGATCGAGCCCAACACGTTTGGTACGTCGATGGACAGGGTCGGCGATTTGACACCGGTGTCGTGGCAGCCGTCAAGACAAACTCCTCGCTGCAGTTAGACGGGAACGACAATCCCACGATTGCCCTCACACATAGTTCACGCTCTTTAACAATTTGGCGTACGAGCGGTGCGGTGAAGTTAAGTAGCACGGTGCGAGCAGGTAGTAGCCCGGCCCTGGCTCTCGATGCTCGCGGCGACTATCACGTGGCCTATGTCACGCCGTCTAAATCAGTGAGTGTCGCCACCTCCACCGGCATTACTGATACCGGCTTGGTGGCCGCCCCGAATACCAATCCCGCTATTGCCATCCGCGGCGACGGCTCAGTCGTGGTCGTGGTGGCCAATACCACTGGGTTGGTGCAAATCGCGGAGAGCAGCCTTGACGGCACGAGTTTCACGCCATCTTCGGCATTGACCGTCTCGGTTCGAACCGGTACTTCGCCGGCGGTTGGGGCGTTCGGCCCTTCGGGCTATCAGGTGGCCTACGTGAATGCCCAGAGCCAACTGCGTACGTTCGGCCCCCTGGGTCCCCTCGCCGCGACCGTGAGATCGAGCACGCTCGTCAGCTCACCTTCGTTGGCCATCCGAAAAGACGGAATGATGGTGTTGAGCGCCACGGGATCTGATGGTCATCCGTGGCGATTCACTAAGGCAACAGCGACGAAGAGCCCGTTCACAGTCAAAAGTACGAGCACTCCGTCAATTCTCTTGCTGCGCTAGTGCTAGAGAAGTATCTGTGATTACTACGCAACGAACTGAACCTATTGCCGTCGTGACAATTGATCGTCCGGAAGCTCGGAATGCGCTGACGGGTCAGATGATGGCCGACTTGGTCTCCACGATGGTGGCGCTCGACGAAGATCCAGCCATTCGTGTCATTGTTCTCACGGGTACCGACCCCGCGTTCTGCGCCGGTCTCGACTTGAAAGACTTGGCCCGCACGTATGACGAAGCGACCTCCAAGCGTCCATCCACGGGCCGGGAGATTCGCAGTCTTCTGCCAATTTTGGATACGCCGCTCATTGGGGCCATTAATGGACCGGCTGTAACGGGCGGGCTCGAATTGGCGATGGGCTGCGATTTTCTCATCGCCTCGCACCGCGCTTCCTTCGCTGATACGCACGCCCGTGTGGGCGTCATGCCCGGCGGGGGCATGAGTATTCGTCTGCCCCAACTCGTGGGGATCAATCGAGCACGTCAGATGTCACTGACGGGAAACTTTGTCGACGCCGGAACCGCCTGTGAGTGGGGCCTCGTGAACGAGGTTGTGATGCATTCGGCTCTCATGGATCGAACCATGGAGTTAGCGCGGTCGATTGCCGAAGCTCCGCCGGAATCTATTCGTGAGCTCCGACGCATGTACGCCACCTTGGCTCATCGCAGCGACCCGGAGGTCTACCGGGAAGAGTCGGCGTGGTCTCGTCGGTGGATGAACGAGAAGTTCAATGCATCGCAGTTTGAACAGTCACGAGACACGATTATCGAGCGGGGTTCGTCTCAACAGCAGTAGAAAGAAGCGTCATGACCAAACACGTAATTACGGAACACCCTCGCGAGAAGACCCGTGCCGTTACCGGTCCAATCAAGACTCACGATCAGCTGTGCAAGGACAAACTGAGTCACCGCATAAACAGTTATCTCGCGGTCAAAATAACGGGTGCGGTGGGCACAATGTGGTGTGCCTACCTCTTCGCTCTCCTAGCGCTCCTCAGTCTCCCCGAGGTACTCCGTTCTGGTTCACTCAAAGACCTCGTCGCGTGGATTGCCCAAACATTTCTTCAACTGGTGTTGCTCTCAATCATCATCGTTGGCCAGAACATCTCTCAGGTGGCTGCCGATAAGCGGGCCGAGGAGACGTTTGAAGACGTGACTATGTCGCTCGACAAGGCCCGAGAAATTCAGGCGCACCTGATTGATCAGGACAAGGAGCTAGAGACGATTTTGGCCACGGCGAGAAGCCTGGAAGCCCAACTAATTGCCCGTTTGGATGCTGCCAAGTAGCCCTACTCCACTGGGTAGAACCGTTCTAACATGGACGCAAGACTCCGGTTTGAGTCGCAGAAAGAACGTCATGTCGCAACTTCACATATTCCGAAGCGCAGGCTTTACCAAGTGGGTAGCCGTGGTCGCCTTAGTTATGGCTCCATCCCTAACGGCTGCGCCCGCTTTTGCTGATGGGGCGACGATCCCTGATGTTCCGACGAGCGTGCTGGTCACGCCCGGCGACAGTCAGTTGACTGTCAGTTGGAGTGAGCCCACGTCTGACGGTGGTGACACCATCACTGAATACACGGTCACCGCCACAGCCGGTGCGACTTCTGCTACATGTGGCTGGACAACCGGATCGCTCACCTGCACCATAAGTTCTTTGACCAATGGCACTTCGTACGCGGTGACCGTAGTGGCTACCAATTCAATTGGAGATAGTGACCCTTCTACGACGCAGTATGGCACTCCTAACGTGGCACCCGGCACGCCCACAATTTCGAGTGTGGTGCCGGGCAACCAGTCATTGACGGTGACCTGGACCGCACCTTCTAATGACGGCACGGCGATAACGGGCTACACCGCGACGGCCGTAGATGGTTTAAGCACGGTGACCTGTACCACCGCCCTGCTGACCTGCACGATTACCGGTCTAGTGAACGGTACGGAGTACTCAGTCTCTCTAGTCGCTTCAAATGCTGCCGGTCCCTCAACGGAGTCCGACCCACTTACTGGAACGCCCGTCTCAGTTCCTGGAGCGCCGACCGATGTCCAATTGACACGTGTCTTTGATGGCATCACCGTCACCTGGGAGGCACCTACGCAAGACGGCGGTGACGCGATTACGGGCTACACCGTGACAGCCTCACCAAATGATGCTTCCGGTGATGTGACGTGTAGTTGGACGACGGGCGACGGCGCGCTGACCTGTGATCTCAGTGACGTGAGTAATACGGCCAACTACTCCATCGTGGTGGTTGCAACCAACTCCGTCGGGGACTCCGCGGGGTCGACTTCGGCATCTTCTAATGGATACTCAGCACCTGGAGCTCCCACCATTAGTTCGATTACTCCCGGCAATACCACGTTGACCCTCTCGATAACACCAGGTACCACCGGTGGTTTGAGCCGCACGGACTACGTCTACTCCCTCGACAATGGCGTGACGTTCACCTCGTTCGCCACCGCCACCGGTCCGTTCGTGATCACTGGCCTTGCCAACGGAACGACCTATCGCGTATCGGTGGCCGCAGTGAATGCTCTCGACACTGGCACCTTCTCATCACGCGTGAGTGGCGTTCCGGCCACAGTGCCGAGCAGCCCTCGCTGGCTACACGGCGTACGTGGTAACACCACGGCCACGTTGCTCTGGAATCCACCGGCGACTAACGGTGGCTCAACCATCACGAGTTACGTAGTCTCTGATCTACACGGCCACACGTGCACTACTGCAACCATGACCTGCGCGGTTTCGGGACTCACTAATGGTGTTGCCTACGTCTTCTACGTCGTGGCCATCAACGGACGGGGCACTTCCGCACCTTCAAATAGCAACCTCGTCATCCCCGCCACAACACCCAGTGCCCCAGGCGTTACCTCAGTGGTGCCTGGTAATCGGAGTATTGCGGTGACCTTTACGGCGCCCGCCAGTAATGGCGGAGCTGCGCTGGGTTATTACGACTACTCAGTCGATGGCGGCACCTCATGGCAGTCTGGACAGTACCGCACCAAAAATTCCACTCTCACGATCACCGGGCTCATTAACGGAACGTCATACTCGATCAAGATTCGTGCTCGAAACATTGTTGGAGCCGGAACGGGATCGATTGCGACCACGGCGGTGCCCTTTACCACCCCCGGGAAGACGGTTATCCGGGCCATCGTGACGACGTCGACAACGGCCACGGTGACCTTCGTAGCACCAGTTACGGGTGGGCGGTCAATCACCTCGTACCAGTACTCCCTCAACAATGGAACGACCTGGGTGACTCGCTCGTCGGGCACGACGGCATCTCCTCTCGTGATTTCCGGTCTCACTTCGAAGCGCTTCTACTCAGTACAAGTGCGAGCGGTGAGTTCGGCCGGATCGGGACTTCCCTCAGCCCCATTCCGTTTTCAAACGAAGTAAGCCCGTTTGTCGGAGTACATTCCTCTCGACGGTAAACCGTTTCGATTGGCGATGGGCCTTCGGCCATTAGATCTCTCCAATTGGTTTGAGTCGGACCATGGTGCGGCGCAAGAACTCGAAGAGAAGCATCATCTTGTTCGTAACCGTCGAGATGAGGTTGTGGGGCTGCTCGATTCGTGCCGCCCTGCCGCCGAAGAACTTCACGCCCTCGTAGTCGAGCATGTCGGGCATACCGGCGGCGACGCGGTGGATCATCCTCTGGTGGAAGCATCTCTGCTGGTTCCGGATGATCTGTGCATTATGGAGCGTTCTGAAGATGAGTGGCGCCTTAGCGGTGCCGTCGTGGCCTTTCCTTCGCGTTGGTATCTCGCTGAAAAGATCGGACGCTCATTGGACCAAATCCATGACGTCGTACCGGGATACGCGAGCCAACTGGCTTCTCCGGTCAACGCATTCTTCGACCGTATGACTCCAGAGCGTTCCGTATGGAGACTGAATTGGTCGCTGGTGGATTCCCCGGAGCTCTTTCTGCCGCCTAGTCACCGTCGTCCCCTTGATGAGGTTGACGAGTGGTTCTTTCGAGTGGAGCGCCAGACGCTTCGCGTCCTTCCCCACACTGGCGCCATTGTCTTTACCATTCGCACCTACGTCCGGTCTTTAGAGCAACTCTTGACGATTAGTGCCGACTACGGAAGCGCCCTGTTGCTCGCCCTCGATTCTGCACCCCAGAAATCATTGGAGTACAAGGGCTGGGTCGGTGTTGCCGATCGCTTACGCGCTCGGCTGACAGCCAGCTAAGCGGGGCAGGCGCCCGCAGTGATTTCCGTCGAGGCGCTGAATGGGGCCGTGGCGTGGACGATCGCGCTCGGGTGGTTGCCCTGGCGTGGCGTAGCCAAAATATCAAAAGCATCACGTGCGTGGTCCGCGAGGATGAAGGAGTAGCAGCCCGGAGCGAACTGGTATTGCCGGCTAGTGGAGTTCCACGTGCCGGACTGCAATGCGGTCACCGTAGCGTTGGTGCTCCCCGAGATGCAGGTGTTCGAGTTGGTTGTTGACGCACCTGTTGTGGTCCGGCATCGCGTAGCCGTGACGGTTCCCAGCAGAAGCTTGGGTTGGCCCGACGACGCGGGCGGTGCCACGTAGAGCTGCGAGATGGTCGTGAAGTTCTTGACGGTATCGCCCATGGTGACGCGGGGTTGGACTCGCAGGCAGAGTGACGTGGCAGTTGCCGCGGCACAACTCACAGAGTTTGTGGGGAAAGTGGATTCGGTGGTGGGGTAGGTCAGGCCAAAGCCGAAAGGAAAGAGAACGGGCCACGATGCACTCTGGTACCAGTTAAAGCCAAGTCCCAGTCCACCGTTAGGAGCAAGCTTGAGATCCACTTCATTCTTGATGCCGGGCCAGAAAGCTTGATTGCTAAAGCCCGATGGGCTCGTCGCTGTCGCCACCGGAAAGGTGATTGGGAGGTGGCCCGTTGGTGTGGTCACACCACTGATCAGATCGGCGATGGCCGGAGTGAGTCGCGCTATTGAACTATCGGCCGTGGCGTCGCCCGGCCCATTCCAGAATTCGAAGACGCCATTAACTGCACCAATCCACGGCATTGTCACGGGGCCGGTGGTGAACAGTGCCACCGATGTGGGCTTCGTGGCCGCAGCCACCTTGATGAGCGCGTCGAAGCCGTAGGGGAGCTCCAGGGTGGAGCGATCGGCACCCTCTCGTCCGACGTCGTTGGCCATCACAATGACCCGAGACGCTGACTTCATGGCATCCACTGCCGTATTCAGCGTGTTGTCAAGTGATGTGATGGTGAAGTTCGGAGCTGTTTGTAGCCAGCTCAGGTGGAGCGCGAAGGAGTCGCCGGCGTTGGCCCGAAAGCTCGTGAAGTTGGGGTAGGGAAATTCTGCAGTTCCATTCACCACGATTGTGCGAACGCCGTTGACCTTGAGTTCTGAATTACCGGTGGTCTGCTGCTGAAAGAAGTAGTAGCCGGTTCGTGGTGCCACCCAGACGGCGGAGGCCTCTTTGCGCACCTTTCCATTGGCACTCGTTATTTTCCCGAAGGGCTTCACGCCGCCACTTCGCGGTTGATTAAGAATGCGACACGTAGTGCTGTAGCCCTGCTGGTTCAACGAAGTGGCTAAGGCCCGGCAGGTGCCATCGAGATCTTGCATGGTGAGCAGGAGCGTGGATCCACTCTTGGTGAGCGGGAAGGCACCGTTGTTCTTGAGCAGAACGGCGGCCCGGCGCTCAATTTCGTTGGCCACGTTGATGCCTTGGTCGTGCATACTGGTACTCAATGTGGCGCCTACGTTGCGGTCCCGAACACCCGTTGGCGTAACTAGGGACGTACGAAACATCTCGCTGATCACTTTGATTGCGGCGGTGCGTATGCCCTGCTTGGTCTGCGGCGAAAGAAGTTCCATCGCGGCGTAGCTCAGCGCTACTTGGGGCTTGATAAGAGATACTCGCGCGGAGTAGAGGGAACCAATGCCTTCGCGAACATCAAGGTCCGATCGGACGAGTCCGGTGAAGCCAAAATTGGACAATGCGGTGGTTAAGGTTTTCGACTTACAGGACTGAGTGTTGTTGATGTCGCCGTACGAACACATCATTAGTAGGTCGTGCTTGCGACCGTCGGCCAGTGCTGATGCAGCGCCCTGCTGCGCAATGGCAAAAGGTCGGAGATAGTTGTCGTACAGGACTTTGTCCGAGACAATTTGGTTCAAAACCCGACGAGAGTTCTCCTGTCCGTAGGCCCCAAAGTGCTTCAAAACGACGAATGGCACCTTGTCAATGAGTCGGTTCACCTCTGCCTGACCCATGATGCCGGCCAACGTTGGGTTCTCGCCAAAGGTTTCAGATATGCGACCCCACGTGGGGATGCGAGCGATGTTGAGATCAGGTGCTTGGATGCCCTGGTAATTGAGGAGTGCCGTCTCAGTGCCCAGTTGCTCCCCGTAGGCGGCCGCGACGGAGGGGTCCATGGTGGCGGCGAGGGACAATTGGTTCGAGAATGTGGTGGGCAGCGAGGCGGCGTTTGCTCGCTGGTACCGAATTCCAATGGGTCCATCCTCCAGCGTGATTGACGGGATACCAAGAGAGTTGAAATCAGGCATGTACCTGTACTTCGGCCCCGTCAACGTTAGCCAGTTGTTTTGGTTCTGCCACTGTGTGCCGGTGACGAAACGCAAAGTAGTGAGCGCGATTTCGGAAGCCAAGGCCTCGCTGGGATGGAGCTGTTCTTCGCAGTTCACCACTTGCGTCGCCAACTGTTCAGGGCTGTACCTATCTTGGTAACTCTGTTGCATCCAGGGGAGGTTGGCGACCGAGCTGGGCCAGGTGTTAATGGGGCAGGCG
>Ga0114968_10002344_pt1 | contig 14500 bp, 12 predicted proteins | sample M_130807_EF_Meta_FD_87020 | JGI IMG/M metagenome (GOLD analysis project Ga0114968, IMG submission 87020) | Freshwater microbial communities from Lake Montjoie, Canada to study carbon cycling - M_130807_EF_MetaG | ecosystem: Environmental > Aquatic > Freshwater > Lake | place: Lake Montjoie... | reverse complement strand
TCGGCGCCCAATTACGCCATGCCGCTGTCGCGCCTGGCGTATGGCTATGCGCGCCTGGCCATGGGCGCCAAGGACAGCGAATTTGGCGACAGCTTTGTGCTCTTGGGCGAGGCCATGACGGCGCACCCCGACCTGGTCAGCGGCACCGGGCGCAACGATGCGGCCTTTATGCGCGCCGGGCGCGGCGACTGGATTAGCAAAATCGGCGCCGACGGCGTGCAGGTGCTGGCCAGCAAAAGCCGTGGGCAGGCCCTGGCCGTGAAGATCAGTGATGGCAACAAAGCGGCCTTGTTTGCCGCGACGATTGCCGCCCTAGCGCAGTTGGGCTGGCTGGACGCCGCCCAGGCCGTCGAGCTTGATGCCTGGCGCGGCGCCGATATCCTGAACGCGCGAGGTCTGCGCGTGGGCGCGCGCAGCGCCTGCTTTAACTTGCAAGGCCGCGCCGCTTAGCCGGTTTGCACCACGCCGTGGGCGTTGACTCGGGGAAAGCGCGCGCGCCGCTCCAGGTCGTCCAGATCGATGTGGTTGCGCATGTACTGCTGCGAGGCGTCCACCATCGGCTGGTGGTCCCAGGCGCTGCGCTTGCCCTTGGCCAGCGCGCTGCCCACCAGGCGGCGCCGGCGCTGGCTGGCCAGCACCTGCGCATGCAGCGCAGGAATGTCCCAGCGGGCGGCCACCTGCTGCATAAAGCTTTGCAGCGTGTCGGCGTGCGCCGGCGCGCTGGCTAGGTTGTGAAGTTCGTCGGGGTCGCTGGGCAGGTGGTAGAGCATGCACACATCGTTCTGGCTGTAGATGAACTTCCACGGGCCGCGCCGGACCATGAACAAAGGCGTTTTGCTGCCCTCGGCCATGTACTCGCCGATCACCTCGTCGTGGCCGCCGCTGCCTTGCAGATGCGGCACCAGCGAGCGGCCGTCCAGCGGCAAATCGGCTTGCACCGTGCCGCCAGCCAGTGCCACCAGCGTGGGTAACAGGTCGATGGTCGAGACGCTGTGCGCCACGCTGTGCGCCGCAAAGCGGCCCGGCGCATGCACGATCAGGGGCACGCGGGCGGCCATCTCAAACCAGTGCATCTTGTACCAAAGGCTGCGCTCGCCCAGCATGTCGCCGTGGTCGCCCGAGAAAACGACGATGGTGTCTTCGGTCAGGCCGCACGCCTGCAAGGTGTCCAGCAACTGGCCCACTTTGCTGTCGACATAGCTGCAGGCGCCAAAGTAGGCGCGCCGGGCCCGGGCGATGGCTTCATCGGCCAGCGGTTTATCCCACAAATCAATCACTTTCAGGAGGCGCTGGGAGTGTGCATCTTGCGTTGCCTGCGCGATGGTGTTGCGCGGCGCGGGGATGTCCACGCCCTCGTACAGGTCCCAAAACTCGGCCGGGATGGTGTAGGGGTCGTGCGGATGCGTCATGGACACCGTCAGGCAAAAAGGCTGCTGGGGCGTGTTGCGCACATGGTCGTAGAGGTACTGGCGGGCTTTGAAGACCACTTCCTCGTCAAAGTCGAGCTGGTTGGTGCGCACGCAAGGGCCCGCTTGCAGCACCGAGGACATGTTGTGGTACCAGCTGGGGCGTTTCTCGAGTTCGTCCCAGTTGACGGCCCAGCCGTAGTCGGCGGGGTAAATGTCGCTGGTCAGGCGTTCCTCGTAGCCGTGCAACTGGTCGGGACCGCAAAAATGCATCTTGCCCGACAGCGCGGTGCGGTAGCCCAGATTGCGCAGGTAGTGCGCATAGGTAGGCACGTCGGCGGCCAGGTCGGCGGCGTTGTCATAGGCGCCGATGCGCGAAGGCAACTGGCCGCTGACCAGGCTAAAGCGCGAAGGCGCGCACAGCGGGCTGTTGCAGTAGGCCGAATCAAACTGCACCCCTTCGCGGGCCAGGCGGCTCAGGTGCGGCAGATGCATGACCGACTGCGGGTCGTACATGGGCATCAGGGGCGCCGCCATCTGGTCGGCCATGATGAAAAGAATATGCGGTGGGGTGGAAGCGGTCATGGGGCTCCGTTACAAAAAAATCGCAGCGCACGGCTGCTGCGGGCTACGGAAGCCTGATTGTCACTTCTTCAGTCAGCCAGTTGGCTGTGCGGCAACTCCACCACGGCGCGCAGCACCGGGCGCAGGCTAAAGACCAGGGCCACCAGCAAACAACCGCCCCCGGCCAAGGCCAGGGAATAAGACAAGCCCCAGTGCTCGGCTACCCAGCCGCCGATCAGCGCGCCCGGGCCGGCCGGAATCAGGGCCAGCCAGCGCATAGTCGAGTTCATGCGCCCCAGCATGGGCGCGGGCGTACTGCTTTGGCGCAGCGACAGCATGTTGATGAACATCAGTGTGCCGCCCAGGCTAAAGCACAAAAGCATCGCGCCAAAGAGCAACACTGCATCGACGTGGCCGCGTAGCGCCAGCACGCCCAGCCAGCTGACGGAGGTCAGCGCTACGCCCAAAAGCAAAGAGCGGCCCACGCCCCAGTGGCGGCTCAAAGCCGGTCCGGCGGCACCCGCCGCAATCGATCCGATACCCAGGGCGATGAAGGACAGGGCGGTGCTGTGCTCGCTCAGGCCGAGTTCGCGCACCGCGTACAGAATTTGGATGGACAGCGCCGTTTGCGCAAAAAACTGCCAGCAGCCCAGCACCGCGGCCAGCTCCATCAAAATGCGGTGATTGCGCACAAAGTGCAGGCCCTCGAGCAATTCGGCCGTAAAGGCGCGGGGCGGCGCCGTGGGCAACTGCTCCTCAATGCGGATGCCGCGCAGCAGGAGCACCGAGCCGACCAATAAGCAGGCGTCGGCCACCAAAGCCAGCGGCGCGCCCAAGATACGGATCAACACCCCGGCCATGCCCGGGCCGGTGACTTCGGCCAGCGAGGTGGCCAGCGCGTTTTGCGCATGGGCGCGCACCAGGTTGTCGCGCCCCACCAATTGGGTGAGCACAATTTGCGCGGCCGAGCCGGCCACGGTGTACACGCAGCCCAGGCCAAATGCGACCAGGTATATCAGCGGCATGGACAAATGCCCCAGCCACCAGGCCAGTGGAATGAGCAGCAAGAGCGCGCCCATCGCCAGCTCGCCTACGACATAGACCGGAAACTTGCGCCGACGGTCCAAAAACACGCCGCCTGGCAGCGAGAACAGCACAAAGGGCAGCAACTCCAGCGCGGTCAGCAGACCCATCTGGGTGGGGCTGGCCTGCAACAAAACCACCGAGGTCAGCGGCAAGGCCAACATGGTGATTTGCCCGCCCAGCCCGCTCACCAAAAGCGAGAGCCAGAGCCTGCTGTAACCGGGGATTTGAAATAGGGGATTGGAACGAAACACGAACTAGCGGGGGTCAAAGCGGGGCGCGCATTGCGCCCAAGAACGGGGTGATTGTCGCATCACAGTACGCGCAGTCGCCACTGCGCAGATTTTTGTCTCTTGGGGGTCTGCGGTTTGCCGGCGGGCCGTTACAGTCTGAAGCATGTGTTTTTTCTCTGTGTGTTTGATTTACGGGTGCGGCGCGCATCTGCCCTGCCCATGAATGCGCGCCAGCAAACTTTGGGGATGTGGCTGGGCCTTTTGGGCGTGGTCATTTTTGCCATCACCTTGCCTATGACACGGCTGGCCACCGGGCCCGTGCAGGACCCGCAGCTTTCGGCCTGGTTTATTACTTTTGCGCGCGCAGCCCTGGCCGGCGGCTTGTCCATTGTATTTTTGGTGTTGACGCGCTCGCCCTGGCCGCAAGCGGCGCAGCGCAAGCCCTTGTTTTTGGCTTTGCTGGGCAATGCCATTGGCTTTCCGCTGCTGCTGGGCCTGGCGCTGCGCCAAGTCAGTTCCGGGCATGCGGCGGTGTTTACCGCGCTCTTGCCTTTGGCCACGGCGGCTTTGTCGGCCTGGGTTTTGCACTTGCGCGCGCCCCGCGCGTTTTGGGTGTGCGCGGGCTTGGGTGCTTTGCTGGTGCTGTGTTTTTCTCTGCTGCGCGCTGCCCAGCAAGGGCCGGGTTTTCAGTTTGAATGGGCCGATGCCTTGTTGGTGGGCGCGATTTTGTCGGCCGCCATGGGCTATGTGTACGGCGCGCAGGTCACACCGGCCCTGGGCGCTGAGCGCGTTATTTGCTGGGTTTGCGTGATGGCTTTGCCTCTGACCGTGCCTGGCGCGCTGCTCAACTGGCCCGAGCACAGCATCCGCCTCTCGTCCTGGCTGGCGCTGGGTTATGTGGGCGTGTTTTCGATGTGGGCCGGTTTTTTTGCCTGGTACCGGGGCCTGGCCATGGGTGGGGCTTTGCGGGTGAGCCAGTTGCAATTGCTGCAGCCCTTTTTTAGCATCCTGGCAGCGGTGCCTTTGCTTGGCGAGTCCCTGGAACTGATGACTTTGGGCTTTGCGCTGGCCGTCGTGGTGGTGGTTTTTCTGGGTAAACGGGTGTCTATGCCCGCGCCGCCCGCCAAGGTGGCAGAGGACGGATGAACCAAGAATTGTGGATGGGCGCAGCCCTGTTTGTGGTGGCCAGCTCCATCACGCCGGGGCCCAATAACACCATGCTGATGGCCTCGGGCGTGCGCTTTGGCTTTCGGCGCACCTTCGCGCATTTGATGGGGGTGCAGCTGGGCTTTGGCTTCATGCTTTTGTCCGTGGGCATGGGCTTGCATACCGTGCTGGCCCAATTTGAAGGCTTTTACGATGTGGTGCGTGTGGCGGGCGCCGCCTACATGGTCTGGATCGCCTGGAAGCTAGCGAGCGCAAAGGCGCATCAGGATGATTTGCAACACGCCGAGCAGCCCATGGGCTTTTGGGCAGCGGTGGCGTTTCAGTGGGTCAACCCCAAGGCCTGGGTGATGGCGGTGAGCTTTATGAGCACCTTTCCGCCGCCGCAGGCCGGGCTGGCCCAGATTGCGCCGCTGGTGCTCTTGTTTGTCGCGCTGGGTTGGCCTTGTTCGGCCAGTTGGGCTGGTTTTGGCAGCGCAATGCGCGCCTATTTGCAAGACCCTAGGCGCCTTCGGGTGTTCAATGTTTGCATGGCATTTGCGTTGCTGGCATCGCTCTACCCCATGCTCAAAGCCTGAGACGCTGCACAATGGCGCATGATCAGATCAACTTTGGAGTTTTGCCTATGCGACGCGCAATTTGCTTGGTGAGTTTGCTAGTCAGTCTCTGTGCAACTGCAAGAGCTGCAGGCGCCGATGCGCCGCCCAAATGCAACTCAGGCCCAAAGACCGGCTGGACGTCCAGCGAAAAGCTGGCGAGCATGCTGGAGGTCAAAGGTTTCAAGGTGCGCCGCATCGGCGATATGGCCGGTTGCTACGTGGTGGTGGGCATCAATGGCAAAGGCGAAGAAGGCGAATTCTTTTTCCACCCCCTCACGCTGGGTCAAGTGGGCAGCCGTTTACGCTGAGCCTCCACGTGGCTGAGCGTATTGCAAGGTTTTGCGAACCGCGATGGCCCGGCCAGATCGGTCTTGGGATGGTGCAGGCAGTTCTTGCGCGCGCGGGCGACAGCTAAGCACTTTTTGTCTGCGCGGCCAAGGCCCGCGCACTGCGCGCAAATGCATACACGCCACCACCGGCGACCGCCATCAGCAAGAGCGACAGCCCCACACTGGCCGACCAGTCCAGCATCAGCCCCGCTGCGGAGGATGCCACCAGCGCGCCCAGGGTGTAGGTCAGAACCAGTACCGCCGTGCTATTGACCAGGGTGATGCCGGTTTCGCGGCTGCCGATGTCAAACATGGTGAGCGTGTACAAGGTGCCGCCGGCTGCGCCCCACAACAGCGCTACCACCCACACCAGCACGGCGACCTGTTCCACCGCCAAGACCATCGCGCCCGATATCAGCAGGAGCACCGCCAGCAGCACCATGAGTCGGCGCCGGCCCAAGGCGGGCGAGGCAAAGCGATCCGCCACCATGCCTGCGGGCATAGCGCACAGCGTGCCGCCCAGGCCGCTAAGCGAAAGTAGCAGGGCCGCTTCGCCCGCTGGCAGGCCCAGGCTGAGGCCATAAATGGGCAGCACCGAGCTCAAACCCATCTCGAAAAACCCGCCCACAAAACCGGCCAGCATCACCACCGGGTTAGCGCGCACCGCGTGCCACAGGCCAACTAGCCCGACGCGGGCCGTCGCATTGTCTGCGTCTTGTGGCAGGCGCGGTATCAAGGCGGTCCAAGCCAGCCCGATGAGCATGAAGCCGATGACGATGCGCAGGGCAGCCGGATCGTCCGCACCCAGCCAGGCCAGCAAGGCAGGCCCGACCACCATGGTCATGCCAATCATGGTGGCATACGCGCCTATCAAAAGGCCCCGGTGCTTCGGAGGTGAAAACTCGGAGATGAAGGCCTCGGCCAACACCCAGCGCATTCCCCCGGCCATGGCGCCGAGCAGCAACAGCACAAACCAAGCGGCCAATTGGTCGGTGAATAAAAATCCGCAGGCGGTAATGAGTGGTGTGATCGACGCTAACCACAAAGCATTGCGCCGCCCCAGTTTGCGGGCGATAGCCGATGCAAAGGGTGAGACCACAAAAATGCCCAGCCATTCAGTCGCGGCAAACAAGCCAGCTACGGTGTTCGACACCTCAGCCCGCTTCAGCAAAAAAAGCAGCAGCGGCAGCAGCATAAACACGCCGCACAGCTGAAACAGCGTGGAACCGAAAACGGCGATCAGACCGCGATGCGTCGACATCGCCTAGCTTTAGCCCGCGCTGCCCAGGCTCAGGCCGGCGTGTTCGCGCAAGGGGTGGAAATGGATTTTCGGAAAGCGCTCTTGCGCCAAGCGCACGTCATAGGGGCTGGTGCATAAAAAGGCCAAAGTATCGGCTGCGTCCTTGGCCATGCGCTGGGGATAAGCGTTCACAAACTCACGCAACTCGGCCGGGCTGTCGGCGCTGATCCAGCGCGCGCCGGTGTACTGGCTGCCTTCTAAGCGGATGTCGGCGTCGTACTCGCCCTTCAAGCGGTGTTGCACCACTTCAAATTGCAATTGCCCTACCGCGCCCAAGAGCATATTGCCGCCCATCTCGGGCTTGAACACCTGGATCGCACCTTCTTCGCCTAGCTGTGCCAAGCCTTGCTGCAATTGCTTGGTGCGCAGCGGGTTTTTGAGTACCACGGTCATGAACATCTCAGGCGCAAAAAACGGCAGGCCGGTGTATTGCAGGTTGATCGTGCCGTCGGTAATCGTGTCGCCCAATTGCACGCCGCCATGGGTGGTAAAGCCGACGATGTCACCGGCATAAGCCTCCTCCACCGCTTCGCGGCGCTGGCTCATGAAGGTGACCACACTGGTGGGTCGCAACTCTTTGGCGGTACGCATCACCTTGAGCTTCATGCCCGGCGTGTACTTGCCCGAGGCCATGCGCACGAAGGCGATGCGGTCGCGGTGGTTGGCGTCCATATTGGCTTGCACTTTGAAGACGACACCGCTGAACGCATTGTCTTCCGGTTGCACTTCCTGCACCACCGGCTGGCGGTTGACCTGCACGGTGCTAGTGCGGCTTTGCGGCGAGGGCGCCAGGTCTACCAACGCGTCCAGTACTTCCATCACGCCAAAGTTGTTTACGCCAGAGCCAAAAAACACGGGCGTTTGCTTGCCCGCCAAAAAGGCCGCATGGTCCCACGCGGGGGATGCGCCAGTGGCCAGCTCCATGCTGTCGATGGCGCTGGTCCATTCGCTGCCAAAGCGTTGTTGCAAAGCCTCGGGGCGCGATAGGGGAATGGCGTCAAAGTCTTGCGGCAGGCGTTCGCTGCCGCTTTCAAACACCGTCATGGTGTCGGTACGCAAATTGATGATGCCGCCAAACAATTTGCCCTGGCCTACCGGCCAGGTCATGGGCACGCAAGGCATGCCCAGTTCGCGCTCGATCTCGTCCAAGATGTCCAAAGGCTCGCGCACTTCGCGGTCCATTTTGTTGACGAAGGTAATGATGGGCGTATCGCGCTGGCGGCAAACCTCGATCAAGCGCCGGGTTTGCGCCTCCACACCATTGGCAGCGTCAATCACCATCAGCGCTGCATCTACGGCGGTGAGCACGCGGTAGGTATCTTCCGAAAAGTCTTTGTGCCCTGGCGTGTCCAAGAGGTTGATGACATGGTCGCGGTAGACCATTTGCATCACCGAGGACGCCACTGAGATGCCGCGCTGCTTTTCGATCTCCATCCAGTCTGAGGTGGCGTGGCGCGAAGCCTTGCGCGCCTTGACCGAACCGGCAATCTGAATCGCGCCGGAAAACAACAAGAGCTTTTCTGTCAGTGTGGTTTTACCGGCGTCGGGGTGGGAAATGATCGCAAAGGTGCGACGGCGGCGCGTTTCGGCAAGAAAAGTCATGGATGGGGCAGGTGGGCGAAACCGCTGATTTTAGAGACCCTGCGGCGCCACAGCGCGTAAAGCGGCCCCGGCCGCCGGCTTAATGGACCTGCCCGGCGCCCCGAATGCGCCCCTGCACGCAATAAAACAAGACTCGGTTGATCAGCGTGTGCCGGTCAAAAGGCTTGGCCATGACTTCGTTGACACCGACTTCTTTGCAGGCTTTGAGCGCGTCTTCGGCGATATTGGCCGTCAGGGCGATCACCGGCACGTTGCGCTTGGGCGGGGGCGATAGCTGGCGTACGCGGCGCATCATTTCGATGCCGTCCATCTCGGGCATGAGTAAATCGAGCAGAACCAGGTCGTAGTCCTTGGCCGCCAGACACTTCAGGCCCTCCAGGCCATTGCCGGCATGGTCGATCTGTACATTGGGCATGGCGCGGCGCAAGGTGGCGGCAGCGACCAGGCGGTTGACCTCATGGTCATCCACGATGAGCAGGGCATAACTGCGCGCATCGGTCTGTTCGTGCACGGGGGCCAGTACGGGCGGTTGGGGCAGGACCCGCAGCGGCACCCGCAAGGTAAACGTGGCGCCGTGGCCGGGCAGGCTGCGCAGTTGCAGGCTGCCGCCATGGCTTTTGGCCAAACTGTGGCTGATGCTCAGGCCCAAACCGTTGCCACGCAGCGCGTCATTGGTGGGCGCATCGTCGCGGGCCAATTGAACAAAGGGTTCAAAAATGCGGGCTTGCGCGTCCAGCGCAATCCCCGGACCGGTATCTTGAACGTCGATGAGCAGCTCGCCGCGGTCCGGGCTGGCGCTGCCAGGGCTGAAATGCACGCGTGTGACAACCGATCCCTGTTGGGTGAACTTCACGGCATTGGCCAGCAGATTGATGATGATTTGCCGTAGACGGTGCTGGTCGGCGCTGACCCACTGGGGAACGTCCTGCGTCAGGTACAGCGGGTAGTCCAAGCCTTGCTCATGCGCCCGGTGGCGCAGCATGGCGTGGGCATCATGCAGCATGGTGTGCAGACAAAAAGCCTGGGGATTGATGGCGATAGTGCCGTTTTGGATCTGCGAATAATCGAGCAAATCATTGATGACGGTGACCAAATGCGAGGCCGAGTTTTGTGCGTTGTGGATATATTCGTGCGTCTCGGGGTCGACAGCCGGACCACTGCTTGCCAGGCTGAGGTAGCCAATGACGGCATTGAGGGGTGTGCGCATCTCGTGGCTGACCGTGGCCAAAAAGCGGTCTTTGTGGGCGTTGGCTTCTCTGAGGTCGGTAGACAGGCGCTGCAGCCGTTGGTTGGCACCCTGTATTTGCCGCACCGTGGCCTTGTTGGTCTGGTCCACGGTGGAGATAAATGTCCATTGTGTCAGGCACAAAATACAGTACATCGCGGCCGAAACCATCAAGTCTTCGGGCTTTTGCTGGGGCAAGGTCGGCGCAATGCCATTGAGCTGCAGCAGCAAGAGCCCGGCAACCGACACAAAGGCAATGAAGAGCCAAAACAGCACCCAGGTCCGGTTGCGCGTGGTGTAGACCGGCAGCAAAGGGACAATGGACATGAATACCAATATCGGCGAGGCCACGCCGCCTGTCCACCAAGCGCAAAACACCAGGGCGGCGATCATCAAGGCTTCAAATATGGTTTGACCCCAAAAGCCCGACATTCCCAGCCGCCACAAACCCAGATTGAGCGCCATGGCAGCGGCCAAGGCCAGTGCAGTTTTGCTCAACAGTGGCTGGCCCAGCAAAAAGAAAATCGGCGTCAAGGCCAGCAAAAAAGCCACGCCAGCCAGCGAAAAAAACACCAAATATATGTTGTACGGACTGCGCCGGCGCACCGGCAAGCGCCGTTTGACAGACAGAAATACTTGGCGATTGAGCATGTAGCGATATTAATGCCCAAAATGTTTTTCGTCTTAAATATAGAAATAGTAAAAAATACGCAAAAACCGTACTTGCTAGACTGGAAACCTCTTTTCCTCTGAAGGCGGGCCAGTCAATGCGCATTGAAATACCAGAAACGAAGAAATTGGTGTACGAGATGGTACTGGCCATGCGCTGGGGCGACATGGATGCCATGGGCCACGTCAACAACACTGTGTATTTCCGTTACCTGGAGACCACGCGTATCGATTGGATGTATGCGGTGGGCTGCACGCCCGACCCGGCCGGCGAAGGGCCGGTGATTGTCAACGCGTTTTGTAATTTCTACCGCCAGCTGACCTATCCGGGCGACCTGCGCGTCAAGCTCTATGTGAGCGACCCGGCGCGCACCACGTTTGAGACCTGGGCCACCATCGAGCGCACCGACGAGCCAGGCCTGATCTCAGCGGCCGGCGGGGCGACGACGATTTGGGTGGATTTTCCGAGCCAAAAGGCAGCGACGCTTCCCGACTGGATGCGCGCCATCGTCACGCCCTAGGGCGCGGCCTGCGTTCAGGCGCGCAAGCAGGCCACGGCATGGCCTTGCGCATCGGTTTGCAGCGTGGGCACGGTGACGCTGCAAGCATCCTGGGCCTGCGGGCAGCGTGTGCGAAACACGCAGCCCGAGGGCGGGTTTAACGGCGAGGGCAGGTCGCCGGGCAGAAGCTGGGCCACTTTGTTGCGTTCGGCCACCGGGTCCAGCAAGGGAATGGCCGAGAGCAAGGCCTGCGTGTAGGGGTGGCGCGGGTGCTGGTAGAGCGCTTTGCGCTCGGCGATCTCGACGCTGCGGCCCAGGTACATCACCATCACGCGCTGGCTGATGTGGCGCACCACGGCCAGGTCGTGGGCGATAAATATCAGCGCCAAACCTAATTCGCGCTGCAAGTCCTGCAGCAAATTGACGATTTGCGCCTGGATGGATACGTCCAGCGCCGACACCGGCTCGTCGCACACCACCAGCTTGGGCGAGAGAATCAGGGCCCGGGCAATGCCAATGCGCTGGCACTGACCGCCCGAGAACTCGTGCGGATAGCGGTTGATTTGTTGCGCCGTCAGGCCCACCCGGTCCATCATGCTACGGACCCGCGCCATCACGGCGGGCGCGTCCAGTTCGGGGTGGTGAATGCGCAGCGGCTCGCCGATGATTTGCGCCACGGTCATACGCGGGTTCAGGCTGGCCAGCGGGTCCTGGAAGACCATTTGGATGTCTTTGCGCACCGCCAGCCATTGCGCGGGCGTGGCCCGGCGCATCTCCTGGCCGCGCCAGACAATGCTGCCGCCAGTGGCGGGGTGCAAATGGAGCAGCGCGCGCGCCAGGGTCGATTTGCCGCAGCCCGACTCGCCCACCACGCCCAGGGTCTGGCCGGCGTACAGGTCGAATGAGACCGCGTCCACGGCCTTAAGCGGGCGTGCGCCCTCCCAGGGCCAGGCCGAGGCCGCGCGCACCGGGAAGTGCACTTGCAGATCGCGCACCGACAGCAGCGGCGTGGTGTCAGCCATGGCCTGCCTCCAATACTTCGTGGTGCAGCACCTGCGCCTCGGTTCGGTGGCAGGCGCGGTGTGCCACAAAGGGCTCGTCTGCGGCCTGCGATGCGGCGATGGCTTGCAAAACCGGTACCTCCTGGCTGCACTGCGCATCGGCTAAAGCGCAGCGGGGCGCAAACGGGCAGCCGCTTGGCAGCTGCGCCATGAGCGGCGGCGTACCGGGAATCGCACGCAGGCTGCTGGCCTCGCCGTCCATGCGCGGGATGGCTTGCAAAAGACCGCGGGTATAGGGGTGGGCGGCGCGGGCAAAGATGTGTTCCACGCTGCCTTGCTCCATCACGCGCCCGCCGTACATCACCAGCACCTGGTCGCACACGCCGGCGACTACGCCCAGGTCGTGCGTGATCAGCACGATGGCGGTGCCCAAGTCGCGCTGCAACTCGCGCAGCAGGGCCAGGATTTGCGCTTGCACCGTCACGTCCAGCGCGGTGGTGGGTTCGTCGGCGAGCAAGATTTCGGGCTCGCAGAGCAAGGACATGGCCAGCATCACCCGCTGGCGCATGCCGCCGGAGAATTCATGCGGATAGCGGCTGATGCGCCCGGCCGCGTCCGGAATCTTGACCGCGTCCAGCATGGCGAGGGCGCGCTGGCGCGCTGCTCTGCGGTCCAGGCCTTTGTGCCATTGCAAAACTTCGGTCATTTGCCGCTCCACCGTCAGATAGGGGTTGAGGGCGGTCATCGGGTCCTGAAACACCATGGCGATGTGTGCGCCGCGCAAGGTGTTGAGCGCATCGGGCGCCAGTGTCAGCAGGTTCTGCCCTTGGTAGAGCACCTGACCGCTGGCCTGGCCCTGGCGCGCCAGTAGGCCCATCATGGCCAGCGCGGTTTGCGATTTGCCCGAGCCGGACTCACCCACAATGCCCAGGGTTTGGCCGCGCGCTAGATCAAAGCTCACGCCATTGACGGCATACACGGGGCCATCGTTGGTCGCAAACTGCACCTGCAGGTCTTTGACTTGCAGCACGGGGACTTTGGGGGATGGGGTGGTCATCGCTCTTTGGGGTCGAGTGCGTCGCGCATGCCGTCGCCGATAAAGTTGGCGCAGTACAGGGTGATTGTCAGCGCCGCGCCGGGGAACCAGATCATCCAGGGGCTGCTGGCCATGACGTTGGCGCCATCGTGGATGAGAACGCCCCAGCTGGTCATGGGCTCTTGCACGCCCAGGCCCAAAAAGGACAGTACCGACTCGGTCAGGATCACGCCGGGCACGGTGATCGAGGTGTAAATCACCACAATGCCCAGCAAATTGGGCACGACGTGCGAAAAAATAATGCGCCAGGTCGGCACCCCGATGGCCCGGGCCGCCTCCACGTATTCTTTGGAGCGGATCGACAGCGTCTGTCCCCGCACCACGCGGGCCATGTCCATCCAGGAGAAGGCCGAAATCGTGAGCACCACCAGGTAAAAGTCACGGCCCAAAATCGTCACCATCATGATGGCGATCAGCAGGTAGGGAATGGCGTACAGAATGTCTACGATGCGCATCATCAGCGCATCGACGCGCCCGCCCACAAAGCCGGCCACCGCGCCCCAGGCCACACCCAGCGACACTGACACCAGCGTAGCCAGCAGCCCCACGGTGAGCGAAATGCGCCCGCCCACCAGCGTGCGCACTAGCAAATCGCGGCCCAGCTCGTCGGTGCCAAACAGGTGCCAGCCGGTGAGGGTCGGGGCGATGCCCATCTGGTTCCAGTCGGTGTCCTCGTAGGAGTAGGGCAGCAGCAGCGGCCCGAGCACGCAGGCCAGCACAATGCAGCTCAAAATAAGCAGACTTACAACGGCCGCGCGGTTGCGCATAAAGCGGATGCGCGCATCCAGCCAGGGGCTGCGCTGGGCCGGTTCAGCCGCCTCAGTAACGGATTTTGGGATCAAGGTAGGCATAGGCCAGATCGACCAGTAAATTGAGCAGCACCGCCACTACGGTCACCAAGATCACCAGGCCCAACACCAGCGTGTAGTCGCGGTTGGAGGCGCCGTTGACAATGAGCTTGCCCAGTCCGGGGATAGAAAACAAGGTTTCGGTGACTACCGCCGCGGTCATGGAGGAAATTGCCAACGGGCCCAGCACCGAGACCACCGGTAGCAGCGCTGGCCGAATCGCGTGGCGCAGCACTACGATGCGCATGGGCAGGCCCTTGGCGCGCGCGGTGCGGATGAAGTTGGAGTTCATCACCTCGATCAGGCTGCCGCGCATGACCCGCCCCACGGTCGAGAGATTAATCAGGGTGAGCAGAGCAATGGGCAGCACCCAAAAGCGCACCTCATGGTCGCTCCAGCCGCCCGAGGGCAGCCAGGGCAGCCAAATGGCAAACACCATTACCAGCACCGGTCCCAGAACGAACGAAGGGACGGCACTGCCCACACTGCCCAGCAGCATCAGCAGATAGTCGGCGGCGCTGTTTTGGCGCAGCGCCGCCCAAATGCCCAGCGAGACGCCCAACGCCACCGCAATCAACATGGACAGTCCACCGATGGTCAGCGAGACCGGCAGGGCTTTGGCCACCAGATCGTTCACGCTCCAGTCGGCATAGCGAAATGAAGCACCCAAGTCGCCATGGAGCAGGCTGTTAAGGTAGTAAAGGTATTGCTGCCACAGGGGCAGCTCCAGGTGGTACTTGGCCTGCAAATTGGCCAGCACCGCCGCCGAGACTTTGCGCTCGGTATCAAACGGCCCGCCCGGTGTGGCGTGCAGCATCAAATAGCAAATCGTGATCACCGCCAGCAAAGCCGGCACGGTGGCGAGCACGCGCCTGAGCGTG
>Ga0114968_10002340_pt1 | contig 14507 bp, 25 predicted proteins | sample M_130807_EF_Meta_FD_87020 | JGI IMG/M metagenome (GOLD analysis project Ga0114968, IMG submission 87020) | Freshwater microbial communities from Lake Montjoie, Canada to study carbon cycling - M_130807_EF_MetaG | ecosystem: Environmental > Aquatic > Freshwater > Lake | place: Lake Montjoie... | reverse complement strand
TTTTATCTATTTATATTAAAGATTATTATGAATGAATCAGAACCATTAATATATGATAGTGAATTTTTACCAAACGTACAAATTGCAATTGTTGTAGATGAACATCCACAATATAAAGACCTAAAACCATTATTTGATGAGTATGGATATGGATTTGTTGTACCTGGTAAAAATTTAATTATTATTGATGGAGAACAATTTATAGATAATTTTAATTCAGATGTTTTAAAATTTGTCGAAGCTCATGAAGTGTCTCACATTATTATGGGTCATGACGGACCAAGAAGTGATGAAGATGAATTGGATGCAGATTTAGGTGCATACATTTTATTAAAACAATCAGATAAAACAGATTCAATAAAAACCTTATTAAAAAATTTTAAAAATAGACACGGTATAAAATTTAACGAAAATTTACTAGAAAAAGTAAAAAAATATTTTATTTAAAAGACTTATTAATTTATTTTGACGAATCTTATTTTTTTTGTTATATTTGTAATAAAAATAAAATTATGGGAGCAATTAGTAATCATTACGGGGACATTTCAAATTGGATTGGAAAGACCATCAAATCTTGTAAAACACAAGAACAAACATTTGCGGTAGATAAACTAATAAAAAATTTTCAAAATAAACTTATTAGTAAATCTCCATCAGATTATTGTCCAAACCAATACTATGACATTATCAAACCGTTAAAAGCACAATTGGAGTGTAAACGCGAAAATTTGTAAAAATTTACTGTTTTTTTAGTATTTATATACTATATGGAAAATAACAGTCAATTCTCAAGATTACCAAAAAAACAACTATTATTAATTGTTGAAAAATTATTGGATGAAGGGTTTTCCTCCGAAAATCCTTATGATGGAGATTTTGACAAGTATTATGAAAGGTTAACAAGTATTAGTAAGTACTTTAATATTCGTGCGGTTCATGAAGATGTTGAGTTCATCTCAAAATTTATCCAAATAAACGACCGTATGCTTCCAGATATCTTTGAAAATGGTACTACTTCTGTATACTACAACAGTCTTGTAATCCCAAGTTTAAAGACATACGAATTACGTTACAGTGTTTGGGGTTCATGTACTTATGATGATTATATGAGTCAAAAAATAGATTCTTACGATATTGATTGGGTTAAAGATTCGGCCTATCAAATGATGAATGATGGTAATTGGGATTTATTTGACGGTAATAATCTAAGAGATACCGAATACGATAATTTTGATTACTCAGATGTCTCTTTTGATAAAGTTGTACTCTATGTGGATAAAAATGTGATTGATGAATCATCATCTAATAGAACATTAATTGAACATACGAGAAAATCAATTTTATCCTTGGACCGAAAAAACCTTTTAAGATTAAAATCAATGATTAACTCAAGACTTAAGTCTTTGTAATTTTTTTGGGTTACTGTTATTAACTAAATCACCTAAAGTTTTCTTTTTTGTGTCCGGAATTTCAAATCCTTTTTTCCACTTGTGTTCTACAGATATAGGTCCTGACTTAGTTTTAGAATAGTCGTATTTCCAAATAGACTGACAGTATTCGTCTTCATATATTCTTTCAAATTTAGTTTGTTTTTCTATTTTTTGTGACATAATACAAAGATGTGAAATTATTTTGGATTATCTAAACTTTTATAATATTCATCCTCAGCCTCATAATCGGAACGACAAAATCCTGACTGTGACTCTTTATTTGGAGTTCCGTGAACATTTAAAAATGTAATTTCATCTAATTCTGTAGTTTTACATTGTTTTTTTAATTTAACCAAAGTTTCACCATTATAAACTCGAATATTCCAAAATTTTGATTCATTAGAAACACACCAATTTTCACACATATGTTTTCGATAACCCTTAGAATCTTCACATGCACCCACGTATTTTTTAATTTGTACGGGAATCCATTTATTTTCAGGATTTTTGACAACCATATCAATTCCAATCATATCCATAAATGAATAATCTCCAGAATATGTGATAACATTAGACCCACCTAATTGTTCTGTAATATACTCATAAAACTTATCTTCAATTTCTTGACCTTCTTTTGTTTTTTGGGATATTGTTTGATTAATTTTATCTCTAATTTCTTGTTTGTTTGTTGTCTCTATTTTACCCATAAAATTTTCAAATGGAGTAATACCATCATTATTTTTATAATCAAAAAAATATTTTAAAGAGTCTTCAAAAGAGACTGAGGTTTTATATTTTTCAGGTAATTCTACCGTTATCATATAAGCCGCCGCACTATAATTAGTGTTTAATTTGTTTAATAAATCATATTGTTGTTTCTCATCCCAAATAACAAACTTTTCAGTAAATTTGGTCATAGCCTCTATGATATAACTTCTTAATTTTGGGCAAGATAATTTAAACTTTTCAAGTGCGTCAATCACCATGTCTCTTCTTTCTGAAAAAAACTGTATGCCTTTATCATATTTAACTGCCCTTACACCAGTCTCGTAGGTTGAAAGGTATTCTTTCGTATAATCGTCTAAAGCTTTTTTAACTTTTCGAGTATTTTTCATTAATTTATTTTCGGCAAATTTACACCATCTGTAATCATTGGTATTTGTCTCAAAAAAATCACACCCTACTAATGTTTTCTTTGATTCATTTAAAATTTTTTTAATTAAATCTCTCATATCTCTAAATACAATTATAATATTGTATTATGTATTTTTTTTTTCTTTTTGTATTTGACTTACAATGTATCCAGATATTGCAAATTCAATACTAGCCCAAATTGCAATATCTGTACTATCTAATTTATTTATATTAACCATTAAAAAATAAATCATACCAAATTGACCAACTAAAAATGCGACACCTGATTCAACTCGTTTTTTAGAGAAATAAGATATTTCAACGCTGTATAACTTTATTAGTTCTTTTATTAACCATTTAATATTTGACCATCCAAAAAACCATTTCTTTTCCATATATCATTTATTAGATAAATATATGAAAATAAAAAAGGAGAGATAATCTCTTAATTTTTAATTATTATAAAATATTTATAATAAAACAAGCCCCCCCAATTAATTTGGGGATTTTAGGACCGTTACTGTTTCGGTAACAAATTAAAGAGGGATTCGCTACCCCTCTTTTTTATGCCAAGTTTAATTAACCTACATTTTTTGATAATTTTTATTATATTATTATAATAATGGATAATAAAAGAAGACTTTTTCGTTTAATCGAAGTGTACCTTAATGGATTTAAGGGTGACTTGGTGGAGTCAATTTATGGTAATAGGTCAATAATTAAAGTTCATACCGTAAATTTTGGAGTTTCAGATAATAGTGTGTTGGTTGAACTTGTCGTTATTTTGGGTGACGTTATAAATGAAGAAATTTTGGACACTTCATTAACGGAAATCTTAATTCAAGATGCTCTTGTTTATTTTTTTCCTGAAAAAACTATTAAAACAATTATAAGGTGGGATGTTTAATTTTGTCTATTTGATGACAAGTATCCTGCAACTCTTTCTGAACGTGTTTTAAAATATTCTATTTCACTATCGGTAAGTTGTTTAGGTTCTAAAAAATCAACACCAACTGACCCCATAAGTTTTGATGTTCCAAAGTCAAATAACCCAACAATATAACTTGACTTTGCACCTGTTGCCTCAGCACCTGCCTTTAAACCATAAGTTGCAACTGTTTCATCCTCATAATTAGGAATTGCAATAAATTTTGTTGTTAACATTTCGGAAAAACATCTTGAGTATAAGGATATTGGAATATTTGTAAAAATTGTTGACACGGGTAAGACTCCTGCGGCGTCTACTTCATATACAACTGAAAATTTTTGCATTGACTTATTTGAATGTAAAAAATGTCCTCCGTTGTGAAATTGTGTTATCCAAACTCTATCGGCATCTAATTTTTTTAAAACTTCTTCTATTTCTGTTGTTATTTTTTCCGTAGAATAAAGTTCAATTTCTAACTCATCTTTAGGTTTTGTTAATTTTTTTTTAACCCACAGTATTGCCACTGGTCCAAATAACGCCGTTATCAACGCCACTAACACACTTCCAAATATTTCCATAAAATGTTGATTCATCAATCCCTTTAACTTTTAAATAAATATGGTCAACAAAGAAAAAGAACAATGTATCCAATTTTTTTAATCTATTTTTGTCCATGTCATATCCGAATTTAACACCACAGAATAAACATGTTTTTTGTCCCATTCTAATGGACTAATGATTGATAATGAATACTTACCATCTGAATCCTCATATAAGTGATATATTTCACCTATAATCGGTTCAAATTTATATTTGGACTCGTATACCGTTTGAGTGATTAAAAACGATTTTTGAAGGGTTTCTGCTTGTTCTACAATTTCTTTGTATCTTCGGTCAAAAACTTTAGTAACCTTATCAAGACCGTTTTTCTTGAATGTTGTTAAATCAACAGGTTTAATAGATGGAGCACTGGCGTTACTACCGTATGGAAGTAATCCAGGTGTGTCCGCAATATTATCAGGTTTCTTATCCCACATAAAAAAAAATGTCCCACAATTGTGAGACATTAATTATAGATATATTTTATATAAGAATCAAATTATTGACCTTTAATCATTCCCATTCCATGTTTTAAGAATTCTTTTGCTCTTGGAGACACATGTTGCATCCTATAAACAGATTCAATGTCTTTAACAAGTTCTTCCCCGTGTTCGTTTTCTTTGTAAAGTTCAATAATCTTATCCATTGCGCCACCACACTCTTTTTTTGTTTCATCAAAATAGTTGTAAGGTTTAAAACTTTTTAAATGGTTCATTACCTCACTTGCCAAATGTTCACCACCATCAGAGACTTTTGGGTGTAACCTAAGAGTTTTTAATAACTCTAATTTATCAACTAAACCGTTAACTCCGGTTGGTCTAATCTTCACACCTTGAATATAGTCTTGTGGTTCATCATGGCCAACAATCTCCTCAAGAGATTTTACATTTCCACCGTGGCAGAATTTTCGGTCATCTTCTTCTCTTAAAACTCGTCTAACTAATCTTGTTAAATCTCTTTCTGTCAATCTTTGAACTCTTCTCATACAAATAAATATATTGATTTTGTTTATTATATGTAAATAGTCTTAAATTTGATTAAAACAACTTTTGTGTGTCGGTATATAATTTTTTCATATTTGACTCAATTATATTAATTTGTCGTTGGTCTTCATCTGTAATTTCAAAATTTTTAGCTTTGATTAATCTAACTTGTTCTTCAAGTCTTTGGTATCTTAAAACCATATCATCATAAAGTCTAGCTTTTTCTTCTTGTGTTAAATGTTGTGCTCCCATTGTTTTTTTTTTTAAATGATAATTCTTATTTTAAGTATATCAAGAGATTTTATTTTTTTTTTGGTCGTTCCAATCCATCCAAAATGCAAGAGCGACAATAATATTCATTCCAAATGATGCGAGTATTTCATAGATGTCCTTATAAACATTCATTGTTATGTGAATGTGACCAACAATCCAAAATGGCATTGCCATATTTGACCCAATCCATCTTATCGCATAAATTATTAAAGGCATTTATGGTAAGTTTAGTAAAAAGTTTTAATTGTTAAATGATTTCAATTGAGTTAATCTTATCTCCTTGTTGTATTTGGTCAATTATATCAAGTCCCTCCATGACTTTACCAAAACACGTATGGTTTCCATCAAGGTGTTGTGTTCCTTGTCTGTTATGACATATGAAGAACTGAGAACCACCTGTGTTACGTCCAGCGTGAGCCATTGACAACACACCTTTTTCGTGGAATTGTTTTGGTGCGGTTACTTCACATGTAATGTTGTATCCTGGCCCACCATTACCAACTCCATTAGGACATCCACCTTGTATTACAAAGTTTGGAATGACTCTGTGGAAATTTAATCCGTCATAGAATTTTTTACTAATTAAACTTTTAAAGTTTTCTGTGGTGATTGGCGTTTCGTTGTCATACAACTCAGCAATCATATCACCTTTGCTTGTTGAAATTTTTACTTTACTCATATATTTTATTTTTTAAAAAAATAAGTAAAATATATTATTGTATCAATAGTTAATTATGTTGAAAATTATCTTAATAGACTTGTTTTAACATAATATTTTATAAATATCAATTTTATTGCAGTATCTTCCAAACTTTTTTAATCGGTAATCCAAGTAGGTCATCAAAATGTCCAATAGCAAATTTGGAATCTTTATCACTATAATTTCTAATTTCAAAAACTAAAACTTCTCCTGAACGAATTGTTTGTTCATCAGTAATAGTATAATCTTGTCCTTCTATGTTAATTGTTTTTGTCATAAGTTTTTATTGTTATTCCATTCCCACCCAAAAAATAATTTCATAAATGTTCTATGTATCCAATTTGGTGTTTTATCTAAAAATATACGAAACTTTTTTTTATCTCCAATAGAATAACTACCAACATTTTTATTTGTTATTAGTTTTTTGTATTCTAAATATGGTTTTTCTGTATGAACTACTTTATTTATTTTATTTCCAATTTTAGGAACTTCAATGTCTAAAATTTCTCTTTTCTTTTTAGGTTTATAATATTTTTTCTTTGGTTCTTTTTGAACGTTTATTTCAGTTTTAAGGTTTGTTTCTTTTTCCATTTTTTTAGTTTATGATTAAGTTTTCAATAATTACAAATCCAATTAATCCTTCGATATAATCGACGACTTGTTCTTCAGTACATTCAGAGATTTTTTTAAAATTAATTTCTCCATGTTTAGGTGTTTCAGGAATTAATTTTAAGTTTTCTAAGATTGAAAGATTTTCTAAGTTTATAACATATTTATCCATATTTTCATCCAAAACAACTTTAATATTCCCCATTAATATTTTTTTGTGTTCGTCATAGTAGTCAGGATGAAGTAATCCTTCCAATGATGGGTACATTGTTATTGTATCGGCACCTCCTCTAAATGAATTTCTATTAATTTGAGAGGAAATCTGTGTGAATTTATCTAATAATGTCTTATTCCAGTTTAATTGTACTCCAACATCTGGTTCAGTAGATTCTTTCCAACCCATAAAATCCCAATTAACAATATTTTCTTTCATATTTTAAAATATAGTAATAAAAAATTAATAAAAAAGTTGTTATAATGAATTTTATGTATATCTTTGTTTTATTATTAATTTAAAAACAAAAAAAAATGGCAAAAGCAAAAACTTTATCAACTTCAGGTAAAACAGGAAGACCAAAAACAAAACGTCCTGGAATTCACGCAAAGACAAAATCTTCAAAATTAAAAAAATCTAAAAATTACAAAAAACTTTACTGCGGACAGGGTTAAGATTAACCACTATTAATAAAAAAACCCCTAATTACAGGGGTTTTTTTATTTTACTTAAAAAATTAGTAACTTTTTCAATTCGTTTAACGTTTTTGGACAAATTTCTTCTATTTTTCTTTTTTTTACCTTCTTTTTTTGTTTTTGCCATATCTTTTATATTTTTATTGGTAAAATTAACGAACAGGTTGGTTTCCGGTTATTGCCGCTCCAGCCTTTGCTCTAAGATTTTGTATTCCTCTACCAAATCCAGTATCTGCACCCATTCCTAATGCACTCCTTACTTTACCTCTACCTAACGTGTTTTTTAATTTACTAATTGTTTCGTCAGTTTTTTCAAATGAGTCAAACATACTTTCTTTTTGTTTTGGGTCTGTAATTTTGTCCCATGCAGAACCAATGTCTCCTTTTAACCAAGCGTCAAGTTCAGGAATATTAGTTGATTTTCTCTCTGGTGTTACAGATTGAACTGGTGAAAGTGAATTAAAAATTTGAGATAATTCAGAATTCTCTAATACTTTTTGATATTTTGGTGATTTTGTTATTGGGTCCACAATAACGACATAGGCCAAATCTTTATTCAAAGTACCATCTGTAATCGCCTTTGTTAATGTTTCTTTAGTATATGTTATTGGCGTCGCTTTACCATCAACAGATACTTTATATTCAGGAGCCTCTTCAGGAGCTACTTTAGCAAACATAGATTTTAAATCTTCTGCAGTTCCGGCTGTAATCCAATTTGGCATACCTTCTTTCCATACTTTGGTGTCCGCTTTAATTTCTCTTTTTGATATTGCATCTTGTAATTGTGTGGCGTCCATTGGTACATCACCAGTTGCGGTTTTAACGGTATATGATGTTGTACTTGGAGCCGATTTTTTTGCTATTAGATAGTTACTTAGAGCTTTTTTTGTTTCAGTCCCATATTTTCCGTCCGGTTTCAATGGAATCCATTTCGGAGTACTCACATTTTTTTTATTTAATTTTATTTGTATATCCTGCACAGTTGCGTTAAAAACATTTGGGTCTATTTTACTAAGAGCCGCCTGAGTTTCAACAGATTGTTCAAAAATATTTTTTTTATAGAGATTTAAAATTTCTCTTTTTTCACTTTCAGTTATAATTAATCTTTTTCCCATTTTATTATATGTGTTATATTATTTATTGTATCTCAGCGGCAATTTTAGCTAAGGCAGCCTCGTCGTAGTTATCCACATCTGATATAATCTTTTCATTTTCAGGAGTTTGTACTGTTTGTACTGTTTGTACCGGTTGAACAACTGGAGTCTTAACCTCTGGAGTCTTAACCTCTTGAGACTTAACCTGTTCTGTATTTTTATTGTTTTCTATTTTCTTTTCAATGGTTTTACCCTTTACAAAAGTTTGAGATAACTTACATAAAGCAGAAACTTTCTGTGTTAATGTGGGGATATTTTTAATGTAATAAAGATTTTTACATTTACCATCGTTTGTTGGACAAGGAGGTAATTTTTGTTCTTTTCCAACTGAAAATTTACCAGTACTACAATTATAATAAACATTGTCTTTTCCTTGTGATGATTTTGAGAAATTACCGGTCAAGGTATTGACTTGTTGCCATTGAGTATTAGCATATAAAACACCCTTTCTTGATATATAAAAAGTGGCGCCTTTAAATAATTTAAGTTCATCCCCGCCATTTGATTTATTTTCAAGTTCAACCGTAGCACCGAGAGTAAATGAAGTATTAATTGGGGTATCTTCCATTAAATAGTGGTTTTTCGTGGCAGTTTTATGTAGTTCTAATATTCTATTTTTTTCTTCCAGTAATATTTTATTAATATTTATCATATCTTAAATTTATTTTTTATTTATTTTAATTTGAACCTGTGTGTCTTTTTCTTGGTTCCATTTTTTCATAGTAACCTTCTTTAGAACCTTCCCAATCCCAAGGTAAATCATGTTCCATATTGTATTTAATTTTTTTTTCGGAAATACCTTTTAATTTTGCAATAATTCGTTTAAGAAATGGCTGTGATTGGTCTTCATCTTCTTCAGTAACCAAAGGTTTTGAATCTCCAAGTTTAGAGTTTGCTAACCTTGAAAAACTCTCAGTCATAACTTTCATTCCTCCGGTATGTTGGTTTCGGATATTATTTTTTTCCTCGTCTGATAAATCATTTAATAGGTGTTTCATAATTTGTTTTATTATAAATATACAATAATTGCAATAATTAAAATTATTTACAACTAAATCTACATATTAAACGGTGAACACTAACAATCGTTTAGAACTATAACCTAATTTTATTAAATATTGTCTTAATTCATCCTTGAAAATATCTCGATAACTATTCCAAGAACTTGAAGTAAATACAAGTCCTATCTCTCCCTGAAGTCTGGTGGTATTTGTATTAAATCTTATTGAGTGTAATACGGATTTATTCTTCCAAGTTTTAATGTCCTTTTTAATTTTTTTATTAAGAACATTTTTAACCCATTCATCAACACCTAAAAGGTTAAATCCACTTTGAAAGTAAAAATCAATATTTCCATGAACAGGGCTCCCCATTTCAAACCCTAAATAATTTGTAATTAACTGACTAAGTTCTCTTGAAAAATTTTTCAAATCATCTAAACTCCCATCGTATTTCATTGCAGGTTCAAACTCTGCGGTCATCCAACCTCGAACCACAAATGGTTTTTCTTCTTTAAAATGGATTTTAACAAAGTCAGGTATTTCATATTTAGATATAAAATGGTCAAGAACTTTTTTAAATCTCTCAGTGAATATAATATCCTTTTTAAGAGATGGTAATTTTCTAACTTCTTTCTTAACTAACGCACGGCCAATATTTGTCATTTGAGTTAATGTATTATTATATCTAATATCATAATCAGAAACTTCGTATTCCGTACCGAATTCTTTGATATATTTTTTAACTAATAATGACATAGGATATTCACCAATTTCATCACCATGATTTTTTTTTATCCAAGTTCTAAATTCCATGACAAAAACTTCCAAAAAATCTTCATCGCTATATCCTGATATGTCAACATCTTCCGTAATTGTACTAATAATTGATTCTTCAATTTTAAAATCACGTTTCAATTTCATCTTCATAATTCCAACAGAGTTATTAAGTTTTTTATACTCGTTAGAATCACCATAAATAGAATAATCCTCAATAAAATGATTAATATCTTTAATAATTTCCTTAAGTTCATGCTGAGTATTACATGAAGTTATCTTCATAAGTAAATCATTAAAAGTTTGTCTTTTATTCATAATAATAAATAGTAAAAATACCCAAATTGTTATTGGGTATAGTTTAATCCGTAAATGTATTATTGATTCTGTAATCAAATACGACCAATAATCCTGTTGATTTTCTTAATATATGTTTTAAGTCGTAAATTAACTCATCAAAATCAGACATTTTAGTTGCCGAATGTAAATTTATTGTTAATTTAAGATAAATTCCAGGTGTTGTATCATACATTTTTTGTTCCATGTCAGTTCTTGTTCCTGAAATCATAACCACCTCATCAACACTTATACCATCAATTATGTCCACATAATCACAAGTACTAAAACTAATATGGCTTGCGTAGTTATCAGCATTAAGTTCATTACAATATTTTTTGATGTATTCTAAATTATCATCAATAATTTCCTGAAATAATTCTTTTTTACTTACCTTTTGTTCTGTTATAGTTTTCTCAGTGTCATCAACATCTATTGGTGATAATTTATTGTCAGATGTTTTTGGTGGAATTGGTGGGTCCAATATAAATTTATCATTAACCCATTTTCTTAACTCATTTTCAACAAAGTATTCAGGAACTTCCTGATTGTTTGGCATACTATCCGCCAAATTGGCAATATGTCTAGCAAATTTAATTTTATATTTATCATCCAACATGGTCATTAAACCATCTGATATAAAGAATATTTTTGAGAATGGGTCATCAAAATTAATTTCACCTTCAACAATTTTAAATGAATTTAGAATTGCCTTACCCCAAAACGTTTTATAACTTTCAGTTTCTGTTAAACTTGGTTTTAATATTTTATTAATTGCTCTTGCAACACCCGCAATAATACCAGGAATCATTAATTGTGGTAGAAAAAATGGAATTAATCTAATTGTTGCTTTAAATCCACCCTCACCAACATGTTTATATATTCTATTTTTAGATGATTCTTGAACTAATGCTTTTAACTGACCAAAAGTAATTTTACCTTGAGATTTACAAAATTTTTCACTGTCACAAATGTTTTTTGCCGCGGTCTTGGACGCTTCAATATTTTCATCTTCCCCAATTAAAGTTTTATATTGTGATTCAGTAATAACGTATTTCATATAATGATAAATACTCTATAAAACAAAAAACCCCACCTATTATGGATGGGGTTTAAAATAGTTAAAAATATTTTTTTATTGTTTAATATCTGAACTTTCAATTAATGTGTAGGTAAAATGATTACCGTGTACTTTAGCTGCTTTTTTACAAATAGATATAAATTCATTAAAATCTTTTACTCGTTTAAACACCTGACAACCTTCTGACCAATTTTCTACCCAAGTAGAATCAACACCAGATTTATGTATATTAATACCAAACATTCCTGTATCTTGCTTAACTTCATCAAATGTTAAATCTTTATTACCATCTCTCCACACAGTAACTTCTTGTAATCTTTGACAAACCGCTTCATATTTTCCTTGATGTAAGGATAATGCGTAGGCTCCTCTATATTGTCCCGGCACTAATCTTGCAACACCATTTTTATTATGGAATTGTTTAACTCCTTTTTTTCCTGGGTCACAGGTTGCTTTCCAACAATAAAATTGTTCTACTAATTTAGCGTCTTTAAAAGATACTGTTAAACAATCATCAAATACATTAGTCACTTTTTTATATATACCAGGTGTGTTATTTCTTACACCCACTATATTTACATCGTAAGTTTTATTTGATGCATCTTCAAACCATTTATATCCTTTTGATTTTACTGCCGTTTTGATTTGTTCTTTTGTATAACACATATTTTTGTTTAATAATAAATAGTTTAATAATTCAAAAAATTAAGATTTTGAATATATGTGCCAAGGTTCTGCCATTCTGAATGATGTTTCTATTGGATATGGAAGTATAAAATTATGTTTTTGTAATATGTTAGAGTTTAATCGTGAAACACCACTTGATATATCTAAAGCCTTTCCTGTATGGTGTTGACTAAATCCAGGTAATGCTGCTTGATATAACCCCCCTGAAATAGTATTTCCATGTGCATTAGCACTATCTAAAAACACATCTTTTTGAAGTTCATAACTACGATAACTTTTTTTTCCATATCTAATACTCGGAACTTCTTTTTTTAGGTTATTAAAATTTTCAATAGTGCTTAATAAAATACCCCCACCTAGTTCTTTTAATCCTCCCGAATATTTTATTTCGTCGGTAAAATGTTTTTCAGTAAATTTATCATTAAGAACTCTTTCAATCCCTTGATATAACGGTATTAACTCTGGTTTAGACTTTAAGTATTTATTCAATATAGGATTTATACTATTGTTGGTTAACTGTATAGATTCTTCTGATATAATTTTTTTAATTATCATAACAAGTTTGGACTCCGTTAATCTTACAATTCTTGACATAATATTTTAATTTATTAATAAATATTACATAAAACAAAAACCCCCACCTGATAAAGGAAGTGGAGGTTAATTTTATTTTTTTATTTTAGTATCCGTAGTCGTATCGTACCAAATAACAATAAGAAGTAATATATTAAAAATAATTAGTTTAAAGAAGTTTGAAGTTAAAATAATTAAAACTAAAAATAAGAATATAATACAATATATTATATATGTGTCCAAAATATATGTGTCCAAAATAACTATGACTTTATAACACTCAATTCTTTGGCCCTTTCAACTGCGATATCTTTAGTCTTAAATCCTTTATCAATCAATTTTTTAGAATGATAAATATTATAAACTGTAGACCCCACCTCTTTTTTGTCTCCTCTACCTGGTTGTTTTCTCATAACATCCACGGCATAAACATCTAAATAACCAACTTTACAAATGTAACGACCTCTTGTTGAACCTTTTCCCATTTTTATTTTTTTTTGTTTTAATTAATACTTCTACAAATATACTAATTTATTTTTATTCTGTCCATTAATATTATTTTTTTTTAAAAATATTTTTTTCTTTGAATTAAACTTAGTACATTTGTAATAAATTAAACTAAAAAAAATAGAAATTATGTTAAAGGCAAAAAAAGAAGCAAGTGAATTTAAAAACTGTTCCCTTATTAAATTAAAAAGTGTGCGTATGATTTATCGTTTTTTATCATATACGAATTTAGATAATGTAAACTTTTTTTTTACTTTTTTTGTGTTAGGGTTTTTTGTTTTCCTTTTTAATGAGGTAAATATTTTAACTTCATCATTGTTTGTTATTTTTCATTATTTTTTCTTTTGGAAATACCTTATATTAAATAAAAAATTTAAACTAGTTAATGATGAGGACAGAGAAGAAATTGAACAAGTAATTGTTTTCTTGGATGAGTTTATTAAAAACAAAAAACCCCACCGATGAGGTAGGGTTTAAAGTTTTAATTTTTAGTTAGTCTTTCTTTTCCTTAAGTTTTTTGCTGTACTCAGCAAGAGTGACTGGTGTTCCTACTGGATAAGGAAATCCTGATTTAGCCGCAGTTATTGATTTCATACCATTTTTAGCGGGAACCGCTTTACGTAATGGAAATGCCGCCTCATTAAGTGGTCCATAAACTTTAGCCAATATAATACCTGTAGATGTTGTATCAAAAACAACTCCTGGCATCGCAAACATATTACTCTCACTTGTACTTGGGAAATCTAAATTAATTATAAAAGACCTATTAACAGGTGACATCATTTCCCACTCCTTAGTTAAAGGGTTAAATTGGGGGATAGTAGTTGTTGAATCATAGTACCAAAATAAAGACCATATAGTATTATCTGTTCCGTCAGGAGTTTGGAAGTTTTTACTCACATTAAACTTTCCGTATGTTTCACTAACACCCTTCATCGCTAAGTTGGAAATAGATGGTCCTGATAGTACGGGACATATTGCACATCCTTCATCAAACTCAACACCTTGTACAACAATCTTTCTTCCTGTAGGTACCGCTCCTGATGC
>Ga0114968_10002336_pt1 | contig 14527 bp, 15 predicted proteins | sample M_130807_EF_Meta_FD_87020 | JGI IMG/M metagenome (GOLD analysis project Ga0114968, IMG submission 87020) | Freshwater microbial communities from Lake Montjoie, Canada to study carbon cycling - M_130807_EF_MetaG | ecosystem: Environmental > Aquatic > Freshwater > Lake | place: Lake Montjoie... | reverse complement strand
GGCGTACATCTATTCCCCTTGGCTCAAGTAAAAGGAGAGCAACATGATTTATGGAAAACTTTGGACCGTGGTTAAACCTACGGTTGGAATTCCCATCTTCATCGCTGCTGTTGCCATTGCATCGTTCTCGGTGCATCTGGCGATCACGTTGAACACCACGTGGGTGAAAGGCTTTCTCAACGGCAAGGGAGCAACGGCGGCAGTCGTTGTTCAAATGCCGATTGATTCGGCCTGAATGGCATAAGCTTCGGTTTATGCCTTTCCTAATGGACCGGGGACTTGTTCCCGGTCCATTTTTCGTATGCGCACCTTGACCCAAGACGCTTCGTTCAAGCCGCAGCCGCCCTGGTGGGTGCGTTTGCTGCCCTTTGCGGATGTCGCGTCGGATGATTTGCCGCTGGGCCGCTTGATGCGCCTGGCGCTGTTTCAGGTCTCGGTCGGCATGGCCCTGGTGCTGTTGATCGGCACACTCAACCGCGTGATGATTGTCGAGTTGAAAGTGCCCGCATCCCTGGTGGGGGTGATGGTTGCCATGCCGCTGGTATTTGCCCCGTTTCGCGCGCTCATCGGCTTCCGCTCCGACAAACACGTGTCGGCCATCGGCTGGCGGCGTGTTCCCTATATCTGGATGGGCAGCCTGGTCCAATTTGGCGGGCTGGCCATCATGCCCTTTGCCTTGCTGGTGCTGGCCGGTGCCGGCCAGTCGGCGAGCGCACCGGCCTGGGTCGGGCAGTTGGCGGCTGGCCTGGCCTTTCTGCTTGTGGGTGCCGGTTTGCACACCACGCAAACGGCCGGCCTGGCGCTGGCGACCGACCTTGCCCCGGTGGAGGATCAGCCCAAAGTGGTGGGCCTGATGTACGTCATGCTGCTGGCCGGCATGGTTGTCAGCGCCTTGCTATTTGGTTACTGGCTGCGCGAATTCAGCCCCGGCGCGCTGATTGAGGTGATCCAGGGGGCGGCGGTCGTCACCTTGGTGCTCAATGGCATTGCCGTTTGGAAGCAGGAAACCATTGGCGCATCCCGCCCGGCGGCGGCGCAAGCCGAGCAGGACTTTGCCCAGGCATGGCGACGTTTTACCGAAGGAGACCTTGCCAAACGGCGTTTGATTGCCGTCGGCCTGGGAACCATGGCTTTCACCATGGAAGATGTGCTGCTTGAGCCATTCGGCGGCGAGATTCTGGGTTTGTCCGTGGGTATGACAACCGCCTTGACGGCCACATTGGCCGTGGGCGGCTTGGCGGGTTTTGCCTGGGCTTCGCGCATTTTGAGCCGGGGCTTTGATCCATTCCGCATGGCGATCTGGGGCACCTACATTGGTATTCCCGCCTTTTTGCTGCTTATCGGGTCGGCGCTGAGTGGCGCGGCCTGGATGTTTGTCGTGGGCACCTTGTTGATCGGCTTTGGAGCCGGCATCTTCGGCCATGGAACACTCACCGCCACCATGAATCTGGCACCCAAAGAACAGGCCGGTTTGGCCTTGGGCGCGTGGGGCGCGGTGCAGGCAACTGCCGCCGGCGTTGCCGTAGCCTGGGGCGGTATCATGCGCGACCTGGTTGCCCACGTGAGCGACTCGGTCACAGGTTATCTGTCGGTGTATGCGCTGGAAGTCGTCCTGTTGCTGGTCACCGTGGTGGCCATGTTTCCCCTCTTACGTTCCCCTTCCCATCCTGCCCTTTTTCAAGGAGAGTCTGCATGAAAGTTCACCATATTCTGTTGATTTTGTGGTTCCTGGCCCTGTTCTTCATGCTGGCGAACTGGTTCAACAAACCCAAGAAGTAAGCTGTTGCGCCAGCGTAGGTGGGGCAGCAGCCCCGCTTCGCACGGACGACGCGGACCTGCAAACTGCGCGCCTGCTCACGCAGGCGATGCGCGCGAGGAGACCGCGATGCCACCCACGATCAGCCCGAAGGCCGCCATGTGGTACCACTGCGGCCATTCGCCCAGGGCCAGTGCCGATAACAGGGCGGCAAACAGCGGCGTGAGGTTCACAAAAAAGCCGGCAACATTCGGCCCAGCGGCCTGTATGCCCAAACCCCAGCAGCGGTAGGCCAGCAGCGCCGGAAACACAGCCACGTAGACCAAAGCTGCGCCCAGCGGCAAACCCCAGTCCACATGGGCTTGTCCGCTCAGCCATTCGGTGGCCGTGAAGCTGCCCGACCAGAACAATCCGAAGGCAATTTGGGCTAACAAGAACGCTGCCCAGTTCCCCCGCACCGAGGCCGGCTCTTGGGTCACGCTGAGCAGCCAGCTGTACGCCGCCCAGCAGGCGGTGGCCAGCAATACAAACACATCGCCCCATACCAGTTCCACCTGCAGCAGGGTGGGAATATTCCCTCTGCACAAGACCAGCAGCACTCCCAGCACCGACAGTGCCGCGCCCACCAGTTGTTGTTTGCGCAGGCTTTGGCCGAAAAACACAACACCGATGGCGAGCATGAAAACCGGCGTGCTCGACGCCACTAAGGTCACGTTGATCGGGCTGGAGGTTTGCAAGGCCAGGTACTGAAAGCTGTTGTAGCAACCCACGCCCAGCAAGCCCAGCAAGGCATAGCGCCGCCAGTGGGGCCACAAGGCGCTGTCGCTGCGCAGCACCCAACGCGCCAGCGGCAGCAGCAGCAAGCCGGCCAGCGTCCAGCGCATGAAGTTCAGCGTCATGGGCGAAATCAGCGTGTGGACCATGCGACCGACCAAGGCGTTACCCGCCCAGAACAGCGGTGCCAGGCTCAGCAGCAGCGCAGCGCGGGGTGTCAGGCGGCCGGTGGGGGAGGACATGGCGCTGGCTCTCGGATGGGTGGTGGCCCGCAACCAATGTGGCAAGGGGCGAAAAAGGTGACGAGCCTTGACCCCGGCACTGGCTCTGCAGTTAGGGCTGCTTGGTTCCCCACCTGACCCGGTTGGCCGCTTCACCATGCGGGAAGGCCCGTCGAGGGGGATTGTATGCCCCGCCCCGCGTGGGTGCGGCTCTTAGAATCCCCGCATGTCCTATCTCGTGCTTGCCCGCAAATACCGCCCGCGTCATTTCGCGGAAATGGTGGGCCAGGGCCATGTGGTGCAGGCGCTGTCCAATGCGCTGTCTTCCGGGCGTTTGCACCACGCGTATCTGTTCACCGGCACGCGCGGTGTGGGCAAAACCACGGTGGCGCGTATCCTGGCCAAATCGCTCAACTGCGTGGGTGCGGATGGCCAGGGCGGCATCACCGCCACGCCCTGCGGGGTCTGCCAGGCCTGTGTGGACATCGACAGTGGGCGCTTTGTGGACTACACCGAGCTGGACGCCGCGTCGAACCGCAGCGTCGACGAAATGCAGTCCCTGCTCGAGCAGGCGGTCTATAAGCCGGTGCAGGGGCGCTTCAAGGTCTTCATGATCGATGAGGTACACATGCTCACCGGCCACGCCTTCAACGCCATGCTCAAGACGCTGGAGGAGCCACCGGACTACCTGAAATTTGTGCTGGCCACCACCGACCCGCAAAAAGTACCGGTCACCGTGCTCTCGCGCTGCCTGCAGTTCAGCCTGCGGCCTATGGCACCGGAGACCGTGCGCGAACATTTGCAACACGTTTTGGCTGCCGAACACATCAGCTCCGATGCGGGGGCTTTGCGCTTGTTGGCGCGCGCGGCGCGCGGCTCCATGCGCGATGCCCTGAGCCTGACCGACCAGGCGATTGCTTTTGGCGCCGGCCGGATCGACGAGGCCATGGTGCGCCAGATGCTGGGCAGCGTGGACCAGTCCTATGTGTTTCAGTTGTTAGATGCTTTGGCCCAGGGCGATGGCGCAGCGGTGTGTGCGCTATGCGAAGTGCTGCGCGCCCACGGCTTGAGCGCTGCTGCGGCCCTCGAAGACATGGCCTCTGTGTTGCAGCGCATGGCGGTTTGCCAGGTCGGCGGTGCGGCGGCCGACGAAGACAGCGATCCCGATGCGGCGCGCATTGCCGAGCTCGCCGCGTTGCTGCCCGCCGATGAAACCCAGTTGCTCTACAGCCTGTGCCTGCACGGGCGTGCCGATTTGGGCCTGGCCCCGGATGAATACGCCGCCCTGACCATGGTCTTGTTGCGGCTGTTGGCCTTCAAGCCGGAGACTGCGGGTGCCAAACCTGCGGCCTTGCAGGAAAAAAAAAGCCTGAATAGTCCCCCGCCCGCGCCGCAGACCCCGCCCGGGCGTCGTTTGCCGGTACGCGACAGCGCGCCAGCTGCCGACGCTGCGGCGGCGCCGATGGCCGTTGCCGCGCAGACCGCAGCCCCCGCCCGGCCTATGCGGGCTGGCGATGCGGTGGACGCCGCCGACGCGGTGCTGCAGGAAGTGCACCTGGAGCGGGATAAGCAAGACGGGTTGCCGCAGACGGTATGGCCCGGTGACGAGGCGCTGGAGGCGCTGCCCGCAGGCGACGCGCACCTGTTTGCGCAAGCGCCGGCCGCAGATGGGGCCCCGGTGCTTGCCACAGCCCGTGCCGACGCGCCGGCGCGCCTGATTGGTATTCCGGTGCGCAGCGCCAGCCCGGTCGCGCCCGAGCCTGCGGTTGCAGCGCCGCTGGAGCCGACGGAAGAGGGTGCGTTCTGGTTTGGCGTGGTGCAGGCGTTGGTGGACAGCGGGGCGGTGAATGCCATGGCGCGCGAGCTCGCCCTGCAGTCGCAGCTGATGGCCCGGGACGAAGGCCAATGGCTGCTGCGGGTGGAGCGTGAATCGCTCAACCAGGCTTCCAGCCGTGAGCGGCTGACGGCCGCCGTCCGCGCTGCCGGTTACCCGGTGGATGTGGTGGTGGAAATCGGGCGCGTGGGCGATTGCCCGGTGCGGCGCAGCCAGGCCGCCAGCCAAAGCCGGCTGGACGCGGCACGCCGCTTGATCGATTCCGACCCGTTTGTGCAGCGCATGGTGCAGGAGTTTGGGGCGAAAATTGTCCCCGGCTCCATCCAGCCCTTGTGACCTATTGTTTTATTGACCTCTAAGGAAACTTCCATGTTCAACAAAGGACAACTCGCCGGCCTGATGAAACAGGCGCAGGCCATGCAGGAAAACATGAAGCGCGCGCAGGAGGAGCTGGGCAGCATCGAGGTCAGCGGCGAAGCAGGCTCGGGTCTGGTCAAGGTGACCATGACCTGCAAACACGAGGTCCGGCGGGTGCAAATTGACCCCAGTCTGCTGGCTGATGACAAAGACATGCTCGAAGACCTGGTCGCCGCTGCATTCAATGCCGCCGCGCGCGCTGTGGAGGAAACCAGCAACGCCAAGATGGGCAAGGTCACTGCCGGTATGCCCAGCCTGCCGGGTGGCATGAAGCTGCCGTTCTGACGTGGAACCACACGCGGGGGCTGGCGACGGCGCAGCGCTGGAGGTCTTGATCGCCGCACTGCGCCGCCTACCCGGCGTCGGGCAGAAGTCGGCGCAGCGCATGGCGTTCCACTTGCTCCAGCATGACCGCGCGGCGGCCGAGCAGCTAGGGCGTGCGCTCTTGCACGCGGTCGACCACGTGCAGCATTGCCAGCGTTGCAACACCTTTGCCCAATCGGGCCTGTGCGAGGTCTGCGCCAACCCGCAGCGCGACGCCACTCTGTTGTGTGTGGTGGAAACACCGGCCGACCAGGCGGCGCTGGAGCGTACCAAGGCCTACCAGGGTTTGTATTTCGTACTCATGGGCAAGCTCAGCCCGCTGGATGGCATTGGGCCCAAAGATATTGGCATCGAAGCCCTGTTTGCACGCGCGGGTGACGGCGTGGTGCGCGAGGTGATTCTGGCCACCAACTTCACTGCCGAGGGCGAGGCCACCGCGCACGTCATCAGCGAAGGCTTGAAGGCGCGGGGCCTGCGTCCGACGCGGTTGGCGCGCGGGGTTCCGGTGGGAAGCGAGTTGGAATATGTGGATCTCGGTACCATTGCGCATGCGCTGGTGGACCGGCGCTGATAAACATCAGGAGGAAAAACATGCCCCATTTTTCTTTGGCCTATTGGTGCGTATTGGCTGCAGCACTTCTACCCATTGTGTGCGCCGGCATTGCCAAGTCGGGCCGCTTTACCGCAGTCAGCGAAGGCGGCTATGACAACCGCAACCCGCGCGAGTGGCTGGCCCAGCAAACCGCTTGGCGCGCCCGCGCCAATGCGGCGCAGGCCAATAGTTTTGAGGCCCTGCCATTTTTCATAGGCGCGGTCATCATCGCCCACCAACTTGGCGCAAACCAGAACTGGCTCGATTTGCTGGCAGCGCTGTTTATCACCCTGCGGGTGGTTTACATCGGTTTGTACCTGGGAGGCCTGGCCAATGCCCGCAGCCTGGTGTGGACTGGCGCGTTAGCAACCAATATCGCGATCTTGTTCATTGGCTACAGCGGCGGCTGAGTGCCGCGCAGGGCTTAGCCGACTTTTTTGTCGCGCCGGGCAGTGGCGGTTTTTCTTTCCTTGCCGCTTTTCTTGTCCGCGCTGAGCGGCACAAACAGCACAATTTTCTGACCGGTCTTCAAGCTAGCGCTGGCGCTGAACTTGTTCCACTGCGCCACGTTGGCCGCTGTTGTTTTGTAGCGGCTGGCGATGGCGGCGATGGTGTCCTTCTTGCCGACCTTGACCAGTATGCGCTTGAGCACGATTTCGGGTGCCAGCGACAACTGCCCGTTGTCGGCCACCTTGACCGTGACATCCTGCTCCAGCTTCGCTCCGCGCGGCACCAGCAGGGACGAACCCGCCTTGATCAGCATGCGCGCCGGAATGCCGTTGATCTCGCGCAACTGCTGCTCGCCCATGGCCACACGTTTGGCCGCTGCCGCCACGGTCATGGTTTGGGGAACCACCCATACCGTCCAGCTCGCCAGACGGGCACCCGCAAAGCCGTTCAGGTTGTCCTGAAAGACTTCGGCGTTGTCCCAGGGAAGCAGGATGTACGGCATGCCGGCGGCCAGGATGACGGGCTTGCTGGCCGAGGGGTTGAGCGCTTTGAAATCATCCAGCGGTATCTGCGCCAGTTTGGCTGCCAGCGTCACGTCCATATCACGGTTGATCGGTACGCTGGCGAAATACGGGTGGTTGCCGATTGCGGGGAGCTGTGAATTGAAAACCTGCGGTTGCGCCACGATGTTTTTGATGGCCTGCAGTTTGGGCACATACAGCCGGGTTTCCGCCGGCATGGGCAAGTCCAGGTAGGTGGTTCCCAGCCCGCGTTGCTGGTTGCGGGCGATGGCACGGCCCACATTGCCTTCGCCCCAGTTGTAAGCGGCCAGCGCCAGGTGCCAGTCGCCAAACATGCCGTGCAGTCTTTGCAGGTAATCCAGCGCCGCCCGGGTGCTGGCCAGCACGTCGCGCCGGTCGTCACGGAACACGTTTTGTTTGAGTTCAAACGACTTGCCGGTGGCCGGCATGAATTGCCACATCCCGGCCGCTTTGGCCGAGGACACCGCCTGCGGGTTGAAAGCGCTTTCCACAAAGGGCAACAAGGCCAATTCCGTAGGCATGCCGCGCAGTTCCAGTTCTTCAACAATGTGGAACAGGTATTTGCGCGAGCGCTCGGTCATGCGGTAGAGGTAGTCCGGGCGGCTGGCGTACCAGGTTTCGCGGTCGCGCACCTGCTCGGTATCCAGGTCGGGAATCGAAAAACCGGTGCGGATGCGGTCCCAGATTTCGGCGGGCGCTTGGAGCGTGGCAACCTTGCGGCTGCCGGATTCCAGCGTGGTCATCGGCGTTTGCAGCTCGGCTTCGGTCTGGGCGGCGGCTGTTGCGCAGTACATGCCCAGCGCCAGTGCGCACACCATGGTCGCTTGCCAGCGGGTGCATAGAATGCCCGCACGCTGGGATGGGCTGGGTTCCCGAACGGGCGAATGAATAGGTTTCATGGACGAACAAATTATAGGTTTGCAGGATTGGCTGGCCACACCCGTGGGCAGCTATCTCTTGGACTGGGAACAAGTGCAGATCGACGCCGTCGTTGCCGACGCGTTTGGCTTTCACGCCCTGCAATTGGGAATACCCGCATTAGACGCCTTGCGCAGCAACCGCATGCCGCACCAGTGGCTGGCCGAACAGCCGCTGGCCTGCGCGCCGGCTTTGCGGTGTGCCTTGGTGACCGATTTCGCGGCCCTGCCTTTTGCCGCCGCCAGTTTGGATTTGCTGATCCTGCCCCATACCTTGGAGTGCAGCGCCGACCCGCATGCCACGCTGCGTGAAGTGGAGCGCGTGCTGGTGCCCGAAGGCCGGGTGGTCATTTGTGGCTTGAATCCGCTGAGTTGGTGGACCCTGCGCCAGGGCCTGGGGCGGGTGCTGCGCCGCTTTGGTTTACGTGGGCAACTGGGGCCTTTGTATCTGCCGCAGCCTGGCGAAGCCATAGGCTACTGGCGCTTGCGGGACTGGCTGCGTTTGCTCAGTTTCGAGACTGAGCGGGTCCAGTTTGGCTGCTATGTGCCGCCGGTGCGCAGCCAGAAATGGATAGCCCGCTGGGGCTTTATGGAACGTTTGGGCGCGCGCTGGTGGCCGATTCTGGGCGCGTCCTATATGGTGGTGGGTGTCAAACGGGTGCGCGGTATGCGTCTGTTGGCACCGGCCTGGAAACCCAAGCCCAAGCGCGCGGCGCAAACGGCACCCGTGGCCAGCCATTCGGAGGCCGGAAAGCACAGCGTACCCCATGAATGAAGTCGTGATTTACACCGATGGTGCCTGCAAGGGCAATCCCGGCCCCGGGGGCTGGGGCGTGTTGCTGTGCGCGGGCGACGGCACCCGCAAGGAGTTGTGCGGCGGCGAGTTGGGCACCACCAACAACCGCATGGAAATGATGGCCGTGATCCAGGCCCTGGGCGCGCTCAAGCGGCCCTGCGCCGTGACCCTGCATCTGGACAGCCAATACGTGCTCAAGGGCATGACCGAATGGCTGCCCGGCTGGAAAGCCAAGGGCTGGAAAACCGTTTCCAAGCAGCCGGTCAAAAATGTGGACCTGTGGCAACGGCTCGACGAACTGGTTGCCACGGGCGGCCACCGCATCGATTGGCGCTGGGTCAAGGGCCATGCGGGCGACCCGGGCAATGAGCGCGCCGATGCGCTGGCCAACCAGGGCGTCACGCTGGCCATGGGCGTGGCCTGAGCGCAGGCCTTAAATCACGCCGTCAAACAGCATCACGCTCACGGTGTCACCCACCTGCACATCGGCCTGTGTGTGGGACAGTACCAGTAGGCCATTGGCCTGCACCATGGAGCTGAGCACGCCCGAACCCTGTTGACCGGTGGTGCGCACGGTCAGCGCCCCGGCTGCGTCGGTGCTGACAATGGCCCGCTGGTATTCGGTGCGCCCGGGCTTTTTGCGTATGGCTTCGCTGCTGCGCGCCTGCAACATGGGCGGCTCGCTGACGCGGGCCCCCATCATCTGCCACAGCGCAGGCCGCACGAAGGCCAAAAAAGTGACCATCACCGCCACCGGATTTCCGGGCAGGCCGAACAGCGGTTTGTGGCCTATGCGTCCCACCGCCATGGGCCGACCGGGGCGCATGGCAATGCGCCAGAAAACCACGCCGCCGCCGCCATCGGGCGTGGCCTGCGCCAACTGGCGCATCATGGCTTTGGTGTGGTCGGCCTCGCCCACGCTCACGCCGCCGCTGGTGATGGTGGCGTCGGCCTCCCGGGCTGCGCGGCTGAAAGCCGCTTGCAGTGCAGCGGGCTGGTCCGGCACCACGCCCAGGTCCAGCACCTCGATGCCCATGCGCTGCAACATGCCCAGAACCGTGTAGCGGTTGCTGTCAAACACCGCACCTTCGCGCGGTGCATCACCCAGACTCAGAATTTCGTCGCCGGTGCTGAAGTACGCCACCTTGAGCCGTGCATAGACCGGCACCTGCGCGATCCCCAGACTGGCAATCAGACCCAGCGCGGCAGGCGTGATGCGGGAACCGCGCGCCAGCGCGGTGCTGCCCCGGCGCAGGTCTTCGCCCGCCAGACGGCGGTTGTCGCCCGCACGCATGAGGCCGGCGGCAATCTCCACCCCGCCTGGCGCGGCGCGCACCAGTTCTTGTGGCACCACGGTGTCCAAGCCGGGCGGCATCACCGCACCGGTCATGATCTTGACGCACTCCCCCGGTGCCACCAGCCCGGCGTAGGCGGCCCCGGCGCGGGCCGTGCCCGCGACCCGCAGCGTGAGCGGCAGGTCGGGGCGCAACTGCGCGCTATCGAAGGCGTAGCCGTCCATCGCCGCGTTGTCGTGTGCGGGCACATCGATGGGGCAGATCACATCCTCGGCCAGCACCCGCCCCAGCGCTTGCATCAGGTCTACGCGTTCGCTGCGCGTGGGGGCGGGAACCAGCTCGGCCAAAAAGGCGTTGACCGTGTGCGCCGGGAGGGCCTGCGGGTCATAAGCCTGCAGCGCGGCGGCAATGGCGTCCAGGCTTTTCATAAGGAGTGCGGCGGCACGGTTTGCAGGGTCTGCAACTCGGCCAGGGTGTTGGCGTTGAAAAATGCACGCGGATCATCATCCGGCTGGTCAAAGGGCACATCGATCTGGCCCTGTGCCTGTGTCCAGGCGTCGATCTTGCGCCCGCCGCTGGCCAGAAACTCCTCCAGACTGGCGCGCAAAGACGTGCGGATCAGACAAAACACCGGCTGGCGGCGCAGGCTGCTGTCACCCGGGCCATCGGCGGCGCTGGCCATGGCGATGGAATGCGCACCGCTCTCCAGCCCCAAGGCCAGGCGCTCCAGCAGGTCCAGCGGAAACAGCGGCGAGTCGCAGGGCACGGTCAGCAGGTAGCCATGGTCGGAGTCGCAGCGGGCCAAGGCCGTGTGGAAACCCGCCAGCGGCCCGGCAAAACCGCCGACCGTGTCGGGCCAGACCGCAAAGCCCCAGGCGGCGTAGTTCTCCAGGTTGCGGTTGGCATTGAGCGCCAGCGTGCGCGGCGCGCCCAGGGTTTGGCCTTGCAGGCGTTCGATGGCGTGCAGGGCCAAGGGCTTGCCGCCAAGCGTTTGCAAGCCTTTGTCCACGCCGCCCATGCGCCGGCCCTCGCCCCCGGCTAGCACCACGGCGCAAATCTGGTCTGCGCGGATAGTTCTTGCCTGCGCCATCGCCGCTCAGCCCCCGATGTAACTCATTTCCACCCGCTTAGCGCCTGCGCCGCTATCCGGCGGCAGGCCCGCGCGCAAGGCGGAATAGCGGTCCGCACGGCCCTGCCAGATATGGCCGATGGCGCTGGCCAGCTCCGCGTCGTCCAAGTGCCCGCGCACCAGGCTGCGCAAGTCGTAGCCCTGGCTGGCAAACAGGCATAAGAACAACTGCCCTTCGGTGGAGAGCCGCGCCCGGTTGCAGCTGCCGCAAAAAGCCTGGGTGACGCTGCTGATCACGCCGATTTCCCCCAGCGCCGGGTCGTAGCGGCCCGCAGCATCGGCATAGCCCCAGCGCTGCGCGGTTTCGCCCGCCTGCGCGGGCTCCAGCGCCACCAACGGCATGGCGGACTGGATGCGCGCAATCACCGCGCTCGACGGCAGCACATCGTCCATGCGCCAGCCGTTGGTGGCACCCACGTCCATGTATTCAATAAAACGCAACACCACGCCGCTGCCACGGAAATGCCGCGCCATGGGCAGAATTTCTTGGTCGTTGGTGCCGCGTTTGACCACCATATTCACCTTGATAGGCCCCAAGCCCGCCGCCCGCGCCGCCGCAATGCCCTCGAGTACGTCCGCGACCGGGAAGTCCACATCGTTCATGCGCTTGAAAACTGCGTCGTCCAGACCGTCCAGGCTGACGGTGACGCGTTGCAAGCCTGCGGCTTTCAAATCACGCGCTTTGCGCGCCAGCAAGGAGCCGTTGGTGGTCAGCGTCAAATCCAGCGGCTTACCCTGCGGGGTGCGCAAAGCGGCCAGTTGCGCCACCAGCAGTTCCAGGTTTTTGCGCAGCAGCGGCTCCCCGCCAGTGAGGCGGATTTTTTCCACACCGTGTGCGACAAACTGGGCCGCAATCCGGGTGATTTCCTCAAAGCTGAGCAACTCGGACTGTGGCAGGTAGACATAATCTTTATCGAACACTTCCTTGGGCATGCAGTAGCTGCAGCGGAAGTTGCAGCGGTCGGTGACGCTGATGCGCAGGTCGCGCAGCGGACGTTGCAAGCGGTCGCGCAGGCTGCCGTCCGCAGGAATCCGCTTGCTTGCATCCATTGCTGCAGCCGGAATCGGAATGTGCCTCGGGCGCGCGTCGCGCAGGGGGACAATGCGGGGGGTGGAGTTTTCGGCCATGGCCTGATTGTGTACCGGGTGGGTCCGGCCGGCTGAAGCCTCCCATCCGGCGCTGCGGGCGTCGGCCGGTTTTTCAAAGGAGGGTCGCGGGTGCGGGAATGGTTAATTGTTTTATTGGCCTTGGCGTGCGGCATGAGCGGCCTGGTCGCCTGGCGCACCCTGCGGCGGGAGCGCAGCAATGTGGCGCGCCTGAATGCGGCGATTCAGCGCATCGAAAGCAATGACTTTTCAGAAATTGCGGCGCTGGCCCAGGCCAACGGGCCGCTGGCACCCAGCTACCACACCTTGAGCGCCATTGGCAAGCGGGTCCAGTGGGGCAAGGAAGAACTGGAGGCCTTGGTGGCGGATGTCACCCGCGAGCTGCGCCTGCGCAAAGAAGAGGCGGAAAGCGCCACCCAGGCCAAATCCCGCTTCATCGCTGCGGCCAGCCACGACCTGCGCCAACCCATGCACGCCATGGGCCTGTTCATCGCGCGGCTGGGGCAGCTGCCGCTGGGACGTGGGGCCGACGGGTTGGTGGACAACCTGGAGTCGGCCGTGCAATCCATGCAGGATTTGCTGGACGGCTTGCTGGACCTGTCCAAGCTGGAGGCGGGGGCGGTCAAAGCCAATTTCCAGGCGCATCCGATCGAGCAGACCTTTCAGGCCGTGCGCACGGCCTTGTCGGCGCAGGCCCGTGCCCAGGGTTTGCGCTTCAGGGTGCGGCCCACCGGCTTGTGGGCCTTGACCGATCCGGCCTTGTTGCAAAGGGTGGTCATGAATTTGGGCCACAACGCCCTGCGTTACACCAGCCAGGGTGCAGTGATGATTGTCTGCCGCAAGGTGCAAAACGGGATGGGCGTGCGCATTGATGTGATGGACAGCGGACGTGGCATAGACCCGGCGCATCAGCATCACATCTTTCAGGAGTTCTACCGCGTCGATGGCGAGAGCGCGGACGTGTCCAAAGGCATGGGCCTGGGACTGCACATCGTGGCCCGAACAACCGAGGTGCTGGGTGCCAGCTTGGCGGTCCGCTCTGCGCTGGGCTGTGGTGCCCGCTTTTCGGTGACCTTGCCGATTGCCCGACCCCGCCCGGCCGCTGCACAGCCTGAACGGGCGCAGGGGGTCGGTGCGCGCTACGCGGACTTGCAGGGCATCCATGTGGTGGTGCTGGAGCCAGACGAGCAGGTCCGTGCGGCACTGGAAGGCCTGCTGCTGTCCTGGGGTTGTGCCGTGTTTGCAGCAGCGTCGCTGGAGCCGGCGCTGCGGCGCTTGCAGGACGGTGGTTTCACGCCCAGTGCCATCGTGTGCGACATTGCATTGACCAGGCCGTCCGGCGTCGACGCGGTTCAGGATGGCCCGCTTTCACTGCCGGATTTGGGTGCGGTCAGCGTGTTGCGCCGCTGCGTGGGCGTGCAAATTCCAGCCTGCTTGTTCGGTGGACCGGGCGAGCTTGCGTTGCGCGCGCAATGGCAGGAGCAGGGCGTGGTGGTGCTCGACAAGCCCGTTCGCCCGGCCAAGTTACGGGCCTGGTTGCGCCGTTTACGCGCGGAGGATGCGGCCGCAGACTGAGGGCCAGGCTGTGCGCCGCCTTAGATGCCGGGCCGAAAGCCGTAGTTCACGCCGGCCAGCACCGCCTGCGTTCGGTTTTGCACATCGAAATGCCGCAGTATGGAGGTGACATGGGATTTGATGGTTTCTTCCCCGACTTCGAGTTTCAGCGCGATGTCGCGGTTGCTTAAGCCGTCGATCATGCAGCGGAATACCCGCTCCTGGGTGCGCGAGAGCGACGGTCGCTTAGGCATGCTCCCGTCCACGATCTGTCCGGCCAGGTCGCGCAGGTCCTCTGGGGTGTAGATGTCGCCGTCGAGCACCACCTTGATCGCCTTGAGCAGAGCCCGGCTGGAGCTGGATTTGCTGATAAAGCCGGCGGCACCGGCGTGCAGCACCTGGCGCATCAGGTGGGCGTTGGCCATGCCAGAAATCATCAGAACCGGTACCTCAGGCGCCCGCCGCCCGAGTTGCTGCAGCATTTCCAGCCCCGTCATATCGGGCAGGTGGTAGTCCAGCAGAATCAGGTCCAGGTCACGGTGCGACACCAGCAGTGCCAGTGACTCCTGCGCGTTATCGGCTTGCACGATGTCGATGTCCTGGTCCAGCCCGCGCAAGACCTGCAGCAAGCCTTCGCGGACCAGCTCATGGTCATCAATCACCAGAATTTTCATGGCTGCATATTAACGGCATCCCAAGGCGCCGCTGGCCTGTGCACGCCCGCAAAAAAGCCCGCCTAAGCGGGCTTTTTTGCGGCTGCGACCGTGTCAGACGCCGTGGATGGACATCATCACCGGCACGATCAGGAGCGCCACGATG
>Ga0114968_10002333_pt1 | contig 14551 bp, 13 predicted proteins | sample M_130807_EF_Meta_FD_87020 | JGI IMG/M metagenome (GOLD analysis project Ga0114968, IMG submission 87020) | Freshwater microbial communities from Lake Montjoie, Canada to study carbon cycling - M_130807_EF_MetaG | ecosystem: Environmental > Aquatic > Freshwater > Lake | place: Lake Montjoie... | reverse complement strand
GCTCTTTCTGGTTTTAATACCCAAATTCTCAATAATTTGATCCCATTGCGTCTCGTCAATCATTCCCGTAGAGATAGAGACTTTTTGAAGTTTTCTAAGACCTTTCAACGCTAAAGCTTTACCAGCAGCATTTAAATCTTTCCACTCAGCAGCACCAGCAACAGCACCAGCAACAACTCCTCCTGCTCCTGCAGCAGCAGCGATGAGGATTTCTTGCTTAGCAGCTGCTTCAACAGTATCAAAATCCGTATCAAGCATCACTGGTACTTTCTTCTTGATATCTTTTTTCGCGGAATAAGGCACGAATTGAATCATACCATTCTTACCTTTGTAAGCCTTTACAGGCTGATTAATATTAATCGCTTGTCTTTGGTCTTTAGAGTACCCTTGTCTAAATGAGTCAAGTTCAGAGTCGGTAACCAAAAGACCGTCACGATTCTTTCTACTACCATCTCGTCCGCTTCGTAATGTCATTGTCATTTTTTTATTACAGTAAATAAAAAAAATAATCTTTAAAAATTTAAATTTTTTCATATTCAAAGAATTGAGTCATGTAGTGTTTTTCAAAAACCTTTTTCATGCCATCATTCAATGTTTTGTCAATTAATTTTAACGCTTGATGAAGATACGAATCATTTGTCACTAACGAAATCAAATTTCCTTCACTTTGAATTCGTTTTGTTTCGAAATCAAACGGAACTAACGCTATCAAATTATGAATATTACTCCCATGTATTGGGAATTTTCCTCCCTCACTAAGAGGTTGAATAATTTCAAGAGTTCGCATCGTATCATTGATGATAAGAGGAAGCCAATAATGAGGATACGTAGAATCTGCGTTACGAGGTGTGTTTTCTTTAATTTCATTCAGAATTTTTCCTGAAATTCCCAACCGCTCATATTCATCCCTATAAGTCCACCTCCAAGCGGTATTGAGATTAGGACGGATTCGTTCACAAGGATAGATATACTCCTTATCTAATTGACTCAACAGGGAACTCGGTAAATTTACTTTACTCAATCGTTTCAAATTATAGCTATCGTTATTTTTATCATCTTTTAGAGAATACGACAAAGTAAAAGAATATTGAGAAATAAAATAGTCATGAATAAAGTCATCAAATATTTTTTTCTTAAAGGTTTCCCATAAGGCGTTTGTCCAATCGTACTTTGTCTTTGCTTTTTGTTTGATAAATAAAGGTAAGTCATTCTCAAGAATTTTCTGCTTGAAAATTTCTAGTTTCTCCCGTTCTCCGTCTTTTTTTTCTTTGTCCCCATAGACTTGTTTCTTAATGTACTCAATATCGTCCTTATCTATATAGGAGGCAAAAAGCTTCAAAAGTTTCGCGGAAGTGTCGACAGCTGGCCCTCCAGTCTTGATATTGATGAGAAATTGTCGGTGAATTTCTTTTATATGATCAGTCAATTCTTCAATATCACGAATGAGCTGGACATTTGGCATATATTTCATTTCACTTTTAGATTTCTTGGGTAAAATAATAACGTTACTGCTATTGCTACTGGATCTGTAAAATCTGTAATGGGTGTGGTAATGAATGGGATTTTTTTCTTGGTCTTCTTCCATTTTATTTTCTATTCAAGATTTCTTTTTTAATGTCGTATTTCTTTTTCTTGAATCCTTCCCGGGAGAGTTTTCCGTCCATAAAATCTTCTTTGGCTTTTTGATACATTTCAGAGGATTTATAGTCAGAACCGCCGTCTTTAGCAGGAGGATTACGTTTTTTTCTAAGAGTTGCTCGAGTTTCTTGAGTTACAGTAGTAACGTTTGTCCTTAATATATTTTTTACATGATCAGGTATACTTAACGAATTAATAATTGGATCAAGACGTGTCTTTTCAGCATTTAAAACTCTATCAGCTTTGTCCTCGTCACTATCAATGAAATCCTCTATCTTAATAATCTCATCATATTCTTTAAGAACGTCGCCATGACACCAATTATTTAATTTATCAATATAATATTTTTGAATGTCATCGTTTTTAATTTTTTCTTGTATTTTTTGTATCAAATCTTGTTTTTGTTTCTCATTATCATACTCATAATTAAAAAATGATTCTCGTGTTTCTTCTTTAATGAACGGAATAGGATGCCCTAATTCTGTTTCTATGTTTTCTAACCATTCATTGAGCCATTTGTCACACATTTTGAGTAGCAAAATAAATTTTCCTGACTGAAAACGTTTATTTTTATACATTTTCTGTGTTCCAATAATGATTGTTCTACCAGTGACATTACCCTTAGCATATAATTTTTTTAATGTAGTATCACTGACTTTATTTTCTTCAAAATCCTTATTATCTTTATTTCCAATGATAGCACCATCATTTTTATATAAACCACTCCAATTACTTATTACTGTTGATGCTAAGGCAGCAATAGCACCAGGTATATTATTATCTATCATCAATCTTATAGCTGCTATACCTAGCACTGTTCCTCCGACTGCTTTTAAGTTTTTTTTGTTAAGAAACTGATACCATTCGTCATACCATTTACGTTTGGTTAAATCTGGATTTGTCTCCGTAGAATCTTTGTTACGATAATTATTGGATTCTATATATGCTTTATTTAAATAAATTGTGATGGTGTCGTTATCTTTTAATAGTTTTTTATCCTCATCTGATAAATAAATCTTTATACCATCAAATTCGTTATACTTTGATGTTTCAGACATATTAAATTCAAAATATAATTTAAATTTTTCTTTCATATCATCTTTAAATTGTACTTTATATTCTTTGTATAAAAATTGATCTAAATAGTAGAGTAATACTTCTCTTTTCCAAATATGCCAATCATCACGTTTCATTTTTTTTTTGAGGATTTGTCTTTTAAAAATATCTAGACCCAACTCATATTTCTCAAAAATGTGTTCTTTCAACTTTGAAATATCATCATAATCTATCTCATTATCTATATCAACCAATGTCATACCACTAAATAATTTGATATCTTCCATATATTGTGCTAGATGCGGATTTCCTTCAATATATCTTTCCAAAACTTCCTGTTTTAGATGTTCTTTTTCTTGAAAAATGACAGCGACAATATACTCAATATCCTCTAAAACTTTTCCCGTAATTTTATGTAATTTTATAGTCATTTCCTCCTCAGGCTTTATGATGACAGTTCCTGTGCCTTTGTCTCTGAAAATTTGATATTCCGTATTGGACATGACACGTTCTTTTTTGTTTGGAACGTCGTCGTCATCCTCCATGACTTTTTTTATATCATCGTCAAAGTCAATATCTTGTTTTTTCAAACGCGGTGAAGGTGTCATGATTTTCTTTTTATTCATAGTCGGCTTATCGTCCTTAATAAGGTCCTTTAAGCTTTTTATCAAAGCATCATTTCCAGCATCTTTTCCAAGTTTTCCTTTGTTTTTTTTCATATATTTTTTATAATATAGGAAAAAGTTTTTTTAAACAGTGTTTTTTATTTTTTTTTGTGGATTTCCTCTTCCAAAAGTCTCGATTTTTGCATAGCCGTCGCTTGTGCCAATAAGCTTGGTTTTCCTTTATTGACTGGTTTTACTGCTTGCTGTTGTTGAGGAGGTGGTAGTGGTAAATGTTGCTGTTGCTGATGTTGAAGAAGTAATGATGTATCACCTTCTTCATCATCATCATCATTTTCAGAAAGAAGAATGGATGATGTCTGATTGAGATCTGGCGGATTATTGAAAGAATCATCATTATCGTCTAATATAATATGCTGTGTTGGTGGAGCTGGTGGAGTAGGTGGCGGAGGAGGAGGTGGTGATGCTTGTTGAGGCTTGGGTTTAGGCTGAGGCGCTGCTTGTTGGGTTTGCGGTTTAGCTTGGGGAGCTTGCTGCTGTTGTTGTTGCTGTATTGGTGGTGGTGTCTGTGGTTGTGGTGGTTGCTGTTGCTGTTGCTGTTGCTGTTGTTGAACAGGATAATATTCAGATGTTTTCTGTGGAATTCTATATTGTGATAAGTATTCGTAGCATTTTTTTCCCTCATATTTTGTGATTCGCCCTTCTGTATTGACTATTAAAAGACAAGGGACAAGTCGGATTTCTAAATTAGGGTCATTTTGGATAATTTCTCGTGTTTCTCGATTATCGACACAAAGGTAATTGACGTTTAGTTCAGCGGGTAAAGTTTTAATGATAGCCTCACATTTGAGAGATGGTTCAGAGAAATTACTGTGAATAAAAACGAAAAATTGCTTCATGGTTTTTTTTAAAGATTAAAATATAAAATTTTAAGTTAAAAATAATATATGCTTGTAACAAAAAAAAATGTCAGTTAAATTATTCAAGAAATTGCTAATTATGTTGGATTTAGATCAGACCTTAATTTCTTCAGAATTATTGGATAAAAGCGCGGCAGATGACGGGGAGCAAGTCTATAATATCGAAGAAAATAAAGTTAAAGCACGAAATTTTAATTTCCAGAATATGGAAGGGTTGTATGTGATTTTTGAGAGACCTCATTTACAAGAATTTTTAACTTTTTTGTTTGAGAATTTCGATGTGGGAGTTTGGACAGCCGCTTCTCAAGATTATGCGAATTTTATTGTCAAAAATATTGTCGTGAGTGACCATTCTGAGCGAAAATTAAAATATTTTCTTTGTAATTATCACGGAAAGAAATCATCAAGCATTTACGAAGGGAGTAAAGACTTGAAAATGTTATGGGAATTATACAAAATTCCAGGAAGGAATGATAGTAATACGATTATTTTGGATGATTATATAGAAGTTTACAATACGCAAAAAGGAAATTGTGTGGCTGTAAAAGAATTTTGTTATTTCAATAACAAAAGTGAAGAGGATGATTTATTACCCAAAATCATGGAACTTTTAAAGGAAAATATCTTGAATTTAAGTGATGAAGATTTCGATGGAACAGGAACATCATCATTCCATGTTTCTAATACTGTCAAATTAATCAATTCGAAATTGAGTTAGAGATTTTTCTTACATTTCCAAATATCCTCCAATTTTAGGAATCTTTGCGAAAAAATAGTTAAATTCTTTCACAATCATGAACAAAAATAGAATAATGGCAAAAACCAAGGTAGTGATGGAGCGATCTCTGTGAGCGGCTTGTTCAGCAGTGACTGAGCTATCCCACTTTAGATATCCATTGGAAGAAACGGCTGAAATATCAACAACAGCAGTCACAAATATGGAGAGAGCGACAATCATGAAAATGATACCGCTTGTTTTATGTTGTTTATGGAATTCGACTAAAAAGTTTTTGGATGCCGAAGCAAATTCACCTCCTTTAGTATAAGCTGCCGAAGCGAATTGACCTCCTTTTTTCAAAGCTGCTGAGGCATATTCACCACCTGTTTTTTTAAATGCTGCTGCTTGCTCATCTGTGTATAAATAAGCTTTCTTTGCTGGCGCAGATGCTGCCACTGGCGCAGCTATTGATTGTTCTGATGCTGACATTTTTTCTTTTATAAAAGAAAATAATAAAAAAAACAAAAAAAAATAATTTGGTTTCACAAAAAAAATGGAAAAACGAAAATTGACCCCTGACGAAATCGAATTTCTCATTGATTTTATTGTTCCAAATACAATGATTCCCCCTGAAACTAGTTTGTCCATTCATAAAATCACTAAGGATGGCATCAGGAAGCAATTGTCGGAACAATTGGTTTATCCACAAATTCTTCCAGATTTAAAGAACGAGATTCGAAAGCATTACTTTGACAGCCAAATCCAAGTGGGTGAATCAGTTGGGATTTTAGCCGCACAGTCTATCGGTGAGAGGAATACTCAGAGCACATTAAATACCTTCCATAAATGTGGACAGGCTGAGAAACAAGTGACGCAAGGTGTCCCGCGATTTCAGGAACTCTTGAATGCGACAAAAGCTCCTCGGAATGTGAATTGTAAAATTTATTTCAAACAAGAAACAAAAAGTATACAAGACTTACGGCGACATGTCAATCATCAAATTGCGTGCTTGACAGTCTCTGATATTTGCGAGAGTATTCAGATTCAAATGAATAAAGAAGAAGAGGATTGGTATAAAATTTACCGGGAAATTTATTCGAAAAATCAGGACTATTTTGAGAATCATCAGCATTGTTTGACGTTAAAATTCAAGGCAAATATGTTGTATAAATACCGGATTCGTTTAGAGGATGTCGTGCGAAAAATCGAGAGTGAATTTGCGGATTTATTCTGTGTGTCCTCCCCTTACAGTTTATATCAAGTGGATATTTTCGTGGATATGTCTAAAATTAAGTTTACAGAGAAACAGTTGCTGTTTATTACCGAGGATAATGCGGAGGAAATTTATTTGGATGAATGTGTGCTACCAATGATAGAGAATTTAGTCTTGTTTGGAATTCCTGGAATTCAGAATATTTATTTTCTATTGGAAAACAAAGGAGAAAAGAATGAAGAATGGATGTTGGAGACTGATGGAAGTAATTTTAAGGCGTTATTAGGGCATCCTTTGGTGGATATGACCAGGCTTCATTCGAATAATGTATGGGATATCTATGAAAATTTGGGTATTGAGGCTGCGAGATTGTTTTTAATTGCTGAGTTTGAGTCTATTATGGAAGGGATTAACATGTGTCATATTAAATTGTTGGTGGAAAAAATGACGTTTACGGGGACAATAAGTTCGATATCTCGATATACGTTGCGAAAAGACGAGAGTGGTCCTTTAAGTAAGGCATCCTTTGAAGAAAGTGTAGATCATATGGTAAAATCAGCGTTTGCGGGTGATATTGAGAAAACAAGGGGAGTATCGGCGAGTATCATTTGTGGAAAACGAGCGGCGATTGGGACAGGGATTGTTGAGCTGAAGATTAATAATAAAAAATTGATACATGCGAAACCTGTGTTTTTTGAAAAGGGTACAGTTCATGAAAAATTTTAAATAAAAAAATATTAAATGTTTCTTTTAAATAAAAAATATGAGTGATGACAGCAGCGATGATGATAATCTGGATATGATGAGAAACGAAGAGAGTGAGGAAGAGAGTGAGGAAGAGAGTGAGGAAGAGAGTGAGGAAGAGAGTGGGAGTGATAGTGATGATGATGGAGAGATGGATGATGGTGCTAAAAAAGGTAAGGCAAAGAAGGCAAAGGGTAAAAAAAAGGTTGAGGTAGTAGCGGAAGAAGCCCCTGCGAAAAAAGGAAAAAAGAAGTCTGCCTCTGCTCTTGCCGCTCTTAAAGCGCGTGGTAAAAAAAGTAAAGGATTTTTCAAACGTGAAACTCCCCATACATATGGAACGATGAAAGAAGGATATTTCGGAAACGCCAAGAAATCAGTAAGTGGAAAAATCTACGAAAAGTTTGACCCAAAGAAAAAATATACCGATAAAAATATGGAGGGTAAAATAATTATTATGAGAAATGAAAGAGGCGCTTTTGTGGATTATAAAAGAAGTAGGGATGCGAAGGCAAGATTTGAAGAACAAATGAAGGACGAAGATTTTAAAGATAAGTGGGAAGCAAATATGTCTGCGGAAGGTGAACTTGGAAACTTGTTAGATGACAAAGGAAACCAATTCAGTAACCTTAAAAAAATCAAAGTAAGAGGATATTTCTCATCAAAAGGCAAACATCTTAGAAGATTAGTCAAAATTAAAAGAAAATCTGGTGGATCATATGCTCAAAAATCAAAAGAACATTGTGAAAAAAATCATGAAAAAGCAAAGAAGAAGAAGATGAATCTCTTAGGACATCACTGTAATACACCTAAGAAAACACCCAAGAAGAAAACACCCAAGAAAACACCCAAGAAAACACCTAAAAAGAAAGCAAGAAAATCTAGAAAGTAGATAATATATATATTCAAAAGTTTAATTTTTCCTCATACAATGTCGCGATAGGCTTAAAAATATCCGTATTTCTTATGACTCCATGGGATTCATAAGTCGTTTTATTAAAATTGTCTCTAAATTGTTGAATTGTCAAATATCCGCCATATTCAATCAGTAGTCTCCAATGTGGTGAAGGATTAATCACAATATTCTTCACATTGTACATATCTTCATATAGTTTTGTCAGTAAAATATCCGAATTTTCATACAGCTTGTTATGCTTGTTTTCCTTGATAAACGCCTTACAGCAATTGAAAGAACAAAAAATACCATCTGTTGAATAATAGTCCTTATTATTAATGTTGATGGAGCATGTTGTTGGAGGGGGGGCTATTGCGGTCGCTGTTTCGTCGGTTTTTTCAACAGCTAAATGAGGGGAAAATACAAATTTACTCTTGTTGGTATGAAGCATCTGCGAGCGATTCCGAGTAATATTTTCCTTGATGGTGTAGAAATCTTTACTGACTTCTGAGTAGTAATTCTTGACGGCTTTTTTAGAAATGTATTTGATGGGGCAACCAATCGACGCGGACTCAAACTTATGACGACACCAGTAACAGCAGTACTTGAGATTTTTAATGTCTTCACCGGATTTAAAGTCAATCATAGAAATATGGCATTGATAGAGACGTTTGGTTTCATCAAGGAAAGAAATCACGTCGACATGTTCGTTATTGAGTTCAGAAAGTTCGGTGAGTTTTGTGGAATTCTCCGGAGGAGCTTCGTCAACATTGGCAATATTAGAGACGATGGTAATGCCATATTTTTGTTCAATCTTCTCTGTGTTGATGTTGTGGAGGGTAAAGATGTACTTTTTGCTTTTTCTCTTTTTCTTAATGACGGCGGTGTTAATCATTTTTTTTATGACTTGGTTTAAGTGATAAAAAAATATTTTTAAGTCTTAGTTTTTTCTGGATTTTTTTCTTTTTTGATTTTTGGATTTGAGAGTAGCTTTTTTTGATTTTTTTGGAGAACGTTGTCGTTTTTGTTGGGATTTTATAAATGATAGACCATTGTCAATGACTGCTTTTGGTTTTCTCGATTTTTTCATTCGATTAATTTTTTCTCTTGATTTATTCTTTCGTTGTCTTATATAGCGACTTCTTTTTGAACCATCTGGTTTTTGGTCTTCTATGACTTGAAGAGCAAGAAGTCTGGTTTCTTTTAACAAAACACCTAACTTAGGATTATTTATGAAATAATCGCTCCGCTCGTTATCCTTTATTAATATAATATTATCCTTGTCAAATGTTATGTTCTTTCCTTTATTATGTCTTATAGCATTCAGCGCATTTAATTTTAATTGAAGATTTTCATTTCTTAAAAATTTTTCACGCTCTAAATTATTCAAAGCAGCAAGTTTTTCTTGTTTCTGTGCTTCTTGTTCCTTTAAGATTTCTGCGTCTTTTATTGCTTGTTCTGCGTCTTTTGTTGCTTTTTGTATTTTAAGTGCTTCTTTTCTTTCAGAAACCCATGTTTTCTGATCAGGTGTCAATTGATTGTCTTTAATTTCATAATTTGTATCAAACATGACAGAAAGTAACTGATCTTTTTTAAACCTGCGTATTTGTTTTATTGGAATTTCTAGAACGTCATACTCATTTTCACCTTCAAATTCATTTATTTTTTTTTGTAAACCTTCAGCTGATAGTTTTGTGTAATCAAAATCAGAATCAGAATCATCAATTTCAGTTACTTTTTTTCTATCTGCTAGTCGACTTGTTAGAGCATCAAAAAAAGGATTAACTGCTGTTGGCGTTGGTGCTGCTGCTGCCAAATTTAAGTTATTAGTAGATTTTTTTAATTTAGTACTAGTAAGATCAGCTGGTAAAAATGCTAACTTTGGACGAGGTGCTGCTACAGGTTCAGCTACAGGTTCACCTACAGGTTTAGCTACATTATCAGCTACAGGTTCAGCTACAGGTTCAGCTACAGGTTCACCTACAGGTTTAGCTACATTATCAGCTACAGGTTCAGCTACAGGTTCAGCTACAGGTTCAGCTACAGGTTTTAATGATCTTTTGTTAAAAAAATCATCAACCTTTGAAAGTTCAATATTTTCTAACATTTTATTTCTAACAGAGTCTTTAGATACACCAATTTTTAACATTTTTTCGAATTGAGAAAAATCATCACCGCCATGTGAAGGTAATTCTAGATTTAATTTAGATTTATCTAATTTGTTCATAGTTGTAGAAGACGTAATTGTTTCTGTTTTAGTAGACGGATTTTTTAGTGGTGATTTTTCTATTATGGCTTGTTGAATTTTAGCAAAATTTGGATTTGACTTACCAGTATTAAATTTTTTAGTTGATTTTTTAACAGCTTCTGCTTCTGCTTCTCCTAAAATTTTTGAAGTTATTGAGCTCGATAGCAATTTTGCTGCTTCTTCTTCTTCTTCTTTTTTTTCAGTCATCATATCTTTATAAGCGTCTTGAATTGTCAAAATCTCAGTTTTAAAAACATTGTCATCATTCATGAATGTATCATATATTTCCAGTAGTTTTTTTTTAACTTGTATTGATAAAGAATAATATTTTTTAAAGCCTATTCCTTTGATTAAAAATCCACTCAATGCTTTTAAAATAAATTGTTTAATCTTATCATCGTTTGTAACTGAGAAAATACGACTTTCAACTTTAGATATCAAATTTTCTATTTTTTCCTTATCTGTTAAATCTGGTTTTTTTAATTTTATGTCCCTTAACTCTTCTACTTTTATTCTATTGGCTACTTCTGCTTCTATTCTTGCTGCTTCTATTCTTGCTTCTTCTATTCTTGCTTCTTCTCTTCTTGCTTCTTCTAATCTTCTTGCTTCTTCTAATCTTCTTGCTTCTTCTGTTCTTCTTGCTTCTTCTGCTCTTCTTGCTTCTTCTTCTAATCTTCTTGCTTCTTCTGCTATTCTTGCTTCTTCTATTCTTGCTTCTTCTAATCTTCTTGCTTCTTCTGTTCTTCTTGCTTCTTCTGCTATTCTTGCTTCTTCTGCTCTTCTTGCTTCTTCTTCTAATCTTCTTGCTTCTTCTGCTACTCTTGCTTCTTCTGCCACTCTTGCTTCTTCTGCTATATCTCTTGCTTTCTCAATAAATTCGTTGATTTTTGTTTCTGAATATGAATCTTCAATTTGTTTTTGAGCTGCTTCTCTTTCTGCTTTTGTTCTTCTAGCACCATCATTACTAACTTGATGCGTTCTAGTACCATCAGTGGAAGGTACACTTAGCCTACGAATTTCTTCCATTTCTTCTTCTAGTTGATTTAATTCATTATTTAATGTATTTTGTTCACTTTTTAATGATTGTATCGTAGCATTAGCAGTTTCCAAATGTTGGAGAGCTTCATCTCTCAAACTCACAGCACCTCTTAGGGTAGCTTCAGCAAGTGCTCTGGCAGTAACAGCAGCATCTCTTTCACGCTCAGCAGCAGCTACAGCAGCATCTCTGTCAGCTACAGCAGCAGCTCTGTCACGCTCAGCAACTCCTTGGGCAGCTACAGCAGCATCTCTGTCACGCTCAGCAGCAGCTACAGCAGCATCTCTGTCACGCTCAGCGGCAGCTACAGCAGCATCTCTGTCAGCTACAGCAGCAGCAAGATTAGCTACAGCATCATCTCTTTCACCCTCAGCAGCATCTCTGTCACGCTCAGCAGCAGCAAGATCAGTTTGTGGAACAAATCCATTCGCGAGCAAATTAATAGGACCGATAGCAGTAACCAAATCACCCATTGTAAAATTAGCAGGAGCAACACCAGCAACTAAAGCAGTAACAAAATCATTATAATTTAGATAACCAGCGGCTTGAATTAAATCAACAGTTTGTTCATAAGTAAGAGGTAGAGCAATTCCTACAGCAGCAGGAAGTTCTGTAATGTCATTGATAATTTGAGGTAGATCTCTAACAACAGCAGCAACAGCAGCGGGAGCAGCGGGAGCAGCCGCAGCAACCACCGCACCCAAAGGACCATGAATTGCTGGATCATAACAACCGTTAGGACAACTTGGACCTGAACCATAATCATCATCTATAGAACCAATACATGTATTCATAAAGGATTGACTCTTACGACTTCTTTTAAATTGCTTTTCTTCTTCTTCTTCTCGTTCCCGTTGTCGTTGTTCCCTACGACTTCGTTTTCGACTTTTTCGTAATTCTATAGCTTTTTCAGCAATTTTTTTCAGCATTGATTTTATCGGAGATTTTTTTCTTTCCTCACGAGATTTTTTCTTAGTATTAAACGGTATTATGTTTGAGGACAACGAAAAAGGAAAATTGAATTTTTCACCATCATCTTCATCCTCGATTACTTCCTCCACTTTTTTCTGTATTGATTTTTTCCGAGATTTCTTTGCCGTCACAGATGTTTTCTCCGCTCCCGAAGAAAGAAGAAAGAAAGGAATATTCATGGGATTAGTATTCCGTTTCTTTTTTCCGTCTGACTTTTTCAACATGACTTGAGAAACTTTCTTACGACTTTTTTTTACCATCTTCTTTTAATTTATATAAAACAAATAAAATATAAATTAAAAATTAATTTAAACGAACGATACCATGGTTTCATACGTTTCTAGAGCAGCCACGATTGTTCCTTCGTTCTGATACGTATTTGCGTCTTTTGTCTTTGTATGGAGCAAAAGAATCGATAATTCCGGAAACGTCTGACAAATGTAATTGGAAGCTTCTTTTGTAAAATCTTTTTTTTTTATAGTCACATTCAAGGCACTATCAGTCGTGGGGCTATAGGAATGGTTGTTACATTTCATCGTATTATCAGTAAGCGTTCGCGTTTGGAGATTGATCCATTTCATATCCCGTAAAGATTCCACAGTTCCGATAGAATCATCATTCAAATGAGTAAAGACGATGAGATATTTATGCTGATTGGCAAGTAAGCTGTAAATTTTACAAGCATACATTGAAAATTGATTTTTTTCGTTTCTGATTTTCGTGAGTTTTGGATTATTGAAATATTTCACAAATAAGGAATAAATATAATCTTGCTGGGGATTGTAATCATCAACAAGTTCGCCGTAGTCCATGTTTTATTTAGATCTAACTCTTCTGTTCTTTTAAATCTGTTGTTGGAAGTGGTATTGTGGACATTGTCGATGTGAATTCTGAGACAATTAATCCCTCATCTGCTGATAGTGGACGTGGGATGGTGGACAATGTCTTGATTTCAGTAGGTAAAAATGAAATGATAGGGTCTTTGATTTTTGGAACAATAATCTGATCATCAACAGTAGCAATAATATCGCTTTGTCGCTCGTTTAGTGTAGGTGGTTGAACGGAATCGGTTCGTCGTTCTAAAACAGGAATGACATCGAGATTGAGTTTTTTCAACAACACGTTTAAATCTTGACCTTGTTTTTTGTTTTCCATATAAGCAAAAGAGGAAAATTGAAGGGTCGCTAAGCTTAACGTTGAGATACTTCCTGCTAAAAAACTAAGAAACGGATCATTAAAATATCCAGAAGAAAAACTAATGATCCCCCCTATAGCAACCAAAACTTTCGAGACTGTTTCGAAAATTTGTCCCGATGATTTCCAGTATTTCTTCCCGCGAATCATGGATTTGATATCCTCAACGTAAAAAGGCTCAATAAGATCGTGAACAATTTTTATTTTTATAGAATCTCTTATTTTGAAATTATTTTCGTCCATATTTTTTTTATTAAGGAAAAAACTTCTTTCTACAAAAAAAAATGATTGGTGACGAAAAAAAAAACGATTTATTGAAAAAAATAAATTCGATTGATCTTTCTGTCAAAATAAACGACAACCTAACTCTTTTTTATACGGATTTTTTTGCTCTCAAACCAGAGCATTATTTAACAGATAGATTAATTAATGCTTTTACGGCAAAACTTCAAAAAAAAAATAAGAAGCATTATTTTTTCGACACAATGTTTATGTATACATGGGAAGAAGACAAAGAATTAGGTGATATATCATCATGGACGCATTTGTTTCATGACTATGAAAAAGTCTTTTTTCCGATTTTAAATTATAAAAAAACCCATTGGGTATTAGTTGTTGTAGATATGATGTCTCGTACGATTGTGTACTATGACTCCGCTTTGACTCAGAAAAATAAATCTGGAGAGAAATATTTAACACTGACAAAGGACTTTTTGGAAAAAGTATCTAGAAAGACAGTTACGTTCCGGACAATGACATATGAGAAAACACCTCAACAGAACAACATCTATGATTGTGGTGTCTATGTTTGTGCTATCATGAAGTGTATTTGTGAAAAAAAAGAATTTACATTTTCACCGGATGACATGAGATATCATATGATGGAATTATTTTTAGAGTAAATTATATTCTTGCCATGCTCTTAACATTCTGTTTGATACTGTATTTTTGAACCAATCTCTCACTTCTTGATTTCCGTTCAAGTGTTTATATTTTTCTATCATCATTCGCAGTCCATTCGCTCTATTATTTGGAAATACTTTCAACAACTCAGAAACTCTATTGGCATCTTCTTCATTTCCACGACAAACCGCAAATAATATCTTGTAATCTCGGATTGACCAATTGTGTCTGTAATTGTTTGCCATTTTTTTTTTGAAGTTTTTCAAAAAAAAAGATATTTTTTTAATTTTTTTCACCGCGAATACGTCTGGCAAGTTGCATATCCTTGGGCATGATGGTCACACGCTTGGCATGGATAGCACACAAGTTGGTGTCCTCGAAGAGTCCAACAAGG
>Ga0114968_10002328_pt1 | contig 14568 bp, 18 predicted proteins | sample M_130807_EF_Meta_FD_87020 | JGI IMG/M metagenome (GOLD analysis project Ga0114968, IMG submission 87020) | Freshwater microbial communities from Lake Montjoie, Canada to study carbon cycling - M_130807_EF_MetaG | ecosystem: Environmental > Aquatic > Freshwater > Lake | place: Lake Montjoie... | reverse complement strand
TACCAAGTCATAGTACTGCCATGACTGTGGAAGACCAAGTTCAATTTGATCAAACCGTCATAAACATATTTGTCTGTGTTTACGGGTCTAACCCAAGGACCCAATTGTAAAAGGTTGGGATCTACGTCTACATGCAGCTTGTATTCACAATTGGGCAGACTCCTAAAAAGCCTAAGAGACACTACTTGTATATCTATAGATTGAAGCCAGCGGACAAATGCTGGGTTGCGTAGCCATAGTTCTCCTATTGGTGCTGATATTTCAGTAACTATGGTAGCAGGAGTTGGAAGACTCCCAAATCTAGGATCCATGGTTGATATCCATGGGATAAATGTACACGGAAGTGGTTTAAATGGATAATGGCATCTAATATTCATGACATATTTATATTCGTTGTTAATCTAGTTATAAATAAACAGATATAAGGAGTTTGTTATGCGTCTTGAATTAAATGAATCCACGGCACCCAAGGTTCAATTGAGCTACATGGAGACATGGCAGCAGGCCAGAGAACTACGCGAGTCCACACACCCTGATGATCCCGAGGGTGGCACATTCACCTGGGAGGGAAATCCAGGTACTATATTCTATACTTCAAGTCCCACAGCACATTTAAAAAAATGGGAACGCAGAGAAATCAAGGCCTACTGGCTTAGAGAAGAGATTTGCATTGCTGATGAACTCATGGAACTAGCTCCAAAATTAACAGAAGAATTTTTAGAATATCATCACGAGTTTTTGGATCTCAGCAAACCTACCAAGTTAAAACCCTACAGAAATACTGAATTTGATGCTACAAAGGTCATGAGCGGTTTAGAAGCATGGATTACAGAAGGAGTTAAATATACCTGGGCAGAAAAGAATATATTTGGTAGACGTTATCTTGTTGACCCTGTAGTCTATAAAAACTTCCCCACAGCCGTGGCCCTAACTAAAAAATGGGGAGACGACTGTCCTATCAGCAGCTACAGTTGCATTGAACCAGGTAATGTAATACAGCGCCATACTGGTGTTGAGAACCGTGACAACGAGTTTATTCGCATACACATACCCCTAATCATACCTCCAGGTGACATTTTCTTTGAGTGTGAAGGTGTGGAAATTGACTGGGCTGACCTTTGGGCCTTTGACAATCAACTTATACACTCTGCACATAACTATGCAGATCACCGCAGGTTAATCTACATGTTTGATGTGCGCCGTGATAAGATTGGTCTGCCCATAGGTGAAAAGTATGATCCCATGCGTCAGCTCAGGGCCGAACCCTTTGCCAGAGGACGCTATCCCAAGGTGCTGCACAGCAAACAAAGGCGTGCTCTGGGACTTGAATGAGTACTTCGTTCTACTACGCTGTTCGTGAGCCCTGCACCATAGTCAATGAGCTCAACGAGTTTGTAGAGACTAATCGAGAGCTGCCTCACTGGACACCCCTGGCTTATCAAGAAACTCACTGGGATGCTTGCCTTGAAGTGCCCCAAGGGATTCTAGATCGTGATCCTTTTCTTGCCCGCTTAAGATCACAGGTACCCTACACAGGAGGTATGCTACGCATGGCACCGTGGACTACCTATTCGTGGCATCGTGACTATCAAAGGGGCTGTAGCCTTAATCTCTTGTTAACTGATCCTGAGGATAGCCGTTGCCTATTTAGACACACGCCCAGTGAACAAATACATGGTATGTTCTGTACTGTGCCCGTGGCCTACTCGCAGACACATTACCTGTGTCTAAATACACAAATAGAGCACAGTGTGTTTAATTGGGATCGAGAAAGGTTTATTCTTACCCTGCACTTTCTGAGGTCGCTTGAAGAATTTACCTACAAAGATCTGCTGAAGTTAGTATTATCTAGACGTTAAACGCCCACGTGTACCACTGTGACTGCTATGGCAGCAGTACAGTCAGCGGCAACGAAATCACCATTATCAAGTACTAATTTTACGCCATTGCCATTAACGTCACTGAGTTGCCAAGTCTCACCTGCAATCAAAGAGACATTCTGTGCTATTTGATACATTGCACCTACTGGTACAGTAGTGCCCATGGGTGCTACGTATACATTCAGTGTAACTGGATTAGTCGCTGTATTATTACAGAAATATACCGCTGTGACAGCAGTAGTACCTGAGCTAGTATAGATTGCCGCATTTGGAGTTGGGACTAGAGTGTTATGAATGGCCATAGTGTATTTATACTAGTCTAGGGCAAGCCCTGGGGCAAGTTCCCCAAGAGTTGACGCAGTTTACTGCTTTCAACCTGTGCCTTAACTGGTTTGACTGCGGCACCTAGTTCTGGATCGGCTGCACGTTCAACGTTGCTTTTTTGCCTAATTGAATCCATGATTGATGTGCCTCTGCTGGCGGGTCTGCCGTCATCTGCTTCTTCTAGGTCTGTGATACGCAGTGTGTCAATGTTAAATTCAAGATCAATCTTCATGCCCACACCACTGCTTGATCGTGTTTTCATCAACTGTATTTGATAGCGACCATGTTCACGCATGGCCCTTGATGTAAAGATGCCAAACACGTTATCCGCAGTTTGAATCTTACTGAGTCCACCTGAGATATGACTGTGATCAAACTCAACTTCTTCAACAGCACCACGATTCAACTGTGCCGCTGTGACAAACACACACTGCTTTTCCATGGCTAGATTGCGTAGTTCTTCTGATACATATTTGTCTTTGATAAACAAGTTTTCTGCTGATATCTTGGCACTAACGGGCATCAGTAAGTCCAAATAGTCCACTAAGAGTACATCAATCTTACGATCCATTTTAATTTCATACTCTTTCATATAAGCACGAATATCATTGGCTGTTTTACCACTGGGCATGTATTTGATTTGATAGGTTCCTGACTTCTTGCCTATCATCTTGACCTTCATCTCAACGTCATCAATGTTCTTGAAAATCTCTCTAGTGGGCACACCTGTTACCATTGAGTCCACACGCATACTCACAAGTTCTTCGCTGAGCTCAAGCGTTAGATACAGCACATTCATTCCGGCCAAGGCCCAATTCACACCTAGATTGGCCAGGAACAAACTTTTACCTGCACCTGAACCACCAGCAAAGATGTTAAGCTCTCCGCGATTCATACCGCCAAATAATTTGTCGTCTACACTTTTCCAACCAGTACTGACCTGTCCATTCTTGTCTTTGATCTTCATCAATCGGGCACGGGGATCTAGAAAATAATTAGTGCCCATGTCTTTGTTTAGGCCAACTTGTACGGCCCGTTTAATTTTATCTTCTACTGGACCATACTCGCCTTTTTCAAGTAGGTCAGCTGACTCAAGAATTGCTCGCTCAAGCCCCTTGTGTCGAATAAAAGTTTCAAAATCTGTTAACAGCCAATTATAGTGTTCTTCTCTAAGATCTTCTGCTGGCTTTAGTGAGCTGCCAGTGGCTGCATTAATAATGTCAGCCGTGGGCATGATCGAATGTTCAGTAACATATTCATTTAAAAATTTTGCGGCACCTTGCAGTCTACGGTCAAATAAGTCTGAATCAAAAATATTTTGACAACGAACAAACGTGGCCGCATCTCCTAACATCATCTCTAGATATACTTTTTGTATATCATATCCATAATCTATATTTTGTTTAGTCATGTATTATTATACTATCTTTCAATTAAAAACCCTAATATTATATTGCCGTTCAAAGTTCCTAGAGTCGCTGTGATTATTCACCATAGGCCGTCCTTTGATGTTTAAACTGGTGTTAAGTAGCATGGGACAACCGGTGCGAGCATACCATGCTTCGAGCAGCAGTCTAAATGCACTACCGTCTTTGGGCACTGTCTGCACACGGCTAGTACCGTCCGTGTGTATGATTGCTGAAAACTCAGTGGGCTTTAGGCAGCGAGCAGTAACCTGCATATACCTGCTGGTAGTCCATCCATGAGGCATGGCAAAGTAGTCGTTGACCAGCTCTTCTAGAATAACCGGAGCAAATGGTCTAAACTCTTGCCGCTGTTTGATTTTATTTACTCTGTCCTTAATGTCAAGGCCACGGGGATCTGCTAACAGACTTCTATTGCCCAATGCTCTTGGACCAAACTCTGCAGGACCCCGTGCCAGTCCGCATATCTGATCTGACACAAGATAATCGACAATTTGATCATTAGAATGTGCCATGCCCATGTCATAGCCCAGGAATGGTGTAAAATCTTTGGGATACATACGCCACTGTGGATTGTGTGCCAGTACAGCACCAATGGCCGATCCTGCATCGCCTGGATTGGGCATGATCCAAGTTTGATCAAAGTATCTGCCTGTTAGATAGTTAGCCGAACAGTTTAGGGCACAACCGCCCATGAGCACTAGATTTTTACTGGGGCATAGCTTGGCAGCTTGGCGCAGTATTCTATCAAAGGCCATTTCGTAGACTTCTTGTGTTGCTGCCGCTAGATCAAAAACATCCTTGAGATTTAGATCAGGACGCCAGTCCATACAACCTCTGTGTAGATCACGTCTAAGTCTAAAAGGCTGTTGTAGATCGTCATTGGGTAATTCTAACAGCTCGTCTAGCATAACTCCTGTAAATTTATTAGCATCACCATAGGCGGCCATGCCCATTAGAATATATTCTTCTTCGTTGGGCTTAAGATAACATCTCTGTGTCATAGCACTGTAGAATAAACCCAAACTGTGAGGATAGCCTATAGTGTAGATGCATTTTAACTTATCACCTTGTCCCCGCCATATACTGTAGGTGGTAAACTCACCAATGGCATCTATAACTACCACACAGGCATGGTCAAATCCGCTGGTGTAATAGCCAGCAGCCGCGTGGCTATGATGATGTTGAGTATACTTAATTGGAGCGATGATACCGTAGCCTCTTAGGTACTGCTTTATATTGTTCTTTGGCCACATCCATCCTTGGCCTGCACGTAGTTGACGTAGAGTTTTTAAGTAGGGATTCTCGTACCAAATTACTTGATCGGGCATGCCGCCAAATTTAGTCTTAGCATAGTTCACTAGGTCATTGCATAGGTTGCCGTCATTTTTCTTACCACTGAATCGCTCACTGTGGCTGGCAAAGACTATATGCTCGTCATGAAATACTGCCAGGGCAGCATCGTGGCTGTTGGCACTAATACCCCAAGTAATCATTTGTATATAAAAGGATCACGCTTTCGCAATTCTTTCATCCTTCTTCTCAGCATGATCTTTTCTTTTATCCATGTATAGGGCCAGGTAATGAATTTTATAAGTTTCATTTTTTAATCCAAGTTTTTAATCTTAAACGAATTTTAAGCTCAGTATTTAATTTATTGTTCACTATCATCCACAGTGTAGTGAGTTTACCGTAAAACTTTACAGCATCGTTGATATCTTTGATACCAGGTGCCCACTCGGGCATACTCACTGCCCAACCTAATTTTATTGCCTGTTCAACTGTGTCTACACCTGCGTGATCTCTATCAGGCACTAGTATAACTTCACGACCTAATTGATTAATTAGTATGTGTTGTCCCGCTTTAATCTCTGCACCTAGTAGAGCCACGCCGCTGATGCTAATAGCATCAAATGGTCCTTCAGTGACAATCACATACTTTCTGTCATTGGATTGATTGTCTAGATTAAACACATATCCGGGTTGTTGTTCACTGATATACTTTGGATTGCCGTCTGTTATTTTACGGGCAGTATAACCAACAGTACGACCTTGATAGGTAAATGGCAGTATGACTCTGTTTTCAAACCCCGGAGTCCAAAAGAAATGTTGACTTAATGGATCATAACCTCGATCTACTACATATTCGACTACCTTGGCAAAACTTTCTTCTTGTTCTGGAGAAATAATACCTAGCCATGCATCTAAACTATGTGAGTCCTGCGGTAGTGCTCTGGGTAAGAATGTAGGTACTAGACTTTCAATTTTACTGGGACCATCTTCTTTGAGTCTAAGTGCTTCAAAGGACAGTTTAGTTATAACGTCGTCTGGGATATGTAAAGCCTTCATCAAAGTTTTCATCTTTGCTGAAATTGGCCTACCTGGTTGCCAACTGGCTTTGAATTGACAGTTAAAACAGTGATAAGATATGGCTTCGCCTGCGTTGACAATAAATCCGCCACGCTGTCTACGGTCGTCACAGCAGGGTGCGTTGAAACTTATCCAACCACTGGGAGTATGTTTTCTTTTAGCGGGTAAGTGTTGACTGACTGTGTCGACTATTAGGCTCATAGTCTATTATAACAGAATCGCACGGTGTTAGTCAAATAAATTGACTATTAGCAAGGCACCTCTGGATCGTGCATGTGAAATTCGACGGTGAACTGATTTACCTTACCTGCAGAAGTTCCAAGTTTTGACCAATTGACCCTTAGGTTTTTATAGTCTTCAATCATAATGATTGGCAACTCAATATCACCATCCTGAGCCACAGTGTACGTGTCTTCAAATACTCGAGTTCCTTTATAGGTAAACGATTCGTTACCCACTACTTCATCTTTAGTGACTTCTACCCATATTTCACCAATGAAGTCTGTGCAAGTAATTATAATATGCACATGGTTAGGTTTGACTGCTTGTCTGTATTTTAAATGTATAGAGCTGCTAGAATAAGCAATTGATAAATTGTCAAATGTACCTAAACCGTAAAAGTCTTCATAAGTTTCAATGCCACGCACTACAGGAAATGCAGTGCCAATAAGTTCAATAACGCCTGCTGCTCCAAACTTAGTATCACCGTATAATAACACAGGTACGGAATCTTGTGCGGCACTAACACTAAAGGTTAAGAACTGATCATCTATATCAGCTATGTCCACTGCTGGTATTGTAACTGAGGCAATGCCCTTAAGAGTCTCTTGATCTAATGGTGTAATAAGGTATGGACTATTTGGTAGTGCATAACCATTGTGATCCATGACATTCATTTGGATACTATCTTCATCTAGTGTAGACAGGTCAATACGTTTCTGATCTGCATTTTTCACATCAAACTCAATGGTATTGTCTATACCTTTATAAACTTTAATCTGTCGTTGATACACGATTTTATACTCCGTTAAGAATCCTGCCAAATCAGCAACCAATTGATACCTGTTCTTATATAAATACGTTGAAATTTTTTGCATCGGCAACCTCTAATGTATTTATGGTAAAATTAAGAGAACACCTAGAAGAACAATTACCTTTTGTGTCTGTGTTAAACTACGGCGAAGAAGAGTATGTGGGCATAATAATAAATCAAGATCAGTACGTAACTAGTTTCTACGATCTTAATTCTATTAAGACAGCAGAAGAAAAAACTGCATTTTTAGAGCTAGGAGAAACATGGTGGTGGGAATCAAATAGACAAGTTCCAATTAGTATTTTTCTTAGGTTATCTATAGAACCTTTTAGATACGCTATTAAAACTTTTAATAGCAAAGATACCCGTATAGTATTAGGACCAGTGGTTAATCTAATGAATCTAACTGTAAAACGTGTAAAGCGCAAATCAGTACAACTCGTTAGACGTCCTACGTAAACTCGTAGCTAATTGATTCGCAGATTAAGTTCATCTGCACAACTATGACATGTGCATACGCAATAGCATGTGACTTTTTAAAGTAGTAGTCGTCATTTTCGGGCTTGACCCAAATGTCCGTCATCACTTCGTTCCAAGTCTTTCCAATTAAAGATCTCTTTGCCGGGCGAATTATTGCTAAAACTGCGGCTAATTGTTCGATATTTGTCGGTTTCATAGCCCGCAATATATCTCCATAACCGTTTATGTGAAACAGGAGATTGGTAAACTCATCTTGTTCTAGTAGGTCCCACAGAGGTTCAGTCTCCATTAATCTAATTAAATGAGCTTCATCTTTTACGCCAAGATACACGCTTACATTTAAAAAATCAATTTTAAAATATCCACGAGCATCTGCAGATTTATAATCTATTGTACTAAGTCCTGTAATAGGATTATAGGGAATAGAATGACAGTATACACCGGTATTGTGTTTTTTTAAAGTGCTATCTTTACCAGATATGGCCGCAGTTACGTGTTGTAAGGTATTTAATGCAACGTCTCTGTCTGGAAAGTCAATATCAATATCGGGCATTATAAATCAGCCTCCTTGACCACACGATGTACTAGTTCAACATCGTACTGTTGAGTACGAAACTTCTTACCCCAAAATACTGGATCAATCATACTTCCTACAGCTTCTAATTGTTCGTCACTAAACTTGGCTAACATAGCTCTACCTGACTGACAGTTTAAAATTAACCAAGGACTTACCTTACCGTCTTTGATGTCAAAAGTGGCCCTGCTAAGACTCACATAATTAAAATAATGATTCCAAAGACTCTTGTTTGTTTTGGCCCACGACATCATGTGCGACACAGTTCTTTCCATGGCTGTTTCAACATTTTCAGTTTTAATTAAATTAATTACATATTTTTCATAGAGCTCTTCTCTGCACCAATGATCTAACTTCACTCCGCTCTTTAACACATAGTCAATGTAATGATCTGGGTATAAGGGATTTATATTTGATATAAAACTACCAAACTTTGTAAACGCATTATAGTAAGGACTACGTGCAAATTCATCATAGGTTTTTACGTCTTTTGATTTTTGAATTAGTTCATAGAATCGAACAAAGACTGTATAGCCTAGCTGTACATGTTTTTCAGCTTTTGCTAGATACCTGCGTTTTTGTTCGCACATATGAACAATCAGTGTCTTCTCTTTCATGAAGGCGCTGTTGCAGTGTGAACAAATGAAGTCTTTATTTACAGGTTTCAAAGTTAAAATCATTTAAACAATTTATCAATTTGTTTGTCATCGTAGCCGTGTCTACGGGCCATTTCTCGCATTTCTTTCCCAGTTGTTAATTTCAACATTACTTCAATATCGTCTATTTTTGCAGTGGGATATATCTCCATTAAAAACTTAGCACTCTTAGTACTGCCCTTAGTTTTTTCTAGTTTGATCCACTCGTGAAAGAATATTTTCTTACTTTCATGACTGCACATACACAATAGTTGCCATAACAGTTTAGGATGCTTCTGTAGAGTATTCCAGTGCTTATTATAATACTCATTGACCGTTAGTACAAAATGCTCTTGTATTTCTCTGCTTTGCCCTTTGACATTTGATATAAATCTATTGAGTATAAAAAACTCACCCTTAAGAGCTTTTTGTTGCTCATCTGTCATCTCGTCCCACAGACCCTTATAACCAACATCAATGGCTGCAAGTTTTTCTTTTAGTTCAATCTTTTCACTCATTGTGGTTTATCTTTGCTTAAACGGTATACTAGTATAGCACGGTCTAGGACCTTTTGTAAAGCGGGATTGGTCTTTGCTTCTCGCCTAATTTCGCCCCAAAGTTTATCTTCACGTAGGTGTTCAAACAATGGTCTACCATCGTCGGTACGTGGATCTATCTTATTTTCATATTGGTAACCGATCAACTTACGTTCTGTTTCACCAAATTCACGGGCATATATTTCCTCGCCGTTACGCTCATAGATGTATGTAGCACCAGGCTTGAGCGTCCCCATTATAGTATCTTATCCAGCAGTATAATTTCACTTTGACGACTAATTTCTTTGACAAAGTATGCACAGTTGGGTTTATGTCCTAACTGTGTTGGCACTGCTAGCAGTTGACCATTTTTCATCTTTGGAAAGTACCATTTGACATCATTATAAAAATTTATAATTTCAATTCTTTTAAATTCTACTCTAAAGCTGCTCAATGGATTAAACACTAGAGCTTCAAATCCTCGGTCATTTAAACTGGTTAATGGCAGTATTTCAATATCACTGGCGCTGCTACTATCACCTACTGCAATACTCCAATCTAAGGGCATACTAACTTCGTCGTCTCCAATTCTAAGCACCATTGCAGGCGCATTGAAGCTTTCAAGAAAGATCAAAGGCATAAAGAAAAAGTCTGGTTCTTTAGGGTCACTATTATCTAATACTGCGAATCTAGTGTTTTCATCTACCTCGTCTGGAAGATTGTTTAATTCAAATGTTGTGTTATCTAATGTTAATATATGCATAATTATTTTTGCCAGTCTACTTTTTCAATCGTAAACGGATACTTGGCTTCCTTATAAAATTTCTTCCTCTCTGTAAGATGCTTTTTTGCATATTTACAGGTCGATGTAATGTCCCAGATTTGTACGAAATCTTTGTCTTCGGCTTTTCGAATACCTCGGCCAATGCTTTGTATAACGCGAACAAAGCTCTTTCCGGGCTCAAGAAGAACCATATTAAAAATCCTAGGGATATTAATACCCACAGCGGCCACACCATAAGTCGCCACAATAATCTTGTTATTGCTTGTTTTAATTTCGTCATATTCTTCTTTTCTATCTGTTGTTTTAACTGCCCCAGAGATAAACGCAACGTCACGCTTACCTTTTGCGATAGTGCCGAACAAGGTGCTTAACTCGTTTTCTAAAAATTTACCAGTTTCAATCCTGTTAACTAGGACTAGAGTGTTTCCACTTTCTGATATTGTTTTAATCAGTTTACTGATAAATGCCATCCTATGATCATCAGTGACAAGGTACTTGTTTTCTTCAGCATAGCTTCTAAATTCTTGTACATCGACTAGCTGTGCCACGTTAACATGACAGTTTGATAGCACTCCACGTTCTTGTAATTCGTGGGCACTGATACCGCCGATAACCGGACCAATGCTGGCAAATATACTTTCATTTTCAAATGCTTCTTTGGGTACTGTGCCCGTTAAGCCCCAACGAATAGGAGCATTAGATAAATTTTGTGTGAGCAAATTTTTAAGCACTTCGGCTTTGGCCATGTGTACCTCGTCAACAATAACAGTCTTAACTCCGTCAAGGAATTCAGCTAAGGTTACTATGTCGTGTTCAAGATTCTTACTTTTCTTATCTAATATATTTAGACTTTGCCATGTACATATAGTGTGAGTTTTGTTTAAGTTTTTACGATCACCGTAGTATACACCAACATCTAATCCCACGTTGACAAAGTCTTCTTCCGTTTGTTCTACTAGACTTTTATTAGGGACAATAACAATAGACCTTCCTACTTTTTCACAAAGATGTGCTAGTGTAGCAGTGGTAATAGTCTTGCCTGCACCAGTGGCAATCTGCTGTAGGGCCTGTGGATTTTCCAGGAACAAGTTAATGGCTTCTACTTGATAATCGCGAAGCATGATAGGCTGGCCTTCTTGGGGATGGCCTTTAGGCCATACTACTCCTTGATCTGCCCAATATGTTTCTGTTACTGCATTAAATGATAAATCATGCTTGAGTCTTAGGTCTTCAATTTCTTCAATTTCAATACCTAACTTGTTTAATACTTCAAGAATTTTCTCCATTTGATTTAAGTAGCCGTTGCCGCCTAGACCAAAAAGACTAACCATGCCATCCCATCGACCTAATTTGAAAGCAGGGTGATATCTTGCATAGGGAATTTCGTATTTAAATGTATTTGCCAACTTGCGTCGTGTTTCAACATCAAGCCCTTCGAGCTTGATGTTCACTTCATCTTTAATAATTAATCTACATGTCATGTGCTAATAACTAATGGTAATTTATCTGTATAGTATACTATCAAATCGCAATTATTGCAATAGACACTGGTTTTATTATGTCTTAGACTGTTAGTAAAGGTAATAACACTATTTGGTTGCCAATTTGTTTTTAGGAAAAATTTTGCAAGTTTTCCGTTTATCACTCCGGCAATTTTTGTGGTAGCATCTAATGGTTTATTAAATTTCTTAGTGGCAATTCGTTGGTTGAAATCTTGCCCTTTACCCACATTCTTAAATCTAAAATAAATTCCTACATCATCAGTGAGATTCTTTTTAACTAATACTGATGCTAACATGTCTATTTGTTTAAGACACTCATTTTCTGAGAAATTGCCAAAAACTAGCAAAATTGGCAATTTCTCCAAGGCTACTAAAGAGTCAATTAATTCTTCAAACTCATATTTTGTTGAGTCGACAAAAATTTTGTTTGATTGCCTATGAGCGATAATTTCTTTTAAAGTGCTAGGCTCAGTTTTTGGTGAAAATTGGTACTGATACCGAATTTTTCGGTCTGCAAACAGGAGGTCATCTGTGGATGAGCTTAACTCTAACTCGTCTTCTAACTTTTTTAGGATTTTTTTGTTGTCCAGTGTTTCAAGTTGAAACTTTGAAGCCACTTCCTCTCTGGACCATGATTTGATGGTATTGTAAAATTCCAAAATTTCGTCAGAAATGTCAAAATTTTCAGGTCTAAAAGCATCTACCGTTAAAATTAGATTTTTTTCCATTAACGGCATTAACGCTGTTTTGCTATTGTACGTGTGTACACTGCTTCCGCCACTTTTTTCTATATCTGCAAATATTTTTGTAATATATGAAGTTAAGCTGGTCTCAATTTTTATGAGTTTTTCGTCATTTGTGCTAAAAATCGTGATTTTTTTAGGATCGTCACTATTTCTAAATTCTCTAGACCAATAGGGAGCATATAGTGACGCAGTTAACTTAGATCCTAGAAAATTTAAGTGTTTAAAATTTTCAGTTAGTAGTTTGATTAATAACTTACTTTGATTTTCGGTGATAAAATTCGGAGATTTTACCAGACTTGCCAAATTTCTTAAAATACGTAGATCACGTCTGGATATAGACGATGTAAATTTGTCAAATCCGTAATTTTCAATTTGTAGAAGTAAGTTGTCAATTGTAATCATAAAGTAATTTTAACATATTACAATTAAAAAGTCAAGAATTATATTGATGCGTCTTCCATTCCAGCAATACGCAGTTTTACGATGTTGGTCAGTTGCCATTGCTTTTGATCTAAGGCTTTAGTAATACCTAACCAGCGATTTCTCAGCAAGGCAAACTCATTAATAATTTTTTCAAAGTCAACTACGTCAACTTCACCCTCAACAAATTTTTCGCAGTCTCTACTACTCAAAGCACGTTGGTAATTTTCAAGATATTTACGAAAATGTTGACTTCTAAGTCGACGAAGCTCAATGTTGAGATATTCTAAGATAGCTTCAATTTCTTGCAATTGGTTAAACCTATGTTCCACGACACCGGGCATACTGGCTGCTGCCTTTTCAATATTTCCCGCTATGCGGGCATCTATTTTTGCAGCCTGTAATTCGGCATTAAAGTATTCCACAGCATCGGGAATGTAAGAAATGTCTTTGCTTATCTTAGAATACCACATAATTACTAATCTTCGTCTTCTTCGTAGTACTCTGGCTCTTCATCGTCGGCATCTTTGTCAAGATAGTAATTGATAGCATCGTCAAGCATGTCGCATGAACCCAACGCATCTTCAAAAATTTTATCGCTTACTCCGTGATCTGCCATTAAATCGACAAATCTTTCAGCGGCTGCATCTTGTACTTTTTTGTCTACGTATTCTTTAAACAAAAGCCAAATATCACCAATTTGTGTTTCATTCAACATCTTCTTTGTTCTCCTCTAAAGTTGGCGCTGATTTTTTAGTTAGATGATAATTCTTCATTATCATATCTAATTTATCATCGATCCAATCTTTTCGGTAGAATACGAACTCTTCTCCGGTAGTCGGATCAATCCACTTTAGTCGATTACCCTGTTGTACTAATAGTCCTGCTTTCTCAAAAAGATCAACAAGGCCGCTATAAGGATTCATACCTGTTTCGTATGGAATCTTAATTTGTAGTGTTTCAAAAGGTTTAGCATAACGTGTTTTCATGATTTTACATGCGGCACGAATACCATTTACTTCTGACACTTTGTTGCCACTCTCATCTTCTTTGAGTTTGAGTTTTTTCATTGCAACAACGATTGAACTTGCATAGACGAACCCTTGTCCACCACTAATCTTGTCGTCTGGATCAAACATGTCCTGTGACGCATAAGTGTGATTAGTACAGACCATACCTACATTATAACTGCCAAACATGTTCACACAGTTACGAACCAGTGCTGTTAGTGCTTTAGGCTTACGGCCCATGTCACCCTTCAAATCACCTGCTTCAAACTGATTAATGTCTGTAGGAGTAAGTAACATACCCAATGAGTCAATGACAAACATGACCTTAGGACGTTCTGCCATCTCTTTGTACTCTTTCATGAATTCATGAATGGTTCTAGCCACATCATCAATCATGGCCATATTAAGTTTAAGCAGTTTTTCTTCACTGGTATCTACACCAAGTGCATGTAACCATTTCTCATCTAGAGCATTTTCGCTGTCAATCAAGATAACATAGATGCCTTGTTCTTGAGCATTTTTAACGATGTTGCCAGAACAAATATATGATTTGCCTGCACCACTTTCGCCTGCAAACACAGTAACCTTGCCCAGTGGAATGCCTCGGTTGAAGTCTCCACTGATAAGATAATTTAGAGCATAGTTGCCAGTACCAACCCAATCTGTAGGGTCGTTAAAGCCAACACCTAGACCGTCAATGCTCTTGGTCAAGGTTTTACGAAACTTCGATAAATCGAAGGCTTTTGTAGCCATATTGAATTCTCCTAATTAATGATAACCTGGGCGTACAAATAATTTGCAGAGGCCCAAGCCGTGTTTCACTTTATGCTTTTTGACGATTGCGAATCAT
>Ga0114968_10002325_pt1 | contig 14576 bp, 5 predicted proteins | sample M_130807_EF_Meta_FD_87020 | JGI IMG/M metagenome (GOLD analysis project Ga0114968, IMG submission 87020) | Freshwater microbial communities from Lake Montjoie, Canada to study carbon cycling - M_130807_EF_MetaG | ecosystem: Environmental > Aquatic > Freshwater > Lake | place: Lake Montjoie... | reverse complement strand
TCGCAGTCGACCGGTGAGGACACCGTCGCGCGGTAGCCGGCGTTCGTGGTGCCCGAGCAGAACTTGGCGCCGGTGGCCAGGGTGTAGGTGTCGCCGTCGGCGTCGGCGTAGAAGGTCACCTTGTCGGAGGCATTGGTGTCCACACCCGTGGCAGTACCGTCGCAGTTGTTGTCCACCGTCGAATCGGCGCACAGCTCCGGGGCGCCGGGCTTGATCGCTGCGTTCGAATCGTTGCAGTCGGTGCTGTTCGAGACGTAGCCCGTCGGAACGGTGCAGGCCAAGCTGGTGGTGCCGGAAGTGCCGTAGCCGTCACCGTCGGCGTCGCGGAAGAAGGTCGACTTGTCGGCCGCATTGGCATCCACGTCCGAGGTGCTGCCGTTGCAGTTGTTGTCGACGCCGACGTCGGCGCAGAGCTCCGCAGCGCCGGGCTTGATTGCGGCGTTCGAATCGTTGCAGTCGGTGCTGTTGGAGACGTAGCCCGTCGGAACGGTGCAGGCCAGGCTGGTGGTGCCGGAGGTGCCGTAACCGTCGCTGTCGGCATCCCGATAGAACGTGACCTTGTCGGAGGCATTCGCGTCCACGCCCGTGGCGGTACCGTCGCAGTTGTTGTCCACGGTCGAATCGGCGCAGAGCTCGGGGGCACCGGGCTTGATCGCAGCATTCGCGTCGTTGCAGTCAGAGAAGTTGGACACGTAGCCGACCGGCGCGCTGGTCTGGCACAGGGACTGCGAAGTCGTGGACACGCCGTAGCTGTCGCCATCAGCGTCACGGTAGTACGTGACCGGGGCGGTCAACGCCGCGTTGCTCGGGCAACCGTCGGTCGCGTCGGCGGTGCCGTCGTTGTCGGCATCGGGAACCTCGTAGAGCTCGACGCGACCACGCCCGAGCGTGCCCACGTCACCGTTCACGGAGTCCTTGATGCGCAGCGTCCACGTGCCCACCACCTGCGCGGGCGTCAGGCCACTGAACGCACTGTTCAGCAGGACCTTCGTGCCGTCGGTGGCGCCGGCGTTGACGGTGGAGCTGGCGAAGTAGTTGCCGGCAGCAACGTTGGCCGTGGTGGCCACGCTCGACGCTGCCGTCCACAGGCTGCCGGTGTAGGAGTCCTGGAAGTAGTAGAGGCCGAACAGGTTGCCGGGGTAGCCATTCAGGTACTGGCCATACGTAGCGCCAGAGGTGGCGGACGTACCGGTGCCCTTGCCCGGGCGCGAGAGCACGGTGGCCGTGGTGCCGTTGGGGGCCACCAGCTCGACCGTCAGGTCACCCACGTAGCCGTGTGCCACGTCCAGGCCCACCATGATGCTCGAAATGCCCGCGGTGATCTGCCCTGCGGGAACCGTGAACGTCCGCTCGAGCGTGCCGGTGTCGGCCGAAGCCGTCGACGACACCGAGAGGAAGCGCATGGATCCGGCGTACGACGCCGTGACCGAGACGGTGGAGGCGACGACGTTGTTGTAGAGGTCCGCCGAGCTGTTGTAGGCGTTGATGCCGGTGACCGTGGTGGAACCGGTGGTGCCCGTCACGTTCGTTCGGTAGAACTTGCCGTCCACCGCCCAGAACTTGCAGTCGAAGGCCACCGCGGTGTCCACGAAGCCGGACGCGTAGAAGGGGTTGTTCGCCACCAGGTCCGCGTAGCTGTTGTACGCGTACATGCCGATGGTGACGGTGCTGGTGGGGTTGTAGCGCGTGGTGCGGAAGAACCGTCCCGTTGCACCGTCGGCGATGATCTCATCGTCGAAGTACATGGTGTAGCCGGCCATGGTGGACGAGACGCCACCCGTGTTGGAGGCCAGGTTCGCGAGGCTCGCGTAGCGGATGATGGTGTCGTTGTAGCTGCCCGTCACGCCGGCGGCGCTGGCGGTGACCTTGTAGAAGTACTTGCCGTCGGTGAACAGGCCGTCGGTGACCGCGATGGTGGGGCTCACGGTGGCCACGGTGGTGGCGCTGGCGTTGGTGCGCAGGTTGGTGAGCGAGGCGTAGGACACCAGGCTGGCGTACGGTGCGCCGTTGGTGCGGACGAACTGGAAGCCGTTGTCCGGGATGTCGCCACCGGCAAGGATGCCGGTCCAGCCGGTGGTGTCGACGCAGTCGCCGATGGTGTCGCCGTCGGCATCCGGGAAGCCGTTGTCGTACGCGCCGTCGCAATCCTGGTCGATGCCGTCGCAGAGCTCGGTGGCACCGGGCTTGATGGCGGAATTCGCGTCATTGCAGTCGGTGCTGCTGGCCACATAGCCCGTGGGCGCCGTGCAGGCCGCGGTGGTGGTGCCGGCGGTGCCGTAGCCGTCGCCATCGGCGTCGCGGTAGAAGGTGGTCTTCACGCCTTCGTCGATGGTGCCGTCGCAGTTGTTGTCGACCAGGTCGCAGACTTCGGTGGCCGTGGGCTTGATGGCGGCGTTGGAGTCGTTGCAGTCGGTGTTGACGGAGGAGTATCCGGTCGGTGCGCTCACCGAGCACAGGCTGGCGGTGGTGGCGCTGCCGTAGCCGTCGCCGTCGGCGTCCACGTAGTACGTCACGGCGGCGATCAGCGCCGCGTTGTCCGGGCAGCCGTCGGTGGCGTCGCCCGTGCCGTCGCCGTCGCGGTCAAGGAGCGGCGTGATGGTCAGCGTGCCGGTGCCGATGGTGGCGGTGCCGCCGGTCGCGGCGTCCACGATCTTGAGCGTCCAGTTTCCACCCACCTTCACGTCGGCGAAGGCGGTGTTGAGCACGACCTTGGTGCCGGCGCTGTTGGAGGCTGCGTAGGTTCCCGGCGTCAGGTCGGCGTTGGCAACCGCAAGTGCATGTGCATAGAACGTGGTGCTTGCGGAATCCGCAAAGTTCCACGTGCCGACCGCAAGGTTCGAATTGTCCGTCGAGCCGCCGGGAGCGGCGAACACGGTCGCCACGGCGCCATTCGGCGCGGTGAGCGTGGCGGTGAGCTGGCCCACGTTCGGGTGGGCCGCCGTGACCGTGAACCCGACGGTCACTGCCGAAAGACCTGCGCCGTTCGAACCCGCCGGGACGGCGAAGGTGATCGACAGGCCGGTGGCATTGTTGTCCGGGACGATCGAGTTGCTGGTGACGGTCCGGCTGATGGACTGCGAGGAGTCCACGCAATCGCCGATGCCGTCGCCGTCGGTATCAGAGAAGCCGTTGTCCTCCACGCCGTCACAGTCCTGGTCGACGCCGTCGCAGAACTCGGTGGCTCCGGGATAGCTGGTGGCGAGCGCGTCGTTGCAGTCCGTGCTGTTGGTGACGTAACCGGCGGGCGCAGACGTCTGGCAGAGGCTCTGCGTGGTGCCAGCGATGCCGTAGCCGTCGCCATCCGCGTCGCGGTAGTACGTGACCGGTGCGGTCAGCGCCGGGTTCTGGCCGCAGCCATCGAGCGCATCGCTGGTGCCGTCGCCGTCGGCGTCGGGAACCGCGGTGAGCTCCACCTTGGCGCTCGTGAGGGTGCCGGTGTTGCTGGCCGCGCTGTCGAAGATCTTCAGGGTCCAGGTTCCCCCGCCCTTCTTTGCGCCGAACACCGTGTTCAGCGTCACCTTGCCGCCACCGGAGTTCGAAGCAAAGTAGTTGCCCGCGGCCAGCGCAGTATTGGTGGTGGAACCGGTGGCCGTGGTGTGCAGGTTGGCGGTGTACGAATCGTCGAAGACGTAGGTGCCGCTGAAGTCGTTGGTATCGCCGGCACCGCCCGGGCGGACGAAGATGTTCGCCACCGTGCCATCCGGCGAGGTCAGCGTGCAGGTCAGGTCGCCGACGACGCCGTGCGCCAGGCCGGTGAGCGTGACGCGGACGTTCGAGATACCGGCAGTGAAGAAGCCGCTGCTCGGCACGGTGAAGGTCATGGCCAGGCCGGTGGCGCTGTTGTCCGGGATGCTGCCGCCCGTGAGCGACGCCGAGTAGCCCAGGTCAACGCAGTTGGCGATGCCGTCGCCGTCGCTGTCGGTGAAGCCTTCGTCGGTGGCGCCGCTGCAGTTGTTGTCGACGCCGTCGCAGATCTCCGCGGCTCCGGGATTCACGGCCGAGGACGCGTCGTTGCAGTCCACCGGCGAGGAGAGGTAGGAGCGGTACCCGGAGTTCGTGGTTCCCGGGCAGTACTTGGCGCTGACCGCGGTGGTGTAGGTGTCGCCGTCGGCGTCCACGTAGTAATTCACCTTGTCCGAGGCCGCAGCGTCGATTTCGGTGGAGTTGCCGTTGCAGTTGTCGTCGACGGTGGAGTTGGCGCAGAGTTCCGGAGCGCCGGGCTTGATCGCCGCGTTCGAGTCGTTGCAGTCGGTGCTATTGGAGACGTAGCCCGTGGGCTGGCTGCAAGCCGTCTGCGAGACCGCGGAGTTGCCATACGTATCGCCGTCCGAGTCCTGGTACCAGGTGACGGGCGATGTGTAACTCCCGTTACTCGGGCAGCCGTCAAACTCATCAAGCGTCCCGTCGCCATCGGTGTCGGTGCCGAGCCAGATCTCGAGCGTTCCGGTGGTGAACGTTCCGGTGTCCTGTGCGCTACCGTCCGCTGCAGTCAACTTCCACGTGCCGTTGACCGTCTTGTTGAAGAAGACGCCGGTCAGGTCCGATGCGGTGCCGGCCGAATTGTTGGTGGGGTAATAGCTGCCCGTTGCGATGTTGGCGTCAGCCGCCGCAGAGACGACGCTGAAGAGGTTTCCCTGGTACGGATCCGCGAACAGGTACGTACCGCTGTAGTTGCTGTTGTCGTTGGTGGAAACGATGCGGTTCACCAGATAGCCCACCGTGCCGTCCGGGGAAACCACCGAGAGCGACACGTCACCTGCAAACGTATGACTCACCGTCATGCTTGCGCGGATATCGCGCACCTTGGTGGTGGTCGGCGCCTGCGCTGCGGAAACGACGATCGACGCAGAGGTGCCCGTGGCATTGTTGTCGGGGATGGCCGTGGTGCCCGGCGCAGCGGTGATGGAGACGACCGAGTCGGCCACCGCGACGTCGTTGAAGTTCACCGCCGTGGCGATGCCCGTGTTGAAGACGCGCACGGAGTCGATGGCCGTGCTGCTGGAGGCCAGCGTGCCGGTGCGCGTGAAGGCATTGGCGGTCAGGACATACCCGCCCGAGCCGCGGACCTCCACGGAGATGGCAATGGCACCCGTGGTGGGCGCCAGGGTGCTGGTGACGGTGCCCGTGCTGTCGACCACCTTCCAGAAGCTGGTGCCGTTCTCGAGCTTGAGGGCAAGCGCGACGTTGGCACCGGAGCGGAACTCGATGCCGGTGCTGCAGCCGGTGGCAGGTGCGGCGGCGGAATTGCCGTCGAAATCGATGAAGATGGTCTTGCCGGCGCCGGCCGAGACGGAGCGGGTCTCGGTGATGCCGTTGGCGCTGCCGGCGGTGGCCGTCAGGGCCCAGGACACGGTACTGACGTCGCTGGAACCGACGGATCCGGAGGCCGTGCCAGTGACTGCCTCGGTCCAGCCGTCGGCGGACGGGGTCGAACCGGCCGTCGCCAGGCGACTGGAGCGCGTGAGCGAGTTGCGCGGCGCAGGCGTGGCGGCGTAGAAGTCGGCGGAGTTGACGTCGGTGTCGGTGGCGCCGTTCGCCTTGCGGATGACTGAGGTAGTGTTGCTCGGAGCTGGTGCGAAGGATGTCCCCTCGTAGCAATTCGCGGTTGTGCCGTAGCCAACCTTGTCCACCAACGTGGCGGTGAGACTTGCGCAGGTATTGGTCGTTCCCGATTGCGCTGCGGTGAGGAGCGCCACGTTGCCTTCGGTAGCGCTCATTGCAATGGCGGTCGCGGTGTAGAAATCGGCCCGAAGTGCAGCGCCAACAGCGCCAGCGGCGCTCATCTGCACCAAGACGTAGGAATTCGCACCAATCTTGGTACCCGCAGGAAACGAGAATTGCCCGCCGCCGTAGGTGCCTGTGGCGCTTGCGTACGTCAAGGTGTATCCACTGATATCAACAGCAGTCGCGCTGTTGTTGTACAGCTCTACAAAGTCAGCGTTGTACGGGGCGCTGGTGTTGCCGCCACCGCCATACACCTGGCTGATTCGCACGTTGTTGGCAGCGGAAGCGGCGGATGCGATCGCCAGCGCGCCCATGAGCGCACCGATCGCCTTCCTCAAGCTCCGTGATGTGACTGCCGTTCGCTTCACAGACGCGCTCCAGATCGATCAAACATCTCGCCGATCCGAAGCACGGGGCTCCGGGACGGCGTAATGTTCCCCGGGAAGGTCGGTTGCGCAAGAGGCAGGAGTGAGGATTCATCGATCGGAAACGAGAAATTTCGGACGCGCGCGGGTTATTCGGAACCAGAGGCCCAACCGTGCCCGGTGTCGCATGACCATGTGACAGTTTCATGAAACGTCTGAAAGTTTTGATTCCGCACGTTGCAACTCCCGCAATCCGAACTATTTGTAATCCCGTCGACCGCACGCTGTGCGCGGTCTGTGTTCACTCTCTCTTATTCAGGACATACCAGACATGAAGTTCTTCTCTGGACGCGGCTTCAGCCGCACGGCAGCGATCGCTGCCGCCATGACGTGCGCCAGCACCACGCTGGCCCTCACCCCTTCCAACCTGAAGCTCGAGGCAGCTGACACGACCATCGGCGTCGGTCAGAAGCTCGTCGTTGCGATCAAGATGGATGGATCGGTCCAAGCAGCAGGTGCGCAGTTCGTGATCGCGTTCGACAGCAGCAAGCTGTCGCTCGACGTGAACGGCGGCAACGGCTACACGCTGCCCGTCGGAAGCCCGATGGACCTCGAGATCTACGAGCTCCGTTCGGCCGACATGATCAAGCTCGCGCTTGGTACCACCTCCGGTACCGGGAATGAAACCATCTCCGGCGACATCGCCTACCTCACGTTCACCTGCATCGGCACGCTGTGCGATGCCTCTGGCCTCGTGACCTTCTCGGAATCGGGCGGCTTCTCGACGAAGCTCTCCGACGCGTTCGGCGACGCAGTGTCGCTGGGCAACGCAGTGAACCTGGGCGCCGTGACCCGCATGCCGACCGCACCGTCCATGACGGCGGCCCCGGCCGCGCGCTCGTACTGGGCGGATAACACCGGTGGCGGGGCCGTCGTCGAACTGACGGACCCGACGGCCGAGGACGCGTGCGGCGGTGTGGTGGTCGTGTCAAGCAATGAACGGCAGGCCAACCTGTATCCCGCCGGCGCGGACACTACCGTGACCTACACCGCCACGGACTCGTGCGGCAACCAGTCGACGCGCTCCACGCACGTGGACGTCGCCGCCGACAGCCTGGTCCTGGCGAAGGTCGGCATGGGCGGCGCCTTTGTCGCAAGTTCGTTCGAGCGCGGCATCAGCATCCGCGCCTCGGGCGCCAGCACCGACTCCGACTCGCAGACGGTAGGCATGGCCTCGGCCGGATCGAGCGGTTCCAGCCGCGCGGAAGGTGAAGTCAACATGCAGATCGTCGGCAACGTCGATTGGCTCGGCGCCTGCGCCGAGCTCCGCGATCCGAAGCACACGCTTCGCACTGCGGTCCAGATCGACGTCCAGTCCGGCGCCGGTTCGTACCTCAATCGCCAGTACAACAACCGTTACAAGGTTGATGCACAGTCCGACGCCGGCGACTACCTGGTGGTCGGCAACATCAACGGCGACTCCGTGATCGACATCCTCGATTTCGGTTCGTTCGTCGCCAACCGCGGCGCCAATGCCTCGGTCGACACCACCGTCTCCACGCAGGGCGTGCACGCGGACATGAACGCCAGCGGCGTCGTGAACAACGCCGACCTGTCCTTCCTCGCGGTGAACTTCTTCAAGGTCGACGAGACCTGCAGCAGCAGCTTCACCACGCAGCGTCCGCTGTCCCGCATCAAGGTCAGCCAGCTGCGCGCGATGGGTCTGGGCGACCAGGCCATGGCCGACATCAATGGCGACGGCTGGGTGGATACCACCGACATGTCGCTCATGATGCAGGGCGCGCAGCCCCGCAACACGACGTCGGCCAAGAAGCCCGTCGTCGACGGCGGAGTCATGGCTCCGTGACGAGACGGTGACTGCATGAGAGAGAGCCCCACAGGGCCGCGGCGTTCCCGAACGGGACGCCGCGGCCCGACTCGGGGGCGCCGATCCAGGGAATCGGGATGGGAACGGATCGGAACGCGCGCCGCCTCGGGCGGCACCTTCAGAGAAAGGGCGCACACGCCATGAGCACGCATCGCATCATCCGGAACACCGCCGCGGCCCTCCTTGCGGCGCTGACGGCCACGGCCGCGGCACACGCCGACAACGAGATCAACCTGTCGCTGGTCGGACCGAGCGCCGACGTGGTGGTCGGACAGACGTTCGAGGTCAAGCTGCGTGCCGCGAGCGTGCCGGTGAGCAACCTGGTCGGCGTCAGCTTCATCGGCATCGACTGCGTCATCAAGTGGGATCCCACCAAGGTGCAGCTGCTCGGGCTTTCGAACACCGGCTCCGTGCCGCTGATGAATTCCTACCTGCCCTCTCCCGCATCGGACTACACGGGCGTGAACGAGGCGTCGCCGCCGGCCGACGGCAACGCGCTGTACTACGCCTTCGCGAACTTCGGCAGCCCGGTGCAGGTCTCGCCCACCGGCGTCCAGGTGACCACGTTCCGGTTCAAGGCCATCGCCGAGTTCCAGTCGAGCAAGGTGGAGATCCTCCCGAGCTACACCGTGCGCCAGCGTGCGGACACGGCGGTGTACGACGGCACCGTGCCGGGCCTCGACGTCCTCGGCACGATCACCCCCGCGGTGGTCACGCAGGCGCCGCCGTGCGCGTGCGACCTCGACGGCGACGGCGTGGTCGGCGGCGGAGACGTTGGCGTCATGCTCAGCAACTGGGGCGCGGGCGGCGCCGGCGACTTCAACGGCGATGGGCGCGTGACGGGCTCGGACCTTGGCATCCTGCTCTCGCGCTGGGGCCGGTCGACCGCGACGTGAATCTCGCACGAAACCAGGCTGCAGAACACGCTTCCTCGGAACGCGGCGCCTGGCGCGCGGAGTTTCACGCGCCCATGAAAGCGCGCAGCGATTCTGCGCAAATCAATTGACTTTCCCCAGGTACGGCCTAGAATCCGGCACCTTCGCAGCGGGACTACCGGCTCACGAGTGCCACCAGCGGCGCCACGACGGCGCACAGGCCCTGAGCAACCCACTGATTCCGCTCCGAAGCAACTGGCAGCGAGCAGCCGTGCGCAGGCACGGGCTCCCGGCCAGCACAACCCTGGACGACGAACTCGGTGAGCGGTCACCGTCTCGGCGTTCCAACCCCGATCCAGGCACGGGAACGGTTGCGGCGGTGCGCAAGCACCTCCGCACAGGTTCGTTTGGCCGTGGAGCGCATTGAACACGACGCAGGACGCGTCGAAAGGAAGCTGGTGGCAGGACAGTTCGGAAACTCAGACAGGGATCGCGTGCTCGACGCCACCGACATGGTGGCGCTCGTCGGCGAACACGTGCAGCTGCGGCCCAAGGGCCGCGAGCATGTGGGCATCTGTCCGTTCCACGACGACCGCGCCCCGTCCATGACGGTGGTCACGCACAAGGGTGCGGGCTTCTACAAGTGCTTCAGCTGCGGCGCCGCCGGGAACGCCATCGACTTCATGATGAACTACCACAAGATGGAGTTCATCGACGCACTGCGCGCGCTGGCCGAGCGTGCGGGGATCGAGCTCCAGCAGACGCGGCGCGAGGACGGCGCCACCGGCGGCCGCCGCGCCCTGCTCCGCGCCAATGCGATCGCCGCCAACTACTTCCGACGTGCCCTGGCGCATGCCGAGGCCGGCGCCGCCGCCAACGCAGCGCTCGAGCGGCGCGGGATCAGCGCCGAGATGCGCGAGCGATTCCAGCTCGGCGCCGCACCCGACGGCTGGGACGGCTTCGTGCGCCACATCGATCGCCTGCGCGCGCACAGCGCCGGCTCGCGCGGCGACGATGCCGTGCCGGAGCTCGACGTGTTCCGCGCCGCCGGCCTGGTGCGCGATGGCCGGCAAGGCCCCATCGACGGCTTCCGCAACCGCGTGATCTTCCCGATCTGCGACGAGATGGGCCAGCCGATCGCCTTCGGCGCCCGGCAGATCAATCCGGAGGACCAGCCGAAGTACCTGAATTCGCCGGAGAGCGGCGTGTTCCACAAGGGCCGCGGGCTGTACGGCATCCATCTCGCCAAGAAGTCGATCATCGACGCGCGCACGGCCGTCATCTGCGAGGGCTACACGGACGTCATCGCCTGCCACGCGGCCGGCGTGACCAACGCGGTGGCGACGCTCGGCACGGCGCTCACGCGCGACCATGCACGCGTCCTCAAGAGGCTCGCGGAACGCATCGTGCTCCTCTTCGACGGCGATGCCGCCGGCCAGAAAGCCGCGGACCGCGCCATCGAGGTGTTCTTCGCCGAGCCGGTCGACGTGCGCATCTGCACGCTGCCCGACGAGCTGGATCCGGACGAACTCCTGCGCCAGGAAGGCGGACGCGCCCGCTTCGACGAGGCGCTTGCCAAGAGCGAGGACGCGCTGCGCCATTTCGTGCGCCGCTTCCGCCAGGATTTCCGCGCCGCCAACGGCCTGAGCGCGCAGCAGCAGCGCATCGAGGCGGTGCTGGCGCGGTTGGTGGAGCTTGGCTTCCGCGAGATGCCGGGCCTGCGCCGCACGCTCGTGATGTCGAGCCTTGCCTCCATCACCGGGCTCTCCGAGCGCGACCTGGAAGCGGCCCTCGAGGCGATCAAGTCACCGACACCGCGCGCGCCTGCACCAGAGGAGCCGGTGGAGCTCCGCACCGAGCGCGTCTACCGGCCCTCGCTCGAGGAACAGGGCTTCGCCCCGCCCCAGGCACGCGCACGCCGCGACGCGGAGCGCGGGCTCCTGGCAATCCTCCTGGCGCACCCCACGCTCTCCACCTCCCGTGTGCGGCTCGATGACGGCTCGTCGCTTCCCCTCACGGAGGCCATCACGCCGGAGAGCTTCCTGGACCCGGAGAGCCGGCAGATCTTCGAGCCGGTCCACGTATGGCTCGAGGATGCGCATGCCTTCACGGCGGAGGAGTTGCTGGCCGAACTGCGAGGCAGCACCGCCAAGTCCCTGGCCGTCGACCTGGTCATGCTGGGCGAGCGCCGAGCGCCGTCCGAGAACCAAGCATCCGAGCACTTGCAGGTGGCGATCGACGCCTTTGAGCGCATCCGCCGCGCACAGGCGCGCGAATTCTCCCGTTCAGGCAACGCAAACTCAGTGTCGACAGGCACTTCCGCCGAACCTGAAGCCCTCGAGGCCCGTCTGGAAGCGATCCGAAACCGCGGCCGAGACCCCACCGCCTTCGGACGGTTGCCCGGAAGTTCAGGGCAACGTGCTGCAGGGCCACCAGGCTGATCGCAATTCATGATGATGAAGTTGATGGATGTGAACCAAATTCCGCGTAATAACGATTCCCAAGCGCCCGTTTTCGCGCCTTAACCCAACGATGACCGATTTGTTCTGTTTGCGTTCATCGCGTCCGCAGAGCAACTGAGAACTGGACCACCACCTTGTCACTCGCACTCTCCGACCTTACCCCCGTCCTGCGCCAGCTTGTCGAGATCGGCCGCGGCCGCAAGTGGATCTCCTACGAGGAGTACATCCGCTGCGTGCCCGACGAGTTCGTCGAGCCCGAGAAGGTTGACGAGATGATCGTCCTCCTCGAGGAGCTCGGCATCGAGCTCATCGACGAGAGCGAGCGCAAGCGCCAGGGCGGCGAGATGTTCGACGCCCCGCTGCAGACGAACCTCAAGTTCCAGCGCGACGAGAAGAAGCCGAACAAGCCGCCGAAGGTCCAGATGATCGACGAGGAGGACGGCCCGCCGGTCGACTTCGACGGCGGCTTCGAGGACGAGCAGCACCTGCCCGAGGAGCCGGCCGAGGAAGAGATCCTCGACGACGCCGAGGCGCAGGCGGCTGTGGAGGCCGCGCTCAACGAGCAGGGCTCCAAGCGGATCGACGACCCGATCCGCATGTACCTCACGCAGATGGGCACGATCCCGCTCCTCACCCGTGAGGAAGAGATCCGCCTGGCGAAGAAGATCGAGACCACGCGCATGTGCTTCCGCCGGCTCACGCTGGCCAGCGACTACGCGGCGCAGATGGCCGTGCAGATCCTGAAGCAGGTGCACGCGGGCACCCTGCCCTTCGACCGCACCATGCGCATCTCGACCGCCGAGGAGAACCACAAGGAGACCCTCGCGGCGCGCATCCCCGCCAACCTGCCGACGATCGAGCGACTCCTCAACCGCAACCGCGAGATCTTCGAGGCGCTCGATACCACGCCCGCCGAGGCCAAGCGCGCGACGCTCCAGAAGGAGTTCGACCACAACCGCCGCAAGGTGGCGGTGCTCCTCGAGGAATGCTGCCTGCGCACCAGCCGCATCCAGCCGCTCCTGCGAAAGCTCCAGGGCCTCGACAAGAAGGTCAAGGAGATCCAGCACCAGCTGAAGAAGGCCGAGAAGCACCCCGAGCGCTTCGACCCGGAGGACGTCCAGGTCATGAACGACGAGGTGGACGGCCTGCGCAGCATGGTGCTCGAGAACGCCGAGGCGCTCGACGGGCGCGTACGCCGCATCGAGCGCGCGTTCCTGGAGTATGAACAGGCCAAGCGCGACCTCTCGGGCGGCAACCTGCGCCTGGTGGTCTCCATCGCCAAGAAGTACCGCAACCGCGGCCTGCCCTTCCTCGACATCATCCAGGAAGGCAACACCGGCCTGATGCGCGCGGTGGACAAGTACGAGTACAAGCGCGGCTACAAGTTCAGCACCTACGCCACGTGGTGGATCCGCCAGGCCATCACGCGCGCCATCGCCGACCATGCCCGCACCATCCGCGTGCCGGTGCACATGATCGAGACGATGTCGAAGCTCCGCACCATCCAGAAGCACCTGCTCCAGGAGCTGGGACGCGAGCCCACGGTCGAGGAGATCGCGCTCCGCGCGAAGATGCCGATCGAGGAGACCCGCCGCGTCATGAAGGTGAGCCGTCACCCGATCTCGCTCGACCGCCCGGTCGGCGAGAGCGAGGACAGCCACTTCGGCGACTTCATCGAGGACGAGCGCCAGTCCAGCCCGCACGAGGCCGCGTCCAGCGAGCTCCTGCGCCAGCGGATCAACGACGTCCTGCGCACCCTCACCTACCGCGAGCGCGAGATCCTGAAGCTCCGCTACGGCATCGGCGACGGCTACACCTACACCCTCGAGGAAGTGGGCCGCATCTTCAAGGTCACGCGCGAGCGCGTGCGCCAGGTGGAGAACAAGGCCATCCGCAAGCTGCAGCACCCGGTGCGCCGGCAGCGCCTGCAGAGCTTCCTGGACCAGGAAGAGGGCGGCGAGGAGTAAGCCGCGGCACGCACCGGCCGGTGCGGCAGCATCACGACACGATCACGGCGCGCGCCCCTCCACCGGGGCGCGCGCTGTCGTTCATGACTTCACGGAGCGACGCACGATGGTGCGGATCGCGAAGACGAGGACCACCTTCGGCCCCAGGTACATGGCCACCGCCATCCACCACGCGACGCCCCACGCCCACACCGAGGCCATCACCGCCGCCGCGGTGCCGATGACCGGCAGCCAGCAGAGCGACGCCGCGAGCGCGGTGGCCACCTCCGGGCTCGGGTTGTCCGAATGCTTCATGAACGCCAGGTAGATGGGCACCGCCTCCCACACGGAGAGGAGGAGCCAGCTGCCCACGATCAGGAAGCGCCGCGTGCGCAGCGAGGCCGGATCCATCGGGTAGTTCGCGCGTTCGAGGTCTCCGAGTGGTCCGGTCATCCTGCCATTCCTCCAGTTCCCGGCGCAGCGCCGGGATGCATCGGCGGCACGGCCGCCTCATGGGATTCCGCCACGATGGCGTAGGCCGCGCCGATCACCGCCACGAAACCGGGCAGGACAAGCATCCACGCCACGGACGACGATGCCACCTGCACGGCGATGGACGGCTCGCCACCGCGCCGCGCGGTGAGTGCGGCGATCTCCGCAGCGGCAAATGCCGCGCCGGAACCGACCGCCGCCGCCACCAACGCCAGCGCAAAGAGCGGCCACTGCACGCGACGCGTCGCACGCCACGACCATTTCACGGCGTCGATCCCGTTGCATGCCGGTCGATCGATGTCCGCGGCGCGCAGCGGCGCAAACCAGAGACGCGCGGAGATCCAGAGGATGGGCAGCACCAGCGCCAGCAGCAGCACCCCGCCGCACGAAGCCCCAACCGCCAGCACCGATGCCGGAGCGCCATCGGACGGCACGTGGCGCGAGAACGCGACGACGCTCGCAGCGATCGAGCAGAGGAACGCCGCCACCGGCAAGCCCGTCCCGGCAAGCAGGATGATGAACGACGACAGCACCACCGCTGGCCATCGCGCGAATCCCGCAAGCAGGTCACCGAGGCCACCACTGCCCTCGGCCGCCCGGGCGCCGGCAATGGAAAGCCCGGCGAAGACGGGCGCAATCACCAGGAGTTCGAGGAGCCACGGCATGCAGGTGGAACTCAGGAAATCGCCCTCGCCTGCAGCAAGCGCCTGGAGATCAGGCCCTCGCCCACGCGACGCGCCCGGGTCGAACTCGCCTGCGTTCTCCTGGAGCACCCGCACCACTTCCTCGATCTGCCGCATCGAACGCGCCTGGGCCATCTCGCC
>Ga0114968_10002323_pt1 | contig 14579 bp, 11 predicted proteins | sample M_130807_EF_Meta_FD_87020 | JGI IMG/M metagenome (GOLD analysis project Ga0114968, IMG submission 87020) | Freshwater microbial communities from Lake Montjoie, Canada to study carbon cycling - M_130807_EF_MetaG | ecosystem: Environmental > Aquatic > Freshwater > Lake | place: Lake Montjoie... | reverse complement strand
TATTGAGTTAGAGTGGGATGGTGGCGCAGGTGGCGCAGGTGGCAATAATTCTAACGTTACTTCGAGTTGTGTCTTTTTTGCTTTTGAAGTTTTCTTTTTTGGTATTTTTGGTGTTTCTGATGTCTTTGGTGTCTTTGGTGTTTCTGATGTTTCTGATGTCTTTGGTGTTTCTACCTGTAATTTAGTGTTAAGTATTATTTCTTGTTCCAAATTTTGAGATTGAGAAGGCATCGCCATTTTATCCGACAATGATACAGGTAGTTCAGTAGTTGTTTTTTTTACACGTTTTTTAACCTCAACTGGTTGTGGTATTTCAAAATGATTTACACTGTTTACTTCTTTTGTTTTTCTTAATTTTTGTTTATTTGACTTTTTTTTATTAACAGGTGGTATATAGTCCTCATCCTCGTCATCATCTACAACCATATCATCTTTAATATATCCTTCTTTAGTAAATTTAATAGTAGGATTATTTAGTAATTGGTTTTCTTCTTCAATTTCACGCTCATCTTCTTCATCGTGATCAGTTAAATTTTCAAAACCTCCATACAATTTATTGTATATTTCTGTCCATTCTTCAATACTCAAACATTGTGGGTTTAAATCATTAGAAGAATACTTTACCAAATAACATTCGTTAAAAAAAAGATTTTTATCAAATGGTGGAGGAAATTCATATTTATTTTCTTGTCCAGCTTTGCCTTCTTGATTACCATATATTACTATTTTAAAATCTTCTACTTCATAAATAAATTGTGCTTTAGAAATATCATATTCACTTGTTAGCGCAAGTATTTTCATCTTTAAAGATCCGGACATGTTAACTTGAACTACTTTCATTTTTCGAACTGCCATTTTTATAATTATTGTTTAAATTCTTTATACTCTTTAAGATTTTTAAAGAAAATACAAATACTATTATTTTATAATTACTATTTAATTTTTAAAATTGTTATAATTATTATTATAAATTAATATATTTATGGTGTAGTATTTATTATTAACAAATTAAAATAATATTTTTAACCCTTAAATTATCGGGTTAAATAGTTAAAAATTATTAAACAACTTTTTTTAAAGTTATTATAAATATTATTATAAATTAATAATATATAATAGTAATTATGAGTTCTCAAAATAACCAATCTAATAATACTAGTGATCAATCTAGTGGTATTTTTTCTTTTTTTAATTGGTTTAATAAGTCACCCAATAAAGAAACCAAACCTGACCCTCAAGAAACCAATCCTGACTCCAATCCAACTCAAACAGGTGGAAATAAAAATAAAACACCAAAAAAACGTACAAAAGGAAAAAAACATAGAAAAACACCAAAAAAGCAAAAAAAGTGTTAACAATTTAGTTACGTTATTCAACCATATAAAATATATTTACTATTTGTAAATATGTTTTATATTTTTTCCATTATAAAACAACTTATTTTTTTTATTATTATATTTATTTCTTTTCATTTTACTTTTAATTATTTTAGAAATCTTTTTTTAAATAAAAAAGGTATAATTACTCCAAATGAAAAATACGAAGAAATATACCAAATATTACATCCGAGTTGTCCTTTTACAACAAATATTAAATCTATACCAAAAGACATATCAACAAATAATTCACTTTCTTTAACAAACAATGAAATACAAACTTTAGAAAATGAAACCAACAATAAAACTATAAATAAAGAAAACGATATTGTTTTTTCGTTTTCCGATACTAAAGAAATAACCGAAAAAACAACTGAAGTAATTGAGACGTCAATAATATCATCTATAGATTACTAATAGGAACTATTTTACCTTGGTTTATACTTAACTCAATTATACGTATAGGCATCCATTTTTTAAATTTATAGTTAAACTGACATTCCATATTTACTTTTTTATTTAAATCTACATATTTATCTGGTTCTGAATTTTCAAAATCATCTTCCTCATCGCTTTCTTCTATATAATCCAAATTTATATTTTCTTTAATTTTTCTGAATATACCATTCATCATTTTACTTGTTTGATAATTTGATATAAATGCTATATCTACAAAAACATGTTTTTCACAGGATGTTTTATTAAAATTATTGTAAGCATATAATAAATATACATCATATTGAATGTCCGCCATAACTTCAAAGATTGTTTTTTTTTTATATTGTGGTTTATTAAATACAAATGAATAACCATTTTTATTAAAATATGAATGTGGTGAAATAGGAGGTGAATGTTTTTTTATAGTTGTAGTTGTTAATTTATTTTTAGATAACACAATTTGTGACGTTTGATTTTCAAATTCTAACATACCGTTTCTAGAAATTAAAACATTTAATATAGGTTTTAATTTTATTATTGATCGATATTGTATATGATGAATAGGATATGGTATATTTTGGAGTTCGATCGTCGTTTGTTCTGTGTTTTTAAAGAACATTGGAAGAACCAATTTTAAATTATTAACTATAAAAGAATCCTTAGAATCCGTATTTAATACATGTTGAAAAGGCGGCGGTGTTGCGGAAGGTAAGTAATCAAAATGTTCACTTAAAGATAATATATATAACATTATATTAATTTTTTCTTTGTAAATAGCATTTCTTAATGATTGTCCTTTATAATAAAGTATATCCTCTATAATAAAGAATCCGTTTACAATTGAACCGTAAAATATGGTTTCTTGTAACCATTCGACAATTTCACAAAAAGTATAGTTAACTGTTGCTACTTTAAATATATTACTAATTTTACGAAAGCGATTGAGCTCATATATAATTAATACTGGATAAAATGGAAAATTTACTGATTGAGAAGGGTTTATTGGTAAAGGTGAGGGTGGGGGTGAGGGTGGGGGGGGAAACTGACTTGGTTGTTCCTGAATTAATGTTATATATCCTATGTACTTTTTTGATTGCGGAATCGCAATACAAAATTCATATTCTTCTGATAATATTTTCGTATGACACATAGTTTCATACGAAAACTCGATAAAATTGGGGGTTTTATTTAACAAATATTCTTCCATTATTTAATGGTTAATTTTAAAAATATAAACAAGTTATATTTTACTATATATTGTTCTTTATATTGTTTCAATTTTTTATGAACGTTTTTTTGCGGTTTTACGAACACTAGAAGATTTTGGTGTTTTTTTAATATATCCAAACGATCCTTTTTTTGCGTAATACCCGTTTTTTTGAAGACGTTTTTCTTTTTTTGCTGTAAAATGCTTCTTTTTAGAAACTATTCTACCCCATTTATTACGAAAAAGGTCACATTTTACAAGGCCACCTTCCGTTTTATATGCTGTTCCGTTAAAAACTTGAATTCTTGACCCAATTAAATTTGGAAATCGTTTTCCTTCAATATGATAGTATCCATCTTCACCTCGAAGTGTTTTTCTATGATTTGTCATATATATTATACATTGGAAATTATGAAATTATGAAATGGAAATTATGTAAATAAAAAGAATATAAAAAATTGATTTGTTGTAATAGTATAAATTTATTATAGCAACTATTTTACAATTAATATAATTTTATAACTTGATTTATAATTTAAAATGTCATTAAAAGAAACGAATCAACCTATTTCAGAAAATACTGTAACTTCTAAAAAGTTTGTAGTAAAAAAAGCTAATTTAAAACCGACAACAGAATCTTTCGCTACAACAACAGAAGAAACTGAAATTTCTTCTAAATATCAAAAAAAAACCGACAAACAGCACATACTTGACAATCCAAATATGTATATTGGTTCTACCGAAAAAATAGAATCCAGTTTATGGATTTTCAATGAACAAACTCAAAAAATGTTGCTAAAACAAATTGAATATATACCCGCATTATACAAATTATTTGATGAAGTATTAGTAAATTCCCGTGACCATGTAGTTCGTATGATTCAATCTACAACAGAAAATAAGCAACCAGTTAGTTATATAAAAGTTAATATTGATGATGTTGAAACAACAGGTGGAACAATTACACTTACAAATGACGGTGATGGAATTGATATTATTAAACACACTGAATATGGTATTTATATACCTGAATTAATATTTGCTAATTTAAGAACTTCTACGAACTATAATAAGGATCAAAAACGTACAGTAGGAGGTGTTAACGGAATTGGTGTAAAATTGGTATTTATATGGTCATCTTACGCTAAAATAGAAACTATTGATCATCGCCGAAAATTAAAATACACACAGGAATTTCGTAACAACCTAAATGAAATTTCCGCACCTAAAATTGTTGCTTATAACGGAAAACCATATACCAAGATTACGTTTCAACCTGATTATGTAAGGTTAGGTATTTCATCTGGATTAACACCTGATTTAATTTCCCTGTTTAAAAAACGTACATATGATATTGCTGGAATTACCGACCATAGTGTAAAAAAAATAAAAGTATATTACAATGACAATGTACTTTCTGTAAAAAATTTCAAAAACTATATAGATATTTATTTAGGTGAATTAAGTAATACTAATGACTCGACTATTTCTTCATTAACTGAAACGGAAGAAGATCAATCCTCAGTGGTTTCATCGGGTAAACAAGATAAGGTAAAAAGCGTATACGAGGAAAACGGTGAAAGATGGGAGTACGCTGTAGCGGTTACGCCTACTGGAACATTCGAACAGGTAAGTTTTGTAAACGGTATTTCAACCACCAAAGGAGGAAAACATATAGAATATATTTTAGGTCAAATTACACGCAAGTTATCGGCACTTATTGAAAAGAAGAAAAAAATAGTTGTATCAGCAAATACAATTAAAGAACAATTAATATTATTTGTCCGTTCCGATATTGAAAATCCAAGTTTTGATAGTCAAACAAAAGAATGTATGAATACGCCTCCCACAAAATTCGGTTCAACCTGTTCCGTTTCCGATGCCTTTATTGAAAAACTTTCAAAAATAGGAATTATGGATACACTTTGTGCTCTTACCGATATTAAAGATAATAAAATGGCAAAGAAAACAGATGGAACAAAAACCAAAAATATTCGCGGAATATCCAACTTTATTGATGCCAATCACGCAGGAGGTGTTAAATCAAAAGAATGTATATTAATTTTGTGCGAGGGATTGTCAGCAATGACCGGTGTTGTTAGTGGTCTTTCTAGTACTGATCGTGATATATACGGTATTTACCCACTTCGAGGAAAACTTTTAAATGTTCGTGGCGAAAATATAAAAAAAATTTCTGAAAATAAAGAAATTACAGATTTAAAGAAAATACTCGGGTTAGAAACAGGACGAAATTACGCTACAATTGAAGACGTTTATTCCAAACTGCGATATGGTAAAATAATGTTTTTGGTTGATTCTGATACGGACGGGAGTCATATTAAAGGTTTATGTGTAAACGTTATTCACAGCGAATGGTCGTCATTATTTCGACTTTCCGGGTTTTTATCATTTATGAATACACCTATTTTAAAAGCATCAAAAGGGTCGGTTACACGTGTTTTCTATAATGAAGGTGAATATAATGAATGGAAACAAACTTCGGAGGGACAACCAGTTTTATCCGGCGCAGGTAAATGGACAATAAAATATTTTAAAGGATTGGGAACGTCAACCCCCAAAGAATTTAAAGAATATTTCGCAAACAAAAAGGTTGTTGATTTCGTTTATGACGAAAATATTAGTGACGACACAATAGATAAAATTTTCAATAAAAAAAGAGCGGATGAGCGAAAAACATGGTTGGAAAACTACGATAAAACATCGTATCTTAATACATCACTTCCTACTGTAAAATACGAAGACTTTGCTAATAATGAACTTATTCATTTTAGTGTATATGATTGTCAACGCTCAATTCCAAATTTGGTGGATGGACTAAAAACGTCGCTTCGTAAAATTTTATATTGTGCTTTTAAAAGAAATCTTACTACAGAAGTAAAGGTCGCGCAGTTTAGTGGATATGTAAGCGAAAATTCATCCTATCATCACGGAGAAACTTCTTTAAATAATGCCATTGTGGGAATGGCACAAAATTTTGTAGGAAGTAATAATATAAATCTTTTAGAACCAAAGGGACAGTTTGGTAGTATGTTAGCAGGGGGTCAAGACTCAGCAAGTGAAAGATATATATTTACTCACCTTAACCCACTTACAAGAACCATATTTTCCACAGATGACGATAAAATATTACATTATTTGGAAGATGATGGTATGTTAATTGAACCTGAATATTATGTTCCTATAATTCCATTTGTTTTAGTAAATGGACAAACAGGAATTGGAACCGGATTTTCAACCAGTATACCTTCATATGATCCACAGCAAATAGTTAATTATTTAAGAGAAAAAATTATTAGGGAACAAGAACAAACATCTAATTGTTTAATTGAAACTAATAATTCTACTGAATTTATTCCTTATTATGAGGGATTTAAAGGAACAGTGGAAAAAATGTCGGAGAATAAATACCTTATTAAAGGTGTATATTTAAAAACGGCGGAAGACCAAATACGAATTACTGAGTTGCCCATTGGAACGTGGACAATGCCTTATATTACATTTTTAGAATCATTAATGGACGGAGGAGTGGATAAAAAAGGTAAAAAAATTTTACCAATAATTCGCGATTTTATATCCAATTCTACTGAAAAAGTAGTTGATATACGTGTCATATTTCCAAAAGGAAAATTGGTGGAAATTGAATCAGATGAAGGCGGAAATGGAATATATAAGTTATTAAAATTAACAACAACTATAACCACAACCAATATGCATTTATTCGATAAAGAATGTAAATTAAAAAAATACGATACTATACAACAAATTATAGATGATTTCTACGGAGTTCGTATGGAAACATACATTACAAGAAAAACGTATTTAATTAACGAAATGTCCAAAATATTGTTAAAATTAACAAATAAAGCACGATTTATTCAAGGCGTATTAGACGATGTAATTGATTTGAGACGAAAAGACTGTAACACTATTAACGTAATGTTAACAACCATGAATTTTAATACTATAGAAAATACATTTGACTATTTAATTCGACTACCAATGAATACAGTAAGTAAAGAAAATGTGGAAAAGTTGTTAAATGAAAAGGCAAATGTGGAAATTGAGCTTGCGGAATTAGAAAGAACAACCGTTCAAAATATTTGGTTAAAAGAATTGGAAAAATTTGAAGAAAATTATAAATTATATAAAATTCGGCGTGCGTCAGGAATTGATGAAAATAGTGTAAATTTGGGCGAAAACAAAATAATAACAAAAAGTGTTAAACCCAAAAAAACGGTTAGTAGTATTAAAAAATAAACTTATTATACATTTTATATTTGGTGTATGTTATTTAATTGTATATAATTGTTTTGTTTGTTTTTTATTACTTTTTAACCATTTGCCGTTTCTTTACTTTTTAAAAATGTTCATTTTTTCTTATGTTGTAATAAAAAATGAAACTATAAATTTCTGGTATAAACTATATACAAAACACAAAAATCATTTACCGACAAATCCGTCGATATAATCGGCAAAGGGTTAATAATTTATTTACGAGATTTTTTTAAAGTTGTTGTTTTACGATTCTTACTTGTTGTTTTTGGTAATATGGAAGATTTTCTTTTACGTTTTTTTTCATTAGTTTGTGGTGAAATATTTATAGTTATATTTTTTGTTTTTTCTAAAAAATCGTAGGTTTTATATATAATAAATTTATAGGTGATTACCTTTTCCCAATCTTTATTTTTAATAACTTTAAATCCTTCTGTTGGATTAATTGTTATATTTTTTAAATCATTTTTAATAAAAGTAAAAAATTCACCAATTGTTTTTATACTAGTATTTCTTTTAATTGTTTCTATAGTTTCATTACAGTTAGTGTAATCAGTAAAATCAATAATATCAAGTATTTTAATTGGAAATTCAGGGTACTTTAAAGGAGGTAAATCACTTAAATAACGAGAATAAAACGTATTTCCGTAACATAAACTATAGAGTTTTTTTAATTCAATATCTATAATTTCATTAGTAGTTTCATTTTGAAAATGAAAAGTACTTGCGTCAGTTACACTATACGTTGAACCATATAAATCTATAATTTTTTTAATAAATTGTAATATCAAAGATATACTAGTACCGCAACTTTCTACTTCTAAAATATATATTCTATTATTACCAATATCATAATAACCGCTTATACAATTATCTATATTAAATTCAATATTATTATCATTATCACGCATAGTAATATCTAAATTAATATCGTGTTGAACTTTAAAAATATCAAATAAATTACCTATTTCTTTTTTTTTTCTTAACACTTCTTCTGTAAATTCTTCCATATACTATATCTTTATAAAAATAAAATATTTTTATTTTTAGGAATTCCATGTTTAATGATTTCCATATTTAATGGTTTTCATGTTTAATGATTTCCATATTTAATGGTTTTCATGTTTAATGATTTCCATGTTTATATAAAAATAATTATACGAATAACCATATGTTTTTATAAATGTAATAAACTATATATGACTATAGTAGATATTGATAATTTAGAATCGGTTAAACAGTATATTGATTTTCAAGAAAATTCGCAAATAAATAAAGACAAATACGGTGAAGTTTTTACTCCAACAATTTTAATAAACGAAATATTGGATAATTTGCCAAAACATCTTTGGAAAAATGAAAATTATAAATGGCTAGATCCATGTGCTGGCCGTGGTAATTTTTTTTTATTAGTATATGACCGTTTAATGAAAGGGTTAACTTCCATTTATTCAAACCCATTACAAAGAAAACAACATATTCTTTTAAATATGCTATATATGAATGATTTAAATCCACAAAATGTAAATATACTGCGTTCGGTATTTGGTTCAAATGGAACAAATATTTCAGGGGTTGATTTTTTAAAAAATACTGAAAATAAAAACGAACAGGGGGTATGGCCGGGTGTTAGCAAATTTAATGTTATTTTATTAAACCCTCCTTATCAAATTTCAAAGAAAGGTGTATATAAAGGCGGAAGAGGCAATAATCATACTCTTTGGGATCGTTTTATTGAAAAATCTATTAATATGTTAGATATTAATAATGGATGGATGGGTGCTATTACACCGGCTAATTGGAGAAGACCTGATCATTCATTATATAATTATATTGCTTCTAATTTAATATATTTACATATTTATGGAAAGAAAGAAGGATTGCGATTATTTAACGCACAAACACGATTTGATGTATATGTTATTAATGTAGTGGGTGAAAAAAACAAACAAAAAGAATTACCGTTAATTATTGATGAAAAAGGGGTTTTACATAATAATATTAATCCTTCTAAATGGAGGTTTTTACCAAATTATTCGTATGATAAGGTTAAACACTTTTTTTCTTTAAAAAAAACGTCAAATAACCCCGGAAATGTAATTTATAATTCTAATGAATATAATTCAAAAATACTTTCAAAACGTCGAACAGCGAAGGCAAAATACCCGGTTATTCATACAATGACAAGAAAAGGAATGGGTATTCGTTGGAGTTCAAAGAATAATAAACATTATGGAATTCCGAAAGTTATTTTAAACTTTAATGAAATATTATATCCATATAATGATTGGAAAGGGGAATATGGAATGTCTCAATTAACATTTGGTATTCCAATAAATTCAAAGAAAAATGGAGATGAGTTAGTTAAAATGTTTAATAGCAATGATTTTAAAGAAACTATAAAGGCTACGAAGTGGGGAAGTTTTCAAACAGACTATAAAATGTTTAATTATTTACGATAATTTTTTTTACGTCGAACTCTTTTAGTTCGTTTGTGTGATTTTTTTGATTTATTGTATTTCTTTGATCGTCTATACTTTGTTTTTTTTCCGCCTGTTGATTGCGGTTGTAAATGTTGTGAAGGTTGTGAAGGTTGTAAAGGTTGTGAAGGTTGTGAAGGTTGTGAAGGTTGTGAAGGTTGTGAAGGTTGTGAAGGTTGTGAAGGTTGTGAATTTTGAGCAGTAATTTGTGGTTGAGGAGTCAATTTTTGTGCAGCATTATCTATAGCATTATCTATATTAGCGTTTATTACTTTTTCAGTAGAATTTAAAACTTTTTTTGTAATATTATTAGCCATATTAGCCATATTAGCAAATTCCATACTATATAATTACTAATTATTAAAATTTTTTTTGTAAAATATAAAGATATTAAAAACACTATATTTCTTTAACCCCGTTGGCAAAAAATTGATTGTCTCTAAAGAGTATAAAGAATAGAAGTATAATATACTATCAAATCAATAACCACATTTACAATCTCTAAATTTAAATTAAACGCATATCAAAATGTCTTCTCAATCTACATCAAAGTCAGTTGTGTTGGCTCCTACCGATTGGGATACTTCAGCAGTTAAATATATGAAACCTTATGTAACTAAAAGTGGTTCTAAGACCATTAGTATTATTAGCAAACAAACCAGTCGTAGTCTTACTATTTCTACCCCTTGGATGATGACATGGGGATGTAGCGATTTTACGGATGCTAATGGTGACAGTGATGGACGTTTTAATATTTCGTTAAATTTTCCAAACGAAGATGAACGCACGCAAGAAACCGACCTTTTCCTTCAAAAACTAAAAGATTTTGAAAATCAAATTTTGGATGACGCTGTTAAAATGTCTGAAACTTGGTGGGGAGAGTCAATGAGTCGAGAAATTTGTAAACATACATTCTTTCCAGTTCTTAAATATAGTAAAAATAAGGATACTCATAAGGTCGATTATTCTAAACCTCCGTCATTTCGCGCAAAAGTGCCTAATTATGAAGGAGTATGGAAAATAGAAATTTACAATACTAAGGGGGAACTTATTTTCCCAAGCGAAAACCCGGATGAAACGCCTGATAATATTATTACTAAATTAAGTAAGGTTGCGTGTGTTCTTCAGAGTAGCGGTATTTGGATTGGCGGTAAGGGTTGGGGTGTAACTTGGAAATTAATTCAGTGTGCGATTAAACCAAAGGAAATTGTTTCTATTACAGGAAGATGTTTAATTAGTCTTCCCGCACAAACAGAACCAGAACTTAAAACACGTGCGGTATCAGAATTATCAGTCATCGACCAACCAGTTGAACCGGTAGTTGTAAGTTTTTCAAAAGTAACATCACCTACACCCGCCAAACATAATGTTTCTTCTACCGAAGCTGAAGATACAGACGATGAAATGGATAAATTAATAGATGAAAATATTACATCTGATGATCATTCGGTGTCAAACAATCAAACAAATACACCTACTCTTACAAAAGTATATCCCCTAGTAGTAGATACATTAACTGAAAACCCCAGCGAAATAGTACCGCCTCCAGTTCCACCGTCTGCTTCTGTTCCTATAAGAAAGGTTATTAAAAAAACAGTTGTAGCACCAGAAACAAATAATTCTTCGGTTGCTGTATCAGAAGTTCCCAAAAAAAAGGTTGTTAAAAAAGTTATACAAGATAAATTATAATGTGAAAATAAATTATATTATGTAGTATATATGTAATGTATATAGGTCTATGTATTAGTGTGTGTGCGTTTAAGTGTTCATGTTATTAAGTGTGTTTAAAAATAAAAAATCAAAACATTTTTTATTTTTTATAAAACCAACTCCAACATAATAATTATATTTCCACGAGTTTCTATATTAAATACATCATCCGAATTATATTTAGGTATTCCTTCTCCTAATAGTGTTATAACTTGATTTTTTTTTATTTTAATTTGGTTAATATCCAAATGTATGTTAAACCCATCAATTTCTAAATTTACAACTTCATTGTTAAAAATATTTTCCATTTTTAATAAAATCGTTAAACATATGTCATTACCAGTTTCATTTAAACTGATATATTTTATTTCAGGTGAACTTGTTTTTAAAATGGTAGTTGTATCAAATATACAATTATATGATATTTCATATGAATAGCCGTCATTGTCATCAATAACAACGTCATAACATAATTCGGTATTTAATGCCCAAAGAGGAATATATATATTATGTGTGCGAGAATAATACACATTTCCTTCCATTAAATCTTTGAATCTCGGTTTTAAAATAATATTAAACAAACGAGTTTCGTCGTATTTGTTGTCATTGGTATTAATTGGTTCATCGATTGTGGTTTTTATAAATTCTTCTATTTTATTTAATACATTTAACGATAAATTAAATATATTTTTGTATTTTATAATTATTTTATATACATTAAATAAAAGAACTTGGTTTGAACGATATTTTTGTAAAATAGGTATTACATTTTTTTCACAACAATTAACGATATTTGCGATTATTTCGGCAAACTTTTCTTGTTGTTTTTTTGGTGTTTTTTCGTATATCGTATTTATAAATTGATATATATATTGATTGTATTCTTTGGGTGAAAATGGCTGTGGTATGTAATCTGGGTCATTAAAACCTGTTTCCGAATTTAAAACATAAGTATAAGATTTTATATATTCATATGCGTCGTTTATTTTTTGAAATTGCTCAGTTGCGTGAGGGGTATTGTTTTTGTCTGGATGAAACAATAACGCCATTTTGTGATATTGATGTTTTGCGGTTTTTAATAAAGTTTCATAATTATTATTACATAAAAATTGTTGGTTTTCAGAAGTTAACTCGATATTTAATATATGTAATGCTTCATTTAAATCCATTATATATTATTCTTTAATAAAATATATGTATCTACATACATTTATATATTTTATTATTTATTGGTTTACAATATGAATAATGTAATATTTTTATATATTAGACCCAAAAATGAGACAAACTTTAACGAATATTTTGGGTGGTATTTTATAACAAATTGTAAAAATAATAAAATATTAACCCTTTGCCGTTTTTGGACTTTTTATGTTTTTTTATTTTTTCTTATTTTTTCTTATATTGTAATAAAAAATGAATCCATAAATGGTATTAACTATATAAATATTATTACAAAACACAAAATTTATTTACCGACAAATCCGTCGATATAATTGACAAAGGGTTAAACAATAAAAATAATAAAATTATAAACCCTGAAATCCGCGGGTTAAATCGTTAAAAGGTTAACGGATTGTTTGTATAATGATTTTTTTTATAACGAGGGGTATAAATAAAAACGTTAACCCTTTACCGTTTTTGAAATTGTTAATATTTTATTTTTTATATAGTAATAAAAAATGAAACCATAAATGGTATAAACTATATTCATTTTGATACAAAATTCTTTTACCGACAATTTCGCTGATATAACCGGTAAAGTTTTAAAAATTTATAAAACGTCAAAGAGTTAATTTTTACGTTTTGTAAATTTTTTTTGTTTTTTAATGATTTTATTGTTATTTTTTGAATTTTTTTTATTTATTTTTTGTGTAATTTTTTTATGTTTAACATAATTTTTAATTTTACTTTTATTTTCATAAATATTCTTATTTTTATATTTAATAGTTCGTAATTTATTTTTTTTACCTCCTGATAGTCGTGATGCTCCTAATAGACTATTAATATCTTCCATAAATTTTTCAGGTTTTTTATTTTGTTCTTCAAGTTTTTGTGTAACCTTATCCCACGTTTCCTGTGTAAATTGTGTAAATAGAGGATTATTTTTTTCCTTACTATTTAGTTTATCAAAAAATTTTGTACTATATTTGACAAAATTGTATCCATTTATATCTACACTCTCTTTAACAAGCTTTAATTGTTCAATAAAATTTTCTAATATTCCCCTGTTATTAGTATTATGTATTGCGGTAAGTCCCGTAGTTAATGCTTTATTACTATCTATTTGTTTAAGGTATTGTATAATTTCTTTTTGGGTGGTATTGTTTTGTGTGCTATTTAATACATCCATATTAGTTAATAATAAATTCATTTTGTTTTCATCATATGACAAATCAGGATTAACTGTTATATTTTTAACACCACCAATATCATTAGTATTACTATTTTTATCAATATATTCAATATATTCATCAGTTTCTTTACTTTCAATACCATCATCATTATTAGAATTATTATTCAAATTCGTGTTTTCAGATTCAAAATCATATAATTCTTCATCCGTATCAAATGGTATAGTATTATCTAAATTAAAGTCTTTAGGTACAATACTACTTTTATTTATTTTAGAATCACCACCTTTACCATTACCATCACCATGTGATAGTATATTAACATTAGTATCACCAACATCATCATCATATTTTTTTACATCATCTTTACCACCTTTACCTTTACCATCATCACCACCATTACCATTACCATCACCATGTGATAGTATATTAACATTAGTATCACCAACATCATCATCAGATTTTTTTACATCATCTTCACCACCTTTACCTTTACCATCATCACCACCTTTACCATTACCATCACCATGTGATAGTATATTAACATTAGTATCAACAACATCATCATCAGATTTTTTTACATCATCTTCACCACCTTTACCTTTACCTTTACCATTACCATTACCATTACCATCACCATGTGATAGTATATTAACATTAGTATCACCAACATCATCATCAGATTTTTTTACATCATCTTCACCACCTTTACCTTTACCAT
>Ga0114968_10002320_pt1 | contig 14590 bp, 13 predicted proteins | sample M_130807_EF_Meta_FD_87020 | JGI IMG/M metagenome (GOLD analysis project Ga0114968, IMG submission 87020) | Freshwater microbial communities from Lake Montjoie, Canada to study carbon cycling - M_130807_EF_MetaG | ecosystem: Environmental > Aquatic > Freshwater > Lake | place: Lake Montjoie... | reverse complement strand
GGTGGGGTTCCCACCACTCTTGGACGAGTGCAACTGTGGCTATCCGCGCACGTGCTCTTCATGATTGGCGCGGTGGGTGTGTCATCGGCGCTGTCTGCGCTCACCCTCATTCCGCTTGCAGATCGACTACCAGATGTCTCGTCCTTCAGGTTGCCTCTCCCATTGTTTTGGATGCTCCTGGCGTTGGCGATCTTGACGTGGCTCTCGCGTGCTGCCGCTCGGCGGTTGGTGTGGCTGCACTGCGGAATTGCTGTGGCCATCGTGGCGATGGGTGTCATGGGCGCGCTGTGGTTCCCGAGCGATCTCGTCATCGTGTCACTGCTGGCAAGCCTTCTGGTCATCGCTGATGCCGTTGCTGCCGCGCGCATGACACGGGTGAAGCCATGGACCGCCGCCACTTCCTCGTCCTGACCGCGATGTCGGCGGCGGGCGTAGGCATGTTGCGCGATGCATCGGTGCGAGCAGCAACCGCTGGCATCCCCTCGCCGACTGCCTCGCTGGTGTCCAGGTGGGACGCCGATCCGTGGTCCCGGGGGTCCTATTCGGCATTGGGCAAGGGCTGCAGCCCCAGTGTGCGGCGCGTGCTGGCAAATGCACTCATCGGTGGACGTGTAGTGCTTGCGGGCGAGTACGCCAGTGTGGAGTTCCCCGCCACCGCAAACGGCGCCTACAACTCAGGCATCTCGAGTGCGCGACGTCTGCTCTCTCGCGCCAACCCCAAACGCGCCATCGTGGTCGGCGCCGGAATCGCTGGTGCAGCAGCTGCACGCACTCTCATGGATGCGGGTGTGTCGGTAACCGTGATGGAGGCGCGAGACCGCATAGGTGGCCGAATTTTCTCTGACACCCGATGGGGCACACCGGTGGAGATGGGTGCGGCATGGATCCATGGCACGACGGGCAACCCCCTTGTTCCTCAGGCGCAGGCGGCCCACCTGACATTGCTGCCTACCGATTACGGCGACGAGGTCATCCGCGACACCGTCACGGGTCGAGAGAGCGGTCAGGCCAATGCAGCGGACACACGCCTGGTCGGTCTCACTGATGAGCTGGCGGATCTCGACTCGCCGCCGGCTGTGTCTGTCGCGTCGTGGCTGGGCACTCAAGGGTGGCGCCCCGATCGATTCGGTCAGTGGGCTCAGTCCGTCGAGGTCACTCAGGAGTACGGACTGGACCCGTCTCTTTTGAGTGCCGTTGCACTGCAAGAAGGATCGGATCCGCGCGGCGGCGACGTTCTGGTCGGCGGGGGTTTCTCAGAGATTCCAAAGCAATTGCTCGCTGGCGTCGACGTGCGGTTTGCAACCCCAGTTCTTCAGGTGTCACCCAACGGTTCATCGGTAGGTGTGCGAACCACTGCGGAAACATTGACGGCAGACGCAGTTGTGGTCGCCGTTCCTGTCTCCGTGCTCCAAAGCGGCTCACCGGTGATCAGCGGGATGCCTGCTCCTGTACGTGCCGCAATGCGCAGTCTGTCCACGGGCAGTCTGGAAAAAGTCGTCCTGCGATACGACGAGCAATGGTGGGGATCCGAGCAGGTGGTCGGCATTGTGGGAGGTGGCGTGCCCGGTGCACCCGCCGGCTCTCTCGCAGCTCTGCGGTGGACCGAGTACTACTCGCTCACTGACCTTCTGGGCTTTCCAGCGCTTGTGGGCTTTTCGGGTGGTCTGGCTGCCCGCAGCCGACCGACATCGGATGCCGCGTGCGTGAGTGAAGCGACGGCCGCGCTCGCCGCCGCCTTTCGGTGAGGATCAGTGACTGTGGTGAGAATTCACATGCGAAAGAGGCGCGCAGCGAGGGTAATCGAGGTGGCGTGTGTCGCCGCACTAGCGGCGACGGTGTCCGTGTGCGTCGCGCCACAGGTGAACGCCACTGACTCAATTGCATGGCGCTCGGTGCGTCTGAACGTGCAGACAGTGAGTGCCGCCGGCACGACATTCGCGTGGGCGGAGCTCGGGACCGGCTCGCCACTGCTCCTACTCAACGGCACAGCATCACCGATGAATGAGTGGGACCCCGCATTTCTTGCGGGCCTCGCCTCGAAGCACCGCGTCATCGTCTTCGACTACCCCGGACTGGGTGACTCAGGTCGGGCGCCGAGCACGTGGAACTTTGATGCCGCTTCGGATTGGGTCAGCGACTTCATCGCGCAGGTCTCGCCAGGTGCCCCGGTGGATGTTGTGGGATGGTCGATGGGTGGCTTCATCGCGCAGCGATTGGCGGTTCGTCATCCTGCGAACGTCCGAGCACTCGTGCTGGCCGCTACCAATCCGGGTGGATCGCAGGCGGTGTTGGGGCCGCAGTGGGTGCAAGACATCGACAGCAGTTCGTCGTCGGACGCGGACTATTTGCGCACTAATTATCCCGCGAGTGGGCGCGCGGCGGGCAAGCGATTTCTGGACCGACTCAACGCGGTAGTCGATAGCGGCGCCTATCCCGAGGTGGACACCCCTGATGCGACGCGCGAGGCCATGGTGGCGGCCGAGGATCCGTGGCTCGCCAGTGACGTCAACCTGCGCGACCTGCGCACGATCACCAAGCCAACACTTGTCATCACGGGCCGTCAGGACCTCATCACGCCGGCGACCAACAGCAGGCGTCTCGCCGCACTCATCCCTCACGCGCGTCTGACTCTGGTCCCCGGAGCCGGCCACTCCTTCGTGTTTCAGCAGCCAGCGGTTGTCACGGCAACGATCAACTCGTTCTTGGCTTCCGCGCGCTGAGATACCTACATCACAAACGGGTTCTCGTACAACTGGTTCCCGTCCTGCGCGGTGAAGCCCGGCAAAGTCGGATGCGTCATGGTGAAGTGCGCCTTGCACGGCTCATCAATGCGAAGTCCCCAGCCACGTCGCAGGAAGAAGTCCTGCAGCATGCCCTCGTTCCATCGGCTGTGTGTCCCAACGTTCATGAGCCGCGTGTGATCCTGCACCTCGCCGGCGGTTGCGCTGAGTAGTTCGTATTCAAGTCCCTGGACGTCCACGTGCAAGAGATCGGTGAGTTGGTCGTCGACGAGTAGGTCGTGCATGCGCACAGACGAGACGTCGCGATGACTGACATGCGCACCGCGGTAGTCGACATCGGTGCCGGGCAATGTCCATACCGCTGCACCCATGTCCTCTGCATCCACGAGTGGGAATTGCAGGACCGTGGCTTCGTGCCACACGGCCGCGGCCACGATGCGCAGATCAGCGGTCTGCGGAACGGCCATTGCCTCCGCGATCTTGGTCGGCGAACCCTCGACGAGCTCCGTGGAGAGTGAGTTGTCGTCGGCGTGCTGCAGCGCCCACTGCACCTTGATGGGATCAGCCTCGACCGCAATGCCCTTAGCCGCTAGACCCATGCGACGGGCAACCACAAGGCCAGCGACCGCCCACGGCGCCCAGCCTGCACCCACTTCGACGATGCGGAAGGTGTGGCGTGCGGTGGCCAGGGCCAGGCCGAGAGCCACGTACTCCGAGTCCTCGCTTCGGTAGCCGTCGTCGGGGATCGGGAGCATTGGCGTCACCGTCCCGGCGAGTTCGGCGGGCGCCCATGGCAGCATCGAGATGCGGGTGCGCACTCCCATCCAGTCGACGTGGAACTCGGTGTTGGCGCTTGGGAGGGTCGTGGCTCGCATCGACTCCAAAAGCACCGGATAATCAGCCGGAGCAATAGGTACGGAGACTCCATTGCCCAAACTTGGGATGGATGGCGTGACAGGGTGATGCTCGGGCTCGTCCCGGCGTGACCGGCGTGCTAGCAAGGCCATAGGCAGGGACCATAGGGGACAGACAAGGGATTGGCGGGCAATGCCAAAAACTGCATCAGCGACACGTCGTGTCGTGATCGTGGGGGCCGGATTCGGCGGACTTGCCTGTGCGCGCAAGCTGGTTGAGCACGACTCCATTCACGTCACGCTTGTCGATCGGCATCCCTATCAACTGTTCGCACCACTGCTGTACCAGGTGGCCACCGGTGGCCTCCCCGAGGACGACATTGCATATCCGGTCCGTGCCGCGATCCCTGGTGTGGACTTTGTGCGCGGCGATGTTGTCAGGATCAGCCCCGAGGCGAAGAACCTGCGTCTCGCCGACGGCACGGTCATCGAGTGGGATGAACTGGTCCTCGCGGTTGGCAGCGTCGGCACCACCTTCGGGATCTCCGGGGTGTCAGAGCACGCCCTGCAAATGAAGGACATCCCACAGGCCCGCGCCATTCGTCGCCGTCTTCTGCAGACATATGAAGATGTGCAGTTTGGCCGCAAGCCCAAGGAAGCACTTCGTGTCGTAGTGGTGGGCGGAGGCCCGACGGGTGTTGAAGTCTCGGGTGCGGTCGCAGAACTTCAACGCGGCATGGCGCGCGAGTTTCCCGACATCCACGAGCATGCCACGGTCACGCTTGTCGAAGCCGCCCCGCGAATTCTGATGCCGTTCACTGAGAAGAGCAGCGCCCACGCCAAGCGTGAGCTCGAAGAACTGGGTGTGCGCGTGCTCGTCGACTCTGCGGTCGACCGCATGTATCCCACCGACGTGCACCTGAAGTCTGGTGAAGTCCTCACCGCGGGCACGATTGTGTGGGCCGCGGGCGTGGCCGCGCCGGAGCAATGGGCAGAACTCGGCACGACCGATCGCTCCAACCGTCTGGAAGTCAGCCCGACACTGCAACTTCATGACGACGTCTGGGTTATCGGCGACATGGCACACGTGAAGGGCAAGGACGGCCAGCCGCTGCCCATGGTTGCGTCGGTGGCGATGCAGCAGGGCCGCTATTGCGCCGCTGCCATCGTCACGCAACTTAAGGGTGAAAAGGTCGAGCCGTTCTCGTATACCGATAAGGGTCAGATGGCGACGATCGGTCGACGCCGCGCCGTGGTCGAGATGCCCAACGGCACTCGCCTGCACGGAACTCCCGCGTGGCTGGCCTGGCTGGCACTGCACGTCTTCTACCTGGCCGGTGGGCGTCAACGCGTGAGCGTGATCGCCGACTGGTTCTGGAATTACATCGTGTGGGGCATCGGTCCGCGTAGAACCGTCATCGACTGAAGGTTCGTCAGACCACGCCGTAGAGGCGATCGCCAGCGTCGCCAAGGCCGGGAACGATGTAGCCCTTCTCGTTGAGGCGTTCATCCAGGCCCGCGGTGACAACCGTGACGTTGACGTCGCGACCGGCGTATTCGTCCTCGACCCGCTTGAGGCCTTCGGGTGCTGCGAGAAGGCAGATGGCCGTGACATCGCGCGCGCCGCGCTCGAGCAGCAGGTTGATCGCGGCGACCAATGTCCCGCCGGTGGCGAGCATGGGATCGAGAACGAACACCTGGCGATCATGGAGGTCATGCGGCAGCCGGTCGGCGTAGGTGGTGGCCAGCAGCGAGTTCTCGTCGCGCACCATGCCCAGGAATCCCACCTCGGCGGTGGGCATGAGGCGCACCATTCCGTTGAGCATGCCCAACCCCGCACGCAGAATGGGCACCACGAGCGGCTTGGGCTCAGCCATTTCGACACCCACGGTGGGGGCGACAGGCGTCTGAATCTCCATGGGCACCACCCGAAGAGAATCGGTGGCTTCGTAGGCCAGGAGGGTGACAAGTTCCTCGGCCAGCAGGCGGAAGGTGGCCGAGGATGTCTCACTTCGGCGCAGACGCGTGAGCTTGTGGGCGACCAGTGGGTGATCGATGACCAGAGTGCGCATGGCGGCGAGACTAGTCGTCCGGATGACCGCATGACCCGCGACGTGCAACCATCACCCTGTGAGCGCAGATTCGGTGACTGACGACGACGTCGATTTCGCCCTGGCGGTGTACCGCGAGGAGGGACGATGGGTCGTCGCGACCCTGCCCGCCAGAACTGCCACGACAGCCGACCACCTGGTGGCGTCCATGCGTCAGCTTCCCGGCGAGGGCGGGGTATTCGGCATCGCCTGCATCGCCGACGAGTTCTTCGTCATCCTGCGCACGGCACCCGGCGGCGTCCGCGGGTTGATCAGCGATGGTGCGTGCGTGCTCGACTGGTCGCTTGCGGTCGAAGTGGCCGACCTCATCGGACTTGACTGGGACGAGGACGATCTCGAAGAGTTCGAGCCGGTCGGCGATCTGCAGGTGTGCGCTGATTTCGGACTGGATACTGACGAGCTGCTGATGATCTGTCAGGACGAGGACCTGCTGCCTGACGAGCAGGTCCGGGCCGTTGCCAAGCGCATGGGCTTCGGCGCTGAACTCAGCGCGGTGCTGCGCTCTCGATGATCCACGGGTTCGACCATGCGATGGCGGCCGCTCTCGCGGAAGCACGAGCCGCCGGTGAGTCCGGCGACATCCCCATCGGTGCGGTGGTGCTCAATGCCGCAGGTGACGTCATCGCAAGCGGGGGCAACGCGCGCGAGTCGCTGCAGGACCCGACCGCTCATGCGGAGGTGCGCGTCCTGCGCGACGCAGCACGGGCGCAGGGCGACTGGCGGCTGACCGACTGCACGCTGGTGGTCACCCTTGAGCCCTGTCCGATGTGCGCCGGAGCAGCCGTGATGGCGCGGGTGCAGCGTGTTGTCTTTGGCGCATGGAACGAGGAGTACGGTGCGGCTGGCTCCCGGTGGGACCTGCTCCGGGACCGCCGGCTACCCCATCGCCCCGAGGTCGTCACTGGCGTAATGTCGGAAGAGTGTGGCGAGCTCGTTCGAGCGTTTCTGGCTGAGCGCCGACCGGCCGACCTTGGGGATGGGATGGTGCGATGAGCCTTCGGCAACGTCCCCCCATGCGCCGGCGCAAGTCTCGGCCCACGTGGCTCCTGGCCGTAGTGATTCCCCTTGTCGCACTCGTCGTGATCGGCGTGGGCTTTGGCGTCTACACCCTGATGCGCTCTGGAGATTCGGCGTCACCCGAGGCGTCGACCAGTGCGGCTCCGTGCCCGTCGACCCCCGCAATCGCGGTCGCACCGCTGCCTGATCCGACGGAGATCAGGGTCAACGTGTACAACGCCACCTACCTCAAGGGGCTCGCGGCATCGACCGCGGCCGAACTCAAGACGCGCGGGTTCCTGATCAAGGATGTGGGCAACGATCCCAAGAAGTTGCCCATCACGGGCGTGGCCGAAATCCGATACGGGCCAAAGACTCAAACGTCTGCGCAGTTGCTGCAGTACTACTTTCCCGGTGCAGAGCTCATCAACGATGGCCGCCGCGGCAAGTTGATCGACATTGCACTCGGCACGGGCTTCCGGCCGATTCCCGCGCAGCCCAAGATCAACGACCAGGTCGCCATGCGAGCCGTGCCAAGCCCAACCGCAGGCGCCTGTGCCAGCCCGGCTGCATCGGGTCTCGCGGGTTCCGCCGACAATGGCAGCTCGCCCGCGCCCACCCCGGTCGCTTCCTGAGACCGGAGCCGTCTTACGTCAGTCGCGAATTACTTCAGCGGGTTGTCCAAGGCGTAGGTCGATGTGGCGGCGTCTGCCGGACCACCTTTGGGGAACGCAAGGGTCATACCGGAGAAGACTGATACGCCGGCGCCCGATGCGAGGCGACCCAATGTCACCTTGGCCGGGAATTTCTCCGCCTTACCCGCGACGCACGTAGGTATGCAGGGATTCCACACCAGGGTTCCCGTTCCGCTGGCCATGTTGTTCGTCCAGGCGGACCACTTCAGACCCGTCACCATCAGGTTGGCATCCGCACATGACAGGTTGATCTCCTTGGGCTTCGCTGTCGCCTTGCCCTTGCAGTTCACCACGCCCGGCTTAGCGGCGGCGCTGGCCGGGACGGCACTGGCGGCCGTTGCCATCAAAGCCACACAGGTCACGGCTATGACTGCGGGCATTGAGCGAGTGCGCGACATGAGGGCTCCTGAGTCGGAAAAGAGGACATGTAGTCCTGAGGTGACGGTACGGCCTTGAACGAAGAACCGCCGTGAGGCGGGCACGACGACTGTGGTGTGGCTTTCCTACTGAGTTACCTGCCTTTCCTCACAAGACTGCGCGCCGCGGGGGAGCGGGGCTTGAGCCCCGTGCATTTATTCAGGCGGTGAGATAACGTGATTCAAAACTGAAGGGGTGTTTGCGATGAGCGCAGACCAATTAACGATGTCCAGTACCAAGTCCTGGCCCGCACACGACACGGCGACGTGGCGGACCGTTCAGGACTACTCCACGCCGATCGACCCCGGCAGGGTTTCATCCCTCCTCGCGGTTGAGTGGGATCGCTTCCGGTCCACCACTCCCGCCTCCGCTGAGCATCACGCTCGCGCACAACGCTCGCTTCCGCTGGGGGTGCCATCCTCCTTCCAGCACTGGGATCCGCACCCGATCGCGATTCAGTCCGCACGTGGCGCATGGGTCACCGACGTCGACGGACGCAGCGTGCTCGACATGTCCATGGGCTTCGGCGCCATGCTTGTCGGCCACCTCAACCCGGTTGTCGTAGATCATGTGTCGCGCATGCTTCACGAAACCGGCACCCTGTTCGTCACGCCGGCGCCCATCTCGACCGAGGCGGCAGAGCGCGTGCAGCGCCGATTCAACCTCGACCTCGTGCGCTTCACCAACTCCGGCACCGAGGCCACGATGTACGCCGTGCGCACGGCTCGTGCAGCCACCGGTCGCAAGGCGATCATCAAGATCGAGGGCGGCTACCACGGTGGCTACGACCCGCTGACAGTCTCGGTCAAGCCCACACTTGACCAGGCCGGGCCCGCCGATGCGCCAGTTCCGGTGGTGCAGGGGGACACCGAGCCAGGCGTTGTCTACGTGGTTCCGTACAACGACCTTGATCGACTTGAGCAGGTGCTTCGCATGCATGCGAGCGAGGTTGCTGCACTGATCATGGAGCCGGTTCTCGAGAACCTCGCGATCATCGTGCCCGATGCGGGCTACCTGCAGGGGGTGCGCGAGGCGTGTGATCGCCATGGTGTCCTGCTGATCTTCGACGAGGTCAAGACCGGCCTGACTGCCGGCTACGGCGGCGCATCGGAACGTGTCGGTGTGGAGCCAGACCTGCGCACGCTGGCCAAGAGCATAGGCGGCGGCCTTCCGGTCGCGGCGTTCGGTGGCAAGGCCAGCGTCATGCAGACCGTCATCGACGGGCGGATGGCGCACTACGGCACCTACAACGGCAATCCGTTGGCGATGGCCGCGGTGATTGCTGTTGACGAGGTGTGCACACGCGAGGCGCTTGCCGCTGCGGAGCAGCGCAACGATCGCGCGATGAGCCGCATGGATGCTGTGATTTGCGAATTCGAGTTGCCGGCGCACACGGTCGGCTTCGGCGTCAAGGGCGCGGTGACGTGGTCACCCACACCGGTGCGCAACTACCGCGACTTCAAGAACGTCGACTTCGCGATGGCCGAACTCAGCTGGCTGTGGTGGCTCAATCGCAACATCCTCACACCACCCGGTATGGATGATCAGTGGCTGGTGTCACTTGCACATACCAATGCGGACATGGATCTGCTGGTCACCGGGATTCGCGAGCTCGCGGTGGCACTGCGCGCGTAGCCGAGGTGCCGGGCCTCACAGCCGCTTGGCGAGTGCTTCGCCAAGTCGAGTGAGGCCTGCACTTCGTCCGTGCTTGGGAACGACCACGCGGATGATGAAGACGCCATCGGAGGCGACGGCTGCTGAGAGCGCGTCGTCCATCTCCCGCTCGGTCGTCACCCGTCGACTCTGACCGGTACCGATCACACGTGTGAGTTCCTCCGCGGCCAGCGCAGGGATGTCGTTGAAGGATCCATCGAGCATCGGCCGCTGGGTGCCAAAGCCCTGGTTGTCCAGCACGATGACGATCACCGGTACGCCGTGGAAGGCGCACGCGGCCACCTCAAGCCCGGTCATCGCGAATGCGCCGTCGCCAACGATCACGACCGGGCGATGATCCGGGTCGGCTCTGGCCGCACCCAAGGCTCCGGGAAGCGCGTATCCCATGGTCGCGTAGTACGCGCTTGAGTGCGCCCACGCTGGAACTCGCATGTCGACGGACGAGAAGAGCGCCTCGCCCGGATCCAGCAGCAACCCGTGTCGTTCGTCCAGATGCGACTCAATGGCGCGGACGGCGCGCTCCACTGTGATCGGTGCATCGACAGGAGTGAACGTGGGGTGCTCGGGAATCGGATCGTGCGGGAACGTCAGGCCCTCGGCCTTGACAGCCTGAGCGAGCGCCGGCAGGAACATCCCGATGGGCACGTTGCGATAGGTGCGGCTATGCACGCTGACCTCGTTGTCGGCGATGACGACCTCGCGGCGCGGGTCCAGATGTGCGGTGAAGGCGCCGAGGGTGAGGTCGGTGTGCATGACGCCGATGCTCAGCAGGAGATCGACATCCTCCACTCGGCGCACGATGACATCGGGGCTGACCGCGCCCATGTAAAGACCCAGGCCAAGTGCGTGGCGCTCGGGGAAGACGCCGCGGCCGAGTGAACTCGTGGCCACCGGAAGCATTGCTGACGTCGCCAGGTCGTACAACGACGACTGGCAGTTGCGCGGTCGTACAAGAGCTCCGACATGGATTGCCGCGGTGGAGGCGGCGCGAAGTTCGCCCATGAGATCGTCGAGGGCATCCTGCAGCGCACCCTCATCGACAACAGGCGGGGTGGGCGTGATGTCGAAATCAGGTGCATCGATATCGGTATGGGCCATGTCGCGCGGCACTTCGATGTACCCGGGCCGCTGTTGCTCAATCATGGTTCGAATGATGCGATCGATCTCATCGGCCGCGGTGTGACGACTGCTGAGTACTGCTTGAGCGCAGGTCAGGTCCTCGAAAACACGCAACTGTGTGTCGAAGCCCTTGACCTTGTGATGCAGCATCGGGTCGCCGGCGCGCTCATCCATGCCGGGTGCACCACTGAGAATGAGCAGGGGAACCTGCTCTGCCCATGCGTTGGCTGCGGCGTTTGTCACCTTCAGGCCACCGGCCCCGTAGGTGACCGCGACCACCCCGAATCCCTTGATGCGGGCGTACGCATCGGCCGCGAAGCCGGCTCCCTGCTCATCTGTAGTGACCAGGATCGGCAGACCCTCGTCCTGCATCGCCCCAAAGAGCCTCAGGGCGAAGTCACCGACGATGCCGAATGCCTCGGTGACGCCCAGTTCCCGAAGACGTAGGACGAGGTGATGGGCGACGGTGGTAGTGGCCGTGGTCATGGGCGGATCATTGCATTGCGGTCGCCTGCCGTGCTCCGTCGCGAGTGGGTAGCCTGTCCGGGTGAACGCGCCTGCTGAAACCGTGCCGTTGAGCACTGTGGGTGCGCCATCGGTACTCGCGAAAACGAATGCTCCGCCGTCCCTCACGGTGGACGCGGAGACGCCTGGCGTTGTCGAGGCTGTCGAGGAGATCGCCCGCATCCTGCTGGCAGCCGGGGCCACCCTTGATCCCGGTCTGATCGTCCTGGAGCGCTCGGGTCACGTGACTTTGGCCAGTCAGGAAGACCTGTCGGGGAGGGCCTTCATCGACCTGCCCACGGCCACTCTGATTCCTACTGATCACCTTGTATGGGACGACACGTCAACCGACGTCACGGTGGTGGCTGGTCATGAATCCCTTACTGACCTGCAACGAGAGTTGCTCGATCTGCACATCGCACTCTGGAATGCCACGGGGAAGCGACGTCATTTCCTTGACCACCACCCCAGGGCCACCACGGAAGCAGGCAGCGAGTTGGCAGCTGCTATCGGCGAGATCCGCCCGGGGTTCGTGCCGAGCGCCACGACGGCAACTCTTCTTCGTACCCGCACCTTCGGCCTGAGTCAGAACGACACCACCAAGTCGTCAGTGATCATGCCGATCCTCGAGCTCGCCGACCACCATCCGCAGGGCGCTCCATACGGGTTATCAGATGGAGGGCTTGGGGCCCAATACCGACATGTCGACGACACGGCGATTACTTATGTGCGTTACGGGCCTGCGCGAGATGCCATTGATCTGGCATGTCACTACGGCTTCGCGACGAATGACCCGGAGTTTGCGATCAGCGCGCCCCTGAGTCTTGACCTCGAGGCCTTCGGCGAACTCGACATCAAGCGCACACTGAATCGGCGCGCACCAGCTCAATGGTCGGCGGACTCAGAGGAACTCGTGATCAACTACCTGGCCCTTGACCCGCGCGTGGGCTTGTTCGAATCCCTCTATCTGCCGGTGCGCAAGTACGTGGAAAGTCGTGGCGCAGGTTCTGAGATGGCGCGAAACCTGGCCATGAGGGCATGCCACACCGTGATTCAGCTGAACAAAGAGCTCGTGCTGTCGCTTGGGGAGCATGCAATCGCGAACGGAACCGGTGGTGGTGACATTCTTGCCGCGGCTGCGGAACATCAATGGCAGCTGCTGGATGCGGTGGAGACGCTGGGATGACGATGTCCGCGGAACTGGAGCAAAGCCACGAGGCTGAGCGGTGGGAGTACGCCCTCAACCTGCTTGCTGCACGGGTCGGCGCACTGATGGGAGCCGATCGAGAATCCGGTGGCGGAGCAGGTCACCGTCGCGGGTCGGGGCTGTCGACGGAAGACGTAGAGCGCGAGGCTTCAAGTCCGGCTCCCGCGCCTGTACCAGGCCTTATCCCGTGGAACGCGCTGCCTGAGTCGTTGACCATCCTCGCGGAATACCTACCTCTCGACCTCACAGACCTCGCGATTGTGCTGTGTGCGGCCGCACCCTCATTGGATTCAAGATTCGAGCGTTTCTACGTCGTGCTCAACAACGACGCCGACGCGCGAGGACCCCTCGTCTCCACTGCACTGCGAATGGCCGGTATTTCCCCTCTGGATTCGCAGGCGCGTTCCCGGTTTCGCCCTGATGCGCCCCTGATGGCACTTGGGCTTCTCGACGTGGGTCCGAGTTCGCGGGCGCTTGTCTCCCGCGTCATCACCGTCCCCGAGCGGGTCGTCGCGCATCTCCTGGGTGATCCCACGCCCGAACCGAGCATCCTGCGCGCCCTCGTGACGCACGACCACGAATTGCTGGACCCCAGCTTGCTTCCGGAGGCACCACCCATCACGGAGCTCCCGGCGATCCTGCGCGGCCGTCCCGGGAGCGCGTCCATCGAGCAGGCCCGGCGCTATGTGCTCGACACCGTCGACGTCGAGCCACTCATCCTTGACCTCTCCATGATTGAGGTCGATCAGCAGCAGCCAAGCGCACTGGTGCGAATGATGTGCCGGGAGGTCGCGCTCTCGAGCCAGCCGATGATCATTGACTGCCGGATGTGCAGTGCCGACACTCCTGTGATCGGCCTCGTGGGTGAATTCATGGACCTTGGTGCCCCGGTCATCATCGTCACTGACATTCGGCGTGACTTGGGAACGTGGACCCGTCGTGCGCTCACCCTTTCGCTGCCATCGGCCGAGCTGCGGGCCGCCTGGTGGAGCGCGCTTGCGCCGAATGCGGATCCGAGGCTGGCGCAAATCGCTACGCATATCGATCCGGTTGATCTTCTCCGTTCGAACGCCGAAGGTGACTCGATCATCGTGTCCCGGGCCCGGGGCAGCCAGCGCAAGTCGCGAGTCACCACGGTGACCCCGTCCGTGCGGCTGGCCGACGTGGTTCTCGACGGGTTCCCGGCCATCCAGCTCAACGAACTTGTCGACCGCGTCCGCTACCGCTCCACGGTGCTGGACGAGTGGCGAATGCGCCCTGGCGGCTCACGCGGTCGCGGGGTCACCGCGCTTTTCGCCGGAGAGTCAGGTACCGGCAAGTCAATGTCTGCAGAGGCGCTGGCAGGCGAGCTCAACGTCCCACTGTTCTCGGTCGATCTTGCGAGCATTGTTGACAAGTACATCGGAGAGACCGAAAAGAACCTTGAAGAGGTTTTCCGAGCGGTGGAGAACGAAGACGGCGTGCTGCTGTTCGATGAGGCCGACGCGCTCTTCGGCAAGCGCTCGGATGTGTCGGATGCGCGCGACAGGTACGCCAATATCGAGGTGGCCTACCTGCTCCAGCGCATCGAGTCATTCGATGGCTTGGCGATCCTGACCACAAACCTTCGGGCCAATCTCGACGAGGCGTTCCAGCGCCGCCTCGACATGATCGTCGACTTCCCCGAACCCGATGCCGCGGGACGCAAGCTGATCTGGGGTAAGGCCCTTGCCGGGTTCCCCGAGGCCTTCACAGACGAGGATCTCGAGACACTTGCAATCCTGGACATCACGGGTGGCTACATCCGCGCGGCTGCCATCAGTGCCGCCTACAAGGCGGCATCACAAGGTGAGCGGATCCAGCGGCGACACGTGCTCTCCGGCGCGAAGGACGAGTGGCGCAAGTCGGGCCGCCTGAACTTCCCCGACCACGCCTTCGTCGGGTGGACGTAGGTCAGTCACCTTCTGTCGTGAGCAACTCTGTCGTGAGCAATTCTGTCGGAAGTACTTGTTCCCTCACCTTTTACATGGGTAAGGGCCCCTGAAGGGCCCTTACCCATATGGCGGTGGCGGTGGGATTTGAACCCACGGTGAGCTTTCACCCACACACGCTTTCGAGGCGTGCTCCTTTGGCCACTCGGACACGCCACCGCCGGAGAGGGTACAAGACAAAGCGAGGGCGACCTGACGGTCGCCCTCGCTGACTGGCGGAGGTTACGGGATTTGAACCCGTGAGGAGTTTCCCCCTACACGCTTTCCAAGCGTGCGCACTCGGCCACTATGCGAAACCTCCG
>Ga0114968_10002319_pt1 | contig 14597 bp, 11 predicted proteins | sample M_130807_EF_Meta_FD_87020 | JGI IMG/M metagenome (GOLD analysis project Ga0114968, IMG submission 87020) | Freshwater microbial communities from Lake Montjoie, Canada to study carbon cycling - M_130807_EF_MetaG | ecosystem: Environmental > Aquatic > Freshwater > Lake | place: Lake Montjoie... | reverse complement strand
TGGGATTGGCCAGAAACACGATTTTGGTTTTGGCTGTCACCTTGGCCAGAATGGCATCGACATCGGCAGTCAGTTCGGTTTCGGGCGCGACAACCGGCACGCCACCGGCGGCCAGCAGGGCGATTTTATAGACCAGAAAACCATGGGTGGTGAAAATGCCCTCGTCGCCGGGGCCGACATAGGCCGAGGTCAGCAGCGACAGGATTTCGTCCGAACCCGAACCGCAAATGATCCGGCCCGCATCGAGCCCGTATTTCTGGGCAATGGTTTCGCGCAAGGCAGTCGAGCCGCCATCGGGATAGAGTTCGAGATGGTCGGCAGCGTTTTTATAGGCGGCCATCGCCTCGGGCGATGCACCCAGCGGGGTCTCGTTGGAGGAGAGTTTGTAGAGCTTGCCCGCCGATTTCGAGCCACTTTTGCCCGGAACATAGGGATCGATGCTCATGACACCGGCACGGGGTTGGGGACGATCAGGCAAAGCACTCATCAGATAATTCCGTATGGTTGGAAACGCGACAATCCGGCTGTCTAGTCTTGTGGCAGTTTGAAGCGGGCAGCGTGGCTGCCGATCTCGGTCCAGTCGAACCGGCCGACGCCCAGACCCGCCATAGCACCCGTCAGCGTTTCGGTCGAGACCGAACCGGGTGCTGCGACCAGCAAAGTCAGGCCGTTTTCATCACCGGCCGAGGCCTCGATATGGGCATCATGCACTTCCAAAGCCTTGCCGAGACCTTCGCGCCAGCGTTCGATACCCAGCGCATAAAGCACGACTTCGCGGACGGTGGCATCGGCAATCGGCTTGGATACGACATAGATCGGTGTGCCGGCGGGATGGTCGGGCCGCTCGACAAAGGGCAGACGGGCGATGATTTTGGGGCTGTCGGGGCCGGACAGCGGGATCCACCACGAGCCGCCGGAGCGACCCGGATCAGCCGGAAAAATTCCGAGATCACCGGCCGAGGCCGCCACCGCATCGATCACTTCCTGCGCATTGCGGTGGGTGCGATAGGGCACCGTGAAACCGAAATGGAAGCGGGCGGTGTCGCGCATCTTCTCGTCGCCGATCGAGCAATCGGCATGCACGGTATAGGGAGCCTGCACATAGGTGAAGGTCGATACAATCACCCGCCAGATGCTTTCGACCGTATCGAACGGCAACAGGCCGTGATGGCGTTCGGCCAGACGGCGCATCTGGTCGGCTTCGCGGCCCGGACGGAACGCAGAGCCGGAGGTTTGCGTCTTTTTGACGCCGATCAGCGTTTCGATGATCTCGCTGCGTTCCATCAACAGGCGGTGCATGGTCTCGTCGATGCGGTCGATCTCGCGCCGCAAGTCGGCCAAAGTCGGCTGTGCTGTTGCAGGCGTGTTTTTTTCGGTCTGATCAGGCATGGTCATCATCATGATTGGGCTGCGTGAACTCCATCTTTGTCATAGACGCGGACGGGAGGAAACGAAAAAGGCTGGCCGGACAGCCAAAATGGTCATTTTAAACGCCATGGGCATACAAACCATATCGGCTCCGTGACAACAACGGATGAATCCCCCTTGCGAGACGGGCGACAAAACGATAGTGAGAAAACGTTCGGAAAGACGAACGGTTGAACCTGAGAGCGGAACGATGCCGCGGTCAAAAACCCCTCCGGCCGTCTCGCAAAACGAGGCGGATCATCCCACCAGTCCGGTGCAGCATTTTGCCGCACACGAGAGCCTGTTGCTGGATTCCGGCGCCTCGCTCGGCCCGTGGCAGATTGCCTATCAAACCTACGGCACGCTGAACGCGGATAAAAGCAATGCGATTTTGATCTGCCATGCCTTGACCGGTGACCAGCATGTGGCCAGCGACAATCCGGTGACCGGCAAGCCCGGTTGGTGGACCAGCATGGTCGGACCGGGCAAGTCCTATGATACCGACCGTTTTTTCATCATCTGCGCCAATGTGCTGGGTGGTTGCATGGGCACATCCGGTCCCGCCAATCACGAGGCGGAAACGGGCAAGGCCTATGCGGTCGATTTTCCGGTGGTGACCATCCGCGACATGGTGCGTGCACAGGCGAGTCTGGTGGACCGTCTGGGCATCGAGACCCTGTTTTGCGTCGCGGGCGGCTCGATGGGCGGCATGCAGGTGCTGCAATGGGCCGCGACTTTCCCCGACCGTGTCTTTGCCGCCATGCCGCTGGCGACAGGGGCCAAGCATTCGGCCCAGAATATAGCCTTTCACGAGGTTGGCCGTCAGGCCGTGATGGCCGATCCCGATTGGCGCGCCGGCCGCTATCTGGCCGAGGGCACACGGCCCGAAAAGGGGTTGGCGGTGGCACGGATGGCCGCCCATATCACCTATCTGTCCGAACCGGCTTTGCACCGCAAATTCGGCCGAAAATTGCAGGATCGTGCCGCGCCGACCTTTTCCTTCGATGCCGATTTCGAGATCGAAAGCTATCTGCGCTATCAGGGCCGCAGCTTTGTCGAGCGGTTCGATGCCAATTCCTATCTCTATCTGACCCGCGCCATGGATTATTTCGATCTGGCCGATGATTTCGGCGGCTCGCTGGCCGCTGCTTTCAAAGGGACCAAAACCCGTTTCTGTGTGGCGTCGTTTACATCCGACTGGCTGTTTCCGACCAGCGATTCCCGCGCCATTGTCCATGCGCTCAATGCCGCCGGAGCCTCGGTGTCTTTTGTCGAAATCGAGACCGACAAGGGCCATGATGCCTTTTTGCTCGATGAGCCGGTGCTGTTTGCCACCAGCCGCGGCTTTATCGACGCGGCCGCCCGTGCGCGTGGCTTGAAGGAGCAGGGCTGATGACCGAGCCGCTCAATCACACCGCCGCTGCCGCCCGTGTCGATCTGCTGCTGGTCGCCGAGATGATCGAGCGCGGCGCCCGCGTGCTCGATGTCGGTTGCGGAGACGGCACCTTGCTGGATTTGCTGATCAAGACCCGCGATGTCGACGGTCGCGGTATCGAATTGTCGCAAGCGGGTGTCAATGGCTGCGTCACCAAGGGCCTGTCGGTGGTGCAAGGCGATGCCGATACCGATCTGGCGGATTATCCCGATGACGGCTTTGATTATGTCATCCTGTCGCAGACCCTGCAGGCCACCCGCCGTCCGCGCGAGGTCATCGAACATCTATTGCGGATCGGCCGGCGGGCGATTGTGTCTTTCCCCAATTTCGGCCATTGGCGGATCCGTTCGCAAGTCGCCTTTCAGGGCCGGATGCCGGTGACCAAAAACCTGTCTTATGCGTGGTATGACACGCCCAATATCCATTTCTGCACGATTGCCGATTTTGTCTCGCTGACCGACGAGATGGATGCCACCATAGAAAAAGCCGTGGCACTGGACCGCAACGGCCAGCCGATGCGGATGACTCTGCCATGGGCGGTATGGAACCTGTTCGGCGAACAGGCGGTCTTTATGCTTAGACGTGGTTCGTGATAGGCTGACCGTCACAGTTCAACGATCGACAAAGGCTCTCATATGTTCAAACGCGCGCTTGAAACCGTCCTGTTTGCGTCCCGCTGGCTGTTGGTGCCGTTTTATCTGGCTTTGACGGGCAGCCTGCTGTTCCTGTTGTTCAAAGGCGGGCAGGAGGTGATCCATTATGTTGTCGCCCTGCCGCAAATGTCAGAAACCGACGTCATTCTGGCGGTCTTATCCTTGATTGATCTGACCTTTACCGGCTCTCTGGTGGTGATTGTGATTTTTTCCGGCTATGAAAATTTCGTAGCCCCGATCAAAGCAGGTGATGCGGTAGACTGGCCGGAATGGATGAGCCAAATCGACTTTACCGGACTGAAATTGAAACTGCTGTCGTCGATTGTCGTTTTGTCCGGGATCCAGTTGTTGAAGGCCATGCTGAATTTGAAAACGCTGAGTGACCGCGAACTGATCTGGTATGTGGTCGTGCATATGGTGTTTGTGGTGTCGGGCGTGTTGCTGGCCTGGACCGATAAATTATCGGGTGAAGCCAAATCCTCCCATTGAAACAATAAAAAATGCCCGCATTAGCGGGCATTTTTGATCAGTCTTCCATTTTCAAGGCGGCAATGAAGGCCTCTTGCGGAATTTCGACGCGACCGAATTGCCGCATCCGCTTTTTGCCCTCTTTCTGCTTGTCCAGCAGCTTGCGCTTGCGGCTGATATCGCCGCCGTAACATTTGGCGGTGACATCCTTGCGCAGGGCGCTGATGGTTTCGCGTGCGATGATCTTGCCGCCCAAAGCCGCCTGGATCGGGATCTGGAACAGATGCTGCGGGATCAGTTCTTTCAGCTTCTCGCACATTGCACGGCCGCGATATTCGGCACGCGTCCGGTGCACCAGCATCGACAGCGCGTCGACCGGCTCGGCATTGACCAGCAGCGACATTTTTACCAGATCGCCTTCGCGGTAATCGGTGATGTTGTAATCGAAGCTGGCATAGCCTTTGGAGATGGATTTCAAGCGGTCATAGAAATCGAACACGACTTCGTTGAGCGGCAGGTCGTAAACCACCATGGCGCGCTTGCCGACATAATTCAGGTCGATCTGCGAGCCGCGCCGATCCTGACAGAGTTTGAGAACCGAGCCGAGATATTCGTCGGGCGTCAGGATGGTTGCGCGGATCCATGGTTCCTGTACCGCTTCGATTTTCATCACATCCGGCATGTCGGCGGGATTGTGCAATTCGATTTCACTGCCGTCGCGCATTTTCAGCTTGTAGATCACCGAAGGTGCGGTGGCGATCAGATCGAGATTGAATTCGCGTTCCAGCCGCTCCTGAATGATTTCGAGATGCAGCAGGCCCAAAAATCCGCAACGGAAGCCGAAGCCGAGGGCGGCCGAACTTTCCATTTCATAGGAGAAGCTGGCGTCATTGAGCCGCAAACGGCCCATCGCGGCGCGCAAATCCTCGAATTGGGCGGCGTCGACCGGAAACAATCCGCAAAACACCACGGGCTGGGCGGGTTTGAAGCCGGGCAGCGGTGTGGTGGTCTTGCGCTTGCTTTCGGTGATGGTATCGCCGACGCGGGTATCGGCCACCTGTTTGATCTGGGCTGTGATAAAACCGACCTCGCCCGGACCGAGAATTTCGACATCGGTCATTTTGGGCTTGAAGACGCCGATTTTATCGACGACATAACGGGCACCGGTGCCGATCATCGTGATATCGGAACCTTTTTTCAAGGACCCGTCGATCACGCGCACCAGAACGACCACGCCGAGATAGGCGTCATACCAGCTATCGACCAGCAAAGCTTTGAGCGGGGCTGTCTCGTCGCCCGAGGGGGGCGGCAGGCGGGTGACGATGGCTTCCAGCACGCCTTCGATATTCAGGCCGGTTTTGGCTGAAATCAGAACGGCCTGCGAGGCATCCAGCCCGATCACTTCCTCGATCTGCTCCTTGACCCGCTCGGGTTCGGCGGCAGGCAGATCGGCCTTGTTGAGCACCGGCACGATCTCGTGATTGGCGTCCAGCGCGTGATAGACATTGGCCAGCGTCTGCGCTTCCACGCCTTGCGAGGCATCGACGACCAGCAGCGAGCCTTCGCAAGCGGCGAGCGAGCGACTGACCTCATAGGCAAAGTCGACATGGCCGGGCGTGTCCATCAGGTTCAGGATATAGGTTTTGCCATCCTGCGCGGTATAATCGAGCCGGACGGTCTGCGCCTTGATGGTGATCCCGCGTTCGCGCTCGATATCCATCGAATCCAGCACCTGCTCGACCATTTCGCGTTTGGTCAGCCCGCCGGTGAATTGAATCAGCCGGTCGGCCAGCGTGGATTTGCCGTGGTCGATATGCGCCACGATCGAGAAGTTGCGGATATTGTCGAATGTATGTGTCGTCATGCTGTCGGCATATCAGTCAGAGGGTTATTTTCCAACAACCTTTTTTCTGCAAACTTTTTTCTGTAAATTTTTTCATGCCCCTATCAGTTGCTGGACAGGCTGGCGCGGGTCTGGGCCAGAAACGAGCGCAGCGCGGCGGGTTTGAGCGGCTTGTTCATCACATGGATCTGTTTGCCCCCCGCCTCGTCGCGCACGCCCGGACTGCGGTCGGCTGTCAGCAGAACTGCCGGAATATCCTGCCCGAGCTTCCAGCGCAAAGCGACCACCGCTTCAATGCCGGTGCCACGGTCGAGATGGTAATCGGCAATGATGATGTCGGGCTTTTTGAACGGCGCATCCGCCGCCGGTTTGAGGCTGTCAAACGCTTCCGTCAGGCTGGCGGCGGTGATGACCTGACAGCCCCAACCGCTCAGCAACATGCGCATCCCGTCCAGAATGGCCGGTTCATTGTCGATGCATAACAAGACCATGCCTTTGAGAGGGGCTGCCGCTGGCTCGCTTGCCGGTGCGGCTTGCGAGGCGGCGGGCACCTTGCTTGATCCCATCGGCATGTCGACCGCGAACATCGAGCCGCGTCCGGCGGTCGAGCGCACGGTAATTTTATGGTTGAGCACCCGCGCGATGCGCTCGACGATCGACAGGCCCAGTCCCAGCCCGCGTGCGGCGCGCGCGCCCTGATCCAGCCGCTGGAATTCGTGGAAAATGATTTTCTGCTGTGACAGCGGAATCCCGATGCCGGTGTCATAGACCTCGGCGACCACGGTTTTTCCGCGCCGGCGGCAGCCGACCAGAATGGTGCCGGCAGGGGTTTTGCCTTCGGGCGTATATTTGATGGCGTTGGAGACCAGATTTTGCAGCAGGCGGCGCAACAGCCGCCGGTCCGAACGGATGGTCAGGCCGGAGGGCACAAAGCGCAGTTTCAAGCCCTTGGAGCGTGCCAGCGGCTCGAATTCCATCGACAGCGGTCCCAGAATGTCATCAATTCGGAAGGTCGAGAATTCCGGCTTCATCGCCCCCGCATCCAGCCGAGAAATATCGAGCAGGGCTCCCAGAATATCTTCGACCGCTTCAAGTGCGGCATCGATATTTTCGGCCAGTTTGGGATTGGCAAAGGCGCGGTCGCGCTCGACCAGCGTGGTGGTGTACAGGCGCGCGGCATTCAGCGGTTGCAAAATATCGTGGCTGGCTGCGGCCAGAAAGCGGGTTTTGGACGTATTGGCCTCGTCGGCTTCCGCCTTGGCGCGCACCAGTTCGGAATTGAGCCGTGTCAGCTCCTCGGTGCGTTCCGTGACGCGGCGTTCGAGGTTTTCATTGGCCAGTTCCAGCGCTTCCTCTGATTCCACTGTCTCGGTGATGTCGGTATAGGTGGTGACAATGCCGCCATCGGGCATGTGGGCGGTGCGGATTTCGACCACTTTCCCGGTCGGAAACAGCCGGACACGCACCGGTTCGGAATCGCCGACAAAACTTTCCAGCCGCGCCGCGATATAATCATCGGGCGTGCCGTCGCCGTAAAGGCCGCGTGTCGCGTTGTGGCGGATGATTTCATCGAGCCCGACACCCGAATAGCATTGCTCGTCGTTCAATTCGAACAGGCTCTGGAATTCGCGGTTCCAGCACATCAGATGCAGATTGCGGTCGAACACCGTAATGCCTTGACGCGCATGGTCGAGCGCGTGTTGCAACAGGTCGCGGTTATACTGGATGGCGGCCGATGCATCATCGAGCAAGCGCAAGGCGGTCTTTTTATTGACCTCGCGCCGCCGCATCAGCAAGGACAGTACCAAGCGCGACGACGATGCCCCGATGGCCGAGGACAGCTGGTGTTCGGCAAAGCGCATCAGGTGGATATCGGCTTCCTGTCCGGCATTGAAGGTTTGTCCGCGGCGGATAAGAAAATTCTGGAAGCTCTCGCTGGTCCGCTCCTGTCCCAGATAGCGCGACACGGTGGCGTGTAATTCGCCCATGGTGACCGACACCCGCCACAGTCTGAAAGCCTGCGCCATGGCTGGCCGTTCGCTCGAGATGAACAGATTGGCCTGCAACCGCTCCATCGGCGTGGTGGGCCGTTTGAGAGAGAACACAACATAGGCCAGCGTGTTGAGGGTCAGACTGAACAGGGTGCCGGTGACCAGACGGTCGGGGTTGGAGCCGAAAATCTCCATTCCGATCATAAAATCCTGCACAGCATGATTGAATTCGGCCAGATAAAAGCTCTCGCGGGTCAAAATGCTCGGCAAAAACAGGGTCAGCATCCAGGCCAGCAGGCCAAGTCCCAGCCCTGCGCAAGCTCCCGAAGCCGTGCCGTGCCGCCAGATCATACCACCGAGAAAGACCGGTCCGATCTGTGCAATGGCAGCGAACGAGATCATGCCGATCGAGGCCAAGCCCGTGTCATTGGCATAGCGGTAGTACAGATGACCCATCAGCATGATGGTGACAATTGCCACGCGGCGGATCACAAGCACGACTGTGCCCATATCGTAACGGGCCGAACGGTCGCGCCGCAGCAGCACCGGGATGACGAGATCGTTGGACATCATGATGGCGAGCGCCACTGCTTCGACAATGACCATGGCAGTAGCTGCCGAAAGGCCGCCGACGAATGTAATCAGCACAATGGCCGAATTGCGCCCCAACAGCGGCAGTTCCAGCACCGCCATATCCCGATTTGCCCCGAAGGGCAGGACCAGATCGGCTGACAGTGCGAGCGGAATAACAAAGAGGTTGATGGCGATCAGATAGACGGGAAACAGTTTGATGGCGAGGCCGATGTCATTTTCATCACGGTTTTCCACGACAGAGACATGGAATTGGCGCGGGAGCAGAATCACGGCAAAACCGGACAACATCGCGCTGACCGTAAAGGTCAGGCCAGAGCCGCCGCGTTCGAAAAACGGGGTCAGATTGTCGCGCTGGGCAATACGGGCGATAATTTCCGAAGGACCGTCAAACATGACAAAGGTCACATAGGTGCCTACCACCAGAAAGCACAACAGTTTGACAATGGATTCGGCAGCAATAGCCAGCATCAACCCGTTTTGATGTTCGGTGGTATCGACATGGCGGGTCCCGAAGGCGGCGGCAAATCCGGCCAGCACCAGCGCGGTAAAAATCGACAGATTCTGGAACAGCAGATTGGGTTCTGTCGGATCACCATGCTCGAGCGCATCGAACACAATCGTCAAGGACGAGACAATCGCCTTGAGCTGCAAGGCGACATAGGGAATGGTTCCGACCACGGCAATCAGGCAGACAAGGCCTGCCACCTGCTGGCTTTTGCCGTAACGCGAGGCAACAAAATCGGCAACTGAAGTGATATTTTGTGATTTCGACAGGCGGATAATCCGCTTCAAAAACCCGCCGCCGAACATGAACAGCAAAATCGGGCCGATATAGATGGCCAGAAAATCAAGCCCTGCAACCGAAGCGACGCCCACCGACCCATAAAAGGTCCATGATGAACAAAACACCGCCAGCGCCAGCGCATAGATCATTGCGCGCGCTTTGCCCTTGATCAGCGTGCGGCCCCATGTATCGCCGAAATGGGCAATGGCAAACAGCAGGCTCAGATAGACAAGCGCCGTAAGAATGACGGTCCAGCCCGCAACCATAATAATGTTCCCCCTGCCTCTCCCAGACCGTAAAGCACTGATTGCGGCTGTGGGAAACAGTTTTTTCACGCCAGATGCCGATCACAGCGCAATCGGATTGCAGCGCCTCCGATTTTTTGGAAGACGGATCGGCCGGATCGTGAGAAAAGAACCCTCAGACACTGTTTGCCAATCTCCGTTAGATGACCGAGGATCCGTTCCGTGCCCCATTCCAGCCTGCGCCATGAAGCTCTTGAAGCCCCCGCCAGCGGCATTATCGAGGTGTTTGATTATGGCCGGAACCGCGAGGGTCTGATCCCGCTCTGGGTTGGAGAGGGCGATATGGCCACCCCTGCTTTTATTGCCGAGGCAGCCACGCGGGCTTTGGCGGCGGGCGAGACATTTTATACCTATCAAAGCGGACTGCCCGAATTGCGGCAGGCGATTTCAACCTATATGTCGGGTCTGTATGGCCGCACCATCCCGATGGAGCGGTTCCATGTCACCATCGGCGGCATGCACGCCATCCAGCTGGCTTTGCGGATGGTGGTGGGCACCGACAACGAGGTGATCATTCCGACACCGGCCTGGCCGAATTTCCGCGGTGCGGCGGGCCTGTCGGGCGCGCGTCCCGTCGATGTGCCGATGAGCTTCGTGCCGCGCGGCAATGATCATGTCTGGGCACTGGACATGGACCGGATTGCCGATGCCATTACGCCCAAAACCCGCGCCATCGTGATCAATTCTCCTTCCAATCCGACCGGATGGACGGCGACCATGGAAGAATTGAAGCAGGTGCTGGATCTGTCGCGCAAACATGGTTTGTGGATCATTTCCGACGAGATTTATGGTCGTTTTGTCTATGACGGCTCCAAACGCGCGCCCTCCTTCCATGACATCATGAATGATCGGGACCGCATCATGTTCGCCCAGACCTTTTCCAAAAACTGGGCGATGACCGGCTGGCGGATCGGTTGGCTCGAATGTCCGGTGGCGCTGGGGCCGACGGTCGAAAACCTGATCCAGTATTCCTCCTCCGGAGTTGCCGCCTTCCTGCAGCGTGCCGGTATTGCCGCCTTGCAGCAGGGCGAGAGCTTTGTCGAACACCAGATTGCCCGCGCCAGAGAAGGCCGCGAGATCGTGTCCAAAGGCCTTGCAGACACAGGGCGCGTGACTTTCGGGGCCATTGACGGCGCGTTCTACCTGTTTTTCAAGGTCGAAGGCATCGAGGACACCAGAAAACTGGCGATGCAGCTGGTGGACGAGGCCAATGTCGGGCTGGCGCCCGGTTCGGCCTTCGGGTCCGGCGCCGAGCATTATTTGCGGATGTGCTTTGCCCGCAAGCCCGAAGACATGCGCGAGGCGACCCGCCGACTGGCCGCTGTCCTGTCACGTTAAAGCCGGAGTCCGCCTCATGGACAGGCAAGAATTGATTGCAAAACGCAACTGTAAGGTGTGATATGTTGGTATCTGGTCGGACTGGGAGACCGCAGGAGGACATATGCAGGACGAGCGCGGCCCTGAACATTCCGATCCTGTTGCAAGCGGGGCGACACCCCGGCCACGCCGGACGTTTTCGGGCTCGCAGGCCCTGACCGATCGCGAGCACGACGTGCTGGAGGCGATTATTGCCGGAGAAACCAGCAAAATGGCAGCGCGGCGGTTTGGCCTCAGCCCGCGCACAATCGAGGTGCATCGCGCCCATATTCTTGCTAAATGCGGGGCACGGAATACGGCTGATTTGTTGCGTATTGTTTTGAACGGCCAGAAATAGGATGTTTTTTCCTGTTTCAGGATGATATTTTTTAATCATTGATTGGAGAGTGACAGTGCAAAAAATCGCACGCTTTACCCATTTGATATCCCCCGATGCCCTTAAAAAAGAAATTGCCCGTTTGGTCGATACCCTCGAATGCAATGGCTATCGCACTACGGATATGGATTTTTCCGATCTGATTGCCCAGAAAATGGCGCGTGATTGCGTGAAACTGATCACCGATGTCGGTGCGCGGGTCAAAAACCACTCTTGGGAATATACATCCCATCGCGGCCTCAGCATCAAAATCTATCTGACCCATGAGGTCGATCTGATTCTGGCCGAAAAAATGCTCGGTTGAACCTTGCATGCAATTTTGCATGGCAGTGCCACCAAGGCCTGCGCCTTCTCAAGAGCCTTGCTTTCGCTTATGACAGGATGAGTTGAGAGTTTCAAAGCCGCTGATCTGGATGGCTCGCATGGTTTTACCCGAATGACTTTGTTACCCCCTGCGCGCTCTTTGACCGGTATAGTCATCGGCCAGCTGGTTCCTATGGGATTTTGTCTTGCCGCAGGGGCGGTGGCTGGCGGTCTTGGTGTTCCGGCAGGATGGCTGTGCGGCGCCTTGGGCATGGCGGCGTTTCTGTCCTCGACCGGTCGGGCCGATCCGATGCTGCCGCAGTTGCGGGATTTTGCGTTGCTGCTGTCGGGCCTGTCGATCGGCCTGAGCGTGACACCCGAGACAGTGGCGCGGTTTGCAACCATTCCGCTGAGTCTGAGCATCATGTGCGTGGCGGTGGTCTGTATCACATGGGGCTCGGCCTTCGTGCTGATGCGTCTGTATGGCTGGCGCAAGCTGGATGCCTTGCTGGCCTCTGCCCCCGGTGCGCTGTCGACCACGCTGGTCATTGCCTATGAAAACAACGCCAAAGTCTCGCATGTGGCGATTGTCCAGCTGTTCCGTCTGTTCATGCTGATGGCGGTTTTGCCCTCGGTGATTGCGGCGGGTGTTGGCCCTGCCGCTGTTCCGCTTCCCGGTGCGACACTGTTGCCGCCGCTTGACTTTGCAATGGTTTGTGGCTGCGCACTGGTTCTGAGTTGGGTGCTGGCGCGCTTGAAAATGCCGACTTATTTTCTGCTGGGCGGAATGATTGCAGCAGGTGCGTTGACGGGTTCTGCCCTGGTGGACGGCCGGATGCCGGAACTTCTGGCCAATGTGAGCTTTTCGCTGGTCGGCTGGTTCATCGGCGAACGGTTCCGCGGGATCAAATTGCGCGATGTGATCGCCCTGACAGGTCCGATGGTTGCATCGTTTGCTGCCACAGCCTTTGTGGCTTTTGCTTTTTCGGAAGTGATTGTCGCTCTGTCGCATATTCCGCGATCGGAAGCGATTGTGGCTTTTGCACCCGGCGGGGTCGAAGCCATGAGTATTCTGGCTCTGGCCCTCAACCTCGATCCGGTATTTGTTGCCTCGCATCACATCGTGCGGTTCATGTTCATCGGCACTTTGATGCCGATTGCCATCAAGCTATGGCCGCGCCTGTTCGGCATCGGCACGGATGGGGAACTGCTCTAACGGATTTATGAGGGTTTGGCAGGGACCAGACGCCAGCCTTTGGAAGTGAGGCAGGCATTATAGGAGTTCTGGCGTGGCACTGCGTTCAGATCCTGTGTGCCATAGGTGGCCGGCACATAGCTGCCCGGCACATAATCGCACGAGCGGCCGTAATGGGTACGGTAACAACTGCGATAGCCGGAGGTGACATAGGCACCGCTGGTCTGCACGACCACGGGTTGATAGGGATAAAGCCGCTCGACACTGCGTTGGCACTGAATGCTGTCATTGCCCATATCTGCAGCAGGACGGTTAGGATTAACCCATTGATATTGCTGGCAGGCACCAAGCAACAAAGTGCTTCCCAAAGCGGCCATACGAAGTGTGCGTGTCATTATCATGGTCTTGTATCCTGTCAGCAGGCCCTCAACAGAACAAAAGCCCAAAAAGGTGATTGTTCAAGCCCGGTCAAATCCCGTATTAATCATAACGCCGAATAAGCCTGCTGGTGAAGCCTCAATTGCGCAAATCCTGCCATAAAATACGCAAAATTTTTCCGGATGTGCTAAACAATCCGAAACGGGTGCGGATTGGCCCTTTATGCGACACATGCGAGAACATTGACGTGATGAAGTCTTTGACACGGCGCAATATTGTATCGGCTCTTTTGGCCTCGACAGCTTTGTCGGCGTCAATGGGCCCGCTTTCGTCCCAGACCCAGCCGCAAGGCCAGTCGCAGAACGCGGCGCGCAATAAGCCCGCAGCCCCTCGCACGATATTTGCCCATGACGACGTGGTGCGCCGCGCGCGCGAATTGTCCGAGACCGCTTATGACGCCACCGTGCCGCCTTTGCCAGCTGAATTGGAGGCTCTGGATTTCGATGCCTGGCGCGAGATCCGCTTTCGCGGTGAAAAAGACCCGCTCGGCGATCCGCGCCAGCGTTTCCATTTGCAGGCCTTTCATGCCGGTCACCTGTTCCAGCGCGCCGTGCAGCTGAATCTGGTGCGTGACCGTTATTCGGAACCCTATGCCTATACGGCGGATTCTTTCGATTACGGCAAAACCCGTTTCCAGAAGCCGTTGCCCGCCGATCTCGGCTATGCCGGGTTCCGTGTCCATTATCCGTTGGGTGGCGCAACCACCTCTGACGAGCTGATCTCGTTTCTGGGTGCGACCTATTTCCGCTTTTTGGGCAGCAACCAGCAATATGGCCTGTCGGCGCGCGGTCTGGCGATCGGCACCGGCAATCTCGACAACAACGAAGAATTTCCGTTTTTCAAGGAATTCTGGATCGAACGGCCCGACCCCAAAACCGATATGATCTCGATCCATGCTTTGCTGGATAGTCCCTCGGTCGCCGGAGCCTATCGGTTCGATATCTATCCCTCCGCTGAAACCAGCGTGGATGTGACAGCGACGCTTTATCCGCGCCGCCGTATGACCCGGGTCGGTATGGCGCCGCTGACTTCGATGTATTTTCTCGGCGAAAATGACCGCCATCTGAACGACCGCAACAAATATGACGAATTCCGCGCCGAATTGCACGATTCCGACGGTTTGCTGATGCTCACTGTCGATCAGGAATGGGTGTGGCGGCCTTTGAAAAACCCTCTTGTGCAGGAGGTGCAGCGGTTTGACGCGCGGAATATCCGGGGCTTCGGCCTGATGCAGCGCGACCGCCGTTACGAGCATTATCAGGATATCGAACTGGCTTACGAAGATCGTCCATCCTACTGGATCGAGCCCAAGGAAGATTGGGGTTCGGGTGTGGTCGAGCTGGTAGAACTGGCTACAAGGGATGAAACCGCCGACAATATTGTGGTAGCTTTTGTGCCCGATAGCCCGCTCGAGCCGGGCAAGCCGTT
>Ga0114968_10002315_pt1 | contig 14607 bp, 12 predicted proteins | sample M_130807_EF_Meta_FD_87020 | JGI IMG/M metagenome (GOLD analysis project Ga0114968, IMG submission 87020) | Freshwater microbial communities from Lake Montjoie, Canada to study carbon cycling - M_130807_EF_MetaG | ecosystem: Environmental > Aquatic > Freshwater > Lake | place: Lake Montjoie... | reverse complement strand
GGTGGAGACCGGGGGAGAACCGAACCGAGTCTGATAAAAATCGCGTACTTTGGGGTTGGCGCGGATCCGTCCGGGCTCGAAATTCGACAAATACAGTCCGTCCAAGCTCTGAACCCGGGAAAGCGCTACATATGTCTGTCCATATTCGAAAACGGTCGGTCCAATGTCGATCTGCGCCATGGACAACGTCGCGCCCTGTATTTTGTGGATGGTGAGGGCCCACGACAAAATCAGGGGGATTTGTCCCACCGCCAGGGTGGGGTATTCTTCCGACTGAATGAAATGGACGGGCATGACAAACACCACCCCGTTTGCGAATTTGACTTTGGGTTGTTGGTGGGGGTACACCCCCAACATGTCGATGATGACCCCCTGAGACCCGTTACAAATTCCCTTGTCCAAATCCAGATTTGCGTTACACATCACCGCGGCCCCCAGTTTGAGTTCCAAATTCTTCGGGATGTTGTTGTTGCTTAGTAATTGGTCGATTTCGCGTTCACGTTCGAGGCTGGTAAGTTCATCACACCGGTTCAGTACATAGCTTTCGATGGGTTTTCCCGAATCCAGGTAGGTGCGACAGTCGGTCAGAATATTGGCACTGAAGTGTACGACGGGGTTCTCGATTTTATCAAACATCATTTTGTTGATGTAGTCGACCCGGTTTCTTACGGGGAACAGTTTGGTCAATACACATCCGTTGTTGTTTTCGGGGTCGTAGTTACGTTTTACGTACTTTTTGAGGGTTTCCACGTTCTCCGCGGAGAGTTCGCCTTTGCGCACTTCGGAAAGGATTTGAATGTAGGCGGGATCGCGTTGCCGAAACATCGTGGTGAGTTCGAGGTGGTTGGCGGACGGGAAAACGGAGAACCATTGCGCGGATTCGAAGCAAAATAGGCCCGTTTCGGGGTCGTCGGGTTCTCCGATGGGGCCCAACTGAAAGAAATCGCCGCAAAATACGACTTGGATGCCCCCGAAAGGGCGGGGGTTGTTGCGGACCACCTGTCCGATTTTGTTGAGAATATCGAATATTTTTTGTGACATCATGGATACCTCGTCTACAATGAGTATTTGGACGGTTTTCCACGCCCGGACGGCTTTGCGGTTCTTGCTGACGTTTGCGATGGTGGCGGCCGCGGTCCCTTTGGCGAGTCGGATACCGCTCCACGAATGGATGGTTTGCGCGTTACACTGTAATAAGACGGCCGCACAGCCGGTGAGTGCGCATACCTGGACGTTTTTGTTGTCGGCATGGGCTTGGCGTACAAATTGTTGAATGAGGTGGGTTTTTCCGGTACCCCCCGGGCCCGTAATAAACAGGTTCTCGCCCAAACAGAATTTTTCGTAGGCGACGCGTTGTTCGGGGGAAAGCCCGCCGGGGGTGGGGGGGGGGGCGGCGGAGACGGCGGGGGCCATGATTATTCTTTTGTTGGTAGTCGCACTCGTACTCGTGGTGGTGGTCTGGGGTGGCGGGGGTGGGGGCGGGGGCGAGGCCGGAACGTAATTGAAACGCTGGAACGAGTTTCCCATGGGTATTTTTTTAACGGACGTTGCCGCATCGGCCATCTCTATCGGTTGCGGGGCGTTCATGTGTTCTAAATAGAATTTGGATTTACAAAAATAGCGGGCGGGAATCAATTTTGTTGGTGTGTGTTTCCGATGAGATATACATGGGGATGAAATTTGTTTCATCTTCATGTTGTGTTGGGGACCCTCGCCCCGGATTTACTCATGTTCTAACCGTAGACAGAACGAGAAATCCATGCCGTTCAAATTCATGGGTATGCCGTTTTCGTTCACCAGCTGGACATTTAAACGCTGAATGTCGATTTTACCCGTGTAGGACCGGACGTCCGACGTCAACAGGCCATTGTAATTGTTGGCGGTGATGACGCTTCCAAACGGAAAGTTGGAGGGATAGGGATTGATCCGAGCGATGATATTTTTTTTAACAATGGAGTTGGACAGGGGAGAAACGAACGAGTTTTGGTTTCCGTGACTAAATTCGTCCACGACCAAATACAGGTACTTGGGACCGGTCAAATCCAAGAGGGATTCGGACGTCACGGACCCCCCGGCGACCACCGTGTAAGAAGGAGAACGGTATCCCAACAGCCACCCGAGTTTGAATTTGAGGTTGTATTTGTCGAACCCGCCGTTGACGTCCGTGTCGAAATCGACCAGGAGTTTGGGCGGACTTCCGCTGGCGGACTGCGAAAAAACGGATGCTGAGTTGGCGGTCAGGGCCACCGTAAGAGCCGAATAGGGCGATCCGAGGGCCGTCAGGGCGGCCTGAATGGTGCTTTGTAGGGTAGACGCACTGTAGTTACCGTCGGCGATGAATACCATTTTAAATGTGGAATGTGACACGTCCGTCACTTTAAAATAATTGTTGCCCAAGGTGGACGAGATTACGTAGTAAAACACGGGGATTTCCGCGTTTGTTACCGACAGGGATTTGACGTCGTTGTACTTGTCGGGGAGGCTTACATTGTAATTGGCCACGGTATTGTATCCGTGGGTCAGGGGGGTAGTGGAACTGTTTAAATAGTTGTATTCGTCTCTAAACCGCGTATCGATATTGATGTATTTTTTTTTGGTTTCTTTGGATACGTCGGTCATAATCATGTGACTTCCGTATTGGGTGGTTTTGGGGGACATAAACAGGTTCTTCTGATCGAAAAATTCTGTCATGGGGTGATCTAGTTATGAGGTTATGATTATATGGTGGGGATTACCTATATATTATAAATTATACATTATACATAGAAATCATCGCAAAAACACGGAGTGGGGGTGGGGATGGGGGTGGGGATGGGGGTGGGGGTGGGGGTGGAATAGTGTGGGATGGGGTGGGGGGCGTCGGTTCTAAAGCGGACAAGCTTTGGGTGCCGTGATCGGAGTCTTGAAACACGTGTAACACACCGGCGTACACACACATTGTACATTTTTACACTTACATACCAGACGGTATTTGTAGCGATAGTTAATCGGATCTTTGACGTATTTGGGGGCGGGAGTGGGACTTCTTTGGCTCACCAAGTTGGGTTTGCGGTTGGCCCGCGCCTGGGTTCCGCTACATAGTAAAAAGGTGGGGCAATTCGTCACCTTCACTTCGGATCCGTAAACAATTTGACGGTTGGCCGGGATCAGCTGGTTGTAGGTCACTTTGGTGTTGGGGACCGTGTTTTCCAAATTGTATTCCGTGAACGCGGTGTATATTTGGGGGGTGATTACCGAGGGCAGGCTCGATAAATCCCTCAGCTGTACCCCCGTTTTTTTATATTGAATGTAATCACTTTGAGACATGGGGTTGGCGGTGGTGGTAGTGGTAGTGGTGGTGCGGGTTGTATGTAAATGACGGTACCTATACTATATCCTGGCAATTTATTTTTGAAGTGCGCGGTGAAGGCTGAGTCCGGCGGCGTATTTTGCCGCGTTAAACACCGCGATTGAGAACAAGATACCCACGATGGTTCCGACGGCCAACTGAGCCACCGTGTGAGATTTGGACGCCCACCGTTGGTACATGGTTAGCGCATACAATGCGGTGTTGCCTATCCCGGCCAGGGCGAGGGGGCTGGTGAAGGGGGCGGTGGCCCACGCTTTTGCGTTGGTGAGTACGAGGTATGTGGCGGCATAAGCCGCGTTTTGTGCGTGACCCGACGGCATACCGTACTGATGGGCCGGACTCACGTACAATTTTTCGGGATCCAAAAAGGGGGAACGGAGTTGGTAGATGAAATCCGTTTTTTGGGCCTGAAACAGGTCCATTGGTTGTGGGCGCGGTTCTCGAAACCACATTTTCAAATTTTCGTTGAGAACCTTGTTGATGCCGTATCCGGCCAAGAATCCCCACAAATAAATAGTACGTTGCCATATTTGACTGAGGGTGATGATACTGATCAAATGCGGTCCGTGGTACCCCACGCGATCAACGATTTCCCACATCTTCGGTTACGGTGCGTGGAGGGGGTGATGGAGAGGGTGGGTACGGGGATGTTTGTATATATCATTTGTCGATCTTTATTTCCTTTTTCCGGTTCTCAAGTACGTTTTTGTTGATACAGTTGTTCGCAGATGAGCGAGAAACTCCAGTTGGCGTTGTTCAAATCCACGATTTCTCCGCGGTCGTTCAACAATTGAACCGTCATGCGGTGAATGTTTACCGGTCCGAAATACACACGTTCCTGGTTTTGTAAGGTTCCACTAAAATCCACATACGGCGTGTTTTGGGATTGACCCGCGATTTTCAACGGAACAATGGCAAACACGTCTTTGGCGAAGGGACCGTTGGAATAATATTTTTGATTTGTTTTTACACTGCTGAGGGAATTCGTGAGAGACACTGTCTGGGTACTGACCCCGTTTTGTGCGTTGAGAATTTCCTGTGCCGAGTAAATCTGATTTTTGGTCAGATTTTGGGGATAATGTGTGTTATCGTTGGTACTCGGGGGGGTCGTGTTGGTCGTCGACACAATAGACTGACTGTTGGTAGGATCGCACCGCGCGGCCGCCCGGTTGGCGTACGACGGCAAAGGGATGCTCGTATCGACTTGAGTGGTCGTCACCAAACCGTCGTTCATGTGGTTCTGGTTGTAGTCGTCCAAGATGATCAAGAACGAATTGTAAATGTACGTACTGACGGCCGTGTCCCCCACCAAGGTCACAATTTGGTTGGCCGGATTCACAAATGTGCCCGACAGTTGTGTGGCGGTAGGACTGCCCGTGACCGCGTTGGACAAGGCGTATTCGGTGTAATCGTGAAAACCCAGTATCCAACCCAACGTTGAATCCCAGGTCGTGTTTTGAACGCTTTTCGCAATGTTGAAACACGAGGTGTAGGAGTAGGGGTCGTAAAAATCCACCAAATAGTCCGCAGCGGTGTAAATTTTGTTAATATTGATGCGCAGTTGGGTGTAATAATTGTTGTTGATGGGGACAATAGAAAACAGGGATCCCGCGGCGATGGTTTGACCGTTGGGGGTTGCGGCCGTTGCCAATTGGACGTTCAAGGCAGCGATCAACTGGTCGCGAGTGTATTGACCAGGGGGGACCGTCAACACAATGCTGTTACTCTGGTCTCCCGTGTATACTCCTGTGGTGTCCGCATTTGACTGGGGTTGAAGGGTCAGTTGATTGTTTAAATTGTTAATGGTGATGTAGTCGGAATCCACAATGGTTTTGGTACCACCAATGGTCGAATAACTCACATTGGGTTGGTTGTAGGATGCGTCGGCCAAATTGTAGGTTTCTTGGGTGAGACCGAAAAAATTGTACCAGGGGTTGCTCGTCGACATCCAATTGTTGGAGAGATCAATGTTGAGCGAGGCGTCGGCGTATTCAAAGGTCACCGCATAATCTCTTTGCGAGAGGGTTTTGGATATTTTTAGATTTAATGTCGTGATCAGGGCGGTGGCGCTGGTCGTGAACGAAATGTTGGAATTTGTGAGTATCTGGGCGCCGTCTGTGTCGGTCGTATCCACATATGTGTTGAAAATTCCGTTGAGTACTTTGGTTAAATCCTCACTGGCGGTGGTCGTATTTAAAAACAGGGTGGTGGGGGTACCCGGGGGAATATTTACATATAATTTGGGGGCGAGCCGGTTGTCGGACGTGGGGCTGGGCTTCAACACCATCAGGTTGGATTGTGTGTCGGGATCGTACGTGAAACTGCTTTGGTACGGTACGCTGCCGGTAAATGTGTAAATGCTGTTTATGGTTCCTGTACTCAGGTCGATGTTGTTGGACACGTCGGCCAGCGATATGTCACTAAAGAGACCGAATTGGTTCAGTAAAAAGGAGTTGGACACGTCCAGAAAATAATCATAATTGGTGAAATTTTTCGTCATATCTACCGTCAGATTGAATATGGAGGTGGCGGGGTTCAGTTCTGCCAACGTGTTTGCCATATAGAAAACCCCCGTGGGGTTGCTCATGTTGATACTGGCCGTGTTTTCGGCGGAGATGCTCGACGTGATGGTGTTTAAAAAATTGTTCAACAGATATCCTTGACCTGGCGAGGCGGGAATGATGGCTTGGTAGGTGTTGTTGGATACATCCGAATAATTGGGGTTTTTACACGTAAACTGAATTTTCAAATTATTGGGGACGTTGTAGTTGGTTTGAACGGAGTTGACTTCGGACACAATGTTACTGAGTTCGTGGAAAGGTTGGACGAATTTGAACGTTGAACTGTTGCCAATCCAAACATTTACATCGTTGGGGAATTGGACGGCGATTTTTGAGTTGGGGATGTTGCTTGCGACAAACCTGTTCAAACGGAGGTTTAACTGGTATTGCGAGTATGTGCTGGATATCGCGGCGTTGGAGACGTCTACTCGGGCGAACGACGAACTGGAGGTGAAGTAGGGGTTGGTCGCGAGTTGGGCGTTGATGGCCTGGACCAGTGTGTAAACCGAGTAGTTGCCGACGGGGATGATGGTGGGGTAGGTTTGGATGACTTGAGAACTCGAGGGGTTGTAGATGCCCAGGTGGTTGGTGTCTAGGTACTGAATGGCGGTGAACGTGTTGTTGGAACTGTCCAGTACGATATTGATGTTGTTCAGGTCCGAGTTGGAGTAGCCATTTTGGTAGGTGAAGGGGGCGGAATACGCCACCGTGGGACTGTACGGGTTCTGCTCGGTCCCGTAATTGAAGCCGAGAAACGCGGGAATCGTTAAATTGCGGTTGGCGCCGCTCGGACTTGACCACGTATTGAAATAAAAATCGTAGTAGCTTTCGTTGTACAGTTTTTGAATGTCAAAGGTGAACGTTGACAGGGTGGTGTTGACGTTGTAGGTCAGTCCCGTTGTCCCGAAACTGACGTCCGTGTATGAAACATCCGTCTTCAAATTCTGTAGTTGTCGGTTGACGGCGCTGATCAGGTCGGGGACCAGGTAATTGCCAATGTTTATCTGGATCTTGAAATTGTAATTGCCGTTGTCGATGCCCGGGGAATTTCCCTTTAAATAGAAGAAGTTGCTGCCGTAGCTTTTGCTGATCGTATACCACGTATAAGGGATGTTGTAGGAATACAGCTTTAAGGATACGACATCTTTGAGGGGGGTGGAAAGGTTGAACGTGTAGTTTGTAGGCGGCGTGTTCTTGTTTTCGCGGTACTGGCTGTCGATGTTGACAATACGTTTGGTCGTTTGTTTCAACAGAGGATTGAGGTTGTCCTTGGAGTAGTCGAGCGCGATGGTGTATTCGTAGCCGCGTTCGTCGGGGGGTTTGGTTTCCGTTTTGGTGGGAGGAGGTGCGGACGTCATGGTTTCCAGACCTTCTTGCGTGGGGTGCGTGGGGTGGGGTGGATGGGTGGGTGGGGGGTCGTCGTTGCCCTGTGTTTCCTCGTCGGTCTCAAAAAATCGGTCATAAATGTCTTCGAAAAACTTGGTCAATTTCCGACCGGAATCGTTGTTGAAATTGCTGTATTTCCAGATCATGTGGTGAATTTTGGCCTCCAGTTCGCGGTCGGTGGGGTGCGATAGATCCAGAATGTCAAACAGTTCGGCGTCGGTGTACGATTTTATGTCATAAATGTCGCGTTTTGTTTGGGAGGGGAAAGGAGGTACATTCATTACGACGTATGATTATGTAAAAAGGTGTAAATCGAATCCAAACAATCTTCGATAAGTATGTGGTAAACTACCGCGACAAAAGTCTATATAATATTGGTGTGAAAATTGAATTATATTTTTGTCGTTGTTGGGGGTTCTCCTTTTTAACAATATTGTTGCTTGAATTACCGTGGTCACACGGGTGGTGAGGTTTGCGTAACGTAGTATTTGGGACTCACAAATGTCATCCTGCGTACAAAATAAACGGGCGGAACAGATGGAAAAACGGGCGATTCAGGAATATTCTCACCAATTGAAACAGTTTGTCGTGACTTCTCGGTTCAATCAACAGACTTGGTTGGAGAACCAAGGGTTTCGCGAGAAAAACCACAAAATTGGTTGTATTTACTGTACGCCGGTCCCGGTGACGTCGGCGGTGCCGGTGGATATGCCGATTTTTGTGCTGGAAATGAATAATGACACCAACCGCATCATGGGGGTGGGCATGGTGAAAAATCATCCCTACATGAATGCGTTTGATGTCTACGATAACGGTAATTACAATCGCTACCAATATGTGGGGAAACGGCGGGTGGATCGCGCAGATATGACCGCGGAACAGGAAACCATCATGCGGGTGTTTGATCTTCTCTGTTTCAAAGGGAACCGGCACCAAAAACGGGGGCACGGACTCAAACTGTTTCCGTTGGACATGTTGTACCGCTGTTCCAAGATCCTTGATTTGGTGGGGTTTTTGCGCGAATTGTTTGTGTTGAAGGTGCCGGACGACAGTGTTTGTAAAATTGAAACCATTCGGGGGTGCCACACTAGGTATTAAATTAATTTCATTTCATTTCCTTTCCGACCATGGATACTAAAACGGTAAATATAGGAGGGACAGGAGGGACAGGGGGAACAGGGGGGGGCGGGGGGACAGGGGGGGTAACCGCACCGGTTCCGGGTCAAAGCCTGGAAAGGGAAAATTGTTCGCTCTTTATTCCTGTGGTGGATGAGCGGATTAAAAATGAATATATATTTAAAAAGTTGTGTATATTGAACATTGGTTATATACACAAATTGACGGCTGTACCTTGTAAATTTCAACCCGGGTTTAAACGCATGATCATACGTATTCGATGGAACAACGAGAAACATACGGTCGAAATTCGACGCCGGCTGATGGCGGGCGAAACGGTCAAATTTGTCTATGATTTGCCCTGGTTTTGGGTGATTTCGGCGTTTGAACCTCGTCGTGAAATTACATGTCCCTAGGAGGAGGGGGACATGTAAAGGGTGGGGTGGGGGGGAGGGTGGCTGTCTCAAAAACTATTTATAATTTACTTCTTAAGTATAAGAAGGTTCGTCTATTGGTTTTTTTTCCACCGATAAACATGCCGGCCAGAGCGATGTATAAAGATGTGTTATTCGAATAGAAAATCAATAGACGAAATCATTGTTCATTAGGAAAACGGTTCCTAACAAACAATTCTACATAAGGGGGGTCACGGTCTTGTATAGATTTTTATATTTTTACACAAAATTTTTTTTGACTTATTGAGACAGAATAATAAGGGGGTGTTTCTTTATGTTTGTTCGTATGTATATTATTTTTTTAATGTGTGAAAAAGTATAATATTCTCGCGAGGATTTGTTCTCCGGGATTGGTTTCCGAAGAGACTTATGTTTCATTGGATTGATCAACAAGATAAAATGTTGAACATTTCCCAGACGCCCGTCCGAGAACCCATGACATCGATTTTGTGTCATTTTATCTATATTAATCAATATCAATACATTGATAATATTGTCACCGAGGAATTGTCGTGGGATACTGACGGACCTCGCGTTATTCCCAGCGCCAAGGTTCTCCAAATGATTCAAACCAAGCGTTACAACACACCTAATACCAAATATATTTTCAAAGAATCCTGTTTGTTTCACGTGGATTTAGAACCAGAGCACGTTCAGGAGTTTGCGGCGCGGGAAGACGATGCGGTGGATTTTCGCCGGTTTTTTCGGGTGCTGCCGCCGGTGGAAGACATTGTGCTGTCTGATGCCATTTTCTTGTTTCACTCTGTCAGCGCGATTTATTTCTTTTTTCAAGAGGTCCCATTGAAACGGGGATCCAATCCCAAATCCATTTTGAAAGGGGGAGAGGGTGGCGAGGTACGACGGACGCATAAACGGGCCGACGGAGAGGGCCGTGGGGGCGGTGGGGGCGAAGGGGATGGAGGGGAGGTCCGAGAGGGCGGAGGTGCGTTTCCCAAAAAGGTGACCATTAAACTACACCCGAATTTACGCCCCTCCGGGACGGCGACAACCGGGATTTCCGGGAGAACCACACGAAAACATCATCAAAAATGAGGGAGAGGGGGAAGGGGGGTGGGAGTGGGAGGGGTTTTCGTGATCATCGGGAGAACCTCAGATTATTTTTGGAAAACATATAGACGCTTGAACCTACCCTATTTTATCTGGAATTGAATTGTTTTGAATTGATTTAAATTGAACCGAATGATATGTATTTTGTCCGACACGGCGGGGGGGTGGGGTTTTATGGAGAACCTGGTTCTCCAAATTCGCGGTTTTAGAGAACAATCTTTTTATGGTTCTCGACGTGAAACTTTGCTACAGTTGGGACGAGTGTTTGAAACAGAAATTTTGCGCGCAATTGCTTCCCCGGACACGGGGGGAGCGGTGTTAACGGAACTGGCCAATTTTATTCTGCGCGTGCGCGATGTACACGGAAACATGGGTGAACGTGATGCTGCCTACATGCTGCTGTGGACCTGGTACCAATATTTTCCCGAGTGGGCTCTGCGGCTCTTTGCCCGGTTTACCGGGGGGGTCGGGTCCTGGTCCGACGTGAGATATTTGTGCGAGTGGTTGACAACCTACGGGACCGTGCGCCCCCTTGCGGCGGATACACTGCGTGATGCGGTATTGGACATGATGCTCCAACAGATCCTCGAAGATCATGCGACACTTACTGCGGCCATGGAAAGCTATTTTGAGAACCGTCGGCAATTTTTTGGCATCCGGGTTGACGGTTCCGGAGAACAGGTTTCGGTGGATCGAGACTGGAAACGCCCCCGCGACCCCCTCATGGCGCGCCCGTGTGCGCGACGTCACGTCTCCTTGGCCGCCAAGTGGTTTCCACGGGAAAAATCGCGGTACGGTTGGCTGTTTTCTCGCCTGGTTCTCCTGTTTTTGCGAAAATCGCGTACACACACACACGCACACGCACACGCACACGAACGTGCGACATTGGCGGCGGATACCTTTCCGAACAAGGCCGTCTCGGAAACGGCCCGGCATCTACGGAAAATGGTGTCGTATTTGTTGCGTCCCTGTAACGCCTATTGCCCGTTGTGCGTTGCGGGTGGTGGTGGTGCTGAGGTGGGGGTTTGCGATAAAAATGCGCAGTTATAACCAGGCCATGATATTGGAGATGGCCATGGCTTCTATAAAGTAATTACGCGTGTGTTTGTTTCTGACGTAATTGTAAAAATGTACGCTGTTGGGCGGCAGATGTTTGAAGATGGACAAGATGTGACTGGGTAGGGCCAGCGCCTGTTCCGGCGACGGATCAAAATCCAGCGCAAACAGTTTGCGCACGTCCAGGATGATTCGGTTTTTTATTTTATTCAAATAAAATGTTTTTTCGCGGGATTCGGGTGGTTGATATACTTGCGGGGGGATCGACGACGGGCGATATGTTGACAAAAATTGGGGGTGGGTGTGGGTGGCCGGGGGAGTCGGGGGAGTGGTGGGGGCCGGGGGAGTCGGTGAGCTCGGTTCTCCGACGGGATACATCATCAGTTGGATGTGACTGGGATGGGAGGGATGCGCGGGGTGTCCGGGATAGTCGTCTTCTTCGAATTCGTGATAGTATTCTTTGTGAATGTCGTAAAAATAGTGTAATTCTATTTCTATTAAACTAAATATTTTTTCCCACTGGTGTGAGCTGGTTTCGACCGCCGCGTAATTGAAATAAAATGTATAAAAATCGTTCGTCATCTGGGGGAAGGGGTCGGGACACGATGTGTTGTTCTGGTGAGCATCCATTGTGGCTACATAACACCTCTCATGTAAATCTGCGACAATGGCGTTGTAACTTTTTTGTAAAAGGTAATAATACACAAAATCAATGTATTCGTATCCTAGGTTCTCGTATACCGGTTTGTCAAAGATCATGGTTTGTGGTTGGGGTGGGTGGGGGTGGGTGGGGGGATTTATTTATTGGGTTGAAATATAAATAAATAGGTGGTGGTTATGGTTATTATTCCGGAGGGCACGAAGAGATTGATCGACCCAGGTTGGATTTTCCCACGGCGGGTAATTATATTATACACACAATTTTATTGTTTTTATTAGATTACCAATGACAACGTACTCGCGACTGGAAACAGAAAATACATGTTCGTCGGGGGTGCCGAGGTTTGAATTCAATTGCGGCAATACTTTTTGTATTTCGTTGCGGTCGGCGCACGATCGGTGGCAACGTATGACCGCGCGCTTTGAATATTTTGACATGAATGTTACTCGGTGGCATGCCAGTACACCTTCCGACCTGGTGGGACAATTTGCCGGCTACATGAATCCCGGACAACGGGCGTGTGCGCAATCCCATGCCAACTTGTGGAGATACATGGTGAGTGAACGTATTCCGTATGCGCTTATTTTGGAAGATGATGCGCAATTTGACCGTGTGTGGTTCGATAAATTGTCGGCGTGTGTGCCGTGGGCGTTTGATGCCGAGGGTGTGCCGACATTTGACGCGATTTTTTTGAATGCGTCTGAACCCGTAGTTCCGGCCTACGAATGGACCCCGGCTCGTGATCAGTATCTGACCGGGGGGTATGTCATTTCCTTGGAAGGTGCGCGGCAAATACTGGCCATGTTTCCCACCGAATTGTGGGGTGCGGACTGGATGACGACTCGCCTACAGACACGGGGGCGGTGTTGGGTCTATTTTCCCTGGCTGGTGGTTCAAGAGGGCCTGGATTCTACCATTGGTAGCGGGGTGGATGCGGATCATGCCAAGGTGGTGCGCTGTTTGGGGGAGATTGGCTACGATTTGAGTGGAAATTATGTGTGATGGCTTGGGGTTGGGTTGGGGGTTGCGGATGTGTTGTGGGGTAAACAATACATAAAATTACCACGTATATGTTATAATACGTGGTGATTTGTTGGATTTACTCACTGGATGTCGAATGATTCTGAGGTGTCTGATAAACATGCTGCCAACCGTCTGAAAATTGTTGTAGCGCGTTACAATGAATCCGTGGCGTGGACCCGGTCGTTTCCCAATGTCGTCGTTTATAACAAGGGAGAACCGTTGCCGGTCGAGGATCACTACACCGAAATTCGGTTGGACAATGTCGGGAGGGAGGGCCATACGTACTACCAACATATTTATGATAATTACGATAATTTGGACGATTATACGGCGTTTCTACAGGGTAATCCGTTTGACCATATAGATAATTTCACACATGTTTTGTGGTCTTGCGTTCGCTCTGTTGAACGGGGGGACTGGACCCACGATTTCAAGTATTTTTCGGATGAGCGTGTCAGGTATCACTTGCTGTACGGTTGTTCGTTTCATCCGGGTTTGCCCTTGGTTGACGTTTATAAACAGTTGTTTTTATCCCCGGAGTTGGCGGCGTCTGTACAACCCCGCCGTCCGTTTTCTCGGCACCATCTCCCGGAACATGTGTGTAATTTTGACAAAATATTTTCGTTTGGTCCGGGGGCGCAATTTGTGGTTTCCAAGGCGCGAATCTTGTCCCGGCCGCGGTCATTTTACCGGAAAATTGTGGACATGCTCGGGAAATCGGTACGCCCCGAAGAAGGCTACGTTATTGAGCGTTTTCATCCTCTGATTTTGGGGGATTCACAGTTGCCCTAGTTGTTCCACGCTTTCCAGGGCGCCTTCCACCCACCCTTGGTTATGACTGATGAGTTCGCCGACTATGAATAAATGGGGGAGGGGGTTTTGGGAGATGGGGTGGTGGGTGGGGTTGGGCCGGTAGTAATGGGTACCGATGTTCCAATAAAAACTGCGCATGTCTTCCATTTCCAGACGCATTACGCGGGGTATGTTCAAGGCCTTTTTCAGGATGTTACACAGCGCTTGGCGATGTTCCGGAACATTTTCGGTGTATTTTTTCAGTTGTCGGGCGGCCTGGTTGTCCGCATACACAATCATGTATATTCCCTCGGAGGGTTGGATGGGAATAATTTTTTGGGCGGGTCCAGGCACGATCTTCGTGGCGGTCACATATTGCGCCATGATTTTTGCCGATGCGGGGGTGAATTTTCCGTATATGCGTAAAAAGGGTTGTCCGGCGATCCGTTGGTAAGGTGACTGCGGTCGGTTGGCACCCGGGACCAGACGTTTGACCGTGTCAATGGTGGTGGCGAGAATCAGCCGCGATGCCGTGTAGTGTACTGCGGTTCTGGACGGTGAGGTTGATACCGTTACTTGCCATCCGTCGGGATTATTACGGCGGCGGCGGGGGGCGATGTGAGTTACCGTGTGGTTTGTACGTAAATGGGAGGGACCGATGGCGGCCTGGATTTTATCCAACACCATTTCCCAGGGAATGCCGATCAGCGTCCACTGGTCGTAATTGTCGTTGAACCCGTAATACGTCAATGTGTTCATGGCGGCTTCTGCTTCGTAATCGCTGTATCCCGCGCACGTCACAAAATGGTCGTACCCGGCTTTTCCTAATATCCGGGTGGCGAATTCTTGGAAGGTGGGTTCTGGATGGGTGTTGGCCTCGTCCATCCGGGCTTTCAGGGTGCGAAAGGTGGTTCGGACGTCGCAGGGAGGCGTGATCGTGGACGCATAATGAACCACATGTTTGTGTTCATGCGTGGGGACGTTCAATTCTTTCAGCAGTTTTTGGAGATATTTGTCTTTGCGCTTGCGCCCGACGCCCGCCCCGATCGCAATGTTGGCCCCGTGGAAGGGTACGGTTCCCATGCGCCCTCCGAGTCGGGGGGCTTGTTCCAGCAACAGCAGTTTGTGGTGCGGATCGCG
>Ga0114968_10002314_pt1 | contig 14608 bp, 8 predicted proteins | sample M_130807_EF_Meta_FD_87020 | JGI IMG/M metagenome (GOLD analysis project Ga0114968, IMG submission 87020) | Freshwater microbial communities from Lake Montjoie, Canada to study carbon cycling - M_130807_EF_MetaG | ecosystem: Environmental > Aquatic > Freshwater > Lake | place: Lake Montjoie... | reverse complement strand
TGTGCGCACAGCTTCATGATTTTCACCGCTTCAATGCTGCCGAAGATGACCGAGGCGGCGGGCATTGCCTATCAGGACGCCGGGCGGCAGATGATCGGCGGCTCGCGCACGCTGCAGCACTGGGAGGTGCCGGACGAAAAAAATCTCGCGAAAACGGTGCTGCGCGAGGGCAGCGTGGACGTGCTCACGCTCTCGCCCCACATGCTGCTGCCTGACGAAGGCATCGACAACTTCACCAAGCTCGGCCTGGAGAAAAATCCGAAGCTGCGCGTGCTGGTGCAGGCCTCATGGCCGGCGCGGGATGGCAATATGACGGGCGATTTCCATAATGCCCTGCGCAATGATGCGACGGTAGAAAGTCTGCACAAGATGCGTGAGATGCAACGCGAGCAGTGGAACAACAAGCTCGAAGCCCAGGTGACTGCGCTCAACACCGCCGCTGGCAAGGAAGCCGTCTTCATCGTGCCGGCAGGCGATGCGGTCTGTGCGCTGCGCGAGCGGGTCATTGAAGGCAAGGCACCGGGCATCACGAAGCAGGCGGATTTGTTCAAGGACGATCTTGGCCATCCGATGCCGGCGCTGTCAGTCCTGGTGACGTACTGCCACTTCGCCGCCATCCATCAGCGCAGTCCTGTGGGTCTGCCGGTGCCTACGGCTTTGAAGGATGTGCCACAGGCGGCGGAACTCAATGCGCTGCTGCAACAGATCGCTTGGGACGCGGTGACCCACTATCCGATGAGCGGGGTGAAAGCAGAAGCGGGCAAGCCTTCGGCTTGAGGAGTGCTTGTCATTTTCATAGGCACCGTTGTAACCTCTGCCCATGACCACCTCACGCCGCTCCTTCCTTAAACGCGCCAGCATTGCTCCATTCAGCCTCTGGATTCCACGGGCTTTCGCCGAGGCGACGGGCACGAGCCTCGCCCGCAGCACACCGGAGGCGCAGGGTGTCTCCGCCACCGGCATCCTCGATTTTCTGGATGCCATCGAGCGCGAGAAGTTTGAACTGCACAGCTTCATGATGCTGCGGCATGGCAGCGTGGTCGCCGAAGGTTGGTGGAAACCGTATGGGCCAGAATTTGTCCACACGATGTACTCGATGAGCAAGAGCTTCACCTCCACGGCGGTCGGGTTCGCCGTCGCTGAAGGCAAACTGAGCGTGGAGGACAAGGTGGTGTCGTTTTTTGCTGATGACCTGCCTGCAACGATCAGCGAGAACCTGGCGGCGATGCGAGTGAAGGATCTGCTGACCATGGCCACCGGCAACGAAAAGGAACCGACGGGCGTGATGGTGAAAGAGGAGAACTGGGCGCGAACCTTTCTGGCGCAGAACATCGCACACGCGCCGGGCACGCAGTTCATGTACAATAGCGCCGCCACGTACATGTGCTCCGCCATCGTGCAGCGGCTCACGCACCAGACGGTGCTCGACTACCTTACGCCGCGTTTGTTTGCCCCGCTGGGCATCCAAGGCATGAAGTGGGAAACCTGCCCGCATGGCGTCAACACCGGCGGCTGGGGGCTGAGCATTCAGACGGAGGGGATGGCCAAGTTTGGCCAGTTCCTGCTGCAGAAGGGCAAGTGGCACGGCGAGCAACTGCTGCCTGCCGCGTGGGTTGAAGAAGCCACCCGCTTCCACATTCAGCAGCCCGGCGGAGACAAAAAGGACCGGCCCAAGGCTCAAAACGACTGGCTGCAAGGCTATGGCTACCAGTTCTGGCGCTGCCAGGGCACGGCCTTCCGTGGCGATGGGGCCTTTGGTCAGTTCACGATTGTGCTGCCGGAGCAGGATGCGGTAGTCGTGATGACGAGCGAGAACAAAAACATGCAGGGCCAGATCGATCTGGTGTGGAAGCACCTGCTGCCTGCTCTGGATGCAAAGGCACCGCCAGCCGCCGATTTGAGCAGGCTCAAGACGCTGACACTTGCCCCCCAGGAGGGCCGCAAGACTGCGCCCGCAGCCATCAGCAAGAAGTTCAAACTCGAAGCTAATGCTCTTGGGCTCAACACCGTTGCATTCGCTTTCGGTGATGCTGCCTGCACTTTCACCGCTGACGATCACACGATCACCTGCGGGCTCGAATCCTGGCAGCGTGGCCAAGCCGCTTTCCCGGGCACGCCGCCGCGGCTCATCTCAGGTGGCATGCCGAAACAAACCCCGCTCTCCAAGATCTCCGCCAGTGCGGCGTGGACGGATGACCGAACTTTGGTCATGCAGTGGCGCTACTATGAAACACCGCATCGCGATACGGTAACCTGCATGTTTGACGGCGACAATGTCACGATCAGCTTCCTCAACAGCATCACTGCGATGAATCCCAAAGCGAAGGACGTGCGTAAGCCGTTGAGGGGACGAGCATCCGCATGAACCATCGCGTGACAACGGCCCGATTCGAGTCGAGGAAAGGCTTATTTCATGCAAAGATTTACCTGTGAGTGCGGCAATGTGCTTTTCTTCGGCAGCTCACGCTGTTTGAAGTGCAGCAGCGATGTAGGTTATGATCCGCAACGGGGTGCCATGCAGCGCGTGCGGCCTGACAGCACGATGAAACGCTGCCAGAACGGCGTGAAGCACAATGTCTGCAACTGGCTGCTGCCTGCCAGCGCCACCGCCGTGCTTTGCGTGGCCTGCCGCATGAACCGTACCATCCCCGATCTGAGCACGGAAAGGAACCGCATGCTGTGGGCGCGCATGGAGATGGCGAAACGGCGGCTGATCTACACCCTGCTGCGCCTGGGCATCGGCCTGCCTTCGAAAAAGGACGACCCAAAAAACGGGCTCGCCTTTGACATCGTCAGCACGCTGTCCAATCCCACGGTGACCACGGGCCATCTCAATGGCGTGATCACGGTCAACCTTGAAGAGGCGGATGACAGCTACCGCCAGTTCAACCGCCAGCAGCTCGGTGAAAGCAGCCGCACCCTGCTCGGGCACTTCCGCCATGAAAGTGCGCACTACCTGTGGCAGCGGCAGTTGTCTGAACTGGCGTGGGATGATCCCATGCGGCTCGCGTTTCGCGAATGCTTCGGGGATGAATGGCTCGACTATTCAACGGCACTCAGCACCTATTATCAGCGCGGTGCTCCGGCGGACTGGGAACAGAATTACATCACCGCCTATGCGGCCTCGCATCCGTGGGAAGACTGGGCGGAGACCTGGGCTCATTATTTGCAAATTCTTGACGGCATTGAGACTTGTGAGAGCCTGGGCATCCAGGTGCAGTTCATCGCGCTGCCACTCGTCATGCTGCCGGTGGAATCGGGAACACTCCCGGCCATGCTGCCTGCCACCGCTGCTGAAGATGGTGAATTCCTCGCCTGGCTACAGCGTTGGATGTGCCTCTCCACGGTGCTCAACGAGATCTCGCTCAGCCTCGGCGAGTCGGCGCTGTATCCTTTCGTCATTTCGGTGCGTGCGGCGCAGAAGCTGCGCCTCGCGCATCATTATGCCCAGGTATGGGGTCTGGATGGTAGGAAAACCGGCGAGGCTTGAGGCCCGGTTATGAGCGCTCGTTGATCACCTGCCGCAGCGCCGTCAGAACGGTCTGGGCCGTGAAGGGCTTGGGCAGAAAGTGCTTCACTCCCATGGCAGTGGCCCGGGCGGCGCTGCCATCATTGGTGAGTCCGCTGGCGGCGATGATTTTGACGTCCTGGTTGAGCCTCTGGAGCACCTGGATGGTGGCCTGACCGCCCATGACCGGCATCATCATGTCCGTCACGACCACGGCAATTTCGGCACGATGCATCGAATAGAGCGCAACGGCCTCGGTGCCGTCTGCCGCGACCAGCACGCGGTAGCCATACGTTTCCAGCGTCTGCTGGGTGATAGTGCGCACGGCGGCTTCATCATCCACGATGAGGATCAGTTCGCCGTTGCCACGTGGATGCGTGTCCTCCTTCACTTTCACCACCACCCCTGCGGGGGCGTCCATGGCAGGAAACAAGACGCTGAAGGTCGTGCCGTTGCCGGGCTCGCTGTACACATTGAGGAATCCGCCGTGGCTTTTGACGATGGAGAGCACCGTGGAAAGCCCCAGCCCCGTGCCTTTGCCCTGCTCCTTGGTGGTGAAGAACGGATCGAAAATCTTGTCCACCACCTCCCGGGGGATGCCGGTGCCAGTGTCCGTCACTTTGACCATGAGGTACCGCCCAGGCACGGAGCCAGGAGTCATGCCCGCGTAGTTGTCATCCACCTGCAGGGTGGTGGCGGTGACGATGAGCGTGCCGCCCTTGGGCATGGCATCGCGGGCGTTGACGCACAGGTTCAGCAAGACCTGATGCACCTGGGTGTGATCGCCGGAAAACAATGGCAGTTCCGCGTCCAGTTCCGCGCGAAAGACAATCTCCTTCGGGAAAGTGTCCTGCACAAGATGCTGCATGTCCTGGATGACGTGCCGGACATCAATGACCATGCGCTCGCCTTCCACACCGCGGGCAAACGAAAGGATCTGCTTCACCATGTCAGCACCGCGCCTGGCGCTGGTCTCGATGGTGGAAAGCACCGACCTGGCACGTTCATCGCGGCTGGTCATCCGCAGCAGATCAATCGACATCAGGATCGGCGCCAGGACATTGTTCAGATCGTGGGCGATGCCGCCGGCCAGCGTGCCAATGCTTTCCATGCGCTGCGCACGGAAGAACTGCTGCTCCATTTTCTTTTTCTCGGAGATGTCACTGTTGATGGCCAGCACGGCCTGCGGACGGCCCGCGTCATCCCGCACCAGCGTCCAGCGCGCTTCGATTAAAAGGGTTGCGCCTGATTTGGTGATTTGCTGGAGTTCACCGCTCCACTCCCCTTTGCCCAGAACGGCCGCCATGGCCAGCTCGTAAGCGGCCAGCTCACGATACAGCAAAGCACTCACCTGACGCCCTCTGACCTCTTCAGCAGTCCAGCCATAGAGCAATTCGGCGCTTTTGTTCCAGTAGGTAACGCCATGCTCGAGATGCCGCACCAGGATGGCGTCACGCGCTTTATCCAGCAGCGAGGCCTGCTCACGTAACTGATCTCTGGAGCGTTTGCTTTCGGTGATGTCCTGCGCCACACCGGCCACGCGGTAAATCTCTCCGGCGGCATTGGGCACGGGAAAGGCGCGGTCGCGGATCCACCGCAGCGACCCATCCGGCCGGATGACGCGGTACTCTTCATCATAGGTGCCGTCGACTTGCCGCGTTTTTGCCGCGTGCAGCACGCGGTCCCGGTCATCCGGATGAATCGACTCGACCCAGTTTTGCGGCGTTGTTTGCAGGCTTTCTCGAGAGCGGCCCCAGATCCGTTCATAGGCCGGGCTGACGTAAAGCACCTGCTGCTTCGCAATGTCCGTGATCCAGAAGACTTCCTGAATGGTTTCGGCAATTTGGCGGAAGCGCTCCTCGCTTTCCCGCAGCGCATCCTCAGCCAGCTTGCGTTCAGTGATGTCACGGAAAGCCCAGATTCTGCCGTAGTACTGGCCGTCACTGCCCACCACGGGTGAAGAGTAGCGGTCCAGCACGGTGCCGTCTTTAAGCTCAACCTCATCACGACCGATCTCTTGCGGGTGAGCATAGAGATGCCTGACTCTCTCAACAAACGCCTCAGAGTTGGCGACCATCGAAGTGACCCACTGAAGCTGGGCGGTGTCGTCCACGGCGTCTGCGATGTGCTGGGGGACTTGGAAAATTTCAGCCATCCGCTGGTTTTGCAGGATCTTCCGGCCCTGCTGGTCCACCACGATGATGCCATCAATGGAGGCGCAGACCTGGGCTTCGAGAAACGCCGTCTTCCAGCGCAGCTCCGCCTCCGCCTGTTTGCGTTCGGTGATGTCACGGCAGGTGCCGAGCGCGCGCAAAGCCACGCCCTGCTCATCATGAAAGACCTGCCACTGCTCTTCGACGAACTTGATCCGGCCATCGGGCATCAGCAGCCGGTGTTCGAGCGAGGTCACGGAGTGCTGGTCAAGCGACTGGTTGAAAGCGCGGTCCACCGCATCGCGGTCAGCAGGATGCACCAGCTCCAAAAAATTCTGGTGCGTCGGCTGAAACTGCTCCGGCGAGATTTCAAAGATACGGTAGGTCTCGGCAGACCAGATCACATCCAGTGTGGAGAGGTCGGTGTCCCAGCTGCCCATTTTGGCCACGGCCTGAGCGGCAGTGAGGTGCGCCCGTTCGGTCTCCAGCGCCGCCGTCAGTTCACGCAGTTCTTGTTCGCTTTGCTTCAAAGCCTCGGTGGCCTTGGCGCGCTCTCTGCGCAACTGCCCCTGCACTAGGGCTTGTCTGACCGAGATACCGAGCCTGGCGAGGCGGTCTTTGAGCAGATAATCAGTGGCCCCCAGCCGCATCATCTCCACCGCCACATCCTCTCCGATGGTGCCGGAGATGATGATGAATGGAATGTCATAGCCGCTCTGCTTCAACAGCTCCAGTGCACGTGGCCCGTTGAACGTGGGCATCTCGTAGTCCGAGAGGATGATGTCGATGTCAGGCATCAACTGATCCAGAAAATCCTGCTCCGTCTCCACCCGGTGCCAGTCGGGATCAAAGCCAGCCGTGCGCAGGGCGCGCAGCACCATTTCGGCGTCGTTATGATTATCCTCTGCAAGCAGGACACGTAATGGCTGGCTCATGCTATTGGTCCAGCTTTGGCGGTTGGTTGAGCAGCAGCCAGTACATGCCGAGCTCCTGCACGGCGGCGTTGAATCCTTCAAAATCCACCGGCTTGACGATATAGCTGTTGACCCCGAGCTGGTAGCTTTTGACGACATCGATCTGCTCCTTAGAGGATGTGAGCACCACGACTGGAATGTGTTTCGTGCGTGGGTCGCTCTTGATGCGTTCCAGCACCTCCAGTCCGTCCACCTTGGGCAGCTTGAGGTCGAGCAGGATCAGCTTGGGCGTGTCCTCAATCTTCCGCTCAGCGTGAGGACCTTCACAGAAAATGAAGTCCAGCGCCTCCGCCCCATCCCGGGCGGTCTGGATGTGATTGCCCATTTTGGCGTTGCGCAGGGCGCGTTGGGTCAGCTCCAGATCTTCCAGGCTGTCCTCGACCAGGAGGATTTCGACGATGTGTGACTCATTCATGGTGGTTGTTTCCTTCAAGGGTGAAATAAAACGTGGCGCCCTGGTCCACGGCGGCTTCCGCCCAGACCCTGCCGCCATGGCGGTGAATGATGCGCTGCACGATGGCGAGTCCGACCCCCGTGCCGTCATAGTCCTCCGCACGATGCAGCCGCTGGAAGACGCCGAAGAGCTTGCTGGCGTAGCGCATGTCAAAGCCGGTGCCATTGTCCCGCACGAAATAGGTGTTTGTACGCCCATCTGTTTTGCAGCCGATTTCCACCACCGCTGCTGCACGCTTCTGTGTGTATTTGAAGGCATTGGACAGCAGGTTGATCCACACCTGTTTGAGCAGGGCGGGATCTCCCTCGCACGCAGGCAGATCAGCGATATCAAGCTGGATCTCCCGCCCCTCGCGCTGACTCTGAAGTTCCTCCAAGGTGTCGTGCACGAGCTGACGGACGTTGATGGTCCGTTTGCACATTGTTGCCCGGCTTAACCGCGAAAAGCTCAGCAGATCGTCAATCAGATTGCCCATGCGCTGCGCGCTGGTGCGGATGACCTGCAAATAGCGCCGTCCCTCAGCCGGCAGCTGGGGGCCATAATCTTCCAGCACCGCGCGCGAGAAGCCATCCATCGCACGCAGCGGGGCGCGCAGATCGTGGGACACCGAGTAGGAGAAAGATTCCAGCTCTTTGTTGGCGGCTTCGAGCTGCTGGTTGGCGGCCTGCACCTTTTGCGAACTCTGGAAAATCTCCGCCTCCATCTGCTCCACGCGGGCGTTCATTTCGTCACTCCCGCTGATGGCTTGTGACTTCCTGCGCACGAACTCCGTCACGTCCTCCACCCGATGGATGATGTACTGAATCTTTCGATCCGCTCCGGCCACAGGAGAGTTGATCGGACTCCAGTAGCGCTCCTCAAACACGCCATCCGGGCGCCGGACATCGTATTTTTGAATGGCCATCGTGTCGGCTGCGCCGTTCGCCAGCACGCGATTGAGCGAAGCCCGCAAATTGGACACCCCGTCGGCTTCTGGATCATCCGGGTTGTCCGGGAACACCTCAAACAGCCCACGTCCCAGGATGCCTGCGCGGGTGGTCATCGTGGCCGCCAAATAGGCGTCACTTACGGCCACGATTTTGAAGTCTGGCGTGAGGACCAGGTACAACCCGGGCAGGGACTCAAAGAGGCTTTTGAGCTCCGCCCGGCTCTGGCGCAGTTCGGCATTGACGGCTTCAAGCTGGGCGGTGCGCTCGATCACCCGCTGCTCCAGTTCCGCATTCAAACGCCGCACTTCTTCCTCGGCACGCTGGCGCTCGGTGATGTCCACCCATGCGCCAAACACCGCACGCTCGCCGGTTTCGGGTACGGTGAACGGCATCTTGATGGTCTGGAGAACTCGCATGCGGCCTGACAAATCCGTATGGCGCTCCTCCGAAATGAACTTCGTTCCGCCAGATTCCAAGACCGCACGGTCATCCGACCGGTAGGCCTCCGCCTGTGATCTTTCAGACACCAGATCGAAATCGTCCTTGCCAAGAACATCTGCAATCGGAAGACCGCAGGTCTCAGCCAGGGCAGGGTTGGCAAAGATGTAACGACCAGCGGAGTTTTTGGCAAAGATGCCATGCGGCACGAGGTTGGTGATCAGGCGCAGCCACTCCTCGCTTGCCCGCAGCGCCGCCTCCGCTTCGTGACGCTTGGTGATGTCACGCGCCACCTTGGAAGCACCAATGACCTGCCCCTCTTTGTTGTGCATGGGCGACACCGAGACCGAGACCGAGATCAATTTTCCGTCCTTGGTCAGGCGCAACGTTTCAAAATGCTCCACGCGCTCGCCGCGCTTGATCTGCGCCTGGATTTCATTCTCCTCATGCTGCCGATCAGGGGGGATGATCAGTGTGATGGAACGCCCCACCATCTCGCCGGCCGAATAGCCAAACAATCGCTCCGCGCCAGCGTTCCAACTGGTCACGATGCTGTTCAAGTCCTTGCTGACTATGGCATCATCGGATGAGTCCACAATGGCGGCGAGCATCGCCGTGGCTTCTTCATGGTGCCTGCGCTCGGTGATGTCGCGCAGAATCACGGTGCAAGTTTTTTGTCCGTTCGTCTCAGTGTGTGAAATGGATGCTTCGATCGGAAACACTCCGCCACCCGCCCGCAGCCCGCTCAACGCATGCACCTCAGGCACATGAGCGCCTGCATTCTCGCAGAGCGGCGCAGACTGCTCCTGTGCCAGCTCGAAACAGATGATGAAACGGTCCAGTTTCTGCCCTAATGCCTGCGCTTCGGTGCAGCCAAACATGGTCTCAGCGGCGGTATTGAAGAGCACGATCTTCTGTTCGGCGTCCACGCAGATGATGGCATCCAAGGCAGAACTCACAATGCCGCCCAAACGCACGCGCACCCGCGCTTCCAATTGCTGATTGGTGGCTTGCAGTACACTCAGAACATCCGTCAACTGCCTTGTCGCTGCTTGCAGCCTGCCATGCAGCAGGCTCATCAGCGTGCCCATGCCAGTGAATAGTCCCATCGAGAGCAGCACATGGGCGTGCCTGGCTGAGATGGCGGGATCGGGGGCAATGAACACATACCAAACCAATACCGTGGAAAAAGCGGTGGCCCACAACCCACCACGCCGCCCACCCAACCAGGCGCTGAAGAAGACCGCAGGAAAAAACAGAAACCACACCAGCGGCTGCAACCATGACCAGCACAGCCACTGCACACCGAGCGCCACCAACGGGGGCATTAACGCAGACCATGGCGGCAGCCGACGCAGAGGATTCATTGCCGCAGCAGCTCTTTTACCCCTGCATTCTGCAACTTGCCGTGTGGCAGCGCTCTTGATCCATTTCGTAGATAAGAAGAAGAATTAATTAAAAATAGAAAGTGCAAATAGATATTCACGTATAAACATGGGTTGTTATTTTTAATGTTTTATCAACGTAGAATCTACTATGATCGCTTCGATACAACAAGCAGAAAGCGAGTGACCTCAGATTATTCCTAAGTGTATTCAAGATCCACACCAATCATTAATCCACATTTAGTAATTATAAGCATATTGCCTAAATTTTACTTCCTGCGCGATCATCCTATAACTTCGTGCCCAAAATGGCGCGTGCCGCATCTTGCAAGACACTGGCAGTGCAGCCAGAGTGAGCCGCGCAGCCAACAACACGCATTACGATTATGGCCAAAGGCAACAACGCTCACAAAAAGGAAGTCAAAAAGCCGAAGAAGGAAAAGCCCAAGCCCGCACCTGCAGGCCGCAAGAGCTAGGCCTTGCTGACGGGTGAGCAGTGAATGATGTGCTGCTCGGTTTCAGATGAATGAGGAATCATTGCCATACTGGCAATGACAGGTTTGCTGTGGATTGGCGCATGCATCCGCAACGCCCTGGAGTGGGGAACCTGATGACAAAAAAGAGCGGCCAGTGCTGGCCGCCCTCGTGGTTTTGGGGTTGTGATTGGTGATGCGCCAGTTGCGGCGCAACGGGGCTACTTTAGTAGCGGTAGTGATCGGTCTTGTAGGGGCCTCCGACGGGGACGCCGATGTAGTCGGCCTGGCCCTTGGAGAGGACGGTGAGCTTCACACCGATCTTGGCGAGGTGGAGGCGGGCGACCTCTTCGTAGAGCTTCTTCGGAAGGACGGCAGTGAATTCATTATGATGCACACAAGGAACCGGTATTTGACAAATGTAGCCCTCTGTGGCGCAATCAACGTTTTTCGATGTCTGCTCCTTACAAATACTTCGCTTTCATCAGCTACAGCCGGAAGGACAGCAAAGCTGCCGCGTGGCTACAGAAGCGGCTGGAGTGGTTCCGCTTTCCAGTGAAGCTGGTGCCGGCGGAGCGCCGCCCGCCGGATGAGCGGTATGTGCGCCCGGTATATCGGGATAAGACGCACCTGGAGGTCACCGACGAGTATTACTGGAAGAACATCCGTCTTGCCTTGGAAGAGTCACGCTATCTCATTGTTCTAGCTTCGCCAAATTCAGCGCAATCCACACCGGTTAACATGGAAGTGAATCACTTTCTCATTTGCCATGAATACCAAAGCAGTCTGGTGGTTCCAGTGATTCTCAGCGGCAGAATCGCCGGCTCAGGCGACGAGGCAGCCTTTTGTCCAGCGCTCAGGAATCTTGGTGAATCGCTCACCTCCCGCAATTTGCCGTCTCTGGTGACTGACTTTGACATGGCTGAACTAGATGCCTGGGAACAAGGTTTTGTAGCGCTTGTATCTTATCTTTTGCGTCTCGACCGCACCGTAGTAGGCGACCATTTACAGAGAGAGACACGAAGGCAGGCACGTGGATTAAAACGCTGGCTGGTGGCGGTCTGCGCGCTAACACTCATGGTGGTTGCTGGTGCTTGGTATGGATGGAAACAAGCGGTCAAGGCTCGTGCCGCAAGCGCAATTGCCCAGATAGAGTCAAGGAAGGCGGTAATTGCCAAGTCTGACGCAGAACATCAAGCGGAGCTGGCAACTGCGTCAGCCAAAGAAGCCGAACATCAGCGGGAGCTCGTGACCAAAGAAAAAGAAAAGCAGGATCAAACTCTCTGGGCAGTAAGCGGCGCAGACCATGGGGAAGCAGACTTACTACTAAAATCGTGGAACTATCCGAGATCCCTGGCATACTTTTCTCGCGCCTTACGCTCACAGCCAAAGAACACGGCAGCCATGACCGCAGCCGCGTTCAATGCACTCGCACCGTCCGGTCCTAGTTGGATTCCAAGGACATTATGTGTTTTGGATGGATCGATTTCAGCGCTTGACTCCAGCACTTCAGGAGAATGGCTGGCTGCTGGCACACAATCCGGAAATGTTTCACTTCTTCATTCATCTACTGGGAAAGTGAAACAGCATATGGAACTAAAATGGCCCGTTTTGTGGCTGCGCTTTGACGACACTGGCGGCATTCTCCAAGTCGCGATTACTTCACAGGACCAAACCTCGTCTGAGTTAGTTTCGATTGAACTCAAATCGTGGAAAGCTTCGACAAAGCACAGGTTTGAAGGCTGCATCACGGGCATTGACATGGATTCTGCTCAGAAAATCTTGGCTGTTGGCCTGACGAAAGGTCTAATGGTGATGGATCTTCATTCGGGGGAAGAAATCTACCAACGCAAATCAATCTTCCCCTTAGATTCAATCGCCATTAGTCCTGACGGATCTTGCCTTGTTGCAGGCGGAGATGATCAAGGATATCAAGGAAGGGGCGAATATTTTTCTATTGATATAAAGAATAAGATGCCGCTCTGGGAAAAAAAGAGAGAGCTTAGGTATGCTAAATATGGAGCCGACGGGCAGACAGTAATTATGTTTGTAGGAAATATTGAATACACTGAATCTGGCTTCAAACAAGTGTCGGACACCGAGCAAATAAAAAGCATCAACCCCATCAATCACAGTGATATATTCACACGCAATTTCAGTCACGCCGTGAAGTCTATTTCACTCTCCCCAAGTCTAGAATATGCGGCAATCTGTACCACTTCACGTTCGTCGGGTACTCTTCATGTTATTGCCACCGATAATGGAGAAACCATATTCGAAAGTCCGATTAATAATTCTACCACAATGGTCGACTTTAGCCGAGACGGACGGTGGCTCACACTTGGTTTTGGCGATGGAAAAATTGCAATCATGGAAGCTAGTCCGGGTCATGATTTGACGCCACTGCCAATAGATCCTCCATCTCCGCAACCGAAGCAAGAATTCACGGACATACCAGCCCACCTCAGCCCTGACGGACATATGCGGACGGTGATTGACGGAGATGGGGCGTCAAAAACGGTTAAGCTCTTCAAGCGGAATGGCGGTGAGCTTCTGTGGGAAACAGCAGCAGATATGGAATCAACAATCTGCGAATTCAGCCCGGACAGCAGATATTTGATCGTTGGTGATGGCTCCGGATGGGGCGACGCAGTCCCACTGCGCATTTTCGACACCCAAAAGGCTGAACAGGTAATAGATGACCCAAAAGAATATCCGATAACTGCACTAAATTTTAGCAGTGATGGAAGTTTGTTGGCACTTGGCTTTGGTGATCCCCCCTTGCTAAACAGGGAAATGAGTCATTTCGGTGAGGTTATGGTTATCGCCCTACCATCATTAAAGCAATTATACGACATTGTGTTTGAGACCCAAGTTGCCGATTTGAAATTGAGTGGAGATGGCAGGTGGCTATATGTTTCAACAAAAGGGGAGGCTGGCTATTCAGGCAGCGAATTCAATGTCTTCGAGGCTTTGACAGGTGCTCGTGCATGGCACGTAGCGTGCAAAGACTGCCTTGACAAATTAGTCTTGCAGCAAGGTGGTGTTCGCATTGGGGAATACAATAGGGGTGGAAAAAACAAGAGGGATTTTTATTTTGATTCCCGATGGTTGTGCCCGGCATCAGAAGTGGCCGACGTTCCATTCCTAGCACTAATCGCGAGAAACAGTGGCATGGAGCCCATATACTCCGGCGGATTCCGATTTTCCACTTCCTCGGAGGTTCAAAGGTTGCAAGAGTCGGTCTTATTGGGTCAACAAACTGAATCTGGCCGCAATAACATATGGCAAACAGCTCTTCTCAAATGGTCGCTTTTCCTTCCCGAGGTTCGTCCAATCTCGCCATGGGCTAATCAAACGATTCGTGAAAAAATTGGCGAACAACTCATGAATTGCGAGCGCGAATCCATAAGAGCGTATGCAGCCCAAGCTCCCTGGCATCCGCTGGTTCCGGTGTCATTAGCCCGACTGCAGCCGAAACTAACTGAAAAAACCGATGAGGTGAAGGTCAAGGCGACGGCGGCTCGTTCGAGTTTCCTTGCTCATCAAACCCTCTCACGTCTAAAGTCAGCTGATGAGAGCTTGTATGGCGGCACTGTGCTGGCCGAGTATGCCGCATGGTCCGCAAAGATCATGCATCATGAGCTTCATTTGAATGATGCGTCAGGTAAGGCTTTGTTGTTTGCCCTAGAACAACTGCCCGCGGACCGATGGTCAGCGGATGTCGTGCTGCAATCAGCGCTCAAAGATATCAGCATCGTTGGAGACATTCAAATCACGGTCATTGGTCCTGCTAAAATCGCTCCCAGTCTCATTGCGTCTTACTTTCCATTTAAAAAGGGCGGCGTCTTTGCAGATGAAGACATCGAGAGCTTTGTCGAAGCACTGGAATCAGAACATCCGGTCGAAGTTCTTGAAGTAAGCAAGGAAGAAAAGTCGTCAAAGAAGGAATGGATTATTAGGGTGAAAATCGCTACTACGGCACGAAAAAAATGACCGGCTAACTGCTGCTTTTCTTTCCGCTGGCCTAATTTCAATAAGCAGGCATGAGAACACGCTTGCAATGCACCTGGATATTTCGTACTTAAATCCAAAATTCGAACCTCGGCTCTCCTAGCTTGATAAGCTGATGCAGCGCTTTAGCTCCGACTTCAGATCTGCCCTGATCAGCCCAGGGCTTACGCATGAAGCGAAGCGAGGATTTTGAGTCGGAACGCAGGGTCGAGAGCAGCACGACGGCGTTTTCTGCGCAGACTGAGCTTGGAGGACTCGTCACGCAGGGTCTTCATGGCCA
>Ga0114968_10002313_pt1 | contig 14617 bp, 14 predicted proteins | sample M_130807_EF_Meta_FD_87020 | JGI IMG/M metagenome (GOLD analysis project Ga0114968, IMG submission 87020) | Freshwater microbial communities from Lake Montjoie, Canada to study carbon cycling - M_130807_EF_MetaG | ecosystem: Environmental > Aquatic > Freshwater > Lake | place: Lake Montjoie... | reverse complement strand
CTTGGACATATTGACCTGGCCCATGGTCCAACCGCTGAAGCGTCGCTCCGAGATTTCTTCGTAGTGCAGCAGCACCACGTCTTTGTGACGGGCGTCGCGTTGAATGTGCCCGTACAACTCGCTCACCGCACTGCGCCCGCCTTCGATAGCCTGCAGAAAAATACCGCCGCCGTAGCACAAAATGCCCGTGATACCAGAGCTGGGGTTTCCCTGGCGCGACTTGGCCAAAATTTCGTCAATCGCCACCGCAGCGGGGTCCACGGCGCGGCTGGCATAAAGCAAACGTACGAGCATGGCTTAACCTTTCTTGGGGAGAAGCGCCAGAAATTCTCGGCGCAGATTGGGGTCTTTGAGGAACACGCCGCGCATGACGGAGTTGATCATCTTGCTGTCCATGTCTTTTACGCCGCGCCAGGACATGCAGTAGTGGCTGGCCTCCATAACGATGGCCAAGCCGTCGGGCTGGGTTTTTTCTTGAATCAGGTCGGCCAGTTGAACCACCGCCTCTTCCTGGATTTGGGGTCGGCCCATCACCCACTCGGCCAAGCGCGCGTACTTGCTGAGGCCGATGACATTGGTATGTTCGTTAGGTAGCACGCCAATCCAGATCTGGCCAATGACAGGGCAAAAATGATGGCTACACGCACTGCGCACAGTAATCGGGCCCACGATCATCAGTTCGTTCAAATGCTCGGCATTGGGAAATTCGGTGATGGTGGGGGCATGCACATAGCGTCCCCTGAATACCTCGTTGAGGTACATCTTGGCCACCCGGCGTGCGGTGTTGGCGGTGTTATGGTCGTTTTGGGTGTCAATGACCAAGCTGTCGAGGACCCCTTGCATCTTGATTTCAACCTCGTCGAGCAGCGCCGCGAGTTCGCCCGGTTGCACAAAATCTGCGATGTTGTCGTTGGCGTTGAAACGCTTGCGAGAGGCAACAATGCGCTCGCGAATTTTGAAGGAAATCGGGGTTCCAACATCGTCGGCGGGTGGAGTCATGGCAGTAGTCATTGATAAGGCAACAAGTCATGTTACCAGCCTTTAAATAGCCCCATTGGCAAGAAAATGACTCCCTTGGCGGAGACTCGTTGCCTTGATTGCCTCGCCGCAAACCGCTTGCGGTGCGCGCTCAGTAAGCGCGTCCAATCAAAAACAAAACCACCCGCATCACCGCCAAAGCCAGCAGGTCCATGCCGCGCTGCCAGCGCCCCCTTTGCGCATAAGTGGCGGCGTCGACGCGCACCGCATGGTGCTGTAAGGCGCTCAGCAATCGCTGTTGCAACTGCAGGGCGAATGGACCATCCCGGACCAACACATTGGCTTCGCGTGCCAACAACAGGCTCAGGGGGTCTAGATTCGACGATCCGACCGTGGCCCACCGCCGGTCCACCACCGCCACCTTGGCGTGCAAAAACCCGCCGGTGTACTCGTAAATCTCGACGCCGGCGTCTAACAATACGCCATACACCGTCCGCGCACCGTGGTACTGCATAAAGTACTCGTAACGCCCTTGCAGCAACACCCTGACCCGCACTCCGCGTTGCGCCGCATGCACCAAGGCGTGGCGCAATTTGCGTCCCGGCACGAAATAGGCGCTGGCGATCAACACCTCGCTGCGGGCATCGGCAATGGCCTTGCGGTAGGCCTGCTCGATTCGACTGCGGTGCAACAGGTTGTCGCGCAGGACCAGCGCCGCCCACACGCCATTGCCCGACGAGGGCGCCGGGGGAACTGACCCGGCGGGCGCCGGTTGCGGCGCGGCTTGGGCCAACAAGCGACGTGCCTGCTTCCACTGGTGATGCTCTACCTGGCGTGGCAAATCCAGACGTGCCCAAAACTGCTCCATCGCCTGCTGCACCTCCACGGCCAGCACGCCGCGCACCTGGACCGCAAAGTCCAGACGCGGCGCTTGCAACACGCCGTAGTATGGGTCTACCAGATCATCCAGTACGTTAATGCCTCCACAAAAGGCGACGGCCCCATCGATCACGCAGAGCTTGCGGTGCAAGCGCCGCCACCGCCCGGGTCGAAAAACGCCGAAAATCCCCAAGGGTGAAAACCGGTGCCACTGAACGCCGACCGCGTTAAAGCGTTGTACCCAGGCCGCTGGGAGCGCCGGTGTACCGATACCATCCACCACCAAGTACACCGCCACACCCCGTGCGGCCGCGCGCACCAAGGCATGCGCCAACGGCTCGCCTTCCGCATCAAAATTAAAAATATAGGTTTCCAGCCGAACCTCCGTCTGGCTGGCGTCCACTTCCGCGATCACCGCGGCAAACAATTCCTTGGCGCCCTGTAACAAGCGCACTTGTTGATGGTGATTGAAGTGGGTGGAGCGCATGCTCAGGCCGCCGCTGGCACCGCGTCCCTGCCGTCGGCCGGGGGCACCAGCGGGAGCAGTTCAAATTCGGCAATTAAGGGCAAATGGTCCGACAGCTTGGGCCACTGCCCTCCCCGAGGCACCTCCAGCCGAACCGGTCGCAGCCCCCGGGCGTACACGTGGTCCAGTTGCAGCAGCGGCAAGCGGGATGGAAATGTGGCACACCCCGTCTGTCGGCAACACACCAGTCCCGCCTGGCCCAATTCCCGCCCCAGCAAGGGGCCCCATTCATTGAAGTCACCCGCCACCAGCAAAGGTGCCTGGGGAGCAATTTCTCGCGCGATATAACGGCACAACTGCTGAAGCTGCCGCTGTCGGCTGGCACGCACCAAGCCCAAATGCACCACCAGCACGTGCACACTTTGACCGTGCACCGTCAGCTCGGCATGCAATAGCCCCCGTTGCTCAAAACGGTGGTCTGACATGTCCTCATGCTGGTGGGTCACCACCGGCCAGCGAGACAACAAGGCATTGCCATGTTCCCCGTGGCGGGTGACCGCGTTGGTGCGGTAGACGGCGCTATAGCCTTCGGGCGCCAAAAAGTCCGCCTGCGGTACGGCAGGCCAATGGGCAAAAAAGTGGGCCTCCCGCCGGTGCAGCTTGCGAACCTCCTGCAGGCAAATCAGGTCGGCCCCAAACCGAGAAATCGCATGGCCAATGTTATGAATTTCCAGGGTGCGCCCGGGCCCAATACCCCGCACCCCTTTGTGAATGTTGTAGGTCACCACCCGCACCAACTGCGTCATGCCAACCTCACCTGGGCCACAAACCGCGGCAACATCAAGCAGGCTTCCGCATTCGAGGGCGAAAAACACCAATGCGCTGCCTCCTGGTAGGGCAGCCACTGGTAATGGGTATGTTCGCGCGGATCAAGGCGTACCGGCGTGTGGGGTGGCACTTGCAGGCCAAACAGCCGCTCGGTGTTGAAAACGACGCCCGGTGCATAGCGATGCAGCCACCGGGGATAAATGTCATAGACGTTCTCCAAATGCCAATCTTGCAGCTGATCGGCCAATGGACTGCCGGGGCGGCAGTCGATGCCGGTTTCTTCCATCACTTCACGGGCGGCCGTCAGCGCAAAAGGCTCATCCAGCACGTCCTTACTGCCGGTGACGGACTGCCAAAAGGCCGGCGCCTGGGGGTCGGGTTCCGTACGTCGGATCAGTAACACCTCCAGCGCCGGCGTGTAAATCACCACCAGCACCGATTCGGGAATTTTGTAAGCTTGAGGCATGGTCATCAGATTTCAGCCCATTGTGCACCGGTCCCGCAGTGGGAAAAGGCGCTTTCAGTGGCTGCGTTAGGATACGCCGCGATGCCTCTCAGCCCCTCGACTCATCCCAAGCGCGCTCCTGTGGCCCGCGTCAATGGGCTGCGCTTTTCCTATGGGGCGACCCGGATTTTTGATGGTTTGACCCTCGCCGTTCCCGCGGGACTCACGCTCGTGCAGGGCGGCGAGAGCTGCGGGAAATCGACGCTGCTTCGCCTGCTTGGCGGTGCGCTAAAACCACAAGAGGGGTCCGTTGAATGGCTTTGGATTGATTCAGCGCAATCGCCCCAGAATGCAAGCCAGCGCGACATCTATTGGATCGACCCCCGGGATGAACGGCATGATGCCGATTCTGCACGGACCTATTTCGACCAGCTTCGGGCGCGGCACTCGCGGTTCTCGTTTCCGACCCTCGATGCGCTGGTCCACGACCTCGGCTTGTCGGAACATTTGGAAAAGCCGCTTTATATGCTGTCTACCGGCAGCAAGCGCAAGGTTTGGCTGGCCGGTGCCTTCGCCAGCCACTGCCGGCTGACGCTGATCGATGAACCCTTTGCTGCGCTCGACCAGCGCTCGGTCGCCTGCGTCCGAAACTGGTTGAACCGCGTCGCGGGGGACACCGAGTGCGCCTGGGTGGTGGCAGATTACGCAGCGCCGGCGGGTGTCGTCCTTACGCATCAGGTGGCACTGGATGCCTGAGTTGCCCAAACCTGGCCTCCCCGTTATGACCGCACTGGAAATGCCCACTCTATGGCTGTGATGGTGTTTTTTGCCGTGCTGGCGTTCAGCCTGCAAATGCGAAATGCGGTCGATCAACGCAGGCGTATTGCGTTGCTGGGACGATTCCTGCGCAATTACCAGATTGAATCGCTGATGGAAACGCTGATTCAGGGTTACCTTAGGGCAATGGGTGAAAGCGACCCGGAGCGGCGCACTGGCATCTGGCTGGTGATGCGTCAGCACGAAGAGCGGCTCAGCGGACAGTTAGCGCAACTACAGCAGGAAATGCGCTCGGACCCCGGGACAGCTTGGCGCGCCAGCACCTTGCCGCTGAGCGTGCCGCTGGCCGTGCGCTGGCTGCCGCGCGCGTCGTTTGACCTGCGGGACTTGATTCAAATTCATGCACGGGGGGTCGCCCGTGGCATTGCCAACGAAGACCAACGGTCTGCACGCGACCGCGCCTATCGACTCAGTGCCGAATTACTGCTGCTACAACACAGTTGCCATTGGTTTTGTCGCTCCAAGGTGGTGGCGTCCGCCCGGATGTTTGCCCGCCACCAGACCCACTACCGGCAGTTGCTGGCGGCCGTCGCGCCAGACACCCGATCCGCCTACCTGGGGGCCTTGAGCGGTCGCTGATAACCTAAAAAGGGCGCGGAACGGCCGCGCAAGCCACTCAGGCGGCCTTGGGCGCTTCCACCGTGCGCAGGCGAATATGCAACTCGCGCAGTTGCTTTTCATCCACCGGGCTGGGCGCTTGGGTCAGCAAGCACTGCGCACGCTGGGTTTTCGGGAAGGCAATTACGTCGCGGATCGACTCGGCGCCCGTCATCAGCGTGACGATGCGGTCTAGACCAAAGGCGAGGCCACCGTGCGGAGGAGCACCGTACTGAAGCGCATCCAACAGGAAGCCAAACTTGAGCTGCGCCTCTTCGGGACTGATCTTGAGCGCATCAAACACTTTTTGCTGCACATCGGCCCGGTGAATACGCACCGATCCGCCACCCATTTCCCAGCCGTTGAGAACCATGTCGTAGCCTTTGGAAATGCATTTTTCGGGCGCGGTGACCATCCAGTCTTCATGGCCGTCTTTGGGGGCGGTAAAGGGATGGTGTGTCGCGGTATAGCGCTGCGCCTCTTCGTCGTACTCAAACATCGGGAAGTCCACCACCCACATCGGACGCCAGCCGGATTCAAACAAACCGTTCTTTTTGCCAAAATCGCTGTGCCCGATCTTGATGCGCAGCGCACCGATCGCGTCGTTGACAATTTTTTCCTTGTCGGCACCAAAGAAAATCAGGTCACCGTCTTGGGCGCCGGTGCGGGCCAGAACTTCGGCAATCGCTTTGTCATGGATGTTTTTGACGATCGGACTTTGCAGACCATCGCGGCCTTTCGCCACCTCGTTGACGCGGATATACGCCAGTCCTTTGGCGCCATAAATCTTCACAAACTCGGTATATGCGTCGATTTCGCCACGGCTGATACCACCGCCCTCCGCCGAGCCGCCGGGTACGCGCAGGGCCACCACGCGACCGCCCTTCATATTGGCGGCACCCGAGAAGACCTTGAAATCCACATCGGCCATCACGTCGGTCAGCTCCGTGAATTGCAGCTTGACGCGCAAATCGGGCTTATCCGAACCATACAAATGCATGGCGTCTGCATAGCTCATGACCGGGAACTCGCCCAAATCCACGCCAATCGTGTTCTTGAAAACCGTGGTGATCATGCCCTGGAACATGCCACGGATTTCTTCCTCGTCCAGGAACGATGTCTCAATATCTATCTGGGTGAACTCAGGCTGGCGGTCTGCGCGCAAGTCTTCGTCCCGGAAGCACTTGGTGATCTGGTAATAGCGGTCAAACCCGGCCACCATCAGCAACTGCTTGAACAGCTGGGGCGACTGTGGCAACGCAAAAAATTGGCCGTCGTGCACCCGGCTAGGTACCAGATAATCGCGCGCGCCTTCGGGCGTGCTTTTGGTCAGCATGGGCGTTTCAATGTCCACGAATCCATTGGCGTCCAAAAACTTCCTCACCTCCATCGACACGCGGTAACGCAGCATCAGGTTGTTTTGCATATACGGACGGCGAAGGTCAAGAACACGGTGGGTCAGGCGGGTGGTCTCCGACAGGTTGTCGTCGTCGATTTGGAACGGTGGCGTCACCGAAGGATTCAGCACAATGAGCTCGTGGCACAGCACTTCGACCTTGCCACTTTTCAGGTTGTCGTTGGCGGTGCCCTCAGGGCGCGCCCGAACCACGCCTTTAATCTGCACGCAAAATTCATTGCGCAGGGCTTCGGCCGCCTTGAACATGTCAGCGCGGTCCGGATCGCAGACCACCTGCACATAGCCCTCGCGGTCGCGCAAGTCGACGAATATCACCCCCCCGTGGTCGCGGCGGCGGTTCACCCAGCCACACAGAGAGACGGTTTGGCCCAACAGGGCATCGGTCACAAGACCGCAGTAGTGGGAGCGCATGGCCATAACGTGCTTTCGGTACCCAAGAGGGCAATCAGGGAAGAAAAATCAGGATTTAGGAGAGGCAGGCGCCAGGGTTGCAGGGTGCACCGTGGGGGAAACCGAGCCCATGGAGATGACATAGGTCAGCGCCTCATCGACGCTCATCTGCAGTTCAATCACCTCAGAGCGTGGCAACAACAAAAAGTACCCCCCGGTGGGATTCGGAGTGGTCGGCACATACACGCTGATGAAGTCGCCCGGCAGGTGTTGCGCGACCTCCCCGTCCGGGACACCCGTCTGAAATGCAATCGTCCAGCTCCCCGGGCGGGGAAACTGCACCAGCAAGGCGGTGCGAAAAGCGTTTCCGTTGCTGGAAAACAAGGTGTCGGACACCTTTTTCACGCTGTTGTAAATTGACTTGACGACCGGGATGTGCGTGAACATCCGGTCCCACTGTTTCAACCACCAGCGTCCGGCCACGTTGGACACCAAAGCACCGGTCACCAACATGAATCCGAGCACCAGCACCACGCCGAGGCCGGGAATATGGTGCAGCTTTTCCAGCGAGATTCCGACCGACTCGGAACTCACCGCCGACAAGGCCACCAAGAAATTGCCAAACAGGCCGTCCAGCACACTGGTCATCCAGAGCAAGACCCAGATCGTGATGGCCAGGGGCAGCCAGACCATCAAGCCCGTGAGCAGGTATTTCTTGAAGGGCACAGTCGTCCTAGCGTTGGTGGAGGGCAAAACGGATCAATTGGCTGCCGCTGCAGAACTTGGCCCGCTACTGGCCGTTGGCGTCGTAGGGGTGGCTGGGGTCGCGGCGGCAGCGGGGCTTGCGGCAGCGGCAGGTGTCGCGCTGTCCGAGGACGTTGTTTCGCCCGCGCTCCCCGGGGTTGGAGGAACACCGGTCGCTGGCGCGGTCTTGTCCCCCCGGAAATCGGTCACATACCAGCCTGAGCCCTTCAGTTGAAAGCCCGCAGCCGTGACCTGCTTTTTGAATTCCGCTTTGCCACAGCTCGGACATTCCGTGAGCGCGTCTTCGGACATCTTCTGGAGCACGTCCTTCGCAAATCCGCAGGAATCGCATTTATAGGCGTAAATCGGCATGGCGTGGGGGCCTCTAACGGTCGGGTGGCAAAGCCTCCGATTATAGTTTGCCGCTGGTCAAAGGTGCAGTCGCCAGATCAGCTGCATGCCCAGTGCACCCAAGGCAAATCCCACCAAGACAAACACCAGGGCCTGGATAAGGCGGTAAGTGCGCTTCTGCTCGGACACCATCTGCTCCAGCAAGCGGTGGGCCGTCGGGTCTGCCTTGCCACGCTGCAAATAGGATTGCAGTAGCAGCGGCAGGTCCGGCAGGATCTTGGCGTAACGTGGCGCCTGGGCCTGTAGCTCCGCCCACAGACGCTGGGGGCCGACCTGCTTGAGCATCCATTGCTCCAAAAAGGGCTTGGCGGTGGCCCACAAATCAAGATCGGGATCCAAATCGCGCCCCAAGCCTTCGACGTTCAGCAGGGTCTTTTGCAGCAACACCAGCTGCGGCTGAATCTCGACATGGAAGCGCCGCGAGGTCTGAAACAGGCGCATCAGCACCAAGCCTAAGGAGATTTCTTTGAGCGGACGGTCAAAGTAGGGCTCGCACACAGCGCGCACAGCGGCCTCGAGTTCGTCCACACGGGTGGCGGCAGGCACCCAGCCCGATTCAATGTGCAACTCGGCTACGCGCTTGTAGTCGCGCCTGAAAAAGGCAACGAAGTTTTGGGCCAGGTACTCTTTGTCTACCTCGGTCAGCGTGCCCACAATGCCAAAGTCCAGCGAGATGTAGCGCCCAAAGGTTTCCGGCGCCAGACTGACCTGAATGTTGCCGGGATGCATGTCTGCGTGAAAAAATCCGTCTCGAAACACCTGGGTAAAAAACAAGACCACGCCATCGCGCGCCAGTTTTTGAATATCCACCCCGGCCTCTCTCAGGCGGTCGACCTGGCTGATCGGAACGCCGTGCATCCGCTCCATCACCAACACCTCGGTCGTGCAATGGTCCCACAGCATCTCCGGGATCAAAACGAGGTCCAGTCCCTCCATATTGCGGCGCAACTGAGCCGCGCTGGATGCTTCACGCACGAGGTCGAGCTCGTCGTGAAGGTATTTGTCGAATTCGGCCACGACTTCGCGCGGCTTCAGGCGCCTGCCATCGGCCGAGAGACTACCGACGATTTCTGCCATCAGGCGCATCAAAGCCAAATCCTTGTCGATCGCTCCGAGCATTCCGGGCCGCAACACTTTGACCGCTACCTCGCGCTCCCGCCCGGTTCGGTCCCGCAGCACCGCGAAGTGCACCTGCGCGATCGAGGCGCTGGCCACGGGCGTGTGATCGAACGAAAGGAAGATCTCATCCAGCGGTTTGCCCAAAGCCTGCTCGATGGCGGTAACCGCCACTTCCGAGGGAAACGGTGGCACTCGGTCCTGCAACTTCGCGAGTTCCAGGGCGATGTCGGGAGCCAACAGGTCGCGTCGGGTCGACAGCACCTGTCCGAGCTTGACGAATATGGGCCCCAGATCTTCAAGTGCCTGGCGCAGGCGCTCGCCACGCGGCGCATCCAGGCGACGTCCCAGCGCGAGCAATCGCCCGAGCCGCTGCAGCCTCGGCTGGGGCAAGCTTTGCAGCAAAAGCACATCCAGACCGTACCGCAGCACCACCCGCAGGATGGCCCAACCGCGCAGTAAGCGACTCATGGCGCGCTTTCAGTCTGAGGCTTCACCGCCGGGGGCATGCCAGACACATTTGCGGCGGATGGACGTCCCTTGGCCACAAATTGTTGCAGCGCCAGCAGAATTTTTCGACCGTTGGAGACCAGCAGATGCGCAGGAACGTCACCGACGATGCGGGCCAGGTCGGCCTCCAAGTCCCATCGGACATGGTCGGTGAGCCAGTTCACCTCGGCGGCCAGTTGGACATCGCCTTCTATGCGCACCGCAGGCTTGCCTCCCTGCGCCAGCCCTTGCACCAAGGCCAAAGGAGACGGATCAGTCAGCGTAAGGACCAAGTCTGCTGCGGCGTTGGCAGGGGCCAAATCCAACAGGCCGGCGGGTGTCATTGACACCTTGAAACTCAAAGACTGCCACTGAACCAGTACCGCTCTGCCTTTTTGTCTGGCCAGGCGCGAGGTAGCCTGCGGCTCCTGCATCAGCACATGGTTGAGCAGCAACACGATCCGCCGCTGGGTCTCCTCAACGGCCCAATCGGGGGGGGTGAAGGGAAGCTTGAAATCCTGCAAAAACGACTCAAGCAAAGAAAAAGGGGACTGTGTTGCCATAGTCCCCCATTATTCCTGATCCCGCCACGGGCACCTATTCAAAAGGATACCCGGAGCGAGCCGAACGTCTTATTGCAAGGCCTGCACGCCCGCCACCAACCATCCGCCACCGTTCTTGCCTTTGGTCATGTTCCAGACTTCACGGAACGGACTGGGCGCAGACGCAGCGTCTTCGCGAATCATGCCGGTGTACTCCACGCTGGCCATGTATTCGTCCGCCAGTTCTTCGATCCCTAACAAGCTCGCCTCGAGGGACAGGACCTCGGTGTGGTTGGGCTGGGCGCCGGTGTGGCTTTCCCGCTCGGCCAATTGGGTCTTAATCTCCAACAGCATGCCATCGGTCATCATCGCGCGCAGGCTGCTGATGTCCGATTTGTCCCAGGCGGCCTGCAGTGTGATGAAGTTTGCCTTGGCGGCTTTTATGAAGCCTTCCGTATCAAAACCAGCGGGAACACCCCAGGTTTGCGATCCCAGCAAGGCCGAACCGATCATGGAGCCCGCGTTGCCGCCCGCGGCAGGCGCGCTGTCAAAGTGGCTTGAGTTTTGTTCCCACGGGCGGGCCGACGCGTCGTTGCCCACATTCTCAGGACGGTAGGGCCGCGACTCGACTCCTCCCATATTTCCGGCACCCTGGTAGGCGAACGGGCTTTGCCGAGTCTGGCGCCGGCGCATCAACGCGCCAATCAGCATCATCACGCCAAACGCCAGTAAAGCAAACATCAAAATTTGACCGAAACCTTCGCCCAGACCCATCGAATGCGCCAGCCAGGCCAGCCCCAGGCCTGCGGCCAAGCCGCCCAGCATGGCGCCCCAGGGGCGACGGGGCGCGGCGGGGGCTGCTGCGGGAGTGGGACGCGGTGTCGCATTGCCCACGCCTTGGGACGGCGCACTGGGCGCTGCTTCACGCTGCGTCACGTTGCCCGACTGTTTGCCCATGGATTTCCCGCCGCCCAAGCGTGCCGCCTCAGCATGTACGCCCGCAAACAGCAAGAAAGCCGTCAACACCAAAGTTAACCATTTCATATCAAATCCTCAATCTATTCGAATCGCCCCAGCAGCCTGGTAGTTCGGGGCGGTTTGCCCCACTGCAAGCACCCAAACCGCTGCTAGCACTTGATTCCAACATGCAAGGCCGCTATGCCGCCGGTGAGGTTGTGGTAATCCACATGGCCGAATCCACCTTTGTGCATTAGGGCTTTTAACTCTTGTTGTCCCGGGTGCATGCGGATGGACTCCGCCAGGTAGCGGTAGCTGGCATCGTCACCGGCCACCAGCTTGCCCAGCTTGGGCAGGACTTTGAAGGAATACCAGTCGTACAGCTTTTCTAGGGGGGGGGCCACCTTGGAAAACTCCAGTACCAGCAATTTGCCGCCCGGCTTGAGCACCCGGCACATTTCGGCCAAGGCCACGTCCTTGTGCGTCATGTTGCGCAGACCAAAGGCCACGCTCACGAGATCGAAGTAGCCGTCGGCAAAGGGCAGCTTCTCAGCGTCACAGACCACGGTGGGCAACAAAATGCCCAGATCGATGAGCCGGTTGCGCCCGGTACTAAGCATGGCCTCGTTGATGTCGGTGTGGACCACCTGCCCGGTTTTTCCGACCTTTTTGGAAAAAGCTAACGCCAAGTCGCCGGTACCGGCCGCGATGTCCAGCGCCTTTTGGCCGTCCTGCAAATTGGCCACCATCAGGGTGTAGGCCTTCCAGGCCCGGTGCAGCCCTCCGGACATCAGGTCGTTCATCAGGTCGTACTTGGGTGCGACCGAATCAAACACGCCGCGCACGTGGCGGGCTTTTTCAGTCTCATCGACCGACTGGAAACCAAAATGAGTTTTGGACATGGTGTGTTACCCGAAAAAAGGGAGTGGGCTCTTTCGCCTAGTGGCTTGCACAGCCGTGGGACGCAGGCGCAGGCATGGGGCCGTCACGGTCGCGACCGGCCGCTTGCAGCCGCTGCTCGTACTGCTGCCAGAGGCTGGACTCTTGCGATCCCAGGAAATACAAGTAATCCCAAGTGAAGATCCCGCTGTCGTGGCCATCAGAAAATGTGGGCTGCACAGCGTAATTGCCCACAGGCTCCAAACCCGTGAGCTCCACCAGCCGTTTGCCGGTTTGCAACACTTCCTGGCCCTCACCGTGGCCCTGCACCTCGGCAGACGGCGAGTACACCCGCATCAATTCAAACGGAATACGAAAACTGGCACCATCCGAAAAGCTGATTTCCAGCACGCGCGACTGGCTGTGCGCAGTGATCGCCTGCGGGGTCGGGGAGTCTTTTTTCAGTCCGGCCATTGTGGTTTGTAGGTTCAGGGTATTGTCAATCGGAGGGTGTGGTGCGGGTATACCTTAGGCCGACCTCAGACCAGCACGCGCTCAATACCGCCCGCATTGGCGATTTCCACATACTTCGGCAGCCATTCTTTGCCCAAGATCTGGTTTGCCATTTCGACCACGATGTAGTCGGCCTCCAGCAAACCGTTGTTCAGGTCATTGCCATACCGGCTCAGACCTTGCAAGCAACTCGGGCAGCTGGTCAGTATTTTGGTCACTGTGGGGGTACCCGGCGCGGCACCGGTCAACGCCGCCAGGTCCGCCTCGCCCTGGCGCAGCTCTTCTTCCTTGCGAAACCGGATTTGGGTGGAAATATCGGGCCGGGTCACACCCAGAGTACCGGATTCGCCGCAGCATCGCTCATTTTTGAGCACCGCGTCGCCGACCAGTGCCTTCACCGTTTTCATGGGTTCTTGCAGCTTCAAGGGGCTGTGGCAGGGATCGTGGTACAGGTATCCAGCCCCGGCGCCGCCCTGAGGCACCAGCGTAATACCCTTCTCCAACAAGTACTCGTGAATATCGATGATGCGGCAGCCGGGAAATATTTTGTCGAACTCGTAGCCCTGCAATTGATCGTAACAAGTGCCACAACTCACCACCACGGTTTTAATGTCCAGGTAGTTCAGCGTGTTGGCCACTCGGTGAAACAGCACGCGGTTGTCGGTGATGATTTTCTCGGCCTTGTCGGCCTGCCCGCTCCCGCGCTGCGGGTAGCCGCAACACAAATAGCCGGGGGGCAGCACCGTTTGCACCCCCGCGTGCCACAGCATGGCCTGCGTCGCCAAGCCCACCTGACTGAACAGGCGCTCCGAGCCGCAGCCCGGAAAGTAGAACACCGCCTCCGTCTCGGAGGTCGTCGTCTGCGGATTGCGAATAATCGGGACGTAATCCGCGTCCTCAATGTCCAAGAGCGCGCGCGCGGTCCTTTTGGGCAGGCCGCCGGGCATTTTCTTGTTGATGAAGTGAATGATTTGCTCTTTGATGGCCGGCGCCCCCACCGAGGCCGGCGGTTTGGCGGTTTGCGCCTTGGCAAACACCCGCAGCACATCATGCGCCAGGCGTTGCGCCTTAAAACCCACACCCACCATCGCCGCGCGCGCGACCTTGATGGTTTCCGGGTTGGTGGCGTTCAAGAAGAACATGGCCGCGGCGTTGCCAGGACGAAAGCTTTTTTGGCCCATTTTGCGCAGCAGGTTGCGCATGTTCATGGTCACATCACCGAAGTCGATCTTGACCGGGCAAGGACTCTCGCATTTGTGGCAAACCGTGCAGTGGTCAGCCACGTCCTCAAACTCTTCCCAATGGCGAATGCTGATGCCGCGGCGGGTTTGCTCTTCGTACAAAAACGCCTCCACCAGCAGAGAGGTGGCCAAAATCTTGTTGCGCGGGCTGTAAAGCAAGTTGGCACGCGGGACGTGGGTCGCACACACCGGTTTGCATTTGCCGCAGCGCAGGCAGTCCTTGATGGAGTCTGCAATCGCGCCGATGTCGCTCTGCTGCATGATGATGGACTCGTGTCCCATCAGGCCGAACGACGGCGTATAGGCGTTGGTCAGGTCGGCATCCATGTGCGACTGCGTACCGGCGCTGTGTGCGTCAGTTTGCACCGGCAACGAGGGCTGGCGCATCAGCTTGCCCTTGTTGAAACGCCCTTGTGGATCGACACGTGCCTTGTAGTCGGTAAAGGGTTGTAACTCGGCATCGCTCAAGAACTCCAGCTTGGTAATGCCGATGCCGTGTTCTCCCGAGATCACCCCGTCGAGCGAGCGCGCCAAGGCCATGATGCGTTTGACCGCACCGTGGGCGGCTTGCAGCATGTCGTAGTCGTCGCTGTTGACGGGGATATTGGTATGCACGTTACCGTCACCCGCGTGCATGTGCAGCGCGACCCACACGCGGCCCTTAAGCACGCGCTTGTGAATCGCATTGCATTCAGCCCGAATAGCGGCGAACGCACCGCCGGTAAACAAGTCTTGCAGCGGCTCGCGCAGCTGGGTTTTCCAGCTGGCGCGCAGGCCGTGGTCTTGCAGCTGGGGAAACAAGGTATCCACATTGTCAAGCCAGCCTTGCCACTGGGCGCGCACCTCCGCGACCACCGTCAAGGCCTGAGCGACGCGCTCTTCAATGAG
>Ga0114968_10002312_pt1 | contig 14617 bp, 14 predicted proteins | sample M_130807_EF_Meta_FD_87020 | JGI IMG/M metagenome (GOLD analysis project Ga0114968, IMG submission 87020) | Freshwater microbial communities from Lake Montjoie, Canada to study carbon cycling - M_130807_EF_MetaG | ecosystem: Environmental > Aquatic > Freshwater > Lake | place: Lake Montjoie... | reverse complement strand
GGCTTTGGCCTGACCGGAACCGATCTGGTCAGCGCAGCCAAGGCCGCCGATATCATTATCGTCACTGTGCCCTTTGCTGCGCAGGAAGCAACGCTCACCGAAATCGCACCGCATGTGGCGTGCAAGATCGTTGTTGATACCACTGTCCCTCTCGTTCCACCGCGTGTGATGCGGGTGCAGATGCCTCAAGAGGGCAGCGCTGCCGTGCGGGCGGCAGGATTTTTGGGCGAAGATGTGCGGGTGGTTTCCGCCTTCCACAATGTCGCAGCGCATAAGCTGATTCAGGATAGTGATGTCGGCTGCGACGTGCTGGTTTTCGGCGATGACAAGGCGGCACGCGGCGAAGTGATCGAACTGGTGCGCGATTGCGGCCTGCGCGGTGTCCATGCCGGTGCGCTCGTCAATTCAGCGGCGGCAGAGGCGATGACCTCGATCCTGATTTTCGTCAACAAGACCTACAAGGTTGATGGGGCGGGCATCCAGATCACAGGCACGCTTACCGAGCCGGAAGCCTGAACAGAGGACGCTGACTCTGTGATCGAGATCCACCCCTTGACCGGCATAGGCGAAGTCCGCCCCGGTGATGATCTCGCTGCACTCCTGCGCGCCGCACTGGTGCAAAATGGCCTAAAGGTGCAACCGGGCGACATATTGGTGGTCACGCAAAAGATCGTGTCGAAAGCCGAAGGGCGCTTGGTCTCATTGTCGAGTGTGACGCCGGGCGACGAAGCGCTTCGGCTGGCAGCGCTCACCCACAAAGAGCCGCGTCTGGTCGAACTGGTCTTGCAAGAGGCAGACGGCGTTGTCCGCGCTGCCCCGCATGTGCTGATCACCCGGCACCGACTCGGCCATGTGATGGCGAATAGCGGGATTGATCGCTCCAATACCGGCGGCGGCGAAGAGGATCGCGCCTTGCTCCTGCCCGTCGATCCGGATGCCAGTGCGGCAGCACTTTCCGACGCGCTTGGGCTGGCAGTAGTCATATCGGACAGCTTTGGCAGGCCGTGGCGGATGGGCGTGGTTGCGGTGGCCATTGGTGCGGCGGGCTTGCCCGCACTCATCGACCGGCGCGGCGACACGGACCGTGACGGCCGCGTGCTTGAGGTCACGCAAATCGCGCTGGCTGACATGGTTGCAACCGCCGCCAATCTGGCGACCGGCGAAGGCGCTGAAGGTGTTCCGGCAGCATTGGTGCGCGGCTACACATTCAGCGGAGTGGCGCGCCCCGCCGCTGATCTCGTGCGCCCGGCGGCGGAGGATTTGTTCCGGTGAGCGGGATCGTCGTCCTGACCGGTGGTGTTGGCGGTGCCAAGCTGGTGCTTGGCCTTTCCCATATGGTTGATTCCGCGAACTTGGCCGCCATCGTCAACACCGGCGATGATTTCCGACATCTCGGTCTGCACATTTCACCTGACATCGATACATTGCTCTACACGCTGTCCGGCAAAGCCAACGCCGCGCAAGGCTGGGGACGCGAAGGGGAGAGCTGGGCGTTCCTCTCGGCGCTCAAGGAACTGGGCGGCGAAGACTGGTTCCAATTGGGCGATATGGACATGGCACTCCATGTCTTGCGCAGCGCGATACTCGCCAAAGGCGAATCTCTAACCGCAATCACAAGGCAGTTTGCAAAGGCTTGGGACATAGGCGCAAACATCCTGCCGATGAGCAATGATCCCATCGCGACAATGATCGACAGCGATGAGGGTGTGCTCGAATTTCAGCGCTATTTTGTCGAGCGTCGCTGTGTGCCTGCTGTGCGTGCCGTGCGGTTTGCCGGGGCGGAGGTCGCAAAGCCTGCCCCCGGCGTGATTGAAGCCATTCATAGTGCGGACACTGTGCTAATTGCGCCGTCCAATCCCTGGCTCAGTGTCGATCCGCTGTTGGCGGTTCCCGGCATTCGAGAGGCGCTGATCGCGTGCAAAGCTCCTGTAATCGCTGTTTCCCCTCTGATTGGCGGGCAGGCCGTCAAAGGCCCAACGGCCAAGCTGATGGGCGAACTGGGGCTGCCACTAAACAATGATAGCATCGCACAGCATTATGGCGATATCCTGGACGGCTTTTTGATCGATAGCGGCGATGAGTGCCGTGTGGTCGGCCTTGCCATCGCTCAGACAGACACACTCATGCAGACACTCGACGACAAAATCCGCGTGGCCCGGGCAGCGCTTGATCTGGCCGCGAAGCTGACATGAGCGGCTGGACGGCAATTCTCCCATTGAAGCTTAGTGAGGACAGGAAGTCCCGGCTCGCGCCTGTGCTATCGCTCGAAGAGCGGCGGGAAATGAGTGATCAGATGGCAGAAAGGGTGTTTGCCAAACTGCGCTCGGTCTCGGCCATAGACGAAATCATCATGCTGTCCCCCCGTCCGTTGCCGGATTGGCCCGTCCGGCATGTGGTAGATCAAGGTCGCGGGTTGAATACCGGACTGGATGAGGTTGCGCTTACGATTCCCGAACGCCTCCTCGTAATCCACGGCGATTTACCGCTTCTGAGCGCACCCGATATTTCGGCCTTGCTCGATGCGGCGGAGTCCTCAGGCGCAGCCATCGCGCCGGACCGCCACGGGCAGGGGACCAATGCGCTTGCGCTTTGGATGCGACCACCTGCTTTTACCTTCGCCTTTGGCCCCAACAGCTTTGCCCTGCACCAGCAAAGGCTGGGCGACACGCTCGCCGTCGTGCAGCGTAAGGGGCTGGCCTGCGATGTGGATACGCCCGACGATCTGGCCCATGTACAGACGCTTAAATTCACGCGATCAGACTGACAGGAGAGAAACATGACGCTCTACACAACGCTCCACCTTCACAATGTGCCCGAGGGCAAACACGCCGATTATGCTGCGTGGTTTGACGGCTCTCACCGTGCAGCGCTGGCGCAGCTGCGGGGATTCAAGGCGGCGGATCGTTATGAGATTGCCGACGCGCAACTAGGCGATGCGTTCCAGCCACACCGCTTTCTAAGCGTTTATGACTTCGATTATGCGACCCCGGAAATCGACTTGCCCGCACTAGGGCCGCTGCTCGCCGATGCACGCGATGCGGAGTGGATTACCCCCGACGACAGCGAGCGCATCTATACCTACCAGCTTTATGGCGACTGGAAAGGCAGCCCCAACTGGCAGCGCGACAAGCCCCTATCGGGCGTCAGCATCCTGATAGGCAATTATGTGCCGGGGCGGTTTGAGGAATATCAAAGCTGGTACGAAAATGTGCACAGCGTAGAGGTTGCCAACGTCCCGGGCCATGTGGCGATGAAGCGCGGACAGCTTTCCGACCTGCAAGTCGAACCGCGCCGCTATTGCCCTGGAGACCAATTGGTCATGACCGCTGCGCAAACTGACGATCTGCCCTTCACCATTGGCGAATTTGTTGCCCGTGCGCTCGGCCAATCCCCCAGCGGCATTGCCATGGAACCCCGCTCCAGCGCCGGATCACTCGCGCGTACGGTGCATTATTTTGTCAAGGTAAGCGGGGACAAGTTCTGGGATGGCGGGATCGCCTATGCGGGGGATTGGTCGCCCTATCCGGGCAAAGGCTAAAACTCGATCCTCGCCAATGCCTCTCGATACGGTTTCCGTGCCATCCAAAGCAGTACCGCCGAAACCGGTGCGGTTATCGCTATGGTGAGTGCGATCGAGCTGCCAATCGCGGCGTCATTCTGGAACAGATTGTCGGTAAAAGACGCCACCACCGTTGGCCCCACGCCCATGCCGACAAGGCTGAGGAAGAAGAGGTAGATGGCCGATACCTGGCCGCGCATCTGGTTGGGGGTGATCTCCTGCACTGCCGCCGCTGCTCCGCCCCAGGGGATCGCGCAGCCGAAGAGGAACAGGCCGAACAGTATCAGCGCCAATGTTGGCGTGGCTGCGACGGTTGCGGCGATGCCTGTGGGGAGCGATATGGCGAGGGCCAGCAGGCCAACGATGATGTTGGAATCGAGCTTGCCGCTGAGCCGCAGCTTTGTCGCGACCCAGCCCCCGAGCAAGATACCGGCAATCCCGCTGCCCATGGTGATCAGGCCGTAAGGCAGGCTGACTTCGGGTGCGGTCCAGCCGAAATGGCGGATGAAATAGGTGGGGATCCAGGCGATGGTGCCGTTCCAAACCACACCACTCAAAGCATAGCCGACGATCAGCAAGCCGTAAGCGCCGCGTCGTTCTGACAAATGGCGCATAACCTCGCCGAACGAGGGCTGGGTTGCGGCGATAACGCCGGTCCGGGCCGGTTCGCGCAGCGTCATCACCCAGATGGCAACAAGCAACCCGGGTAGGCCGACCAGTATGAACAGTGCCTGCCACGGCTCAAGCATGCCAAAGAAAGGCAATGTCACCGGTGGCATCATCGCGATCAGCGCACCGCCGGCAATCGTTGCGATCCCCGCCCCGACATAGGCGGCGCTGATATAGAGGCTAAGCGCGCGTGGGCGTTGATGGGGCGGAAATTCGTCGCTGATCATCGAATAGGCGCCCGGCGACAAAGCCGCCTCTCCCACGCCCACGCCGATCCGCGCGAGGAATAGCTGCACGAAATTCTGCGCCAGTCCGCACAGCGCGGTCATTATGCTCCAGACGGCGACACCAACGGCAATAATCGTCGTGCGGCGGCGGCTGTCGACCATGCGGCCAATGGGGATGCCCATGATCGAATAGAAAAGCGCAAAGGCAAAACCGTGGAGCAGGCTCAATTGAAAATCGCTGATCTGGAGTGTCTCACGGATGGGCCCGACGAGCAGCGTCAATATCTGCCGGTCAATGAAGGAAAATGTATAAGCGACGATCAGAACGATGACGACATACCAGCTATAGGGGCTGGCATCGGCTTGGCGCGAAATGTGCGGCGATTCCGGTTGCGTGGCCATATTCTCCCCCGAGCAATTTTTATGTTTTGGCGGATAGCGCAAAAACCGCGCAGATCGCAATCTATTGTATATGCCCTATTTCATTTAAGTGAAGCGGACCTTATGGACAAGGCAGCAGCGTTACGTTTTGCAGTAGGGTGACGGATGACAGAAATGACGACGAATCCGAAACGCGGCAATCGTGCGTGGCGCGTCATCAGAAAAACGTTTCTCTATGCCGGGCTGTTGCTCGTCGCGCTGCTCGCGATCATCGTTGCGACGCTCTATTGGCAAGCCCAGCAAAAGCCGACAGGAACGCCTACGCTCGTCGCCTTGGGCAGCTCCTATGCCGCCGGAATTGGACTTGGCCACCGCGCCAGTGGCAGCCCCTTTGTGTGTCAGCGCAGCCTGAACGGATATCCCAGGCAATTAGCGCGGCTTCGCAAGCTGCCGATCGTTGATATGAGCTGTTCAGGGGCGACCACCGAACATGTGCTTCATGGCGGGCAGGTTTTTCTGGGACCGCAATTGGACGGTCTGGCGAAAGAGACAAGGTGGGTGACACTGACCATTGGCGGCAATGATATCAGCTATGTTGGCGACTTGTCTTTCCTTGCGGGACGCAAAGATTCGACGCTCATGGGCTGGGCCTTGCGGCAATTCTGGGGCGGGCCGCGGAAGGCAGAACAGCGCGATTATGCCAAGTTGGGCAGAGATTTGGCGTCCACATTGGCTGAGATCAAACGGCGCGCACCTCAGGCGACGATCATCGTTGCAACCTATCCGACGATATTGCCACCTAAAGGCACTTGCGCCAAACTCGGCCTAACCGACGCTGAAGCAGACGAGATGCGGGTAGTGGGGGATCAATTGGCGGAGACAACATCAGTCGCCGCGCAGAATGCATCGGCGATCTTCGTCAACATGCACCAATTGGGCGTGGGCCATGATGCTTGTTCAGCTGAACCGTGGATCAATGGCTGGGATGAACCCGCCGTGACGCCATTTCATCCGACTTTGGCGGGCGCCAAAGCCACGGCGAACGCCATTTCGGCTGCAATTGAAGCCTCGACTAGCCCGCAACGCTGACGGCGCGCCCGTCTTCCGACGACTGATCAATAGCTTCGAGTAACCGGGTGAGCCGCACGGCGCGGTCAAAGTCGGGCACGGTCCGCACACCAGTGCGGATGTCATTGGCAAAACGCGCCCAGAGTTCGGCTACATTCATCGATTGCGGGCCAATGCCGGTTGCCACGGGCGCTGGCTGGGGCGGGGAGGGCGGGTTGGTGGTCACCCTCAATGGCCCCGCCTGATAGCCGCCGGGATGGCCACCAGTGATTGAGAGCGAACCCTTTGTACCGCGCAACTCGAACTGGAATGGCACGTCGGTAACGCCGCCGACTACTTCGAGTGAAGAGATACAACCGCTATCATGCTTGCCAAAAGTCAGCAGATGGTCGGCGCAGGTGCGTCTCACCGTTTCACCGGTGCCCATCAGCGTCATCGTGTCGCGCAGGATGCTCGCGCGTGCGGTGACTTCGGTAAAAGCACCAATCACTTCTTCAATCGCCGCAAGCGTATGGCCACCTGCGATTGTCGAAAGAGTCGCTCCGTTCGATTTGTCCTGCAGATAGGCGTAATTGGGCGGCGATACCGCGCCCCAGCCGCCAGTCGGTGAAACGACCCGGAGCGAGAGCGGGCGGCCAATCACGCTGTCCTTCACCAGGGTTGCGGCATGGCGCACGGCCCAGCTGTTCGCACCCTGCAACCCTATGCAGACATGGACACCAGCGATCCGAGCGGCATCGGCCATTTCCTCGGCCTCGGCCAGATCACGGCCCAGCGGCCATTCGCAATAGATATGCTTTCCGGCAGCAATAGCGGCCAGAACAATAGCGCGGTGTTCCGGGACTTTGACGGTTACGGCAACGATATCAACGTCTGGATCGCGGGCGAGGGCGAGAGAATCATCATAAGCAGAGGCTGCGCCAAACAGCGCCTTTGCCCCATCTGCGATCTCCTGTGTGCGAGCCGAAACAGCCTGCACTGTCAGATCAGGCAAAGCCTTGATCGCGCCCAGATGCGCGTCTTTCGCCCAGCCGCGTTCGGCATTCGCCCCAGCAAATCCAATCCGCAGCGCACTCATCTTGCTCTCGGCAAACCGAGCACGCGGTCGGCGATATTCTCGCGCTGGATCTCGTTTGTGCCGCCAGAGATGGAGAAGACCCAACTCCAAAGGTAATCATAGGTCCAGGGGTGGGCGCTGCGGTCACCGTTGAACTCCAGGAAATCCCAGCCCATCATATCGCCGACGACTTCGCTCAGCGCCTTGTGCGTGTTGGTGACGAGAAGCTTCATCATCGAACCCTTGGGGTCGGGCTGCCCGGTTCGGTCGGTCTCTGCAATATCGGCAAGCGTCATCGCTCGGATCGCCATGGCATCGGTTTTGAGCCAAGCTAGCTTTTGCGCTATACCGGCATCGTCAATCGCCAATGTGCCATCTTCGAGCCGCAGCTTGCTCGCCATATCGATGGCGCGACCAACGCGTTCATACAACTCGAGCTGGTCACCGATAAAGCCGAGCCCGCGTTCGAACGAAAGCGTCGCCATCGCTGTCGACCAGCCGCCATCAATTTCACCTACGACATTGCCGATCGGAATACGGACTTCGTCGTAAAAAACAGTGTTGATATGCTCATCGCCCAGCATCGTGCGGATCGGTTTGATGTCGATCCCCGGCGATTTCATGTCGCAGATCAGCCAGGTCAGCCCCTTGTGGCGCTGGGACTCAGGATCGGTGCGGACGAGCAGTTCCTGATAATCGCTGTGCTGTGCGTCGGTGGTCCACATTTTCGCGCCCGTCACGACAATGTGATCGCCATCGACCTCACCGCGCATCTTTAGCGAGGCCAGGTCTGACCCTGCATTGGGTTCTGAGAACCCTTGGCACCACAGAGCATCGCCCGACAGGATTTTGGGTAGATGATGGGCTTTCTGCTCTTCTGTCCCACGCGCGATCAGCGTCGGCCCGGCATGCATCAACGCAACATAGGTCGTGTTGATATAATGCGGAGCGCGTGTGCGGGCGAGCTCTTCATACCAAATGACCTGTTGCAGGCCGGAAAGACCCATGCCGCCACATTCCTTGGGCCAGGCGACACCGGCCCAGCCATGTTCGTAAAGCTTGCGCTGCCACTCGCGATCAAAATCGGCGGATGTTCGCCCGTTTGCCGGACGGCGTTTTTGCGGGATATTGGCTGTTAGCCAGTTCCGCGCCTTGGCCCGGAATTCCCGGTCGCTTTCGGAATATTGCAGGTCCATCAGTCCACCAACTCGGCATGCAGCAACCGGCTGAGCAACTCGCGCCGTCCGCCAAACAGTTTCGCCAGAACCAGCGAATGCTTCAGATAGAGATGGGCGTGATGCTCATCGGTCACGCCGATGCCGCCATGCAATTGGATATTCGTATCGGCATTTGCGGTTGCCGCCTGATTGGCCTGATGCTTGGCGGCGTCCAGATGCACCGCGGCATCGCCGTGGTTTTCCTTCATTGCGGTCGCGGCCAACCACAGCTGCGAACGCGCTGCTTCCAACCGTACTGCCATATCGGCGCAGGGGTGGCGGACGGCCTGCCAAGATCCGATTTTCTTGCCGAAGGTTTCGCGCACCTTGGCATATTCCACTATCTGGTCGAGAGCGGCTTCGGCGATGCCCACCAATTGTGCCGCGGTTGCCAATTGTCCCATCATCCACACATACTCGCCATTGCGCGAAGCGATAACGGGCAGATCATGGGCTGCAACGCGCATCGTCAGCGCCAGATCAAGCGAGGGACGGGCTTCGGCTTGGCATCGAGAGAGATCGAGCAACTTTGCGCTATCCCGGCTGACCAGCAGCGCATAATCCGCATCCGCTGCGCCAAACAGGCGCATGTCTTCGCCATCGGCCACTGCCAACGACACACTGGCTTCTCCGCTGACGATCGTGGTGCGTAAAGCGGCATCATCGATTGTCAAAGCAGCAAGGCATTGGGCCATTACGTCCAAAGGACCGCATTGCCGTCCTACCTCACGGAAAAACAGGGCATGTTCTACAGGCGAGAGTCCGCTGCCACCCGCAGCTACGGGCAGAGCCAGCGCATACCAGCCCATCTCGCCAAGTCCACGCCGCACATCCGCACGCAGGTCCGCTGAATTGGCCGCATGCAGGCGATCAATAGGCATGGCATCGGCAATATAGTCCGCTGCCGCATTCGCTATTTCCAGCTCATCGCCATCAGGTACGAGATACATGCAACTTTCCCGCCCTTTTCAATTCTGCCCCGATATCCATTTGCGGATTTCTTTCATTCATCCATCCGCTTTATCCAGCCGTCACAAGAAAATGCAACAGCATAATGGCATTGTGATAGATTTTCGTCGTGTTTCTGGCAAGGAAGTGGCGCTTTTTCAGCCTGAAAACGGCGTTTCGGCAACGCCGGACTTGCCGGTTTTCACCGAAATTAGTCCGCCATTGGTATTGTTGCCAGGTGCATCAGACTTGATCAGCATTCTTGTGGAGGTGACGAATAGCGTTTCCAGCTCCGCTCCGCCAAAGGCGGGCTTGGTGGGGTTGGAACAGGGCAGGATGATGATCTGGTCCAGCGTGCCATCGGGACGATAACGCCGCACGCTTCCTGTGGCGACAACCGCCAGCCAATAGCCACCCTCTGCATCGACAGTCGCTCCGTCGACATGGCCATCGCCGGGCGCAAGCGTCAGAAAGGTGCGCCGGTTAGAAAGTTCACCGGTTTCGGTTGCAATATCATAGGCCTCCACGCAACGGCTGGGCGTATTGGCGCAGTACATAGTTCGCCCATCCGGGCTGAAGGCAAGGCCATTGGAAACCGAAACACCCTCGATCACCGGCCTCAACACATCGCCATCAAGCCGGAACCATGAGCCACCCGCGGCGCTGCGATCCGCCGGGAAATGATGATCAAACGACCCAACCCAAAACCGTCCCTGCCGGTCACAGCCACATTCGTGCAGCTTGACGTGCTGTGGCAACGGAGAACGCGCGCGCAGAGTGAGCGCCGATGTTTCGAGATCAAAATCATACACCCCGTCCGCCAATGCCAGCAACAGCCCCCCGCCTGCTTTATGCACAAAACCGCCAATTCGCTGCGGCATTGGCCACACATCATGTGCGCCGCTTTCAGGATGCCAGCGGTGGAGTTCGGGCGGCTGTTCGCAATTCACCCACCACAGCGCCTGACCGGCGGCCGACCAGCAGGGCGATTCGCCCAGATAGTTCTGCGCATCGAGTGCGATGGAAATTTCCGTCATGTCGATCCCGTCATAATGCTATTCATCTTGTGCATTACGCTATGGTCAGGCAGAAAGAGAGTCAATGAAGCCAAGGAGTTTGCCATGACCAGCACAAACATCATCGACCGCTTTTTCGGCACCATGCAGAACTGCGACATTGCCACATTGCGCGATTGCCTGACCGCGGACGCGATAGTCTGGCACAGCTATGATCGTATCGCGATGCATGTCGAGGATGTGGTCAAGGCGTGGGAAGCAATGCCTTCCAACTTCTCCGAATGCGGCATAACCGATGTCCGCCGCCAGCAGACGCCCAGCGGTTATGTCCAGCAACATCTGTTCGTCGTCAACCTGAAGGACGGCACCCGCAAAGCCTGGCCAGTCTGCATTGTGGTGCAGTTACGCGACGGAAAGATCGCGCGGCTCGATGAGTATATCGACGTGTCTGAGGCCTTCAATCCGGGCGAGGGAGATGTGGTGACGCCGGGGTTGTGAGCGAATTTAGGCCAGCTCACCAGCAAAAGTAGCATCAGGCCCTGTCCGCACCTTGGTGATCCGCTCCAACACAGTCTCGCCATGCACCGCAGGAGTTCCCCAAGCATAATTGAGCGCAAAGGCGCGCTTCAGGAAGAAGTGCAAGTCCACCTCATAGGTCATGCCCATTGCGCCATGGGCCTGCACCGCCATGCGCGAGGCGACGTCGGCGGCGGCTCCGGCGGCGATTTTGGCGTGGGCTATGCGCGCCCTTGATGCCAGCGTGCCCAGCGGCAATTCGGCGGCGGCGGCGTGGACGACGGGGCGTGCGAACTCGACTTTGACTTGCGCCGAAGAGATCATGTGCTTGACTGCCTGGGTGCTGCCGATGGGCTTGCCAAACTGGACGCGGTCCTTCGCATAGGCCACCGCGAGGTCGATGCAGCGCTGGGCGAGACCGATCATTTGCGCGGCGGCCAGAAGCGCGCCGCGATCTGCGCTATCGCCCCAGTCGCTGCCGACTTTGGTCGCTGCACTTGGCGTCCATTCGACAGTGAACAGACGGCGGAAGGGATCGAAGCTCTCGGCACGTGTCAGGGTAACGGCGCTGCGTTCAACTAGATGGATGTCGTCGTCGTCCGCCAGCAATAGCGCATCTGCACTATCGGCATCAGCGACAAATGGGTTCGATGGATGGCCAAGCGCAATCACCGCGCCCGCCAAGGCTTTGTCGAGCCATCCGCGATTGTCGTCCAACCGTGCAAGCACGGGGATAGTGATTCCCGCCAGTTCAACCAATGGCTCAGGCAAGCCAACATAGCCAGCCGCCTCGGCAATGCCGATAAGGTCAACCATAGACATGCCCAGCCCGCCCGCGCTTTCGGGCGCGAGCATGCCGATCAGGCCCATTTCGGCAATCGTGCTCCAGCGGGCATCATCGCGCGGCTTGTCTGCCTCCAGCATCTTGCGCAGATCGGCGGGTGTGCAGGTCTCGACCAGCATGTCGCGCGCGGCCTGTGCTATGGTCAGCTGGTCTTCGGTGAATGCAAATTGCATGGGCTCAAGCTCTCGGCAAGCCAAGCATGCGCTCGGCAATGATGTTGCGTTGAATTTCGTTCGATCCGGCATAAATGGGTCCGGCCAGCGCGAAGATGAAGCCATCGAGCCAATCCACAGACGATACGCCATCGCTCGGTTGCCCCAGCAATTCGGCGCGCGGCCCAAGGATGTCGAGCGCGGTCTGGTGCATCGCCACGTCCATTTCCGACCAGAATATCTTATTGGTCGAGCTTTCCGGCCCGATTGCTCCGCCCGCCTGCAATCGCGATGCGGTGGAATAGATCGACAGCGCATAGGCCTCCGCATCCATCCAGTGCTGTGCGACGCGCTCACCCATGGAAGGTGGCAGGTGCGCCTTGTTCGCTTCATAGAGCGCGATCAGCTTCGACGCTGCCACCTGATAGCGTGCAGGGGAGCGCAGCATCAGCCCGCGTTCAAATCCGGCGGTTGCCATGCAGACATGCCAGCCCTGGCCATCATCGCCCAACCGGTCGGCGACCGGCACGCGGACATTGTCTAGGAAGATTTCGGCAAATACCATTTCACCGTCCATCCGCGCAATCGGGCGACGGGTGACGCCGGGGGCGTTGAGCGAAAACAGAATCAGGCTCATGCCCTTATGCCGTTCACTACCGGGTTCGCGGAAAAGGCCAAAAGCCCAATCGGCAAAGACCGCGCGGGTGGACCAGATTTTCTGGCCGTTGAGGATGTAATGATCGCCGTCCAAGGTGCAGGTGGAGCGCACCGCAGCAAGATCGCTGCCCGCGCCGGGTTCGGACCAGGCCTGCGCCCAGATGTCGTCGCCCGCCGCCATGCGCGGCAGGAAGCGCGATTTCTGATCGTCGGTGCCAAACTCCATCATCGTCGGTCCGAGCAGGAAAATACCATTCTGGTTGACGCGGGTGGGGGCACCGGCGCGGTAATATTCTTCCTCGAAAATCAGCCAGCGGATCAGGTCCAACGCGCGACCGCCAAAAGCTTCGGGCCAAGTGACCATGCCCCATTTGCCGTCGTTCAGCTTGCGCTCCCAATCGCGATGGGCATCGAAACCTTCTTGCGTCAGATCGAACGAGGGTAGGCGGGTCTTGGGGACATTGGCCTCCATCCACCGGCGCACTTCGGCGCGGAAGGCACGCTGTTCGGGAGTATATTCAAGAATCATCAGTCGCTCTGTTTCTTGTTCGATGCCGCCGCCGACTTGCCCGAAACGCCGCCAATTGAATCGCCTGTGACCAGATCGTTCTGAGCATGGGCAAAGTGATGCATGTGGAATACGGCGTCCATGGCAGAGCGCTTGCCGCGCAGTTCCTCCACATGGTTGACCGATTGCTTGGTCAGCCAATTGCCAAGCCGGCCTTGGCCCGCGAGCTTCTTCGCCCATGCTTCGGTTGCTTCGCGTAGTTCCTCGCGCGGTACGACCTTGTTGACCATGCCAAAGCTATAGGCACGCGCGGCGGGCATGCGCTCACCCAGCAGCAGGAATTCCTTCGCAACGCGCGGCGGCAATTCATAGGCATGGGCGAAATATTCGACGCCCGGAATACCCATCAGCGGGTTGACCGGGTCTTGGAAAAACGCGTCTTCGCTCGCCACGATCAGATCGCACACCCAGGCGAGCATCAAACCACCTGCAATGCACGCACCCTGCACCATGGCGATTGTCGGCTTGGGGATGTCGCGCCAACGGCGGCACATGCCGAGATACTGTTCCTGCTCACGCGTGTAGAGCAGTTCAGCGGCGGGCTTGTTGGTGTGGGTGCCAAACATCAGGCGTTTTTCGAACTCATGATGCAAATCACGTCCCGGTGTGCCGATGTCATGGCCTGCGCTGAAATGTTTGCCATTGCCAGCGAGGACAATGCACTTGACGGTATCGTCGTTCACCGCGCGCTGGAAGGCATCGTCAAGCGCGTAGGTCATCTGCCCGTTCTGCGCATTGTTGAAACCTGGGCGGTTCATGGTGATCCAAGCGACGCCGTCCATGGCTTCATAGAGGATCGGCTCTTCGGTTTCGTAGACGACATCCACTGTTTTGGGTTCGACCAGATCGCTCATGCTGCTTTCTCCAGTTCCTGTGTTGCGTCGTTCAGCAGCACCAATGCATCCACCGCCACGGCGCCTTTGCCTTCGGTCATCACAAGCAGCGGATTAACCTCAACTTCGCGTAAACGGTCTCCGCCTGCAAGCACCGCCTCGCCGAGTGCCGCGATTGCCTGCGCGGCTGCCTTCACATCGGCCTTGGGCGCGCCACGATAGCCATCCAGAAGGGCAAAGCCTTTGAGACTGCGGAGCATTACTTCAGCCCCTTCGGCATTGACGGGGAGCAGGCTGTGGCAGACGTCCTTCATAAGTTCGGTCCACACACCGCCCATGCCGACCGTCAGCATCCAGCCAAAGACTGGATCGCGCGTGGCGCCAGCGAGGATTTCAACCCCGCCTTGCAACATTGGTTCAAAGGTGACGCCTTCGATATGGACGTTCATCGATTGGGCCTTGGCCATCATCGCTTTGAAAGCCTCTACAGCGGTATCGGCATCCTTGATCGACAGGCGGATAAGGCCATGTTCGGTCTTGTGCGCGACATCGGGGCTGACGAGCTTGGCGACCAGCGGGAAGCCAACGTTCTTCGCGGCCTTGCGCGCTTCATCGGCTGTCTGCACCAACGCATCATGCACAACCGGCACGCCAAATCGAGCGAGGGCCTCTTTGCCTTCGGTTTCAGAAAGCGCCGCGCGACCGGATTCGATAGCAGGCCAACTGATTTTTGAAGGGGTTAGGGAAGGGGCGGTCTGCCCATCACTGGCCCAAGCACCGTAAGCGGCGATGGCCCGGGCAGCGCGATCAAAATCTTCGAAATAGCCGATACCATGTTCGGCCAGTCGCGCCTGATCTGCCATGGCGAAGGTATCGATTACAATCAGCGTCTTGTTGGTCGAAGC
>Ga0114968_10002311_pt1 | contig 14617 bp, 13 predicted proteins | sample M_130807_EF_Meta_FD_87020 | JGI IMG/M metagenome (GOLD analysis project Ga0114968, IMG submission 87020) | Freshwater microbial communities from Lake Montjoie, Canada to study carbon cycling - M_130807_EF_MetaG | ecosystem: Environmental > Aquatic > Freshwater > Lake | place: Lake Montjoie... | reverse complement strand
GCCGCCGCAAAGAAGAAGCCCAAGCTCCTCTCCGGCGACAACCCGCAGATCGCCAAGGGTGACGGCGACGCCCCCGTCCGTGCATACATCGCCGCCATCCCGGGATGGAAGCGCGACGTCGTCCGCCAGCTCGACGAGGTGATCATGCGGGCCATGCCAGGGGCAAGCAAGGCCATCCGGTGGAATTCGCCGTTCTACGGCGTTGCCGGACAATCGTGGTTCCTCGGCGTCCATTGCTTCACCAAGTACGTGAAGGTGGCGTTCTTCGACGGCGTGTCGCTGCGCCCGCTCCCGCCGGTCGAGTCGAAGCAGCCGAAGGTGCGTTACTTCCACATCCACGAGGGCGATGCGATCGACACGAAGCAGCTCGCCGCGTGGGTCAAGCAGGCAAGCAAGCTGCCGGGGTGGGGCGCGGCCTGACCCCGCGCTCATCCGCACGAAACCACGTGCTCGGGCGCTGGCGACTTCACGTGGCGCAACGGGGCGATGCGGAATTCACCTTTGTCCGCGGCGGTGTACCGCGGTTGGAGATCGTATGTTCAGCGCCCCCAGGCCCCGAGCAGCATGCCGATGTCGGATCCGTTCACCACGCCGTCACGGTTCAGGTCTGCGGAACCTGCCGTGCCCCATTGACCGAGCAGGATGCCAAGGTCCGCGCCGCCGACGATGCCGTCGCAGTTCAGGTCCGCGGCGACGCAGCCCGCATCGACGCTGATGACGCTGTTGGCAACGGCGCCGTTCTCGTCGATGAAGCGCACCGTGAGCTGCGACGCAGAGGCATTGGCCGGGATCGTGTACGAGAGTCGCGCGACGCCGTTGGCGTCGGTGATCGCGCGCCCGACGGAGGCACCGTTCACCTGCACCGAGACGCTGAATCCGGCGTTCGTGCGCGTGGCCCGTGTGCTGGTGGCGGCGAGCTGCACCGACTGGCCGCGCGTGCCGCCGGTGTTGCCGGCGGTGAGCGATGCCGTGCCCACGTCGAGCGCCCAGTAGCCCGGCACGGAGTAGCCGGAGACCCCATCGGTGATGTAGCCGAACACGAGGCCGTTGTTGCCGACCCCGAGCGGGAAGGCGTACTTCATGCCCGTCGGCAGTTCGAGCGGCGTGAACTGGTCGTTCGGCCAGGCCACGGCCTTGATGCGGAAGCCCTCGGTGAAGTCATAGAAGTATCCCGCAGCGATGCCGGTGCGGCTCATCGTGACCGCCGGAGCGCCGCCGAAGAGGCCTGAGGGGAAAGGCAGGATCGAAAGCGAGCCGTCGATGCCCGCGCGTGCCGGCCCCCGCGAACTGCCGTCGAGGAAGTAGCCGTTGATGAGGATGCCGCCCACGTTGTCGATGGAGATGCCCTTGGTCTCGAGCCCCTGGTCGGTGATCGCCGACACGCCCGCATCAGTCCAGCGCAGCGCCAGCGACGGAGTGCCGAGCTGGCCTTGGATGGTGCCGCAGATGACGCCTGCGGAATTGATGCTCTGCGCGAAGCTCCAGACCTGCTGCGCCGGATCGGCGGGAACGCTGAACTCGGGCAGGGGAAGCAGTTCCAGCTGTCGATTCACCCAGCGGCACGCCTGGTAGTCGCCCGCGATGGTCACCACCGAGCCGACGATGACTCCGCCTTCGTTGATGTCGTACGCGTAACCGCCGTTGCCGACATCCGGGAGGATGAAGGCCTTGCCGTTCTCCCAGAGCACTGGCTTGGCGCCGGCGCCGACCGGGAAGTTCTCCGAACCGACGATCTGCCCGTTCGAGTTGATCGCCGATGCCGAACCACCGTTGACGGTCGGAAGCGCGACGGGAGCGGCGGTCGGCGAATCCCACACCACCGGCACCGACATGCTGTCATCGGCGGCGCGGACCGCGCCCACGATGACGCCCTGTGCGTTCACGTCGCTCGGCAAGCCGCCGCGACCGAAGTCTGCGAGCTGCTGGAAAGGAACGTCTGCGAAGGCGGTCGATGCGAGTGCGGCGATGGCGGCGGCGAGGGTGAGTCCGGTGATTCGCATGGGGGTGGTGTTTCGGATCGATGCGGGGTGGATGGATCGAACGGGCGGATTGCCGTTCGCTGCTTCCAAGGAGTTCGCGGGAGTCGTCAGGCAGATTCTTTCAGCCTCACGCGGTTTTTCAGAATAGTTCAGATTTCCGAATGTGATATTATTGGCCATCCGAGCGGCGCGCAGCACTGGGGTGCTCGCCCTGCATGTGCTGCGCGCCACCCACGCCGTGACCACGTTTTCGCGCTCCGATCCATGCCCATCACCATCTCCCTCGACCCCGCCCGCCAGGACCTCGACGCCATCCACCGGATGCTCGCCGGCACCTATTGGTCCCCGGGCATCCGCCGCGACGTGGTGGCCGAGGCGCTCCGCAACAGCATCACCGCCGTGGCCATCGACGACGCGACCGGTGCCACCGTGGGCCTCGCCCGCGTCGTCACCGACCGTGCAACGTTCGCGTGGCTGTGCGACGTGTTCGTCGACGAGCGATTCCGCGGCCAGGGCATCGCGAAGCGCATGCTCGAGGAACTCGAGCGGCACCCGTCGCTCCAGACGCTGCGCCGCTGGTGCCTGGCCACGCGCGACGCGCACGGCCTGTACGCGAAGTATGGCTACCAGCCCGTTCCCGAGGGCCGTTGGATGGAACGGCAGGGCCCGAAGGATGCGTGGCAGGACGGCGGGCGCTGACTCGCGTCCCGCCAAAGGGAGGGGAGGGGAGCGAAACAGCGGGCCGTGACGCAGCTGGGTTCACCAAGCGGAAGGTACGGTTCGGTCGAACGCCGTCACGGACAAGCGCCCCACCCGCCGAGCATCGTGCCGATGTCGGCGCCATTGACCGTGCCGTCGGCATTCAGGTCCGCCGCGCATGCGGTGCACGCGCCCCATGAGCCGAGCAGCACGCCGAGGTCCGAGCCGCCCACGGCCCGGTCGCCGTCAAGGTCGCCGAGGCAGGGCGGCGCAGCGCGGTAGCGCAGCACAACGCGAGATTCCGAATAGCTGCACGCGTTCGTGACGCCCGAGGTTGGGACAAGGGTGAACGTGGTCACGTTCGCTCCCGTGCCGATGGCGGCATTGAGTGTCGCCGCAGGGATGGACGTCCGGCGCGAAAAGGCGACGCAGTCTGTCCCGGTGTTGCCGATCACGGTGCCGAGGTTCGTCGAGCCGATGCGCAGCGACAGCGATTCGTCGGACTGGCCGAGATCTCCGACCGTCGTGACCGTGATGTCGACTGTCGTGCCGTTTGCCGCGCGCGGCACCCCAAGCGCGGCAAAGCTGGCGGTCTGCCCCGCGAGCGGGAAGGGGAGCAGCGGCGATGCCACGTGGTCAGCCTCGAGCGGGGCTGCCACGGTGCAGCGGTAGTTCGCCATCACCGCCGCGGTCTCGTTGAGCGTCCGTGCGTTGTCGGCCTCCGGAAGCCCGGTCGGCGTTCCCTGGAAGTTGACGCTGGGGCTCGAAAGCCGCGGACAGCGCGTGCCCGGCGCATAGGCGAGCACGGTGCGGAACTGCGTCCCGCTCGCAACGGTGAAGCGGTGCCCGACCGAGTACGGGAACACGCCGCCCGTGGTGCAGCCGCCGCCGTCGCCGGGCGCGTGGCAGCAGCCCTGGTTGTGGCCAAGCTCGTGAGTAAAGGAAAGGTTGCCGAGCGCGCAGCTCCACACGACCACCGCGAATCCATACTCGGGGGCGCCGCTGCCGACGAGGTAGGCGACGCCGCAGTAGCTCGGGTTGGACGCGGTGAGCAGTGACACGAGGTCCGCGCCCGTCGTATCGCGGTCGGCGTGCACCGAGTCGAGGATGCCGTCGCCGCTCGTGCGGAGTTCGCTGAGCACGCCGCTACCCGCGTCGTTCGAGTAGGCCTCGGTGATGCCGTAGCCGACCGCGCGCATGCGCAGGTTGACGCCGCTGGCCATGTAGACGTGGTTCGAGATCGCGACCGACGCCTCGGCGACGGCGCGGATCGCCGTCTCGCCGCCCGCGGCCGCCTGCGCGTTCGGCGTCCAGCGCATCAGTACGTCGAGCGTGCCGCCGTCGTCGCAGCTGCCCGCGGTGCCGCCCTCGCCCGGGGCAGGTGCGGGCACCTCGATCGCGCCGCCGCAGCCGCGCATCGGCGATTCGTCTCCGACCACGCGGAACGCGCCGCCGCCCATCGGGATCGACTGCAGCGTGCTGCCGTCGGCGCCCTGCACCACGAGCACGCGGCCCTGGTTGGTCTCCACCTGCATCAGCCAGCCGCCGGCGCGAGGGCCGTCGCCGATGATCTGCCCCTCCCAGACGCCGGGGGTGTGCAGTACCTCGATCGCCGAGATCGCGCCATGCGGTCCGAAGTCGAAGGTGCGAACCGCGTCGCCGTCGGCAGAGGCCGGAAGCGCCGCGAGAAAGGCGACCATCGGAACGAGCAACTGGGCAGGGCGGCGTGGGGTGTTCATCGGCGGTGCTGGCCTTCGGTTCGTGATCGTTCAATGTATAGCCTTGGGATGCGCGAGGGCAAATCCGGGGCGCGGAGTATTCGCGCCATGGTGCGCCCGGATGCGGGTATCGCCGCAGCGAGCGCTCCGGTTGGGCCGGAATGCAGGATTCCGGACTTCGCCCGCAAGCGCGGCAACGAGCCGAGGCACTCCCTCGAGTCCGTGGTGAAGGAGCTGCGGCGCCGTGGCAAGCTATGAGGTGAGGCTGAAGCGCTCGGCGCGCAAGGAGCTTGGCGTGGTCGACTCAAGGGAGAATCGGGCTCGGCTGGTTGCGGCCATGGAGAGGCTGGCGAGCATCCACGCCCGGTGGGGTCCGTGAAGCTGGCTACCAGCGACAGCACCTACCGAATCCGCGTGGGGAACTACCGCGTGATCTACGATGTGCTTGACAGGCCGCTGGTGGTCGACGTCATCAAGATCGGGCACCGGCGCGACGTCTATCGATAGTTCATTCCGATTCAGCTGCACCGCGCGCACGCGGGGAGAACCGAAGCAGATCACGCTGACCTCGCGCAGCGACGATGCCGGAAGCGCGCTCGCTTTCGAAAGAGTGACTAGAGTGAGTGGGTGATCATCGCTGCATCCCCGTCGATTTCGCCACGACACGCTATGCCTTCCGCGCTGCGGCCCAGCAGCTCCAACGACATCGAGGGCGATCGAATCAAGGCCGCATGGATCAATTCTTCGTGGTGGCTGCGCAGTCGACAGTTCCGGACCGTCCGTTCGAGGCGCGCGCACCTCGCGCGCCAGCGGTCGATCCTGATCGGTCGGAGAGCGCTCATGAAGTGGGTATCCCGCGGTTGCCTTGTCGTTCTGTGCGCGCTGCTTTGCCGCTGCACCGCGGAACCTCCTGTTGTTTCGACGCCCGCCCAACCCAAGCGACTGCCCTTCACCTATGAAGCCGGGCAGAACGGGATGTACAACGGCGGCGTGCGGGCGATCCTGCAGGACCGGAGCGGGAACTACTGGTTCGGCAGCCATTTCGAGGGTGTCTGCCGGTTCGACGGCGAGCGATTCCAGTGCTTCACCACCGCGGACGGCCTGAGCGACAACCAGGTGCGGTCGATCCAGGAGGATGCGCGCGGAACGATCTGGTTCGACAACGGCGTCGGCATCAGCAGCTACTCCGGAGGCACGGTCGCCGCGAGCACCGCCCGCCGCTACGACGCAACGCATGCGTGGACGCTCGACCCGAGCGACCTCTGGTTCAAGAGCGACGGAACCAATGGCTTCAACCAGTCCGAACTCGCGCCGGGCGTCTACCGCTTCGACGGCGAGGGCTTCACCTACCTGACGTTCCCATTGCCGCTCGAGCGCACGGACGACGACGGCTACTCCCTCACCGGAATCTGCAGGGGAAAGGGCGGGCGCGTGTGGCTCGCGACCTATGCGGCGGTATTCGGGTTCGACGGCCGGACACTCACGATGATCGACGGCGACCGCATGGGGCTGCGGAAGGAGGAGGGCGCACCGCACGTGCGCTGCGTGTTCGAGGACAGCTCGGGTCGGCTGTGGATCGGCAACAACGGCGTCGGCGTGGTCATGGTCGATGGCGCGCGGACGGCGCTGCTGGCGGAGCTGTGCGCCGACGCGGCGGATGCCGACCAGTCGCTGCTGCGCGTGTTCTCGATCGGCGAGGACCGCGAGGGATGCATCTGGATCGGCACCATCGGTGGAGGCGCGTGGCGCTACGACGGGCGCACGCTGCGCCAGTTCGGCGAGCGCGACGGACTGACCACGAAGGACGTCATGGCGATCTACCGGGACCGAGCGGGCGACCTCTGGGTGGGTGGCAAGGGCGTGTTCCGATTCAACGGGATATCGTTCGACCGCATGTACTGACGCGGGATGTCGCAGTCCGCCCAGGGGAAGGACAGGCCGGCGCGACAGCGCGCAAGCCCCGCCACGGCGCGCCCCCAGGGGGGTGAGGGGCGATTCCTTCGCTACCTCAGCGCGGGGTGCTGATCGGAACGGTGGCGAAAGGAAGATGTCTGGGGAGTGATCCTCGAGGCCACCTTCGACTGGTCGATGCGACTCTGCCGCCCGACGGAGTGCTGAAGGGCCGTGGAGTATCTCTAAGATGTCGGCGACTCGGAGAGGTTCGGTGACGCATGGCGAGTTCAGTTCGACACGTGTCGGGCATGAAGGGCGCGGAGAACTACATGATCGGCGCAAGGCTCGCATTCCACATTCTCTCCTTCCTGTTGCTCGTGCTCTTCGTTGGATTCGGAACCTCCTCACGCGCCGATCGTGACCTGCGCCGTTTGGAAATATCCGCCACGCGCATGCGTGGCGAGTTTCGCTGTGCGAATCTCGAGCAATCCCGGATGTTGCGCCTGCCGACCTCCCGGCTCGATGGATGTATCTCTGTGGAGTCCTGCGTGCTGGGCATGCGCATGAGCGACCATCGTGCTGCGGCGGGAGCGCCGTCATGAATCCTATGCTCGCGGCCGATCGCGGGACGATCCCCGTGCGAGCCCTCCGCTGGCTTGGGCGCGCAGGCAGCGTCATCAGCATCGGAATGCTGATCTACTTCTCGGCGAGCGTCGGCGGATGGCCGACCTCTCCTGGATGGACCGGACTTGGGTTCCTGGCGTTCTTCGCTGCGGGGGGAATGGCGATCGGGTGGTGGCGCGAGGTTGCGGGCGGCGCGGTCGCCATCGGCTGCCTCGGTTCGTTCTATGCCTTGCTGCTGATGTTCCGGGGAACGGCCGGAGATCCCGGCTTCCTCGCGTTTGCTTTCCCAGGCGTACTCATGTTCGCGGGCGGCATACTGACGATTCGCGGAGACCTTCCACGGAGGAAGGGCAACTGCAGCAACTGCGGATACGACTTGCGAGCGCGGGCACACGCCTGCTGCCCGGAGTGCGGCGCCATCAATCGCGGTGATGGCCAACCGCCGAACTAGTCGTATTGGAGAGCGCTCGCGAGCGGCGTCAACCCGTCCGGGCTGGATCCGAGGCCGGTCTCGGCCTCGGAATCGGCCTTCGATGCGAGATCGTCGCGAAATCAGGGGTGTACCGCAGGTCCTTCGCGATCTCCTCCGCGCACCGGAGCGCCTCGGGCATCATGTGGCTGAGCTCGATCTCCCCAAGCCGTCGGCCCGATCTCACCCGCTCGCGGCCCATACACTCGCGAAAGCGCGTAACCCCCGCCACAGCGCGCCCGCAGGGAGTTTCTCTCGGGTCAGCCTGTAAACAAACCGGTCGGCCCCGTTTGAGGCCGACCGTTTGAACTCCCCGGTCGAACCGGCTTCAAACCCCGGCGCTGCTACCCCCGCCCCTCGTCCGCCGTCAGCGCCTGCAGGTAGGCCTGGTACGCGTAGACGCGGTCGCGCTGCCTTCCGCTGGTCTCGCGGAGGACGCCGATGCGCTCCAGTACCTCGACCGCCTTGCGTGCGGTGGGCGCGGTGGTGCCCAGCAGCGTCGTCGCCTTCGGCACCGTCACGATGGGGTTCGACGGCAGCAGGTCGAGCAGGTGGATGGCCGCCACGGTGGCGCCCGCGTGCGACATGAGTCGGCCACGGTCCTTGCCGGTGAGCGCGAAGATGCGCTGGGCGACGGCGACGCCGTCCTGGGCGGCCTCCTCGACGCACGCGAGGTAGAACTGGGTCCAGCCCTCCCAGTCGCCTTCGGTGCGCACGGCGGAGAGCCGGTCGTAGTACTCGCGCTGGTGGCGCTTGAATGAGTGGCTCAGGTACAGGATGGGCGACCGCATCACGCCCCAGTGCTCGAGGAGCAGGGTGATGAGCAGGCGGCCGATCCTGCCGTTGCCGTCCAGGAAGGGGTGGATCGTCTCGAACTGCACGTGCGCCAGCCCGGCCTTGACGAGCGGCGGAAGCGGATCGCGCCCGTGGATCCATCGGTCCAGGTCGGCGAGCAGCCCCGGCACCGCATCCGCCGGCGGTGGCACGAAGCGTGCGTTGCCGGGCCGCGTGCCGCCGACCCAGTTCTGGCTCGTTCGGATGACGCCCGGCTTCTTGTCGCCGCCTCGCCGAGTGCTGGTGCCCTTCATCAGTCGCCGGTGCGCCTCGCACAGGAGGCGCGAGCTCAGGGGCAGCCCCTTTGGCTTCACGAGCTCGCGACGCGCGTAGACCAGGGCCTCGACGTAGTTGCAAACCTCCGCCACGTCACCTTCATGCGTGGTGCTTGCCGTGGCCTCGAACTCTAGGACGTCGCGCAGGGTGGCCTCGGTGCCCTCGATCTGCGAGGTCAGCACGGCCTCCTTTCGGACGAAGCCGTACAGGAACCACTCAGTGCTGGGCACCAGGCTCGCCGCTACCTCGAGCCGGCCGATGGCCGCCATGGCGCGTGCGCAGGCGGCGTCGATGGGTCCTTCGACGCGGAGCGCGGGTCCGGCGGGGGGCAGGGCAGTCGGCACGAACGCGCGGACGGTCTCGCCGGCGACGGTGGAATTTCGGTAGTTGCCGGTGGTGCGGGGCATGGGAAGCGCTCCTTTCTCAGGGCATCATGCTAGGAAACGATCGCTTGCTAGTCAACGGTGCAAGGAAAGGATCGTTTTCTTGGCGCCCTGGCGGAGTAGGAAAGGGTGACACGACTTGCTTGGGGCCGGTCGTCCCGGCGCAGAACCGCGAGCCCTGCGCCCTGTGACTTGGGCGCGGCCGGGTCCCGGATAACTCGCGGCAAGTTTGGCTCAGGAATCAGGGGTAAGACCACCAGAGGGGGTGAAGGGCGATTCCTTCGCTACCTCAGCGCGGGGTGCTGATCGGAACGGTGGCGAAACAAGAGCGCCGCCTCAGCCAATCACGGCCGGCTCGAGCAACGTCACGCGCGCGGTCTCGCCCTGCGCGTCCAGCCTGGTGCGGACGCCCTGCGCGAGCGTCAGCATCGGCGTCGTGTGGCAGCAGTCGAAGTCGGTGACGATCGGGAACGTCGGTTCGCGCCCGAGTTCCCCGCGGATCGCCTCGAGCAGGAGTTCCTCGACCGGGATCGGGCATCCTTCGTCCGACCAGTGCTCGACCCGCCCCCAGGCGAGCCCTGCGATCTTCGAGAAGACGCCGAGCGCCGCGAGGTGACGGAATGCGCGCTCCGCCTGCGTTGGCGATGTGGTCATCTCCTCGATGAAGAGCACCGTGCCGTCGAGGTCCGGTATCTCGGGCGCCCCGGCGTTCGACCGGAGGGTGTTGAGGTTGACGACGAGCGCCGGTCCTTCGGCCGTGCCTTGCGTCACGGTGCGCCACCCTGCGTGCGGCTCCCATCGCCGCGGTTCGGTGCGCCAGGCTTCGGTGCGGGCGTCGCGCATGTGGCGGCTCCAGCGTGACGGGGCCGTCAGTTCGCGCGGTCCCGAGAGGTGCCGCATCGTCGCGTCGAGGAACGAGTCGACCATCTCGTGCGGACTCTCCGGCCATTCGCCGAAGCTCGGCATCACGGCTGGGCCATAGAAGGTCGAGAGGCCCGCATGGCGCATGAAGGCCAGATGAAGCGAGGTGATGTCGCTGAAGCCGCAGAAGATCTTCGGGTTCGCGCGCACCGCTGCGAAGTCGATGAACGGCACCAGGCTCGACGAGTTGGATCCGCCGATCGTGGTGATGATCGCGCGCACCTCCGGGTTCGCGAACAGCGCGTTGACTTCGTCGGCGCGCTCGCGCGGCGTGCCGGACCGCGCGCCCTGCGCGGTCGCGCGTGCCGTGAGGTCGCCCTCGACCACCCGGAAACCGAGCCGACGCAGCTCCGCGACCCCATGCAGGTACTTCGCCCGGAACGCCACGTGGGCGGGGAACGACGGCGTGCAGATGCCGACGGTATCCCCGGGGCGAAGGGCAGGCGGGCGGACGAGCGGCTGCATGGCTGCAGTATCGCGCAACTGCGGTGTTTCCGCACGAGGCCAATGCGTGTCAATCTCGCGACGTTGGTCCGGCTCTGCGATGTGTGCATCCAGGAAGGTTGGGCCGGGCAGGGCATCTCGCGTCGCATGCTCGAGGCGTTCGATCGTCACCCCGATCTGCAGACCCTGCGGCGAAGGTGTCTCGCGACCCGCGACTGCCACGGTCTCTACGAGCAGTTCGGCCACCGCGCAGTGCCCGCCGACCGCTGGACGGAGAAGCAGTGCCACGTGGAGCGTTGGCAAGCGGGCACCGCACGAAGCGACCAGCCAACCTTGGGCACTCGTCCTGATCTCCCCCCGGATCTCGGAGAGCTGTTAACCCGTTCAGAGAGCCCGTGGGAGCGGGGCGGCAAAACCGCCGTTTGCCTACCGTCCGGATCAGACCCCCCGCTCTCTCCACAAACCCGAGAGCGCCGAACCCCCGCCACGACGCGCCACGGGGGGCGATTTGCCCGCCCGCCCGTAAACAAGCCGGTCGACTTCGAAGGAAGTCGACCGGCTCAAACTCCCGGATCGAAACGGCTTCAAACGGCGGTCGAATCGGGCGTGCCGCTCCGAGTCATAACCCGCCATCACTTCCACGGCCCGCCGGCCGGCCATCGATTGTGAGCGGCTTTCCCGGTGCGGGCAGCGCCGACGAGCGGCATCAAGAACTCGTGGAGCTGCGCGACGACCGTCGGCAGGTCAGGCGCGTCCGCCGTGCCCATCTTGCGGAGGAAGGCTACCCACTGCGCCTGCTTCATCGCGTCGTTCCCGAAGGATGCCGAGATCCCGGTCGGGGTGCCGTCGGGCACGGTCGTCTGGCGGCGCTTGATCGTCTCGGTGACTGCGCTGGCGAGAGTCGTGCCGTCGAAGTCCATCGTCCGGCAGAGCGTCCAGATGTCGAAGTAGTCCTTCATTCGGCTGTTGGGCAGGCCGAGGACGAGCATCGCCTCGAGCTTCTCGGCGATGACGGTCTCCGGCGGATACGTCCGCACGATTGGCGCGGGAAGGTCGAGCAGCGGGCCGAACGCCATGCTGCGCGGTTCGGGCGTGATGCTGTCGCCGAAGCCGACGTCGACCTGCAGCGGGATTCGCGCCTTGCCGAGCATGGCCATGACGTTCACGCGGATTCCGTCGTAGACGGCGTCTTCGCGGATGGGGCGAGCGATCACCGATACCGGGTCAAACGCCAGTCCGTCAGGCTCGACCGCGGTTGTGCAAATCTCGCGGAAGACCCGTTCCATGCGTTCGGTCGACGGGCTGCCGAACCCGAGCAGATCCAGGTCCTGGGTCGGGCGGTGGGGTTTGTCGGCCCAGATCGCGAAGAGCATCGCGCCCTTCAGCACGAACGCGTCGGCGTGCGGACTCCGCATCATGCGGTAGAGCAGGCGCTCGACGCCGTAGCGCATCAGCAGGACGTTGAAAGTCTCGCCCCGCACGGCGCTGAGGTTCAGCAGCCGCTGCTTGACGGACTCCGCCAGTCCGCTGTTGGCACCCTTGCTCACGCCATGGCCTCCAGATACGGCCGCACGACGGACGCGACGCCGCACTTGGTCGCGCACCGCGCGATCGCATCTGGCGTGCATCGGCGCTTGCGAAGCACTTCGCGCATCGCCTCGAGGGCGACGTCGAGCCCGACATGCCGGCGATAGCGGAAGCAATCGACGACCGTCTTCGTGGGGTTGTAGACCTTCACCGCCTGTCCCTCGATCTTCACGGAATCGACCCCCTCGGTCAGCGATGGGCCAGACGCGGTGATGAAGCGCATCAGAGGTCTCTCGACGCGCGGACGATGGGAGCGCGTCGGGATCATCATCCAGACTTCGTGGGGCAGTTGCGTGCCGATCCGGTGGTAGGCCAGGGCAGAAAGCAGGCAGACCACGCCGTGGGGGACGCGCATCGCCGCCGCCGCAAGGTCGGTGTGTTCGGTCACCTCACGGCCCGGCAGTTCGTAGATCCCGCGCTGCGGGCGAACGAGTTGGCCGGCGGCGACGAGCCGACGAAGCACTTCGGGATGGATGCCCTGTTCCACGGCGTGGCGAAGGCGGATCGCGCCGCGTTGGCGGGCAAGCGCGAGCGCCTTTCCGGGCATGGAGTGGGGCGACATGGTGTGTAAGAGTATTGCACAATGCTGCTAGAAAGCAACAAAAATACACACGGGTTTCGGTCGATAGCGGCAGTCGGCACGGTCCGGAAAACCTTGCAGCCGATTCGGCTCAGGAATCAGGGGGAAGACCAGCGCTGTCGAATTCACTGTTCGAGCGCCTCTTGAGCGATGGCTTCCAACTGCGAATACGAGAGGATGGGCGAGGTTGCGCCAGTGATCGACATGGCGCGTAGCCGTTCCCTCGCTGTTGACCGCCACTCCTGCTGCGCCCTCTCGAATTCGGCTTCGTCCCACTTCGAGTTCGCGCGTGCGATCGCAGCAATCTTGCCGATCGTCTGTTCGGCGGCGATCTTTGCTGCTTTCACGTAGCCGAGAAATGACCGTCTGAATTGATCGTTGGCGATTTGGTCGCGCACCAGTCCTCTCTCAACGAATCTGCTTCTTTGCAGATCAAAGCTCCGAAGCAGTTGCTCGCGAAGCGCGGCGCGTTGGCGAGCAGACTCGACTATCACAGTGGCACAGGTTTCTCGATCTTGATCCGGCAAGAGGTGGTCGATGACCTTTACGATGGCATCGATCTCGAAAACATCGATCGCCAGTGCGCCGTACGTGAGTCGAAGCACGCCTTGGTCGAGCTTGTTCGCAACTTCAGGCGAGAGTTCCGCGCGTGCTAGGGCTACAAGTTCCTGGGTAGTGGCCGCGACTCGTGCAGACCCGAGTGCGATGGGGCGGAAGACGCCATTCATGGCCCCGACGGTCGGACTTCCTGAATCAATGGCCCGTTGGAGAGCCTCATTTCCTCGATAGCTGCATTTGGCGATTGCGTCGAATACGATTCGTCGCTGTTCGCAAACCCTGGGTGCGTTGTCAAGCGCAAGCCTTCGGATGGTGGCACTTGCTTCAGGGCTGGTGCCGGGATCGGTCGCGGAAAGGTGAAGAAGTCGAAGGATGTTCGCGGCTAGATGCGGGGCGTAGGCGTTGTCGGCGGGAAAGGCCTCCGCGCGCCTGACCATCATGACTTGCTCTACGACGGTCTCGGCTTCTGCACTATCCACGGACGACGAACTGAGGAGCGACTCTAAGTATCGTCGCTCTTGGGCGAAGAGTTCATCGACGAGCCGATCGCGCCAGGTGACCAGCTGTTTCAGTCGGTTTGCGCGTTCGCCAAAGTTCTGATTCACCTCCAGCAGGGCGACATAGTCAGACGCGGGTTGTTTCAGTTTCTCCAGGAGTTCCGAGCGCCATTCGCTGCCAATCGAACTCATCATCGCAGCCCAGTCGCGAACGATTCCTGCCGATTTCGCGTCTGCGCCACTGATCCACGCGAAGTACTCGACATCGGTGGTGCCGATTGGTTCCGGAAGCTGTAGGTCGACCTGTGCGCTATCGGGGAATGCTGCGCGAACCCGCTGCTCGGGCGGTTGCCGGGGTGCGCTCGGTGGCTGCCCGCCATCTCCGATTTCTTGCGCGACTGCAAGGTCAGGGCACGCCACCACGGCTAGTACCACCAGCCACTTGAGGTGCTGCACGAGCGGTTCCTGCCGTCGAGTCGCTGGGCGGCAATTCAGGAGTCGGATCATCACTTGCAGGCTCCGGAAAGGCTGATTCGGTGACAGTACCACGTGATTTTCTCGGGCAAAATTACACACTTACCGTCAATGCACTCGACGCGGTTGTATGTGCATCTGGAGCCATCTTCCTGCAACTGCCACTGTGCCTGAGCAAACCCGGGCGATCCGTAAGTTCGATCGTAGTGAACGACGAGATTGGCTGAGGTGTCGCCCCTGCACTCTTCTCCGCCGCAATCGACAATCAGCCACTCGCTTGCGACTTGATGACAGCACCAAGTTTTGAACTCTTGTAAGCAGAGTAGTGATGGACCGGACTGCGGGACCGCAAAGCTGAGAGTCGCAAGAATAACTGTTGAGATTGGTACCATGGCGGAGTCCTGATTTGTTGTCGCATTCCCGAGGCGCGCGCACCTTGACGAGTCCGGATTGGGCCGAATCGGCGCGGGATAGACCTACGCGTCCCATCGCTCCTAATCACCGTCCGACCCGCCCCGATGTGACCGGCCCACCCGCCAGATTTCCGATTTTTCTCCCAACTCCCCCGATCACGCTCTTCGGTTCACGGCGATCCGAGCGTCCGAGCGTTTCCAGGGCAGGGTGGCGTGTCCGGCACTGTCCGGCCCGCTCCCCCGATCCGCCCTCGCAAACGCGAGAGCG
>Ga0114968_10002310_pt1 | contig 14620 bp, 13 predicted proteins | sample M_130807_EF_Meta_FD_87020 | JGI IMG/M metagenome (GOLD analysis project Ga0114968, IMG submission 87020) | Freshwater microbial communities from Lake Montjoie, Canada to study carbon cycling - M_130807_EF_MetaG | ecosystem: Environmental > Aquatic > Freshwater > Lake | place: Lake Montjoie... | reverse complement strand
TCTTTTGCTGGAATATAAAACTCTTTATCTAATATAGAGTATCTTGCTGAGTACTCATTTACATTAGCCGTTCTGTGTCTAATCCACTGTCTTGCTATAAAAATTGGAAGCTTTACGTGATACTTAATCTCGCACATTTCAAATGGAGTGCTGTGCCAATGCCTCATTAAATATCTTATCAAACCTTCATCGGTTGAGACTTTCTTAGTTCCTTTTCCATAAGAAACTCTGGCCGATTGAACAATTGAAGTATCATCGCCCATGTAATCTATAACTCTTATAAATCCATGATCTAGAACTGGAATTGCTTCATAAAGAACCTTTTCAAGTTCGGAAGAAGTTACTCTTTTTGTAGAATTACTTTGTGATTGTTGTTCTTGAATTTCTTTTTTTTGTTCAGAAGTTAGTTCCATTGTCTTAGAAATGCTTAGATTTTAAATATATCTTTAATTTAGCGATTCAAAGTCTTATATTATTAATGTTGGCTTTCCAACTATGACTATAAATATAGATTGCAATGTATATTTTAGACTAAAATCTGTAATTAACTATTGTTGTTTACAACTTACAAGAGTGAAAATAAAATATTTACCATAAAGTCCCTTAGTAAATTTAGTTTTTCCAGTAAATTATATAATTTCCAGGAACGTTACTTATGTCTTTTTTTATTTTAAATTTTGGAAGATATTCCTTGAGTTCAGCTAAACTATAATGATTTTCATTAAAACTTGATTCTTTTTTTCCAGAATTCATGACCATATATCCATTTTTACTTTTTTTTATATATTTATATAAATATTTTTTTTGTAATATTTTTGGTAACTCACTAAATGCATAATTACTCAAAAAAAAATCTATTCTTGAAATAAAAAAATTTTTTTCTACTGTCAAAGTCTTATATTCAGTATTAATTTTAAAGCATTTAAGATATTTTTTAATTAAATCACAAACGATAAAATAATCAAAAAGATAGTATTTTTTTATTTTAAAAACTTGATCAAAACATAAAAATTGACCTCCATATCCCGCTCCTAACTCTAGGATATTATAGAAGGATTTCCTTCCAAAAATATTATATATATCTACTAAAGTTGCCACATACCTAAGAGTCGTTGGTGATATTTTTTCGATATCACTGTAATTATAAAGTTTTGGATTTCCGACAGAATCATTGATTTTAAAAATAGATATGTTCTTTAAAATTAATCTTCCAAATTTACTTTTTTTTATAAAATTAATGTAATTTAAACCTTCTTTTTTACCTACATGCTCTAATACTACATTATATATTGGATTAATCTTAAAATTAAAAAAATTTTTATTACTCTTAATAATCTGTGCAACGCAAGAAAAATACCTGCCGCTACTAACAATATGACTTTCAGATAAGTGAATATTTCTAACATTAAATTTTTTGGTTTGAATTTTTAAAACAAGTAGTTGAATTTTATTAAAAATTTTATTAATCATAAATAAATTATGTACATTAACCATATCAAAATAAAGTTATTAGTCTAAAATAAATCAGAATATAATTTTGATTTAATGATATAAATGTTCGTATAATTGGCTTTGTTTTTCAACCAAGACGAAAATCAAGATTCTTAACAAATATTACAAAGCAATGGTAGCGCATTGAGCGCTCAACTAATTTTAACTTATGGGTGTAAAGTAAAATCGACTAGCCTCTAAAAATTTTTCAATGTGATAATTATGTTAAATAATTTATAAAAAAATATGGAAAATAATAAAAAAGTTTTTGTACATATAATGGGTGGAATTGGAAATCAATTGTTCGCATTATATGCTGGGATTTTTCTTTCTAAAAAGAATAAGGCAACTCTTTATCAAGAAACTCTTGCTACTAGATTTTTTGAAATAAAATACTACAGAAAATCTAGTTTAGATAAATTTATAAATCTAAGAAAAAATTCAAATATATTTTCAACAATTATTATAATTACCTACAGAATATTAAATAAGATATTTAAATTACCAATCATTTTTAAATTAAAAATATTGAGTTATCAATTAACTTTTTTTAATGACATAAAATCTAACTTCCCCGTGTCTTATTTTAGAAACTATAAAATGAAAAATAATGAATATATTTATTTAATTGGAATATGGCAAAAAATTGAATTTTTTCTCGAAAAAAAAACTCCTTTGTTAAAAATTAGTAAGAAAAATATAAATAAAAAAATATTTAAACTTATAAATAATAAGACGATAGCTATCCATTTTAGAGGTAATGAAAGACATTATAAAGACCAAAAGAAAATATTTTTTTTACCAAATTCTAGTTTTTATAAAAAATCAATTAAGTATTTTGATAAAACAAACAACGGATATAATTTGCATATATTTACAGATGATAAAAATTACGCAAGAAATATTTTAAGTAAACTCAAAATACAAAAAAAAGCTATATTTATAGATGACTACGCTCGAGATGATGTGAGTCAAATTTATCTACTTAGTTTTTATTCAAATTATATAATTGCAAACAGCACTTTTTCACTATTCCCGGCAATAATAAATAGAAAAAAAAATAAAAAGATTGCTATATTTAAATTTTGGGGAAAAAAAAAATTTCCTCTTTTTCTTTATACAAAACAAATGAAAATAATGTAAAAATTTTATTCTACTAAATATTTATTCTTATTCTTGATAAAATCTTTAATTACTTTTTTTAAAGAATTCTTAAAATCAAATTTTGGCTTCCATCCATAGCTTTTTGCTAATGAACAATTAAGAATTTTTCTTGGAGTTCCATCTAATTGTTTATTAAAATCAAATAAAATTTTGCCTTCAAATTTAAGCAATTTGGCTACGATATGCACATATTCATTTATGCTTTTTTCATAACCGCTACCTATATTCAAAACTGTTTCGTTTGTTCTTTTGTCTAAAAAAAATATACAAGCATCTGCAATTTCATCTACATAAGACAATTCCCTCTTTGGAGTTCCAGATCCCCAAAAAGTGACGGAGTTTATTTTGTTAATCTTTGCTAAAAATATTTTTCTTATAACAGCTGATAAGAAATGAGAATCTTTTGAATGAAAATTATCATTAGGACCAAATAAATTTGAAGGCATAAGACATTTATAATTTGTATTGTATTGAAAATTAAAACTTTCACATAACTTAATCCCAGCAATTTTTGCTACCGCATAAGGTTCGTTCGTTTCTTCAATCTTTCCACTTAATAAACTTGATTCTGTGATAGGCTGGGAACAAAATTTTGGATATGCACAACTGCTACCTAAAAATATTAAAGATTTGACTTTTTTTTCAAAAGACGCTTTGATGATGTTAGTCGCTATTGTTAAATTATCGTAAATGAAATCAGCTTTGAAATTTTTGTTTGCGAGAATACCGCCTACCGTTCCAGCTGCATTAATTACATAGTCTATTTTATTTTTACTGAAAAAATTATTAACTTTGCGCTGATCTAGTAAATCAAGTTTGTCTCTATTTTCAGTTATCACATTGCTAAAATTTAACTTTTTTAATTTTCTACAAATTGCCGAACCTACCAGACCTTTGTGACCAGTAACAAATATGTATGATTTTTTTTTTAACAATTTTCTATTTTTATAATGTTATTTTGTTAAAATAGTTTGGTTAACTATTAATAAAAGATTAATATAACATGACCTGCAAAACAAGTATTATAATAACTACGATAACTCATCCTACTAAAGCAATTTTAAATATTAATGAACTTATCGAAAAAAAAACACGTACGTATAAACTTGTTATAGTTGCTGACTTAAAGTCTCCTTTAAAGAATAAATTTAAATTTGCAGAATATTTATCTATTACTTCGCAACAAAAAAAATTTTCAAAGTTATTTAATATTTTGCCATTTAACAATTATGCAAGAAAAAATTTAGGATATCTTCACGCAATTAAAAATGGTTCTAAGGTAATAATTGATACGGACGATGATAATTTTCCATATAAAAATTTTTTAAGTACACCTAATTTTAATTTAAATACAAAATATTTGACCGCTAATAATAAATGGATAAATATCTATCAACTTTTCAGTAAAACTAAAATTTGGCCAAGAGGCTTTCCTCTAGAAAAAATAAATTTAAATTCGAATATTAAAATAAGCAAGGTAAAAAAAAATATTTTTTCTCCCATTCATCAAAGTTTAGCGGATGAAGATCCTGATGTAGATGCAATTTATAGACTTATATCAAATAAAAAAATTTTTTTTAAAAAAAATAAAAACTATTGCTTAGATGTTGGATACTACTGTCCATTTAACAGTCAAAATACAACATGGCACTACAAATCATTTCGTTTGCTTTATTTGCCTTCGACTTGTTCTTTTAGAATGACAGACATTTGGAGGGGCCTAATTGCTCAAAGGATAATGCACGTTAATAAATGGCACTTACTTTTTAAAAGCCCAACTGTTTATCAAATAAGAAATAAGCACAATTTATTAAATGACTTTAAGCAAGAAATTGAGGGGTATACTCGTTATGAAGAATTTGTAAATATTCTTGAAAAAGTTAAGTTAAAAAAAGGTGAGAAATTTATAAATTCAAACTTGATTTTATTATACAAAATTTTAATCAAAAATAATTTTTTTGAAAAAAAAGAAATGTTAATTCTAAAAAAATGGCTGGGGTATTTCAAAAAAAATTGAAAAATTAACAATTTACGATTAGTCAAAATTTAACTTATTCTTCACTATATTTTAATTCTTGCGAGACCATATCACTTACTAAAGAAAAAATATTGTGTTTCGGTTTCCAATTCAATTTTGTCCTTGCTTTTGAAAAATTTCCTAATAAATTATTTACTTCTATTGGTCTAAAATAATTCTTATCAATAAAAATTTTTGGTTCTCCATTAATATATCCTTTTTCCTTTAATCCTTTATATCTCCATTTAATTTTAAGACTCAATTCATTTGCAACAAAATTGATAAATTGTTTTACAGAATATTGTTTGCCAGTTGCTATAACATAATCATCGGGGGTTTTTTTTTGTAATATTTTCCATATTGCTTCAACATAGTCTTTTGCATGCCCCCAATCTCTTAACGCATATAAATTGCCAAGATACAATTTTTCTTTATTATTTTTTGTCATGGCACACAATGACTTAACAATTTTTTTAGTTACAAAAGTTTCTCCCCTAAAAAAACTTTCATGATTAAATAAAATTCCGTTGCAAGCAAATACATTGTAAGCTTCTCTGTAATTAATTGTGGTCCAATGCGCATATAGTTTAGAAATTGCGTAAGGGCTTTTAGGCGAAAATCTTGTTTTTTCGCTCTGCGGTGGCGGTGATGATCCGAACATTTCAGAAGTTCCCGCTTGATAAAATTTTATCTTTTTTTTTATGTGCAGTGATTTTATTGAATCTAGAATTCGAAGAGTACCTAAAGCATTAACATTTGTTGTGTATTCTGGTATTTCAAAAGAGACTTTGACGTGAGACTGTGCGCCTAAATTATAAATCTCATCTGGCATTATTTCCTGTATTTTTTTTAAAACAGAAAGAGAATCAGTCAAATCTCCGTAGTGTAAAAAAAAATTTTTTTTTTGGTGAATTTGTTCATATATAGAATCTATTCTTTCAGTGTTTAAAGACGAGCTCTTTCTCTTTATACCATGTACTATATAATTTTTTTTTAACAAAAATCTTGCTAAATAAGCTCCATCTTGACCAGTAACTCCATATATTAAAGCAATTTTTTTCATAAAATCTAGACTTTATATTAAATGAATAATTTTATTATTTTATTAGATGACATTTAAATTCATTTATTAATTTTTGATGCAAAATCTACAAGCAAAATAATGCTATAATTAAACATAATAAAATTTTATACTAATAATGTTGGTTTTCCAACTATGACGATAAATGAGATTCGTAATAAACATTGAGGACCAGGGGGCGGTACCCTGCACCTCCACCAGTTTTAATTTATGGGGGTGAACTAGAATCGACTAATGTCTAAAGGCTTTTCTTTCGTCCGGTATAGTACCACCGCAAAGGACTAAAAATATAAATGCAAATGAACAATTTGCTCTCGCTGCCTAATTAATTTATTAATTAGATAAGCACGGTCCGGGGCACCGGGTAACAGAACGCCCCACTTTTTTTCAATTCAAGATAGAAATTAATTATGAAAAAAAAAAAATTTTCATTTTACAAAATAAAAAATATTTCTAGATATATTTTTGAGTTATTTAAATTTAAAAAATTAGGTGGTGTTATTAGTCATAGATATATGATTCTAACTGACTATTATGATCAAGCAGGGGTATTAAGTGGTCATTATTTTCATCAAGATTTACTGGTAGCAAAATATATTTATGATAATAAACCACATAATCATATTGACATTGGAAGTCGTGTAGATGGATTTGTTGCGCACGTAGCAACGTTTCGACCAATTAAAATTATGGATATAAGAGATTTAAAAAAATCTGAACATCAAAATATAGAGTTCATTAAAAAAGACTTAATGAATAATGACTCCATCGATGAGAAAATAACCGATTCTATTTCCTGTCTTCATGCGATTGAACATTTTGGACTAGGAAGATACGGTGATAAAATAGACCCAGATGGTCATATAAAAGGTTTTAACAATATTATTAAAATGTTAAAAAAAAATGGTAAATTATATATAAGTTTTCCAATCGGAAATAAAAATGAAGTTCATTTTAATGCTCACAGAATATTTCATCCTAAAGACATATTTAATTGGTATGATAATAAAGATTTATCTTTAGAGAAATTTGATATGGTAGATGACAACGGCAAACTTCATAAAAATATAGACATAAATAAGGGTCAATTTAATCTCACCTATGGATGCGGAATATATACTTTTATAAAAACAAATTAAATTATTCTAAATACTATTAAAATAAATAATTTAAAAAAATTTACTACAATTACTTCACACTAATTATTTTTTTTGGTACTTAAATTTCGCTAAAAAAAATATTACTTAACACTCATCTACACATCTACACACAAAAAATTTCCTTCCAAAGAAAATAAGTTGTGTTTGCTTCCATTTCTTCAAAAAAGATATCTCATTAAAATAAAAATAATTAGATTTTGAATTAATAGAATTAAAAGAAGAATTAATTAAATATAAAATTTAAATTTTTACCCAGCTTTCTGGTATTATATCAGGTGTAGAAATTTTTGCTCTCAACCATTTTTTAGGAGCGCATACAATTTTATGCCTATTTTTACTTAACCAAGCACCCCACCAACTAAATGTGCTATTAGCTATAATAAAATTTTTACAATTACTCATTAAATACAAATCACTAAATGATGACTTGGTGTCTATGAAAATATATTTTTTCTCTTTAAAAATAAGAAAAGTATTCTTAACTAAATTAATATCGTCAGAAAAAATAAAAAAAAGTGGATTTTTTACTCTCTTCTTAACATAACTAATAGATTTTTTATAATAATCTTCCTTTAATATATCGTAAAAATATCTAGCTTTAGGATTGTTCAAATAATCTCCTCTTCTTATGTGTATGGCAACTGAATTACTAGTCTTAATTAAATCTAAGTAATTTTGAAGTAATTTATTTTTTTTTTTTGGAAACCTTAATAATTTCAAAACGTTTTTTTTATAATTAATAAAATATTTCTCGCTCTGAAAAAATCCTGCTATTGAAAGATTTTTGTCAATTTTTTTTTTTAGCAAATCTTCATTAAAAATAAAGGGAGACTTTTCAAATTTTTTTTTATTTTTAGCTAAAAAAAAAAAATTTATTAAGCTATAAATTCCTAATATTTTTAGCGTTTTATAAAATTTAGGATATAAATATAAATAAGTTTTAGCAAAAAAATTATGATTGTTAATTTTGGAAATATATAGTCTATTTATTTCTGGAAATCTATGTAACTCAAATTGCCTGTCATAAGAATTTAATCTTTCAATATTTATTCTTAAATTAATTTTATTTTTATTTGCCAAGACATAACCAACTATAAATTGAAATAATTGATTACCCAGGCCACCTTGGCAGTAAACGGTTAAAAAAACTTTTTTCATTTAAGTGTAATATTATTAAATTAATAAAAAAGATTTATTTATTAATTCTTACTATTGCAATAATTTTTGCATTAATATAATTATTAACTTACAATGAAAAAAGTTAAAATTTATACCACTAATTATTGCCCTTTTTGTGTAAAAGCTAAATCATTATTAAATAAAAAAAAAATAAAATTCTCTGATATTGATGTGTCTAATGATGAGACTTTAAGAGAAAAGATGTCTGTTATGGCAAATGGCGCAAGGTCTGTTCCTCAAATATTTGCTGACAATGTTCACATTGGTGATTGTGATAAAATTTATAAATTAGATCAAGAAAACAAGTTAGATAAATTACTAGGTGTTGAGTAAACAGCTAAATGATTGTATCGCTTTCTATAGCTTTCTTTGCCGGCATAATAAGTTTTATATCTCCGTGTGTACTTCCTTTAATTCCAGGCTACGTTTCATTTATATGCGGAACTACACTTAATGATCTAGATCTAAAATCTAAAAAATTTATATTACAGAAATCTTTATTTTTTTCTTTCGGTTTTTCTTTAGTTTTTATTTCTCTTGGCGCAACAGCTACTTTCATTGGAAGTTTCTTGCTACATAACTCTCAAATCTTATCAATTATTTCTGGAATACTAATAATTTTTTTTGGTATTTATTTATTAGAATTAATAAAAATTAATCTGTTAAATAAAAGTTTTGGTAATTATAATATAAAATATTCTAGCAATCTTTTCTTTCCATTTATGGTTGGGATAGGATTTGGATTTGGATGGACTCCATGCATTGGTCCAATTCTTGGATCAATACTAGCATATGCTTCAATGGAAAACTCCATATATAAAGGAGTATTATTATTAGGCGTTTACTCATTAGGTCTTGCGATTCCTTTTGTAGTTTCCAGTTTAATTATTAAAAAATTTTTAATCGTTTCAAAAAAAAACAAATCCTATCTAAATAAAATAAAAAAATTTTCAGGAATTATATTATTAATAACTGGCATTTTAATTGTTGCTGGAAAACTTCAGACGATCGGCTTTTATTTAATTGAATTCTTTCCAATTTTACAAAAATTAGGGTAATTTCTAATTTAGCATTTCAATAACTCTGATTGGCTTTCCTTCTTTAAAAGCTTTTAAATTTTCAAACATCTGAGAATAAAAAACTTCGTAATTTTCTTTAGTTACATAGCCTAAATGTGGCAACAAAAATGCATTAGGCAGAAATCTTAATTTATGATTTTCAGGCAATGGTTCAATGTCATAAACATCAAGACCGGCTCCTGCTATAGTATTTTTTTCTAAAGCTTCAACTAAATCAAATTCATTTACTATGGGCCCTCTTGAAGTATTGATTAAGAAAGCCGTTTCTTTCATTAATTCTAAATCTTTTTTTGCAATCAAATTTTTTGTTCTATCGCTAAAAACAATATGAATTGAAATAAAATCGGATTTTTTTAATAATTCTTCTTTAGTTACAGCTAACACATGATTATCTTTTGCTACAGAAAGTTTAAGATTTTCGCTCCAAGCAATAACATTCATACCAAATGCTAAGCCTACTTTTGAAACTTGCGCTCCTATTTTTCCAAGACCTATAATTCCTAAAGTTTTACCTTTTAGTTCGTGCCCCAATGTTGTTTGCCAGTAACCTTGATACATGTTCTCTGTTTCTTCTCTTAAATTCCTTGCAAGCCCCAAAATTAAAGCCCATGTTAATTCTGTTGTTGAGTTAGAGTATGAATCTGTGCCGCAAACTATAATCTTTTTTTCTTTAGCTGTTAAAAAATCTATAGACTTATTTTGCATTCCGCTTGTAATAATAAGTTTTAAATTTTTTAAATTTAAAATAATTTTTTTAGTAATTGGAGTGCGTTCTCTCATCGCCAAAAGAACTTCAAAGTCTTTTAATTGTTCTATTGCATTATCTTCATTTTCAAATGGCTGATTGAATACTTGAAAATCAAAATCTTTTTTTAATTTTTCAAAGTTTCCAAGAATTAAAGAAACATTCTGATAGTCATCTAAAATTGCAACTTTCATTTTGGTGGGAATTTTTTTGAAGAAAGATAAATACCTATAATAATTATAATTGCTCCAATAATGTGAAAATTCATTAATTTTTCATTTAATAAAAGTATTGCCATAAATGAACTAAATACTGGCATTAGATGTAAAAAAATCCCAGCTTTATTAGACCCAACGATAATAACAGCTTTATTCCATAATATATAAGAGCCTATTCCAGCAAAAAAAATAACATAACCTGTGATTAAAATAACTGGAATATTAAATCTAATTATTTGATGATTATAAAATTCAAATAAAAACTGCGGAAATAAAAAGATTAAACCAATAGAAACAATTGCAGTCATAAAACTTAAGTATTTCAATCCTGTTTTGTGCGTTCTAAGCATTGTTGAATAGATTGCCCATGATAGCATTGCAACTAACAACCAAAGATCGCCTTTATTAAGATCAAGATTAATCAGTTTAGCAAAATCCAATCTCGTAATAATTGTTAGAACTCCTATTATAGATAATAAGAGGCCAAAAATTTGACTAAAATTTATTTTCTCCGTCTTAAAAATAAAAGAAATAAAAATAATTAATACCGGTATTATTGAAATCATTAACGCACCATTTAGTACTTGTGTAAAATTTAAAGAATAATAAACCACAGAATTAAATACACTGATACTGGTGATAGACATTAATAATATAGAATAAAAATTTTTTTTTATAATTTTAATATTCTTTAATATATCTCTAAATGTAAACGGGATTAAAATAATCCATACTATTAACCATCTAAAAAAATTTAGTGTTAAAGGTGGGACCTCATATAGCGTTGCAAATTTACCGACAATAAAATTTCCTGACCAAAAAAAAGCACAAAGTATAAGCATTATATATGCCTTAATTCTAGTATTCATAATTTACTAAATTTTATTAGTAATCTTATAATAGGAAATTCCAATCATTTCGTGGAATATTATTCTCCAATTAATTAAGCCCCTTGAAAGATCAAAGGTTAACCAGAAAATTTGGCTTGTTCCTGTTTTAAAATCAACACTGATTGGTTCTAGGATAACATTTTGTTTTTTAAACAAAAAATAAGATCTTGGCATGTGACTTGCTGAGGTAACTAATCCCCAAGTTCCTCTATACTTTTTAATAATATCTTTTGAAAAAATTACATTTTCAAAAGTATTTCTTGATTTATTCTCAAATAATAAATTCTCAGTCGACACTCCTTGATCTATAAAAAATTTTTTAGCAAGCTCTGACTCGTCCCACCCTCGAGGATTAATTTTTCCAGAAAATCCTGAAAATAAAATTATAACCTTAGGATTTTTTTTATAAATCTCTAAAGCTTTTGTTAGTCTTTCTGCAGCATCATTAAGCAAAACTTCATTTCTTTCTTTGGAGGCCAAACCATCAGCAGTACTTCCGCCTAGTACTACTATACCAGCTAACTTCTCAATTGGATGTCTAGAAGGTGTTATGAAGTCTTCAATTTTATTAAGCACAAAATCACTTACAGGCAAGCATCCTAATAAAAGAAAAACTATTAAAGCTGCGGCTGAAAAAATTCTAGTTAATTTTTTTGATTCCAGAAAAAATATGACAAAAAAGTGAATTAGGATTATTAAAAATAAAATATTTAATGGATTTATAAAAAAAACTAAAACTTTTGATAAGTAAAATTCCATAAAATTTTATTAAATAAAATCTTCATTGTATAATTTAGAACTTAAAACAATTCCAAATCCTATCATATTAGTAAGCATGGCGGTTCCACCATATGATAATATTGGCAAAGGAACTCCGACAACCGGCAACAATCCTGTTACCATTCCTAGATTTATTGCAATATATAAGAAAAAGTTAAACGCAAATGCATAACAAAATATTTTTGAAAAACTATTCTTACTCTGGTCTCCAATTAAAGTTACTCGTTTAATTATTGCAAAAAATAACCACAATAATAACAAAGAGCCAATCAATCCAAATTCTTCTGCAAAATGTGAAAAAACAAAGTCTGTATGGTTTTCAGGAACAAAATCTAATGAACTTTGAGATCCTTTTAAGTATCCTTTTCCAAAAATTCCTCCTGATCCTATTCCAATCTTAGATTGAATAACTTGATAATTTGCTCCCAAGGGATCTCTTTCCGAATTAAAAAAATTAACAACTCTTTGTTTTTGATAAGTTTTCATTCCTGCAAAAATAAAAGGTAGGCATAAAATAATAATTATAAAGCCAGATATAAAAATTTTTCTACTTAAACCCACTATCCATAAAGTTCCTAATGCTGCACCCAGAATTAATACTGCCGTTCCAAGATCTGGCTGTCTTAAAACTAATAAAAATGGAATTAAAATTAAAATTGATGAAACCAGCAATGAAAATAGCTTATTAGTATTTTCAACCTTTACTAAATTATAAAACTTTGCAAGAACTAATATAATTGCAAGTTTTGCAACTTCTGAAGGTTGAACATGGAAAAATCCAAAGTCAAGCCAACGCTGAGCACCTTTAGCTGTTAGCCCTACAAATTTCAGAACTATTAAAAGAAATAATATTAAAAAATAGAAATGATATGCATATCGATACCAAAAATTTACATGAGTAAAAGCAACTGCAATTAAAATTATAAATGCAAATAAAAATCTGACTAAATGTTTTAAATAAATAGTTCCTTGTCCTTTATCTATTGAATACAAAGATAAAATACTTATTAATCCTAAAATTAAAATCATATAAATTAGACTTCTGTCTAATTTCTGAAATTTTTCAATTAATAAAAAAATTTTTGACACTTTTACTGTTTCACGCATTTGGTATTCTTTTTTTAAATAAAAAATCAAACATACTACTTGCAATTGGAGCGGCAATCCTTGATCCTGGTCCGGCATGTTCCGCAACCACTGCAACTGCATATTTTGGCTCTTCTACTGGACCAAACCCTGCAAAAAGTGAATGGTCTCTATATTTATACTCTCTGCTATTCGGGTTAGCATTATCCTCCCTGTCTTTAATGGTTAACTTTGTAACTTGAGAGGTTCCTGTTTTTCCAGCAAATTTTAATTTTCCATTTAATCTTGAACCATAAGAAGTTCCTCCAGGTTCATTTGTTGATGCTACTAAAGCTTCATTAATTATTTTTATATTTTCCACATCAAAATCCATGCGATTTAATTTAGATTTTTCATCAAGATAAAAAGTTGGATTAACGATATAACCTCCATTTGCAAACTGAGCTATTGATTTACAAATTTGAATTGGTGTTGCCAATATGTAACCTTGTCCTATTCCGGTAATTAAAGTTTCTCCAAGCAACCAAGGTTTTCCTAAGACATTTTTTTTCCATTTCGTATCTGGAACCAAACCTTTTTTCTCTTCGTCAAAATCTTTTAGAATTGTCTTGCCAAAATCAAATTTTCTAATTGTTTCAGCTAATCTGTCTACCCCCAGTAATCTTGCTGCTTCATAAAAATATATATCGCATGATTTTTTTAGGGCATCTTTTAAGTTAATTCTTCCATGCCCCCCATCTTTCCAACAATAAAATTCTTGACCAAATAATTCAATTTTTCCAGAGCAAAAGTGAGTATAATCTTGATCAACAATTTTATTTTCTAGTGCTGCTAAAGCTATAATTGGTTTTACCACAGAGCCTGGAGAATACTGACCAGATAAAAACTTATTAATTAATGGTTTTCGTTCATTCTTTAACAACTCATTAAATTCTGGTTGGGTTATTCCAAAAGCAAATTTATTTGTGTCAAATGAGGGTGTTGAAACGCAAGCTAAAACTTCTCCTGTTTTAATATCCATTGCAATTGCAGATCCAGCATATCGCCCTAGTTTTTGATATGTTAATTTTTGAAGCTCAAGATCAAGTGAGGTTTTTAAAGCATTACCACTCACTCCATCTACAAATTCAACTGTTCTAACTGCCCTTCCTGCTGCATTCACCTCAAAACGAGTAAAGCCTGGAGTGCCAATAAGTTCTCTATTTAATATTTTTTCAATTCCAAGCTTTCCGATTTTAATTCCTGGTGTTCTAAACAGATCATCTTTTTGATTTTGCAAATCATTTTCATTGGGAGCGCCTACATAACCCAGCACATGCGCAAATTCATAAGGGTAATTATAATGTCTCTCCATTGAAATAAATGGTTGAACACCATTTAAAATAAAAAGATTACTATTAATTTTTGAAAATTCAGACCATGTTAAATTTTTATTAATAACATAAGGTTGAAATTTTCTAAGTTTTGTAAAATCTATTTTCGTTTTTTCAATTATTTCATTATCTAATCTTAAAAATTTATTAAGGGTTACAAGGACAAGCTCGAGATCTGTAACGTCACCTTTAATTAAGGCAATTCTATAAAGTTGACGATTTTCAGCTATCTTGTTATTAAAACGATCTAATATTAATCCTCTCTCTGCTGCAATTTTCCATTCTTTAAAACGATTTCGATCAGATAAAATTGAATATTTATTTTTTTGAAATACCTGTAGCCACAAAAGTCTAAGT
>Ga0114968_10002309_pt1 | contig 14625 bp, 15 predicted proteins | sample M_130807_EF_Meta_FD_87020 | JGI IMG/M metagenome (GOLD analysis project Ga0114968, IMG submission 87020) | Freshwater microbial communities from Lake Montjoie, Canada to study carbon cycling - M_130807_EF_MetaG | ecosystem: Environmental > Aquatic > Freshwater > Lake | place: Lake Montjoie... | reverse complement strand
GCTCTTGGAGTAGGAGGATATACTAAAGGAGTTCCGGTTCTTAATAAAGCAGCCCTTGGCAAAGCAGCTCTTGGTGGAGCACCGGCTCTTGCTGAAGCAGCCCTTGGTAGAGTTCTAGCTCTTGAAATAGCAGGATATACTAAAGGAGTTCCTGTTCTTGTTGAAACAGCTCTTAGTGGAGTAGCTCTTGGAGTAGCAGGATATATTAAAGGAGTTCCGGCTCTTATTGAAGCAGCTCTTATAGAAGCCGGTCTTGTTGACGTTGGTCTAGAAATAATAGGTATATCTCTAAATATACTTTTATATTCTTCATTCTTATTTTCTAACTTAACTATTGTTTCATCAAATATTCTGTTATATTCTGTCTTATTTATTTCTCCATTTGTATTAAAAAATACGGAGTTACAAACATATAATTTATCGGTGTCTATATCAGAAAAATCTTCTATAGTATATTTAGGTAAATTATTCCCTATATTTTTAACTATCTCAGAAGATGTATAAAACTTCCCAAAAAATGTATCTTGTTCTGTATTTAAATAAGGTCCAAAAAAGCAATCATTAAAACTTGAATTAGCATTAGTATACATCTTAAAAATTTCATTATTGATATCAGGTCCTAAAGAAGAAAGCAAAATATTTAATAAATCTGGTAGTGTGGTACTTGTTGTTCTAACTAAAGGGACAAATACATTACACATAATCTTAAGAATATCTTTGTTGTCAACAAAATGATTACATTGTCTATTATATTTACAATCAAAATTTGGACGTAATAGTTCATTATTACCTAAACGATTTACGTAACCTCTATCAAAATCGTAAATTAATACTTTATATCTTGTTTTCAGAATATAAGGTATATCATTTATAACATATAAAAAAGTTTTTTCATCACCTAAATCTTCAATAAATATGTTATTTGAGTGTAAATCATTATGAACCATTTTACTTAAAGACATCGCATAACAAGCAGCAACTATTTGAAATAAAGTTTCCCAAAGAATATTTCTTGTAGTATCAATTTTAGGAATAATAATATTGTTAATAAAATCAAAAAATTTTATACTTCGTTCTTTTGTTTCAATTAATAACATATCGAACCTAAGTCTATTTTTTACAGGATCTAAAATATTCGATATTTTATGACCAATATTATGATTTATAGGAGGTCTTTCGTTACATTTCTTCACTAAACAATTTAGAATATTGTAATTAAGACGCCATTTACATTCAGTTATACTAAATTTTCTTCCGAATGCGTTTTCAATCTTACCAACTAAAAAATTTAAAATATCTGTATAAGTACAATTTTTGGTACTACCTAGATATTTAACAAAATTTGGACATATATCAAGATCTATTAGTGGTCTAATTATATCCTTATATACATTTAATTCATACTCTAAACCTTTAATTTCATCAATTACAGACCTTGTTAAAGTATCTCGAGTATTTTCAGGATCTATGAATAATTTTAAGAAAGCTTTCTTTACAGGAACACCATCATATGTCGTTCCATCGTTAAAAGTTAAAAACCATGTATCGGTTGGTGATGCAGAGAGTTAGACTCCATACCATCTACTTGAATAATACAATTATCTACTTTACATATATTTGTATGAGCTAGATCACAAGACATTTTTTATATTATAAAATATAAAAAAAATATTTTATGTTAAGATTAAGTTTTTAATGTAAAATCATTAAGAATCGCATCCAATTGTTTATCGGATAGTTTAGGATTTAGTTTATATAACTTATCAGGTTCAACAATAGCTGGAATAATAACTACGACAGCATCAACAGGCGGGTCTACAGGCGGGTCTACAGGTGGGTCTACAGGTGGGTCTACAGGCGGGTTAGTAGCTTTTGCGGTAAATAAGTCATTTTTTGTAAATTTCAGTTGTTTAATTACATTAGTAACCTTACAGTTTTTACCATTATTTGTTACAGGGTTTTTTACATTTTCATAATACACATAATTTACTTTAACATTTTCAGCTGGTACATAACTTGATCCACTTTTATTATCTAATAAAATATTCGCTTCATCAATTAACTGAATATTTTCTATAACATGATCGGTTCCGTATACTCTCATTCCTGAACCAGAAAAGAAACAGGTGCTAACATTAGTTTTATGAGCATGTCTTAAAACTAACTTAGAGCTACTATTATTTTCAAACACACAATTTTTGATAGTGTTTGAAGAACATTTTACAGATACGACTTCAGGATCTCCTAAGCATTTATTAAAATAACACTGGTCTATAGTGCAAAAAGCATCTTTATTTTCATAATCACTTGTTGCAAGTCTTATTGTTTCTCCTCCATTTGGAGAACTAATCTTTGCAAAATTTTGGAATACACAATTTTTAATGTAATTATTTAGAGGAAAATCCATTCTTAAAAATACGCCTGTATTAGTTTTTCCGTTTAATGTGGAATTATACATTTGAAATTTTTTAGCACTAGTTTTTACACAAATATAATCCTTGTCAGAATCTGCACATTTAAAGTTAATCATACTAAAATTAATCATCTTAACATTTTCACCTACAATTTCAACTATAAAACTTGGAGCTTTAAAACTTTTATCGCCATCTGTCATATAAATATTTGACAAAGCATAGTTAGACCCTTGTATTTTAAGAGAAGATTTTCCTTTTAATTCTACATTTAAAACTAAAATAACCTCAATACTTGAGTCAAAAGAAAAGCTTATTGATAAAGCTTTATCAGTAACTACATTTTTATCTTTGTTGTATAAAATACAACTAGTTTTAACAGATTTTGCTTTGGATAAAACATCCTCGTAGTTTGAACATAAAATAATAGGTAAAGAGCTATTAAACTTATAATTGGAATAATATTCACTTACTGGATTATACAATTTGTCCATTTATTATTAAAAAATAAAAATAAAAAAATAAAATATTATTTTATAAAAATTAAATCAAAAAACATTTTTTACATAGTTCAAAACTGCCTTTAAATTTCCAACCGCATTTTGCACATTCTGTTAGGTCAATATTACCTTTATAATTATCATAACAAACTTTGCAATAAGTAAAGTTTGTAAGATTATTACACCCTTCATTTTTGCAGATTTTTGAAAATTGTTTAAAAGTTAATTCTGCAGAAGTTGAAGAAGTAGGACTATAAGATAATAAAGTTGTGTTTCTTTCACTAGAATAACATTCTTTACATAAAGCTTGATTTGCTTGAGTTTTTTTATTGCAATTATCGCATTTTTTTAAAGTATTTTGATAGCATTCATAACACTTATCAAAATATCTACCATCATCTAAATTAGCATGATAATCTTTGTAGCATAAAGGACATTTTGCTATATGTTTATTATTGTATATATTTTGACATTCTAAACATCTTTTTCTTTTTGTACCATCAAATCTAGTTGCTAAAAATAGTTTTTTACAATCACAGCATTCACCTTGTTTGTCTTCTATAAATTTATTGTAACAATCTCGACAATTTTTTCTTTTGCACATGTTATTACAAGTGTCACATTTATGTTCTAAATGTTTATTGGTTTCTTTTTCTAAATCAAAAATATTGTTAGACATTTATATTATTTAACTGATTGTTTAAATATTAAATAAATTTATTTAAATAAAAATGAAGTGGCTATTATTTTCTTTTTTCAGTATTGTAATCGCGAATAAAGATCCTTACAACTTTAGATTTGCAATTGGAAATACAGAAAACTCTTTAACTATATCATGGACTACAAATGTTAAATATAATTCTGTCCCCATAATTAACTATGGATTTGAAGAAGATAATTTAAATAATATTGAAACTGGAAATTCGGTTTATTATACAAAAGATTCTTTTCATCATCATGTAACTTTAGATTCTCTTAATTACTCGACTTTATATTTTTTTACAGCAGGAGATGCATTCATAAAATCTAAAATAAAAAGTTTTAATTCTATTAACAATTCTTATCCTTTAAATATAGCTATTTACGGAGATATGGGAGTCGAAAATTCAAATAAAACTATGGAAAGGCTCAAAAATAGAAGTAAAAATATAGATATGTTTTTGCATATTGGAGATGTTTCTTATGCGGATGATAAAGGTTTTGAATTTGGTTATAATTATAAATATGAAACAACCTATGACGCTTTTTTTAGTAGTGTAAGCGATTTTTCTAATAAAAAACCGTATATGGTTTCACCTGGAAATCACGATATAAGTTGTCATTCTATTTGGGACTTAGGTTGTGATGTAAATTTTAGAAATTTTACAGCATTTAATTCGCGATTTAAAATGCCTTCAAATGGATCAAAAAATATGTGGTATAGTTTTAATTTTGGACCCATACATTTTATTTCAATAAATACAGAAAGTGATTATCCAAACTCGCCTACAAATCCTTATACTTTTATCGGAACTCCATCAGGAGGTGGTTTTGGAAACCAGTTAGAATGGATAGAAAATGATTTAAAACAAGCTGTAAAAAATAGAGTTGAACGACCATGGATAATAGTATATGGACATAGACCTATGTATAGTAAAATAATTTTTGACTGGCCATTAAACTCAAAATCAAGAGTTAGAAATGCTTTTGAAAAATTATTTCTAAAATATAATGTTGATATTTATTTCGCGGGTCATATACATGCTTATGAAAGAAATTATAAAATTAATAAAGGAAAAAAAGACATGAATGGTATCTATCATATTATTACCGGAGCACCTGGATGTCAGGAGAAAGCTAGTACCTATAATTATTTAAAACATGATTATACGGCATACTATAATTATAATGATTATGGTTGGGGAGAGCTTGTTATAAACTCAAAAAATAATTTAAAATGGAATTACTATCTTAGTAAGAGTGGAGAAATAGTCGATACTTTTACTTTCAAGAAAAATGTAGACTAAAAATTTTCATATACATTAATATATATGAAAATTTATCTTGTATAATTTATATTTCAAGTAGCAACTCATCCATTAGATCTTTAACTTTATGACACTGTTCTAATGTCATTATAGCATAAGTATCTTCAATTACAGGTTCTACACAAGGAAAAGTAAAAAAAGTATTAGGTAAAATAATTTCGTAAGATACATAATTTGCGTGTTCTGCATCCATATCAATTTTTTTACCTCTTGTTATACAGCCGTCAGAATATAAATAATAAACAGGATAATTATCATCACTTAAGTTAGAATCAATTATTAAAAGAGGATCATGTAGCTTAGATACCAACTCATTAATAAATTTTTTAACAAATTTTATTCTTTTGGTCTTATTCAGCTTTAAGTAAGCTTCTTTACTGTAAAAAAAAATATCTTTAGCTGGCATTTTAATTAAATTAAATAAATTGAAAAAAATTTTTCAATTTTTAATTTAAAGATTTAATTTTTAAGGCGCTTTTACCTCTTGATTTATATGGTGAATAATTTTTTTTATTTCATTTTTAACATCTTTAAAAGTCATGTTATGGTCTTCTAAATCGTCTATATCATCTAGTAGTTTATACAACATACGCTCAACAAGAATTTCTTCTTTATTTTTGTTTTCTAAACCTTTATCTATAACACATTCTTTACAGCAAGGAGATATTTTAAATAAAGTATGAAGTAAACCATTACAATTTGTAGGTAAAAAAGGCAATATTTCACTTAGTATTAGTAATACACTAGATGTAATGCTAATATAAGTTGCTGGGTCGTTTAAATTCATTTATTTATTCAAATATAAAATATAAAAAATAAAAGTTATTAAATAAATGAGTTTTTATCATGACATAGATAAGCTATCGGATTTTTTATATATTTCTAACTGGGATACGGCTAACAATATTTATGAACTTGAAAAGAATAATATAAAAGCTGTACTCACAATAGAAACTAGTAATAAGCCTAAACATATTTTAAATTATTACAAACAAAATAATATCGATTTTCTTTTTTTGTATCTAAATGATCTACCAAGCGAAAATATAACTAAATATTTTGATATATCCTATGAGTTCATAGATAAAAATATAAAAAAAGGTAATAATGTACTTGTTCATTGTATGGCTGGAATAAGTAGATCATCTACTTTGATATTAAACTATTTAATGAGAAAATATTATGAAAAAAACATCTATCAAATTAAATGTTCAGAATGTGTTCTAAATTACTTTTTAAGAGCAGTTAAAACCAAAAGACAGATTATAAATCCTAATACAGGATTTATAAATCAATTAAAATTATATTACAATTAAATTACTTATTTTCTCTTTTCTTTTTACTCTTTTTACTTTTCTTTTTACTTTTCTTTTTACTTTTTTACTTTTTTATTTCTAAAAACTTCTTGCACCCAGCTGCATGTCTTAAAGTTTTTATATTTCTTTTTTTCCAATCAAATCCAACTGCTTTTTCACTCATTATATATATATCTCCATCATTCAACATAAATTCAATCCTTTTTCCTATACTCTTACCTTTATAAAACCACTGAAAATGCAAAGGTATACTATCTCCCAATCTTACACCAACAACTTTACGACGCTCTGCATCACCGTGAAATCCTATACCACATTTTTTTATGTCATAATAATAGTTACCTTCACATGCTAAATTTTCTCCTTTAGCACCCAATAATTTTTCCACTCTTTCTTTGAGTAATTTTGTTAAGGGAACATCATCATAAGATATAACAGTACCCATTTTTTTCTCATAATCGGGTTCATGTCCTTTAACATCAAAACATAAGTTATGACGTGCATGTTTATTAACTACTCTTCCATACATAAATGCCTTACTATCAGGTACAAGTTCAAATTGTTCTTTTTTTAGCTCATCTAACTTGCCATCACATAATATATTCACACCATCTTTTATAATTAAAATAAAAGCATCATCAACTTCTATTTCAGTTCCACCTTCTTCCTCACACTTTAGTTCAAAAATTTCTGCATATTCATCTAACTTCTTTTTCACCATATTTAAATCTTTAGGTAAAAACCCCTCAGTACATAAAGTACCAATCTGTTCCATTCCAACATGATTTTCAGCTTGGTCACCCAAAGTTAAAGTTATAGCAGACATTATCCACCAATTTAAACTTAATCAAATTTTAAATAAAAAAAATCAATTTTTCTATTTTAAATTTCCAAATTGTTTTCCTTACAATATTTATTTAAAAATAAAGCACCAAAAATAAAATATGACCGATAAAGAAAACATTTTAGAATTAGTAATGATAGTAAAAAATTCAGGAGAAGTACTCAGAGAATGCCTAAAAGAAAATAAAAAATACATAGACTATTGGACCATACTTGACACCGGTAGCACAGATAATACATGTGAAATTATAAAAGAAGAACTAAGAGATATTCCTGGTAAATTACACCATGGAGAATTTATTGATTTTTCTCAAGCAAGAAACAAGTCGTTAGAACTATCAAGTAAAAAGTGTAAGTATACTATTGTTTTAGATGATAGTTATACTATCATGGGAGGAGATAAACTTAGAAAGTTTTTAACAAATAAGAATGATGATTGCATTCGAATTAAAGTAGGCACTTTTAACGGTTATTGTCTTTCAAATGATTACTACTCAAAAAGAATAACAAGAACGTCTGCAAATTTAAGGTATAAATATAGAGTACATGAAGATATAGATACTTATAATTTTGCAGATATAAGAGACACAAATATCTTTATAAAAGATATAGAATCAAATCAGCATACTAGTAGAACAAGAAATAGAGTTAAAAAAGATATTGATTTTTTATTGCTAGATTTAGAAGATAATCCTGATAATGCTAGAATACTCTACTATATGGCTATAACATACAATTTTTTAGACAAAGTAGATAAATCAATAGAGTGTTATAAGAAAGTAGAAAATCTTAATGTTGTACATCCCAACTATCTTTATTCTTCTATATACAATAGAATCTGTTTAGAGTATAAATTTAAACATAAAGATAATAAAAAATTTATTCAAGAACTTTTAACTCTTATAAAAAATAAAATATTTTTGGATAGATACGAAGCACAATATAAGCTTGCTTTAGTATATAAACTTGAAAATAATATTGAAATGGCTGAATTAATATTGGATAGTATAATAGGAAAAAATAAGCCGGATGTTGTAGATATAATAGAAGATGATATATATGAATTTTTTATACCTTATTTATATATTGAAGTTAAAATATTATTAGGCAAGTTTGACCTAGCTGTAATACCCTTAAAAATTCTATTACAAAAATTTCCTACAAATCAGCAATTATTAAATATAAAATATTATCTTAATCCACAGGATATTTCATCGATTAGATTAAGTGAAAGTAAAACATTAGTTATTCATATCGGAGATATAGTTGATTGTTGGAATCCTATAAATGTAAATGATAAACATATTTCAGGTTCAGAAATAATGGCTTTAAATTTAGCAAAAGAATTTAGCAAATATGATTATAGAGTATTTGTTTTTGGGTCATTTCAAGATAAAAATAATAAGATAAATTATGAAGGAATAGATACAAATGGTATAGAATATATTGATTTCGAATATTTTTCGGAGTTTGCATTAAAATACACTATTGATTATCTTATAGTTAGCAGACACACCTCAAATTTATGCTACTATAATAATATTAAAAGAGTGTATTTGTGGGTACATGATACCTTACCTATAATTACAGATAAAAATACTAAAAATTTTCAAACACATAAAATAAAATTTAAAAAAGTTATATCTATATCAAACTGGCAAAAAAATAACATTATAAAACACTGTGAAATACCAAATGAGCTTATTTATCTATCTAGAAATGCTATAAATCCAAGTAGATTTAACTCTAAAGTAGAAAAAATTCCATATAGGTTTATATATTCTAGCTGCGTTTTTAGAGGATTGGATACTTTGATTAAAATATTTCCAAAAATAAAAGAAAAATATCCAGAATCAACTTTATATTTATTTGTCAGAGTAAATGATATTGATTACGATACCATGGAAAAAATAAAAAGTATGGATTATGTTTTTTTACATGATAGAGTATCTCAAGAAGAATTAGCTATCGAATTTTTAAAATCAGATATATTTCTTTATCCAACAGATTTTCCAGAAACTTACTGTATAACTGCTTTAGAAGCTATGATTTCAAAATGTTTAGTTGTAAGTGTTGATTATTGTGGTCTTGGTGAAATAGTAAAAACAAAAGGTATTTTAGTTTCACATCCTATTAAAGATAATATAGATGAGTTAATTCGCAAATTATTTTTTGTTCTTAGTAAACCTTCAATGAAAGAACATTTAATTGAAAAAGCATACAATTGGGCTATAAAACAAAATTACGAAGAGTTAGCTAAAGACTGGATAAACAATTTATTCTGATTTAAAGACATAATTTAGAAGAAAATAGATACATTATAAACTAGAGTATTTTTAAACTTAAAATTAAGTTTAAAAAATTAAACTATATCACTAATCTCATATACATCTTCAATTTTCATGTTTAAAAACATATTCATGTTTTTATCTACAGATATTTTTTCTATTTCATAATCTTTTATTTTAATCTCACATTTTCTTTTATTATTTTCTATATTTTTTATATTTTCATAATGAGGGCATTTAAAAGTATAGTTTGAATATTTCAATATATCAAAGTCATCATCATCATAACAATTATCCAAAGTATTACTGAATGTTAGTGATTTACAAAAATAAGAATCATGACATAACATTTGTTGTTCAAGAATTATGCTTATAAGCTCTTGACGTTCAAGATGTGCTAATTTTATTTTTTTATCTAGCTCGTTTTTTCTTTGTATTGCTTTTCTTCTTCCTTTATGAAGAAGACGATTATACACAAATAATTGCGAATAATAATCCTTATATTTATGTCCTATATCTTCTATATCTTCTTTTATAAGAAGAGCGTTATTATGTGGTTTAAAATTCAAAATTTTAAATACAATATGGTCTGGTAAAATCTCGTAAAATTTATCCAAGATACTCATTTTCAAATTATATGTATTTTTAAATATTTAAAAATAATAATTCATTTTTTATATGTAAAAAGTGTCTTTGTACAGTTTAAAGTTTATTTTTATAAAAAAATTTTGAATTTAAAAAAAAATTTCTTAATATAAATGTCAAATATCGGTGAGATTGCATTACACATGACATGTGTCAGAGATCAATTAAAATTTTATCATTGGGCCGGTACAACCTCTTATAGTAGACATATTGCTTCTGATGGATTAGTAAATTCTTTAACAGAAAATTTAGATAAATTTATTGAAACTATGCAAGGTAGTGAAAATAGGAAATTAATATTGTCTAAAAAGTCTGTTACTTTTACTATTGAAACAGATCAAAGCATAGTAAAAGTTCTAGAATCATTTAAGATTTGGTTATCTAACACTTTACCTACATATTTAAGTTCAACTACTAAAAATACAGACCTTCTTAATATCAGAGATGAAATTTTGGGAGATGTAAATAAGACTCTATATTTATTTACATTACAATAATTTTTAAACTTTAAATAAAGCTTAAAAATTAAACATCTAAAATTCTTTTAAGTAATAAAATACAAATTATAGTTAGAACACATATAAGAATAATATGGAAAGTATTGTCTTTATTGTAAATTTTACTGCATATTTCACAATTGTTTATATGCCTTGCTATTTCTCTACAATTTAAATTATCAAATGGTTCATAAATCATTTGCGATTCTGGGGCAAAACCACCAGAAGAACCAAATTTTGGCGGGTACATACTAGACATATTTGAATTAGGCATATTATCTATGTAGCTTCCTTGATTAACATTATGATATCCAAGTTTATAAGAATCTTGACCCATACTCATACCCGTACTCATACCCGAATTTGCGGGTAAATTGTTATTATTAGTATTTTTTAGAAATTTTTGATATTTAGCGCTATCTGGTATCATTGAAAGTCCCCCCATTCCACCTGAATCTTCAAAATCACTTATGTCAGGTAAATCATCTATCATAGTTATATTATTTCTATAAGACATTTATTTTTATTTATTATATAACTCAAATTATTTTTTTTATATAAAAAAATTTTATACAAAAATAACTTCTTCTTCTTTTTTTATCGTGTTATTTATGACTAGATTATAAACATCATTTAAATAAGAGTTATTTTGTTCTTCAATTATCTCTTTAATGATTTTAGAAAAATCAGCCAAATTTCCTGTATTATTATCGATAATTTTTGCCAACTTTTCATTTTTAATCTTAAGGTCTTTCTTTTTTGGTTTAAAGACAATTTTTATTCCTTTTTTAATTATATTCTTGTATTTTTGAGTTTTTTTAAAGCTTTTAAACTCATTATAATCCCCATTTAAAGACAATTTATATTGATTTTCTGTGTCAATTGGAGGTTTATATTCATCCATATTTTCAATATCAATATAAACAATCTTTTTTTGAGGCATATTTAACTCTAACTCCTCTAAAGTATAACTATTGTCATTCTCAAATTCTACATATGCAATTACATTAAAATTATTTTGACCATATGAAACTTCTAGGCTACTTCCTGGATAATAAATATTTTCTTGTAATGTTTGATTATCATGAATATGACCAGAGATTACATTGGGATATTCTAAAGGCCATTTATCACCTTCAACAGATAAAATAGAACCCATTTTACAATTATAAAATTCTTGATGAGCGAAAATACAGCATGCATCTTTCCAATCACTTTCTAAAGTATCAAGTGCCTCATAAAATCTTCCAGCAGGAACATAAGGCATAAATATAAACTTTTTTTCGTTAATAATTTCTTCGTAAACATCATCTACTATAATTATATTTTCCCATTCTTTTAATCCATTTAACCAATGATTATTTGTTAAAAATTGTGTTCCATTTATATGGTCATGATTTCCAACTAAAATATAAGTTTTACATAATTTTCGTACAAAATCAATAAATTCATATGCCTTATTTAAAGGCAAAGTATGAATTCTTTCATGAGTATGTAACATATCACCAAGTAATACTACGAAAGTAGGATTTTTTTCTTGAATTATATTACCTATTTTTTGAATATATTTAGGTATAAGATGTAAATTATCTATATTAAAGTGTTGATCTCCAATTACTAAAGCAGATGTCATAGTTATATTTATAAAGTTATATTCTTTATAAATAAATTTTCAATTTTATATTTTATATTTTAAACAATTTATTTTGCTCCTCGGATGATAACTTAAGATAGTTATAATTAAATATTGAAGTCATAACCAAGTGAGATTTTAGAAATGTTGGAGATAATTTAAATAATTCTTTGAACACAATCCAATCTTTGTTTTTATCAGCTCTTTCTAAAGCTATATGAAGCATTAATTTTTTGTATTCATCGGGAATATATTTTTTATTTTTATGTAAATCTAAACTAACATACAATTCCATGGTATTATAATATTAGTGTTATAAGACAGAAAAATAAAAAATCAATTTTATTTTCTTCTTTCTATTTCCATTCCCATTCTTACATTTATATGTATGCTTTCTGTCCATCTTTCAGCAAAATCAATTGGAGATATATTAATCATAATATCTTGATAATCGTCAAGTACTTCATCTACAAACTGTTCAATGCATATAGGTAATGTCATTTTACCCCTTGTATAATAGTATAAAAATATATAGTTTAAAAACTTAGATTTTGATGGATACTTTTTATGTTCGGAAATATATCGTCCATAAAAGTTATCTGTTGAAAACAGATTATAACCATACACTTTTATTGCTTGATCTAACCAAGTTGATTTAAATCCATTTTTATCGGCAACATTGTAATAAGGTCTACATGTTTCGGGACAAATACGTATGGTGCTTGAAGGAACATCATTAGTAAAATCCCAAGTTTTGGTGTTAGTAATTATATTTTTTCGATTGGTATATCTATAAGAAATATTTATGTCACTTTCTGCTTTATTACTATCACAAATATCTAAAATATACTTAATATCTGTATTGCTAAAATTTTCGCATACTTTCGGTAATCGACTTTTAACTTTATTGATTTGTTCTTCTGAAGGTGTTCCATCAATAAACACCCATAATTCCGATGTTTCTATAGCATTATAAAATAGGGCTTCGACTTGGTTCTTTAATTTTAAAGCATCGTCTTTTCCTTTTTTTACTTCTTGTAAAAAGATTCTTAACATTTTTAGTCTATTTATATATTCAATTAGATTATTAGGTATACTTATATTTAAAATATTTAAAAGCTCAATAATATCAATAGAATAAGCTAAATGCATTCTAAGTGGATCAAAAGAAGCATTTTTCATTAATGATAATTCTGAAGTTGTAGCCATTATTGAACACCACATCGCAAGTCCTAAAGGTACTGAATATGTTGGATATGAAGGTAATCCAGATAAACACATATAACTCTTACTTTTCAAGAGTCTAAATTTCATATGTTCTTCAAATGCTGGCAGATATTCTTTTAAATGTTCAACATGACCTCGTTTTATCAAAAAGTATAATATTGCAAACCATAAATCTATATTGCCAAGAGATTTTCCACCTGTTAAAATATATCTTAAAGTAGAATTGGTCGCATTAACATGACTCTTATCTTTTCCGAGACATAATCCGCCAAAAATATCATCTCTTGTTAAAGGACTAGAATCTGAAATACCATGTTCAACTAGTTCTTTATATGCTTCTATACTTATAACACAATCAAATAATGATTTAATGTAATTTAAAATATCATTATTTTTAAGTGCATTTAATGGACAATTAATTAGAGAATCTTTTATATTGGTAGGTAAATTATTAAACACATTTAAATGTGTTTTTTTCATTAAAACAATAATATTGGTTGAATCTGATAAAGTTATAGGACATGTGATCTTTAAATTGTCCATTTGTTCTTCTAATATTTGGATATTCTCTGGCAGAAATACAGGTGTTATTATTGCTTTAGCTTCTCTATTTGATATTTTATTTCTGTCGAAGGCATTTGATAGAGTACCTGAACACCATGATATAAATTTGTCTATTACTTTTTTCCAATCATCTTCGTTATCATCATCCAGTTTATAATACATTTTCCACACTTCATCTAAAATTGATAAAGAGAGTTTTTGTTTTTCAAAACTATCAATTAAACGCGAAACAGGGTCATTAATATTTTTCGCATAACTTTTGCTTTCTATTTTTATTAGTTTATTTTTAAGTTCTACTAATTTAGAATGTAAAATCTTGTTACCTTTGGTTCCAGTATTAATAGAAAATAAAACATTCTTTAAAGTGTCTTTTTGTTCCATAAATTTTTCAATAGTTGATATTGAATCCAAATTATTAACCATGTTAAAATCATTATTAGTCACAGAAATAAGAATTGGATCATTATAATATTCTTTATTTTTATATATTTCAATTTCATGTGGACTATTACGTGTTATAGCGCATGATACAGATTCATTCACAATTCCACCTGTATATATTAGGTATATATTTACCTTACTAAATTTATAATCAAATAGAATATCAGAACATATATTAGCACTCGAATTATCAATTTGTCCGTCCGATATGAATATCAGATGACCTTTAAAAT
>Ga0114968_10002304_pt1 | contig 14640 bp, 16 predicted proteins | sample M_130807_EF_Meta_FD_87020 | JGI IMG/M metagenome (GOLD analysis project Ga0114968, IMG submission 87020) | Freshwater microbial communities from Lake Montjoie, Canada to study carbon cycling - M_130807_EF_MetaG | ecosystem: Environmental > Aquatic > Freshwater > Lake | place: Lake Montjoie... | reverse complement strand
GTCATCGACGCCAAGAACCAGATTCTTGGAGATGTCGCAGTCGCCGCCGCCAACCTCCTGCGCGGCAAGACCAAGCCTACTTTCACCCCGCACGTTGACACTGGTGATTTCGTGGTCGTGCTGAACGCCGCCGAAGTCCGCCTCAGCGGCAAGAAGGAGACACAGAAGATTTACACCTCGAAGGCTGGCTACGTCGGCAATCAGAAGATCGAAAACGTCGAGCGCGTGCGTGCCCGCCGTCCTGAGCTTCTCGTCGAGCGTGCCGTGAAGGGCATGGTCCCCCACAACCGCCTTGGCCGCTCGGTCATGGGCAAGCTCAAGATCTATGAGGGTGCCGAGCATCCGCATGAGGCGCAGAATCCGAAGCCCTTCGCCATCGCCTAATCCTTCCTTTTCACTGTTACCTATCGCATGAGCAAGCCTCTCAAAACCGCCACCGGCCGCCGCAAGACCGCCATCGCCCGCGTCTTCATCACTGAAGGAGCCGGAAGCATCACCGTCAACGGACGCGACTTCGAAGAATATTTCCCGACCGTCGCTCTGCAGAACCAGATTCTGTTCCCGCTGGCCCTCACGAATTCCCGTCAGACCTATGATTTCAAGGTGAACGCCAGCGGCGGAGGCTGCACCGGCCAGGTGGGTGCCGTTCGTCTCGGCATCGCCCGCGCTCTGATCGGCGTGAATCCCGAACTTCGCGGCGTCCTGAAGCAGAACGGTCTGCTGACCCGTGACTCCCGCGCCAAGGAACGTAAGAAGCCAGGTCGCCCAGGCGCCCGCAAACGCTTCCAGTTCTCCAAGCGTTAATCGCCCGCTTTTTTCAGCCCGTTGTGTGCAAAACCCCGCTCTGTGCGGGGTTTTGTTTTTTATGTCGCTGGCTGAACAATTTCGCGCCAAACTCACTCGCATGTCCTCCGGCCATCTCCTCGTTCTTGGCGCCAGCATCATCTGGATCTTGTTCTGCATGCGCTTCTGGTCTGCCATTGACCGGGAGCATGTTTGGCAGCGACGGTTTATCGCCATTGGCGCTGGCATAGGCGGCGGTTTGATTTACCTCATCGGGGTGATGATGCTACAGATGCTCAAAGAGCCGCCGCCACCCAAGGAACTGGAGGGCTCCGAAATTCGGGTGTCTCCGCGCAAGCATGATGCGGCGGGAAAGTGACCGGAAGACCGGTATTACTCCACGTCGCCAAAACCTGACGTGACCAGTTCTTCGAGGTCGGCCACCGCAGCTTCGGCGTCGTTGCCATCGGCGATGATCTTGATCGTCTCGCCACGCCCGGCGGCCAGCATCATGAGGCCCATGATGCTTTTGCCGTTCACCGGTTCGTCGTCCTTTTCCACCCAGACATCACACTGATACTTGCTGGCACGCTTCACGAACTGCGCCGCCGGGCGTGCATGCATGCCCATTTTGTTGCGGATCGTAAGTTCTTTTTGAATGCTCATGGTGTGTGGGAAGGAGCTACAGTTAACCTAATTGATCATCCGTCATCTTTTTCAACAACCTTTGGTCAAACTCTACCGCGCTGTTGTAGCCAAACGTACGCAGCTTGAAGTTGATTGCAGCCAGTTCAATCAGGCCGGCCACGTCGCGGCCCGGCTCCACCGGCAGTGCCACACGCCCGATCTTCAGCCCCATGATCTCGCGGGTGTCACCGCTTGCCCCGACGCGCTCCAGGTCTTCGGTTTTGGCACCACGCACGAGTTCCACGATCAAATCCAGCCGCTTGCTGAGGCGAACGGCGCTGACGCCAAAGAGCGCCGCCACGTTCAGAATGCCCAGACCGCGGATTTCGATCATCCCGCGGGTGATGTCAGGGGCAGAGCCGATCACTTCGCGGTCTTCGATCAGGCGCAGCCGCACGGCGTCATCCGCCACGAGGCTGGCCCCACGCTGGAGCAGGCCGATCACGCTTTCACTCTTGCCACAGCCGCTGTCGCCCTGGATCAGCACGCCGAGGCCCTGCACGTCCACCAGACAGCCATGCACCAGCAGGGTGGGCGCAAAGGCCCATTCCAACTTGATGGTGGCCGCATTGAGGAACTTCATGGTCATCATGCTGGTCTGGAAAACCGAAATGCCTGCGCTGTTGGCGATTTGGACCAATTCGTCGTCAATGCGGTGCCCGCGCGCCACGACAATGCAGGGAATGTCCCAGGAGCACAGCTGGCTGAAGCGCGCCGCGCGCAGCTTGGGGTCCAGGCCTTCGAGGAAAGAGTGCTCCGAGTTCCCAATGACCTGCACCCGCTTATAGGCGAAGTAGGTGAAGAAACCTGATAGCGCCAGACCGGGGCGGTTCACCGACGGCTCGTTGATCTTGCGTGTGTACCCCGCATCGCTGCCCACAAGTCTCAACTTGAGCGATTTTTCATTCAGACTGAAAAACTCCCCCACCGTCACCGAGGACGGGCGTTTGACTTTGGTTGGGGGAGGCATGGCTTGACATTACGCGAAGCTTCTCAGCGACAGCAACGAAAAACCAACTCGCACTGGAAAACAGTCCTCAACCGGTTAAATCATCCACCCCTGACGCCGCAGCCAGCGGCACTGGCTCTTTTCCACCTCTCTCATGCCCCGCAAAAAGGAATCCGTTTTCGACTCCGTAGAGTCTGTCCTCGCAGACATTCGCGCTGGCCGCATGGTCATCGTCACCGATGACGAAGACCGCGAGAACGAGGGGGACCTGATCTGTGCTGCCGAAAAAATCACTGCCGACATGGTGAACTTCATGGTGCGACAGGGCGGCGGTATGCTGTGCGTGCCGGTCTCGCTCGAAATCGCCGAACGTCTGAACCTGCCCAGCATGGTGCCGGAGAACCGCGAAGCCTTCCGCACCGACTTCACCGTGACTGTGGATGCGGCCAAAGGCATCAGCACCGGGATCAGCGCCGCTGACCGCTGCCGAACGATCCGCCTGCTGGCAGATGCAAAAAGCACGTCGGAGGACCTCGTACAGCCAGGCCACATCAATCCGCTCGTAGCCAAACCGGGGGGCGTCCTGCGCCGCGCCGGTCATACCGAGGCGGCCGTGGATCTCGCCCGTCTCGCCGGGTTGCGTGAAGCCGGAGTGCTCATCGAGATCATGAATCCAGACGGCACCATGGCGCGGCTGCCGCATCTGAAGAAATTCGCCAAAAAGCACGGTCTTAAGATGTGCAGCATCGCCGATCTGATCGCGCACCGCCGCCTCAGCGAAAAGCTCGTCGAAAAGATCGAGGTCGTGGACATGCCCACCGACTTCGGCGTCTTCAAGCTGCACCTCTACAAGAGCAGCCTCGATGGCGTCCATCACGTGGCTCTCGTCATGGGGGACATCAAGCCTGACGAGCCTGTGCTCGTGCGTGTTCATAGTGAATGCCTCACGGGGGATGTGTTTTCCTCACGCCGCTGCGACTGCGGCAGCCAGCTCCATGCCGCGATGAAACACATCGCTTCAGCAGGGAAGGGCATCATTGTTTACATGCGCGGTCATGAGGGACGCGGCATCGGCCTGCATGGTAAGATCATGGCCTACAAGCTGCAGGAGCAGGGCTTCGACACCGTGGAGGCAAACCTGAAGCTGGGATTCCCCATGGACCTGCGTGACTACGGGATCGGTGCGCAGATCATCTCCGACCTAGGGGTGCGCAAGCTCCTGCTCATGACCAACAACCCGCGCAAAGTCGTTGGTCTCGAAGGCCACAAGCTCGAAATTGTCGAACAAGTCCCTGTCAGATCCACGCCCAAACCCGAGAACGCCCGCTATCTCGAAACGAAGAAGAAAAAAATGGGCCACAAGCTTTAGACTCCATGTCCAATTACGCCTCCAGCCGTCCACGCCCCACCCAGGATCCGATCAACATCGCGATTGTTGCTTCGTTGTATAACAACCAGTTCGTCCAAGGGCTGCTCAACGCCGCCAAGGAAGAGATCGAAGTCATTGCGCCCAATGCTTCCGTCGATGTCTATCGCGTGCCCGGGGCCTTCGAGATTCCAGTCTGTGTGGAGCATGTGCTGCGTGGCAGCGCGCCGGATGCCGTCATCACCCTGGGGGTCATTATCCGTGGGTCCACCGAGCATGCCGACCTCGTCGGCGCTTCGGTCACCGACGCATTGCAGCAGATGGCAGTCAGGCACTGCATCCCAGTCATTCATGAAGTGCTGCTGGTCAGCACGGAGGAGCAGGCAGAGGAACGTTGCCTGGGTGCCACCATCAACCGTGGCACCGAAGCCGCGCAGACCTGTGTCAAAATGATCAATCTGTTCGGCAAGATGAAGGCCAGCTTTGTCGGCGAACCCACTGACCACTCCTAACATCATGGGAAGACGCCGCGAAGGCCGTGAGGCTGCCATTCAATTTTTATTTGCCCGTGATCTCCAGGGGGAGGCCAAACCTGGGGAGCCAGAGGACTTCTGGACGCTGCACAGCGCCAAGACCTCCACCCGGGCATTTGCCGAAAACTTGATCAAAGGTGTGCTCACCCATCAGGCGCAGATCGATGCAGCGATCGCCGGATTGCTCGAGAACTTCAGTTTCGAACGACTTGCCGCCGTGGATCGCAACGTGCTCCGCGTGGCCTCCTACGAGCTGCTCTACTGCCCCGAAGTACCCGCTCCGGTCATTTTGAACGAGGCCATCGACATCGCCAAGGCCCTTAGTGCCGGCGAATCCGGCTCCTTCGTCAATGGTGTGCTCGACAAACTGGCGAAGTTACTGCGCAAACCGGGAGCGCCAGCCCCCGCACCCCAAGCCTCTTAGTTTTCCCGATGGCCGGTTTTTTCAAATCTCTCATTCAGCGTTTCACCAAGCCCGACATCGACTGGGATGAACTGGAGGCATCCCTCATCGCTGGAGATCTCGGCCCACGTCTGGCTCTGCAAATCGTGGCCGACCTCAAATCTCGGCAGCGCACGCTGCATGGGGCTGACATCGTGCAGGTGGCACGTGAGCATGTGCGCAAAATTCTGCCGGAATCCGTGCCTGCCCTCGAACCGATTGCCGGCAAGCCCAAGGTGCTGCTGATCGTGGGTGTCAACGGCACCGGCAAGACCACCAGCACGGCGAAACTGGCGCACATTCTCCACCAGCGGGGTCACAAGGTGGTGCTCGCGGCCGCCGACACGTTTCGTGCCGCCGCCGTTGAGCAGCTCACGGTCTGGTCTGAGCGCTTGAAAGTTCCTCTCGTCAAAGGCCCGCCGAATGGCGACCCCGCCTCCGTCTGCTTTGAAGGCTATGAGATGGCGCTCAAAACGCAGGCCGATTTCCTCATCTGTGACACTGCCGGGCGGCTGCACACCAAGCACAATCTGATGGAGGAACTGAAGAAGATTCACCGCATCCTTGGGCGCAAAGATCCGGCGTCACCGCACGAGGTTCTGCTCGTCTGCGACGCCACCACCGGCTCCAACGCGTTGCAGCAGGCGCGTGAATTTCACAAAATCATCCAGCTTACCGGTGTGATCGTCACCAAACTCGACGGCAGCGGCAAAGGTGGCGTGCTAGTGGCGATTCAGCAGGAGCTTGGCGTGCCCACCCGCTTCATCGGTCTGGGTGAACGCGTCGAAGACTTCCTGGCGTTTGATTCAAAGCGGTTTGTGGAAGAACTGCTCTGAGCAGGGAAGAGCGTGGTCAATAATGATACCTTTGGGGGGATCTTTGGTATCTTTGTGGCCGAAGTGAATTTTCACCCCAAGAATTATATTGTGGAACGGGTATGGCTTTCGGTAAGTAGTTTTGCACCCGTTTCAATTCACACCCCGGAGGAAATCACCCGTGACGTTCAAATGCCCCTCATGCGACATGCAACTCAAGGCCGAACCGGAGATGGTAGGCAAAATTGTCCGCTGTCCTGGTTGCAACACCAAGCTGAGTATTCCTGCCATGGCGTCCTCCGCCCTCCCGACGCCATCAGGCTTGCCGACGCCGTCGGGCCTCCCTGCTCCCGGCAGCATTACGGCACCCCCGCCCGCTGAAAATGATGCCTTTGGGGCCGAGTATGAGCACGGTGCCAGCACGCCGGAGCAACCTCTCGTCACCGGCACGCCTGAGCGTGGCGAACGTGGCGGCTGGGAGGAAATTGACCCGACAAATCCCAACGGTTTTTTAAGCTTCGGCATTGGCTTCGTGCTGTTCCTCACCTGGGTGGGTATTCTGTATCCGTTCAAGGCGGCGGACAGCGTCTCGCCAGCGACCTACACGACCATGCAGTTCGTCGCCTCGCTGTTCTTCAAGCACATGCTGGTGAGTTTCATGAACACGCTGTTTTTCACGTGGGCCATGTCCATCCTGTATTTGAAGCTGCAGAAGCTCAGCCACCAGCGCAAGGCCCTGCTGCTGGACGTACTGCCCTGGGAGCTGGGCGCGGAGATCAATCGTGACAACGTGGGCCAGTTCATCGACCACGTTTACAAGCTGCCGCATCGTCTGCGTGACAGCATGATGGTCAACCGCATTCGCAAAGCGCTGGAGCTATTTGAAGTGAAGCAAAACGCCGGTGATGTGTCGAACATGCTCTCCAGCCAGTCCGACATCGACAGCATGCGCATTGGCGGCAGCTACTCGCTGCTGAAGGCGTTTCTCTGGGCGATCCCGATCCTGGGTTTCATCGGCACCGTCATCGGCCTCTCACACGCCATCGGCGGCATGAACTTCAGCAACATGACGGATCTCAAGCAGGTGACCGCCACGCTGGGAACCGTGACTGGCGGCCTGGGGACCGCGTTTGATGCCACGCTGCTCGGCTTGGTGCTGGCCATGACCTTGAACTTCCCGCTCAATGGCATGATGAAGGCGGAGGATGACTGCCTCAATGACATTGATGCGTTCTGCAATGAAGTGCTGCTGCCGCGCCTCAATGACGGTGGCAGCATCGCAGGCGGAGACACGGCTGGAGTGATGGACACGCTGGTGAAAGCGGTGGCGAACGCGCAGAAGGATTTCCTCGTTGATCTCAATGCCCTGTCGAAGCAGATCAAGGAGCAGGCGGACAATCTCGACAAACGGGCCAATGCGCACCAACAGCGGGTGGACGCCGAGTTTGCCATGACCTTGAACCGCATGCGCGAAGACATGACCAATGCCGTGAAGGACAGTGTGAAAACCACTTCGGACTACACGCGTGCGCTCGCCACCGGCATTCAGAGCTTGAACAACCTGCTGTCCGAACTCGGTGGCAAGCAGATCCTGATTCATCAGGTGAAGAAAAAAGGCTGGTTCAGCAGCAAATAGTCTCACCAACTCTGCCCAGCGATCATGGCAAAACGCCGACATGCCGCCAAAGACGAGATCCTGCTGGTCCCGTTTCTGGATATTCTGTGCTCGCTGATCGGGGTGCTAATTCTCATCATCGTTGTGCTGTGTGTGTCCCAGACGCAGCAGACTGAGGGGCGGACGCCGGAGGACGTGCAGATGGCCCAGGACGCCAAGCGCATGCGTCAGGAGATTGTGGAGCGCAAGGCCCAGGACATCGTGCTCAAGGAAAAGCTGGCCTCCCTGCAGGAATTGCAAAAGCAGATCGAGGAGAAAGAGCAGCGTTTCATTAAGCTGCGCAAGCTGCTCGCCACCTCCAAGGACATTCAGGAGGCGAACCTGAAGATCAGCCAGAAGATGCAGAAGGAGCTGGATGATCTGATGCTCGAAATCGAGGGCATGAAGCAGCAGCAGGCGGAGAGTAAAAAAGAAATCGCCGCCCTCATGGCCGAACTCAAAAAGCGCGAGGTGCCGCCGGACAAGAAGGTGCCGCCTGTGGTCGTGCAGCCCTCCGGCAGCGGCATGGCTGCGGATACCAAAGTCTATTTCGTCGAAGCCACGGCCGGGGCCTTGAAAATCCTCGGAGCCTGGGGCGAGGACTATCGCCTCAGCGCCACGGCCGCCGTGGTGGTCGCTGATGTCGCCTACAATCACTTCCTCACCGAAGTCGCCAAGAACCCCAAGTCGCTCTTGCTGTTTCTGATCCGAGACGATGGCCAGGCCGCCTTTAACAACGGGGCAGGGCGGGCGGAGAACGACTATAAAGTGCGCATCGGCAAGCTGCCCATTCCCGGGCGGGGCGTGCTGGATCTCGCCTTGTTCGCCAAATTTCGCGGCACGGTCCCGCCGCCGCCTGCCGCCCCCCCTGCGCCTCCGGCTGTCACTCCACCCAAGAAAGCTGCCTGATACGCCATGGCAAAACGCAAACCGCATGAAGAGCAGGAACTGCCGTTCGTCGCCTTGATGGACACGATGACCAATGTCGTCGGTGTGCTCATCATTGTGCTCGTCATGGTCGGCTTGAGTGTGGCCAGTGCGGTGAAAAAGGTGCTTTCGGACCTGCCACCGGTCACGAAAGAGGAACTCCAGCAGATCCAGGAGCAGGTGAAACAGCTTCCTGAAAAAATCGACCCGGTGAAACTCGAAGAGCAGCAGAAGCAGGCGGAGGCCGAGCTCAAGCGCGTCATCGAGGAACTCAAGACCGTCGATACCTCGGATCTGCAGTCGAAGATGAAATTCATGGATCTGGAGGCTTTCCAGAAGCAGCTGGATCAGCGGAAAAAAGATCGGGAGACGAGCAAGGCCGAGACAGACAAAATCCTGGCGGAAGTCGAACGCCTCAAAGCACTCCTTGATCAGACTCCCATTTACAAGCCTCCGCCGCCCACTTATGTGCGCCTGCCCAATCCGCGTGCCTATCCTGAGAAGCCCAATGAGACCCGCATTCTCGTGGCCAAACAGGGGGTGCTGTCCTTCAATCAGGCCAAATTCATGCAGCCGATCCTCGACGGCATGGAGAAGGTGAAGTCACAGCTCGAATTCCAAAAGGTGGAATACCCACCGTTTGCCAAGCTGCTCGAAGGCATCCTGGGTTCCCCCGCCAATGCCCAGAAAGCGTGGCCGGATATCGCCATCTTGGTGGATCGAGTGCAGATGGAATATGTGGCTCAGGCCTACAAGGCACTGGTGGCCGGTGGCATCGCGCCCAACAAGCAACTGCTCAACGCCATCGCTGATCTGTCCATCCCCACCCGCCAGATCATGCCCGTCGTGGCCGAAGCCATCGTGGCCGCCACCAAAGGGGACGTCACCGTATGGGTCAAACTCGACCCCGCCCGTGCTCCAGCGCCGCCGGTGATCAAGGCCAGCGCCGCCGGTGGCAAAATCACTTTTTCCTGGGGCGCTCTCACTCAGGAAGTCAAAGCGACCCCGAAGGATGTCCTCGGCTACTTCCATGATCTCGCGAAGCTCCCCGGCATCGAAAATCTGAGCAAGGCCCGCACCATTTACGATGCCACGCGCATTCAGGCGCTGCTGCAGCGCGCGGCAGCCAGCCCGCTGCTGGCCGGTTCCTATGGCTTTGAGGCCAAGTCCCTGCCCACCCTGCCGTATGTGCAGCTGGCCCTCACGCCCAAAAGTGGCGGCGGTGAAACCATTGAGGCCATGAAGCAGCCCAATTCCCCTTTCATTCGTCTCATGCGCGACATAAAGGCCGATCCCAACGGGGTGGCCATCTTCCAGGTCATGCCAGATGCCTTTGAAGCTTACCTGGAAGCCCGTAAAATCGCCGACGAAGTGGGCGTGCCAGCCACCTGGGAGTTCCTCGCCAAGCTCGATCTGGCCGTGAACATCTCCGGCTACGAAGTCCAGCGCCTGGCCCCCACCCCGCCGCGTGCCGGTTCGGGTGCTCCTGGCGCAGCGACCATCGCACCGCCTAAACGCTCGCTGGATTGAGGCGGCGGCGGGATTGTTCTGAACAAGCCGTCATAATCGGTGCTCTTTTTCAGGAGTTCATGGACAGTAGGCATTCCAGTGGCAGGTTCGTCACTCATTCGCGTTCCGATGCCCGCAGTTTCCTCGCCCAGCTCCATTCCATTGTTCGAAAAAGTTCGTAAATTTCGTGCTGCGGGAGATCTGCAGGGAGTGCGTGAAGCCGGAATCTACCCATACTTCCGGGAAATTTCTTCCGCGCAGGACACCGAGGTCATTATCCATGGTAAGCGGGTGCTCATGCTGGGCTCCAATAGCTATCTCGGCCTCACCAACGATCCGCGCATCAAGGAGGCCATCTGCGTGGCGGTGCAGAAGTACGGCAGCGGCTGCGCCGGCTCACGCTTCCTCAATGGCACGCTCGACATCCACGTTCAGCTCGAAGCAGAACTGGCGCAGTTGATGCAAAAGCAGGCCGTGCTGCTCTACTCCACCGGCTTTCAGGTCAACCTCGGCGTCATCAGCTCCATCGTGGGGCGCGAAGACTGCATTCTAGCGGACCGGGCCAACCACGCCAGCCTGGGGGCAGGCTGCCAGATGGCTCCCGGCAAAACGTTCCTCTTTTCGCACAATGACATGACTTCGCTGGCGCGGCGTCTGGCGCATCTGCCGCTTGATGCCCCGAAGTTCATTGTGGTGGATGGTGTCTTCAGCATGGAGGGCGACATTATTAAGCTGCCTGAGCTGGTGAAACTGGCCAAACAGTTTAACGCCGCCGTCATGGTGGACGACGCGCACAGCATCGGCGTGCTCGGTGAGCATGGCTCCGGCACAGCATCGCACTTTGGTGTCGTCGATGACGTGCACCTCATCATGGGCACCTTCAGCAAATCGCTCGCCAGCCTCGGCGGCTTCATCGCCGGGGACACGGACACGATTGACTATCTCAAGCACCACTCCCGCCCGCTCGTGTTCAGCGCCAGCATGAGTCCCGCTAATGTGGCCGCCGCTCTCGCAGCGCTGCGCATCATGATCACCGAACCCGAGCGCATGGTGCAGCTCTGGGCCAATACGGACCGCATGAAGCAGGGCCTGCTCGCGCTCGGCTTCAAGCTCGGTGCCACCGAGACGCCCATCCTGCCGGTTTACGTCAACGATACGATGAAGACCTTCATCTTCTGCAAACGCCTGCAGGACGAAGGCGTGTTCGTCAATCCCGTGATCTCCCCCGGTGTTCCGCCAGGAGAAGAACTGCTGCGCGTCAGCCTCATGGCCACTCACACCTTTGCACAGATCGACCGCGCCCTAGAGAAATTCGAGAAGATCGGCAAGGAGCTCGCCATCATTTAAAACAGCCCAGTTGCGCCGCAAGGGGCTGCTTTCTCCCTTAAATCCCCATCACGCGGCGGATGACCCAATCCAGCACACGGTCAGGCACAATCCGCACCAGCAGCGAACCCACCACCGAATCCAACCCCACGGGGTAGCGCGTGCGTGGCCTGCGGGATTCGAGTGCGTGCGTTACCGCCTTGGCGACCCTTTCCGGTGGAATCGCGCCAGCAGGGATTTTTTCGACCATCTTGCGGAGAGCAGCGATGGGGGCTGCATACAGCACTTCGCACTGGGGCGGCAGTCCGACGAAGAGCTGCTCCGCCGCTTCGCGTGACTTGCTCCAGATCGGCGTCTTGATAGCGCCCGGCTCAATGAGCGCGACGTCGATGCCCCATGGGCGCAGTTCGATGCGCAGCGAATCGGCGATGGCCTCCAGCGCGTGCTTCGTCGCCCCGTAGCCTGCCAGAAAGGGCTCGCACATGAACCCGGAGTTGGACCCCATCAAAACAATGCGCCCATGCCCGGCACGGATCATGGGCATGACCGCCTGCGTCACGGCGACCAATCCCAGCACGTTGATCGCGAACTGCCGTTCGAAGGCTTCCATGGGCATGAATTCGAGCGGACCTGCGAGCGCGATGCCCGCATTGTTGACGACGCCCTGGAGTCCTGCTGGACCACACTGCGCGCTGACTTCCTGCACCACGTCCTTGATTTGCTCACGGTTGGTCACGTCGAGGATCACAGGGATGATCCGCCCCTCGGCTCCCGCCACGAGCGCCTCGCCATCCGTCATCTTTCGCACGCCAGCAAAGACCCGCCAGCCGCGTCCTGCCAGCATGCGTGCGCAGGCGGCACCGATGCCCGTTGAAGCTCCCGTGATGAGTACGCTGCGTGTCGCGGCAGAGCTGGTGGTAGGCATGATTTCAGGGGCGTTGAAGGCGTGAGAACGGCCTGAGTATTCGACGACCCGCTCCGTTGTCGAGCGCCGGTTCCGCCTTTGTTGGAGTGAGGTGCCCCGTCAGCAACTCCACATTCGTCATTTTGACTGCCTTAGCCCTATTGCCTGCGAATGGAATTCAGCTAACTATTCCCCATGCCTTCACGCTTGTTCCTCGCCCTCACTCTCCTGCTCATTCTCCCTGCTTGCAGCTTCCAGTACGGCCTGCCTGAGCGTGGCTATGGTTATCTCGCAGGCCTATCAGCGTTGGCGCCCCGCCTCGGCAGTTCAGGCAATTACATCTATTACCCACGTTACGAGGCCTATTACCACCGCTCCTCGAAGCAGTTCTACTACCCGAACGGCAAGGAATGGCTGGTGCGTCCGACGGTGCTTAGCAGCACCGCGCAGGAGATCCTCGCCACCCCAGGCGTGCCGTTTCAGTTGGCTGATCATCCTTCAAAGTACCATGCGCAGATCAAACAGGCCTACCCTGCTGACTGGACTCCCGGCCAGGGCCGCTTTGAGGAATCCTACGAGTTTGGCCGCAGTGGCTGGGATATCGACCAGCGGTAAGGTTCGTAACGGAGTTCCAAGTTAAGTGCAGGCTTGAAACGCAGTTGCAGGATCAAGGACGAGTAGGATCTCGTGTGGCCGCGTTGAGTGCTTGACCCCACCACCCCGCTGGACAACTCTCGCCCGCATCATGGAACGTCTCATCTGCCTTCTCGGTCTAGTTGTGTTCGTGGCGCTGGCATGGGCGCTTTCGGAAAAGCGTCGGCTCTTTCCCTGGCGCACGATGCTGACCGGGCTGGCGCTGCAACTGATCTTTGGCGCGCTGATTCTCCGCACCCGGCTGGGGCACGATTCGTTTGCTTTGCTGGACAGAATGTTCCGCCGCCTGCTGGAGTTCGCGAATGAAGGTGTCGGGCTGGTCTTTGGACCGCTCGGGGGGCCTGCCACCCTACAGACCGCGTTTGGTCCGGGACATAGTTTTATTCTCGCGCTGACGATCACCGGCAGCATCATCCTCGTCTCCGCGCTTTCATCCCTTTGCTACCACTATGGCGTGCTGCAATGGGTCGTCAAAGTGGCCGCCTGGGTGATGCGCCGCGTCATGCGCACCAGCGGCAGTGAGACCCTCGCCGCCGCAGCAAACATCTTCATGGGCCAGACGGAAGCCCCGCTCGTCATCAAGCCCTACCTCGCGCGCATGACCCGCAGCGAGCTGCTCTGCCTGATGGTTGGCGGCATGGCGACCATTGCTGGCGGAGTGCTCGCGGCCTACGTGTCGTTTGGCATTTCTGCCGGACATCTGCTCACCGCCTCGGTGATCAGTGCCCCCGCCGCGCTGATGATGTCGAAGATCCTGATCCCCGAGACCGAGGAAAGCGAAACCGCGCACGGTGCCAGCAAAGTCATCGAACGCGAAACCGCGAATGGTATCGATGCGCTCTGCCTTGGTGCCAGCGATGGCATGAAGCTGGCGATTAACGTCGTGGCAATGCTGATCGCCTTCATCGCGGTGGTGGCGCTGTTCAATTTCATGCTTTCGCTCGGCCTGCGGGCCTTCGGACAAAACGTGCCGCAGCCCCTGCAACTCGTGCTTGGCTGGCTCAATGCACCCTGCGCCTGGCTCATGGGGGTGCCGTGGTCCGAGTGTGGTCAAGTGGGCGCGCTGCTGGGCGAGCGCGTGGTGCTGAATGAATTCCTCGCCTACCTGCACCTCAGCCAGCAGGGAGCGACGCTCTCACCCCGCAGCGTGGAGATCACCACCTATGCGCTATGCGGCTTTGCCAACTTCGGCAGCATCGCCATTCAGATCGGCGGCATCGGAGCCTTGATTCCGGAGCGCCGGGCGGAACTGGCGCAGCTCGGCGTCAAATCCATGCTCGGTGGGCTGCTGGCCTGCTATTGCACCGCTTGTGTCGCCGGATTGCTGCTTTAAAGAGTGGCCTGCATGTCTGCATCCGCTGGCCTCCATGTCTCCAACCTCCGCTTTGCCTACTCGGCCGAGGGTTTTCGTGTGCATGTGCCACAGCTTGAACTCGCCGCTGGGAAGGCGCTGGCGCTGGCCGGGCCCAGCGGGGCAGGGAAGTCCACCCTGCTGCGCCTGCTCACTGGCCTTCTGACACCTACAGCGGGTAAAGTCAGCCTCGGCACCGCGCAGATGGACACGATGACTCACGAAGCACGCCGTGCCTTCCGCCTGCAGCACATCGGCCTCGTGTTTCAGGACTTCGCCTTGCTCGACTACCTCACCGTCACCGAGAACATCCTCCTGCCGCATCAGTTCCGGGGAGCGGCGGATGCGGCTGTCCGCACGAAGATGCTCGATCTCACCCAGCGCCTGCACATCGACCGCTATCTGGACCAGCGCGTCTCGCACCTCTCGCAGGGCGAACGCCAGCGAGTGGCCGTGGCGCGTGCACTGGTGCATGAGCCGCAGTTCGTTTTTGCCGATGAGCCCACCGCATCGCTCGATCCCGCACGTGGCCGTATCGTGGTGGACATGCTGCTCGAAGACGCACGCAAACGGGGTGCCTGCCTTGTGATGGTGACGCATGATCCCAATCTGCTGCCGCTCTTTGATCAAACCGTGCGCATGGAGGATCTGGCCACCGCATGAAGGCCGCCTTCCATCTCGCTGCGCGATATGTGATGCGGCACCGCATTCAGAGTGCGCTCCTCGCCGGTGCATTGGGC
>Ga0114968_10002302_pt1 | contig 14647 bp, 17 predicted proteins | sample M_130807_EF_Meta_FD_87020 | JGI IMG/M metagenome (GOLD analysis project Ga0114968, IMG submission 87020) | Freshwater microbial communities from Lake Montjoie, Canada to study carbon cycling - M_130807_EF_MetaG | ecosystem: Environmental > Aquatic > Freshwater > Lake | place: Lake Montjoie... | reverse complement strand
TTTCGCAGTTATCCTCGCCCAGCATCAGGGCGATGATGTTGTACAGAGTGCCTTTGCCCGCTCCAGGTTCGGTGCCGAAGATGGGGGCCACCATCGCCAAGAGCGCCGGGTTCTGAATCTTCCGCGCCATCCAGTGCAGCACCCACCGGAAGCCCTCGAGCTGCTCCTCGGTCGGGTCGTTGGTGGGGCAGAACGTCAGCCACCGCAGCAGGGTCTCGATGCGCGGCATGGGTCCGGCGGTGTCGGCCGGTGTGTAGCGCGGCGGGCTCCAGAGATTGATGACGCACTGACCGGCCGGAGTGCGGACGACCGGCGGCTCGTTCGGGAGAATCTCAAGGCTCAAGGCGCGGTGGTACAAGCCCTTTCCGATGACCATGTCCACGACGTCCGGTGGGTAGTGACGGGCGAGGAGGAACTGCCTGATACCCCGCTCAGTGACGGGCGTGCCGTCCTGCCATTTGCCCTGGTGGCGGTAGATGAACTTCTCGTGAGGAACCGAGTAGGCAAACTCGGCAACGGCCCTCAGGAATTGGGCTTCGTCGGCTTCGGAAAGGGTCTCGGACGGTGTGGTCATGCGCCCCTCGTGTGGTGTCACCCCTACCCTACGCAGGGGCTTGTTGGCTAGTGCTTGTTCGGGAAAGACTACGGGCTGTGGCTAGAGCGGCGGAAGGCCCAACCGCTCGCGAAGCATGGTCTCGATACGAGCGTCGGCCTCGCGCTGCGCCTCGAGCTTGAACCGGGCGGTTTCGTACATCCGGCCAACCGTTTCCGAGGTGAGGCGACTGCCGGCGGATTGCATGGCGAAAAGGGACGGCTCGACGACCGCCAGGCATTCCCCCAGCGTCAGGTCCTCGAACCGACGCACGAGGTCGAAGACGACTCGGGTGGTGGTTTGATTGCGGGACCCGTGGTCGGCCAAGGGTCGACCGGCTAGAAGGTCCTCAATGATGCGACGACGCTCGGCGGCGTCCGGCTTCGACGACCGCTTAAGACCGGAGATGGATTGCAAGAGGCGTATCCGAAGCTCGTGAAGCCGCTCGTCCTTCGGTGAGGTGGCGTCGAGGGCCTCGGGGCGGTTCACGACCGGAGCGGGGCGGCGGTGTGGGACGGAGGGGACGGTCTCGGGGTCGAAGTAGGGGCCTACGTGCTGCACGGCCACCGGCTCGATGTCCGGGGGGCAGCTCGGAGCGTAGTAAAAATGGGACAAACCGCCGCATTTCTTCGGGTCCGCGGGGACTCGGAAGGCCTGGATGAAGTTCGCTCGCCACGAGGACCACCGCTCGGCCTCGACCGGACGGGCGAGGGGGACGATGAGCCGTAGAGAAGGGCGCGGGGCTTCCGGCCGGTAGGAATGCGAGGAGTACCAAAGCCTCGCGTAGCCTTCGAGCAAGCGGTCGCACTTCTCGACCTCGGCATAGGTGCCGCAGTCCACGTCGAAAACCGCAAGGCTGACCGCGTCCACGCAGACGTCGCAGCGGTGCGCCGTCTTCGGATGCCTCGGCCGGTCGCACGCTCGGTCGCGCAGGATGTAGGGGCCGAAGCCAGGGACCTCGGTCTTATCCGTGGCGCGAAGGTGGATGCTGAAGGCTTCCAAGAGGTCCGCCCACGACGCCCTTCTATGGACGCCATCGAGCTGGAAGATGGAGGAGAAGAGGGTGAGGTCGAAGGTCGGAGGGGGTGTGTTCGTCATGTCCGGAGGGTCGCACACCCGAAAAAAGGGGTCAAGAAAATACACCAGTCAAGGTGTAGGTCGTCAAAAGGCGAGGCACTGGAGCCAAGCTATGTTTTATTTTTGGGTCGGTTCAAGGTGGTTCAAAAACGGGCAGCTTGGTACACAGTTTATTTTAGGCTACAAAGTGGTAGCACAAGCGGTATACAAATTGAACCAAGTAGATCCAGAGTGCTTTTTGGTCACGATCCAGCTTGGATTAAGCTGTTTCCGCAGCACGTTTCCGGCATGAACCACCTTGTACCAGACTGGTTCCACCCCCAACGAAAAACTGGTATATATGTATACCATGACCCCTATTAAAGTATTTTAGAGTCATGACAGCACTAGCACTTTTCTATCTGCGCTAGGGAATGCCCCCGCGGGCTGGTTGACTTGGTGCATCTGGTTCAGAAGAAGCTTCGACCGGCCGGTCGAGAGGGCATCAGGCGGAAGGCGGTAGACAAAAACATCGGAGTCGGATACGAAGGCGGCATGACGGAAAACACACAGGCGATTGACATCGTGCGAGACATCCTCGCGGCGACGTTCGGACCCGGCACGGCGGCGGAGGTGATGAAGGACGACGCGGTTGTGTTTGATGCCTCAGGGTCGTCTCCTGTCGGAGACGACGGGGCGGTCGGTCCTGCGGACCGCCCTTCCTGGTGGCGGAAGAATTTGGACGGGTCGTGGCGCAAGAAGTGCCAAGCCCCCGAGGTCCTCAAGGGCGTTCCCCAAGGGGAGACGCGCCAGCGGGAGACCGACCTCGCGGTCCTCAAGGCCTTGCACTCCGGCGCGGAGACCCTCGTCGAGGTCGTCGCCTCGACTGGCTTCGTCAAGGTGACGTGCGTCCGGTCGCTTGAGCGCCTCGTCCTCGCTAACCGGGTCTTGCAGTCAAAGGCGGCACCCACCGGCAAGCGGGGTCGCCCCGCGTTCACCTACCGGCCGACGACCGAGGCGGCTGTTCCGGTCGATGTCTTCGGGGTCAATGCCGCGCTCGCTCTTGTGACCGGCCAAAAGACCGCTCCCGCGGACGTTGGCGCGGACGTCGCCATCGGGGGCGAGGGCTAAGTGGGCGAACGCGGTCGAAAGGCGAGGGCCACGAACTGCAAGCGAGGCGGCACCACCGGCCTCGCGGCCTCGACCTTTCCCCGCTCGGTTGCTTGGCGGGTCGACCAGGACTACGCGGACCGGCTTAGCCTCGACGAACGCCAGTGGCTCGCCGACTTCAACGACCGCTTCTACGGAGCGGATTTCCGAGGCGAGACCAACGTGACGTGGTCGACCGACGAACGGCGCGAAGTGTACCGTGCGAAGAACGCCGCTAACCGGGACCTGATGACGACCGACATTCCCTACCACGGATGGGACATGGCCGAGGAAGAGACCGTCGAGCTGGAGGAGGCCGTCGCCCTCGATGATGGTCCGCTCGACAGCCCCTCGTACAAGGCCGCTCGTGAGGCGTACCGCAAGAACCCATCGCCGGCCAACCGGGTCCGGCTCAACCAAGCCAGGAGACGATGACATGCCACGACCGAGGAAGGATGCCCTTATAACGAACGGAAACGACCCTCAGACGCACGCGGACGACGATTCTCTCCCCACGGTGCCGTGGCTCAGCCTCGTGAAAGCGAAGGGTGGTTACGCGGTCCTGCACGCAACGACCGAGGGCAAGGTCGTTACGAGCGTTCGCGTGCTCCACGGACCGCTCGGACGGGCGGCGGCGAGCGCGGCCCTGCGAACCGAGATGGCGCGGGCGTTCCTCGTTGGGAAAGGTCCCCAATGAAAACCCCCTTTCCCCCCTTCGAGGTCACCGTCATCGAGGCCCTTTCGGTCGGTGTCGGTCTTCGACTCATCGTCGACCCTTCCCTTCCGGTCTCTCTTGGCCTCCTCGCCCTCGCGGGCGCGTGGACCCTTGAGAAAATTTTCGTCTCCCACGCGCGCGTATACCGAAATTCCTCTATAGACGCGCAAGAAGCCGCTGAAAAAGCGGCCCAATCGGCGTCGTCGGTCCTGTCGTCGGTCGCGGCGCTCGAAGGGCGCTTGACGCGCTTAGAAACGAAAGAGGGTTGGAGAAGCGACGGCCAGGGGCGCCGATAAGCGCCTTTCGTCGGCCGTCTAGGGACGTCGCAGGGCGTCTAGGGACGTCGCAGGGCGTCTAGTGACGTCGCAGGGCGTCTAGGGACGTCGCAGGGCGTCTAGTGACGTCGCGGGGCGTCTAGGGACGTCGCAGGGCGTCGACGTGCGATTACCGGACCGGAGAAACGACCGGAGCCCCGCGACCTAGATAGGCGACGGGGCTCCGGTGCTGGAGTGGGTTGGAGCTGCTACTTCCGGCCGCTCTTTTCGCCCGCGGCCGCTACACTATCCAAGCCGCGCGCTAGCAGCTCCCGATAAACGGCGCCGATAGACGGGATCTGATAGGGATTTTCGGCCGCGCGTTGGTCCCGGAGCGCTTCGACCGCTTGAACGAGTGGCAACGGGCATCGAATCGCGATGTTCTTAAATTCTGCCATTATTCGGTACCTTTCGAGCATCCGACGGCCGCACGGACGATAGCTTGTGTCGCTTTCGTATTGTTTCCATGCGCCGCAAAGGCAATGCCCGTACCACGGTCTCGCAGTGCATCCGCGTTCATGCAAAGGCGGCACGAATCGCATGAAACGTCGTCGCGTGTTTGTGCGGGGCAGGGTATCCACCGGACCCCATCGCGCTCGAACGCCTTCGGACCATCGAACCGTTCGACAACAACAGCCGGCGCATAGCCACGCTTAAGCGCCTTCCGGCCGTCGGCCGTGCTTTCAATGCTCGCAAGAACGGATACTCCGAACCACGCCTTCCGCGGAACGGTCCGCCAGGAATGCGTATAAGTGTATGCCGGGGCCTGTACACGCTCCGTGAATCGGCGCGCGGCCGCGGCAACGATAACGGCCGCCTCTTTCGTCGGCGTATCTCCGCCGACGTGAATTCGAAGCGGCCGGCCGGTAACACGGTTCGTTCCGTCGCGCTTTTTGCCGGTAAGCAGGCGGTCGATTAGGCGCGCTTCGGCCTTCGCGATTCGGACAACGGACGCTTTTTGAACGCGCGCCGCCTCATTCATGCGCGCATCAAGCGGCGCGGTCCGAAATCCCGAACGGTAGTAGCACGCTATCTTGCCGGTAACGGGATCAGGATCCTTCATCGGGCAAGCCTGACAGGTGCGGTCCGTCCCGACGTGCGTAGCAGCGATTTTGCCGGTTTTCTCGTTTCCGGAAAGCGGGGTGGCAATGGCCAATGCGTCAGAAATAAGCTTTTTGAGAACGGGAAGTTTCATGGATAGACTCCGACCGCTCACGCGGCCCGTGCGTGGGTCCGGTGGCACCATGCCGCCGGACGGATGGAACGGCTATTGATAAGGGCCGAAGAAACCGCGGCGGATCAAGGTCCGAATGCCGAACACAAGCACGATGCCGGGTCCGAAGAGGAAGACGTTTGAGATGAAGCCATCGATGGTGCCGAGGTCGAATCGCATGACTAGACCGCCTTCCCAACCATGACGGCCCAGTCCCACGACTCCCACACACGGCCACACACGGTCCGCACGTCGTCGCGTTCGCACGGGTCGACGTGCGCACCCTCCGGGTCGGTCACGTTGCAGCGGCTCCGGCCAGACGTGCGGGCGTCCCACGTCACACTCACGAGTGCGTCCGGGTAATGGGCAGAAAGCGCGTCGTCGGTCTTAATCGCCAACCGGCGGAGGGACGCGCCCACGTCGTACAGATGCGCGTCGTCGACGCCGTCGAACACGTCGGCGTCCAGATGAGTCGAGATTGCGTGCGGCTTGTCCATGTGGCCCTCTTTCTGTGTCCCGTCCGACCCTACGTCGTCCGGCGTGTCGTGCTTGTACCCCCATCATCGCCACGGGTCAAGAAAAGATTAAGGGGTCGATGCGCTTTTTTCTAGTGTGGCGTTTTGCCCCACTATCCGTGTAACGTGGGGCGTTCTTGTCACGCTTGCGAAAGGGGTCAAAACCGCATGCCGCTTCGACCGCCTGCCACCGCATGGACCATCCCTAGCTCAAATGCGTCCTATACGAAGGTAAAGAGCATCGCCCAAATGGTCCGCGATGCGACGAACGGCGGGCAAGCCCTGATAGACGCCCTGGTCGAAATGGCCCTTGACTCTGACGCAGCGTACCGCGACCGATGCACCGCGACGGGCATGCTCCTCGAGCGCGGCTTCGGCAAGGCCGTGGAAACGTCCCTGACACTCAGCGTCGACGCCAGCTCGAGCGACGCTCTATCCGCGCTCGCGGACGCGGAGCTGGAGCGCCTAGCGCAGACACTAGCCCCGCACACGGTACGGCCCGTCGTGGTGCTACCGGCGCAGGCCCTATCGCCCGCGCTCGAAAGCCTACCGGACGCACCGCCCGAGGCCCTTGAAGCCCCGCTCCGACCCCTTGTCCCTGTCACAGTACCGTCCGGCCCTGTAGCAGAAACCCCCACCGGACCCCTCCCCCCTCCCCTGGCCCGCGCCCCGCGCCGGCGGATCGTCGTCCCGCGCCCGCCTGTCGCGGGGCCGGTAGCCACGGTCGACGGGCCGGAAGGCCTAGACCGAAGCGACCTAATCGACGACAAGGGGTAGGGGGGGGGGCCAACCCTTTCCGCCCGCCCCGCGCTAGCCCTCGCCCCCTATGAAATTTTTCCCCTCCAAACAAAGTGACCTTTATTCCGAGATCATTTGACCAAGCTTCCATCATGCTGACCTTGACCTTCCATCATGCTCGACGAACTTCCATCATGCTGACCTTGACCTTCCATCATGCTACGGTAACCCGATGAACGGACTCGACACACAGTCTTTCGTGATCTTGATGAAGGTCGTTGCGGTCATCTGCGTCATCGCGATGGTGCTGGCCGTGTGGCCCGGTGACGACGAAGAATGACCACCCAGTTCTCGCCCGAAGACATCCAGAGGGAGCTGGCCCGTCGCGCGGCATCGGCTCTCTGGGCGCGCGGCAATCTGACCTACAAGCTGGACGCGACTCAGCGGAGCATCAAGGCATCGCTCTCGGCCACCAAGGAACGCAAGTTCTTCCTCCTATGCTCGCGGCGCTTGGGCAAGAGCTTTACGCTGGTCCTTGAGGCATTCGAGACCGCTCTTAAGAAGCCGCTGTCCCGCATTCTCTACCTCGCCCCGACTGGCAAGGACGCTGCCGACATCGTCACGGACATCGTGGATGGACACCTCCTGCCGGACTGTCCATCGACCTTGCGCCCCGATTACGACCGGCAGCAGAAAGTCTACTCGTTCAAGAACGGGTCGACCATCCGGTTCAAGGGTGTAAACGGCGAGCACGCCGAGAATCTCCGAGGCGGTGCAGCGGACCTCGTGATTCTCGACGAGTGCGGGACCATGGACGACCTGGCCTACGTCGTGTCGAGCGTCGTCATGCCCATGACGCTGACGACCGGCGGACGGGTGCTGCTGGCGACGACTCCGAGCCGCTCACCCGGACACGACTCGGTGGCCATTTACGAGGACCTCGCGGGTCGAAACGCCACGGTAAAGTTCACCATCTTGGACAATCCGCGCGTCCCCGACGAGGTCAAGGCCGAGTTCCTGAAGGAAGCCGGCGAGCCGGACGCGCTCGTAAACGACATCGTGGCCGGAAAGGCGTCACCGACCACCACGACCGCACTCAGGGAGTACTTCTGTGAGTTCGTGACCGACGCGGCCAGTGCCGTGCTTCCCGAGTTCACGGCGGACGCTCAGGCACAGACGGTCAAGTCGGCATCAAGGCCCCCGTACTTCGACGCCTACGTCGCCATGGACCCCGGCTTTCAGGACCGTACCGCTATCTTGTACGGGTACTGGGATTTTAGGCGGGCAAAACTGGTCATCGAGGACGAATCGCTCATGCATCGACCGAGCACGAGTGACATCGCCGCTGAAATCGCGCGAAAAGAGCGGGCAGCGTGGGCGGGACAAGAGCCTTACGCCCGTGTTAGCGACGTGGACCCCAGGCTCATCGCGGATCTGTGGCAGCTTCATCGCATTCAGTTCCGCGCTTCCGAGAAACAGGACTCGCTCGGGGCCATAAACCTCGTGCGAAACATGATTCAAGCACGGGAGTTGGAAATTGACCCGAGGTGCGTGCATCTCGTTCGGCAGATGAGAAATGCGATTTGGAACAACAAGGCTACGGACTTTGCAAGAGCGGGTACGAAGAGTCCGGACGGTCACTTCGACCTCGTGGCCGCGCTAAAATACCTCTGTCGCGGCGTCAATCGGCACCACAACCCTTATCCCGAAGGGTACGGCTCGACGGTTACGCAGTCGACGTGGCTTTCTCCACGCCCTACAGCGAGTCCGGTCGGCCTCGGACTCATGGCGGACACGCCTTTTTCGCGCAGACTTGCACGAACCCGCCGAAACCGAGGACCTTCGTCGCGGTATTAGCCAAAAACCAGTACCTCGAACGCTTCAACCGTGATACGGGGCGAACATGCCGCAGAATCTCTGGGACAAAGACACGCAGTACTTTGCGACCGAGCCTCCCGAGGAGTTGGGACCGAAGCTGGTCGAGAAGCTCCAGCAATATCGGTACGACACGGGCGTGCAGCAGATCGACACGCGCATGGCTCACGCCTGGCGGTACTACTACGGCTACGACCCGATGGGATTTCATGCCACGGGGCATGTGGCACGCGGCGGTCTTCAGGGAGAGTTGGCGGAAATCCGCATCAACCACTCCCGAAGCCTCGTTCAGACGTTGCTGAACCTCATCGTGTCTCCGCAGTTCGTGTGGAACCCTCGGGCCTCGACCATGGACTACGATGCCGTGCGTCAGGTCGAGGCGGCGAGGGCGATTCTGGAGCATTACTGGCACAACCGGCAGTTCTCAACCTACGCCACCAAGGCCGTCGAAGCCGCTATCGCCTTGTCCGAGGGTTTTATCCACGAGGAGTGGGATTCCAGCCTCGGTGAAGAGTATTCGGTCGACCCCGAGAACCCCGGCAACGTCATCAAGACCGGCGACATCCGATTTACCAATCCGGCCCCGTGGGACGTCATCCGCGACCCTTACAAGAACGACTTCACCGAGTGCCAGTGGGTCATCGTCCGCCTCTTCAAGAACAAGTGGGACCTTTCGGCGCAGTATCCGGCCAAGGCCAAGGAAATCCACGACATCCCGCCGGAATTGCCGGTTCGAGGCGATGCGGGCTACGCTCTGAAGGTCGCGACTGACGACGTGCCGCTGTACTACTTCTATCACAAGCCCTCGGCGTCCTTGCCGCTCGGGCGGATGGTCAAGTTCGTGTCCTCGGGCGACGTGCTCGAAGACACCATCCTTCCCTACGGCGCGATTCCGCTTCAGCGCATCACTTGCGCCGAGCTTCAAGGAACGCCTTACGGATACACGCCGTATTTTGAGATTCTTGGCATTCAGGAGGTCATGGACAGCATCAACTCGTCCATCACGACCAACATCACGACCTTCGGCACGCAGTCTCTGGCCGTCGAGGAGGGTTCGCCTGTTCAGCCGGACGACTTGGGCGGCGGAATGCGGATCATCTACTACCGTCCTGGTAGCCAACCCCCGCAGCCGCTTCAGTTGACCAAAAGCCCGCCGGAAGCGTTCAAGTACCTTGAAGATCTCAAGACGCATGAAGAGTTGCTCATGGGTCTGAACAACGTGGTGCGCGGGCAGATGCAGACGGGTAAGGAGTCCGGTGCCGCGCTCGCTTTGCTGCAAAGCCAAGCGATTCAGCAAGCGTCGGTCCTCCAGCGAAACTACATCAACGCGCTCGTGAGTGCGGGTACTTCCATCCTCCGCATCATCCGGTCGCGCGCGGCGCTGCCGCTCAAGATCGGCCTCGTCGGCAAGAGTCGGATGGACCTTATTCGCGAGACCGAGGTCAACAAGGACACGATTCAGAGCGTCGATCAGGTCGTTGTCGAACTCGGCAATCCCGTGAGCCAGACGGCAGCGGGCCGGTTCGAGTTGGCCATGCAGCTCGTGCAGATGTCGGTCATCAAAACACCGCAGGAAGTTCTTGAGGTCCTTGAGACCGGACGCCTTGAACCCATCATCAAGGGGACTCAGGAGGAGCTGGTCAACATCATGAAAGAGAATCAGGACATGGTGCGGGGCGAGACGCCCGTGGTCCTGCTCTCCGATGACCATCCGCTCCACGGCAAGGAACACACCGCCGCGGTCGCGTCTCCCGCGGCCCGTCGTGACCCGAACGTCCTTCGCGCTTATCGCGAGCACATGCACGAGCACTACTCGCAGTTCTACGGGGTTCCGCTGGAACAGGTCGAGATGGACCCGATGTACCGGCAGCGATTCTTGATGCTATGCGGCCGTCCGGTGCCACCGGAGCCGATGGGTCCGCCGATGGGACCGGGCGGAGCGCCGATGCCTGCCGGTCCTGAAGCCGGTCCGCTTTCGGACCCGAACATGGCCGCGACGGGGCCGCAGCTTGGAGCGGAATTGCCGTCGATGCCGACGAACCCAGCCACAGGACAGGAATGGAACCCGAACACGGGCGGCGGGATAGTCCCGCCCCGATAGCGTCACCCGCGAGGTGACCGAGAGGCAAGGCGCATGGAAAACCAGACCGGAACGACCGAATCCACCCCCACGGGCGATGCGGCGACCGAAGGCAACGAGGGCCAGGACCTCGTTTCTTCGGGCGCCGGGTCGTCCGAAGGAAGGTCCTCGGGCTTTGACTCGGCGGCTGCGGACGCCGCGATGAAACCGACTCTTGGTTCCGCCAAGAGTCCAGCCGACGCGGCCAAGCCGGCGGCACCAAAGGTTCCGACCGCAGCCGAAAAGCGGCGATACGCGCTCAAGGTCGATGGACAGGACATCGAGGAGGAGTTGAGCGACGACGAGATTCGCGTGCGGCTTCAGAAGGCCCATGCGGTCGACAAGCGTTTCGCCGAGGTCGCCAACCAGCGCAAGCAAATCGAGGCGGCGCTGAGCCAGCTCAAGAACGATCCGGCCAAGGCGCTGAAAGAGATCGCCGGTCTTGATCTTGATGAGTGGGCCGAGAAGCGTATCTTGGAGCGATACCAGGAGGCCATGCTTCCCGAGGCCGAGCGCGAGAAGGCCGAGATGCAGAAGAAGCTGGCCGACTACGAGCGCCAGTTCGAGGAGCAGAAGACCGCCGCCGAGACCGCCAAGCAGCAGGCTTACGAGCAGCAGGTCTTCGAGAAGACCGAGCAGGAGTTCATCCAGGCAGTCGAGACGCTCGGTTACGACAAAGGCTTTTCGCGCACGGTGCTTGTGCCGATGATGGCCGAGATTGCGGAGTCGGCGCTCGACTACGGCGTGGAATTGACTCCGTCGCAGATGGCCGCGGAAGCGAACAAGCGGCTGGAGACCATCCACCGTCGTCAGGTGCAGGGACTCAAGGGCGAGCAGCTTCTGAGGTACTTGGGCGACGACGTCGTGACCGAGGCCATTCGCGCCAAGCTGGCGGCGACTCGCGGACCTTCGGCCGCGCCCTCGACGCCTCCGCCCCCCGCGCGCAAGCCCGTGACCGAGGCTCCGCGCAAGCCGATGACGCCGCAGGAGTGGCGGATGAAACATTTGTACGGCATGGAATGACCATGCCGTCCAGAGGGCTACGGGATGGAATAGCAAGGTTGGCAGTCGAGTAGCTCAGCGGGAGAGCAGAACCTTGGGACGCTGGTTCGAGTCCAGCCTCGACTGTCAAATCTAGGGGCCGATACGGACAGTCCGTATCGACCCCTATTTCTTTTTGGCAAGGAAACAAGAAAGGACGAAAGGGATAGGACGCTCACGCCATCCGACCACCTTTCCTCCGGTTCTCGGAGTCGACCGTACACGGACGCCGTAAGGCTATCCACGGGAAACGACGAGGAACTGACCGCACGACCGTAAGACCAACGTCCGATAACCCCCTCCGCTTCGCAAAGCGAAGCCCCCGAAAGGTAAGGCACCATGTCGAATCAGGCGAATGACGTTTCTACACTCAACGGTCTTTTCAAGACCCAGTACGCCCCGGATCTGAACGATCTCATCCCGCAGCACGCCATTCTCCAGCAGAAGATCAAGTACGTTCCGGCCGACAAGCAGAACGGTGCTTTCTACGCCGTTCCGTGCGTGCTCCAGAGCAATCAGGGCGTGAGCTACCTGGGCGAAGGCGGCGGCGTTTCGGACCTGTCCGACGCCATCAACGCCATTATGAAGGAGGCTCAGGTCAAGGGTTCGGAACTGAACATCCGCGGCCAGCTTTCCTACAAGGCGCTCTCGCAGGCCGCTACGGCCGGCGCTCGTGCGTTCAAGAAGTCGTCCTCGTGGCTCGTCGAGGACATGGCGAACGTGTCGTTCACCCGCCTTGAGCTGTCGACCATCTACGGTCAGGTCGGCCTCGGCAAGGTTGCTGTTGGCGGCAACATCTCGACCGGATCGGGAACCTGCGACATCGTCGTTTCTGAGCCGACGTGGGCGACCGGCATCTGGGTCGTTCTTGAAGGCGCTCAGTTTGACTTCTGGAACTCCGCTGGCAAGCCCTGCACCGCCAAGCTGGTCAAGGTGAACTCGGACGAGCGCAAGTTGTCGTTCGTGACCATCTCGGGCAACGAGACGAACATCGTTGCGGGTGATGACATCTACCCGAAGGGCGCGAAGATCGGCCCCGGCTCCACGGCCGAGAACTTCAACGAGATGGCGGGTCTCTTCAAGCAGTACAATCCGGCCACCGTCGCGCTGTTCGGCATCACGCGCACCCCGTACACCCTGCTTCAGGGCAACGAGTACGCGGGCGTGGGCGAGATCTCTTCGGCCAAGGTCGTTCAGGGCGCGAGCCTTGCGGTCGACAAGGGTCTGATGACGGACGCCGTGTTCCTTTGCGGCACCAAGACCTTCGCGGACCTGAACGCCGAGAACATGGGCCTCCGCATGTTCGACAGCTCGTACTCGCCCGCTAAGGCCGAGAACGGGGCGCAGGCGCTGACCTACGACCACATCAACGGCAAGATCACGGTCATCTGCCATCCGTTCATCAAGAGCGCCGACGCGCTGCTGATGGATGCGAACGACGCGCTGTTCGTCGGTTCCAGCAAGCCCACGTTCGAGATTCCGGGCATGCCGGACCGCTTCTTCCGCCTCGTGCAGGACAAGAACGCGGTCGAGCTCCAGAACTATGCGGATCTCGCGGTGTTCGTCCACAAGCCGGGTCAGGGCGTCATCTACTCGGGCATCACGCACGGGTAGTCGGACCAAGGTCTGAGAATCGGCCCACCTTCCGAAAGGGAGGTGGGCCGTTTCGTTTGTCGAGGACCATAAACAAGACCGACGAGGAGTCTTCCATGCCGCGCTACGTCCTTCCGAACGATCCGGCCCTGTCCGCCGCCAGCGTGACACCGAACGACTCGGCCGACCTGCCGAACTACTCGCGGATGCTGTACGTCGGTGTCGGCGGGTCCGGTAAGCATATCCGTGTCACGACGCTCAACGGTCACGACGTGGTGTTCAAAAACGTTCCAACCGGCATGCTTATGGTGCAGGCTGTGAAGGTTTGGGCCGATGGAACAACGGCCACCGAGATTCTGGCGCTTTGGTAATCGAGGTCACCGATGGCGTTTCCGCGTATTGAAATCTACCCTAGAGCACACCAACCCCTCGTCGGCGATGAGGACATGGTCATCTCTCAGGGTGGCGTACTTCGAAAAACGAACGCTCAATCCGTCGCGGACCTCGCGGCGCAGGGCGTGTTCGTCACCTTGGCCGGCGAACTGTTCGTTGCCAAGAACGGGTCGGACACTGCGGGAACCGGCTCGTTGTCAAGGCCGTTTGCGACCATCGGTGCGGCCCTGACCGCAGCTTCAGCCAACTACACAGCCACCGATTTTGTCCGCATCAACGTCTCCCCCGGCGAGTACCCTGCCGCCCTCTCTATCACACGGCATCGAACGAGCATCGTTGGCTCCGATGTGACGGCTGAGAGTCGAGCAACCAAGATCGGCCCCGTGACCATCGACTGTGCTTTGGCTACGCAGAAGTACAACGACACGGTCGCGCTCGGAAACATGCTCATCGAGAGTAGTCAGGCGCAGCCCGCGCTTAAGGTCACGGGAGCCGGTCTGTTCACGGTGGACGTGTCCAACGTCTACATCACGACCGGACAGGCCGCTCAAAACGCGGTGCTGTGTGACGCAAGTCATTCGGACAAGGTTCGCGTCTACTTGCGAAACTGCGTTGTGACCAAGCAGTCTTCGGCCAGTGCAGATGTCATGCGTTTTCGTCGAGGCGACATTCGAGTCGACTCAACGCAGATTTACGCCTCGATTTCCGGCACGGGTAACGGTATCGTTTTTGAGAACAACGCCGTAGGTCTTCTCGACCGTGTCCTCGTTGACATCTCAACGACCGGCGCGGCTGTTCGCGCAAACTTGGCTTTTGCGACGGCGTCTGCGCCCTTGGTCGTTTCAAACAGCAGCCTTGCATCAAGCGCCGTTGGGTCGCCGTGTTTACAGCTTGCCAACACGCTCAGCCTCGCAGCCCTTGTCTGGCAAACCATCTTCACCAAGACCCTGAGCGGCGCGGGGGAGTACGCCATCACTGGCACATCGAACGGAAGCACGTTGACGCTGTTGTCCGGCAACATGGCCTTCACAAGCAACAGCACCATCAACGGCGTGACGCGCGTGGGCATGACCATCGTCTAGCTAGAGGTTTCTCATGGCGTTTCCCCGCATCGAAATCTACCCAAGGGCTCACCAGCCGCTGTCCGGCGACGAGGACTTGGTCGTTTCGCAGGGTGGCGTTCTTCGTAAGACCTCGACTGACTCCATTGCTGCGCTGGCGACGGGCGGCGGCGGTGGCGACGGAACAACGACCTTCGGTGGTGCTGCTTCGGCCCTGCCCGCGGGAACGAGTGTTGGAATTGGTCCTTCCGGTGCGCTCATCGAGTGTAAGGC